>Ga0315547_1000037_pt1 | contig 168361 bp, 155 predicted proteins | sample SalMarSW160240MG_2_FD_202542 | JGI IMG/M metagenome (GOLD analysis project Ga0315547, IMG submission 202542) | Salt marsh sediment microbial communities from the Plum Island Ecosystem LTER, Massachusetts, United States - Salt Marsh Sediment SW1601-240 ... | reverse complement strand
TTCCTCCAATTTTTTTTTCTAAAATTTCAGTTTTTAATTTTTTTTAATTTAATTTTTATTAGAGACTTAGTTTAAATTATAAGCATTCGTATATTTAAACCTTTTGCCAAGAAGGATATTTTTAAAAACATAAAGTAAAAATCGACAAAAATTGGAAATTATATTTTGGTAAAATTTTCTTAGAATAAAGCCAATAAAAATTACTTAAAGAAGGAAAATGCAAAGTTAAAAACTTTTATTAAGAATAATAGAAAAAATTTTTAGGTTATATATTGAAATTGAATGTGATATTTCATTAAAAATTCTTATTTTAAAGGACTTAAAATTAAAATCTATAGCCAATATTAGTAATATTTGTTTTTTTTTTAAGATTTTCCATAAATCTTCATATGAATGTTAAATACAATGGATCTTAGCATTTTTAATAAATATTTAATAAATTTTAAATTCAATTAAATTTATTCAATTTAATTTTTCTTGTAGAAGATCAGCTTATAAATAATTTTTGCTCTTTCAAACATAAGTAATAATACATTTACTTTGATAGTGTGATTTAAATTAAAAATTTGTAAGATTATTAAATATATAGCAGTTTTAAAGCATTCTTAAAAATTATTAAATAATACAAAAAATTAATTTAATTATCACAATCAAATCCAACTATTTTGATAAATATGGTTCTGAAAGAAGAATTAGAAAAGAAAAAAATAGCTGAAGAACACGAAAAAAATGGCAAAACTAAGCAATATTTATTTGATTCGATGAAGTTAATTGTTGAAAATATAAATAAAAATATAAATCATCTTTCCGATAATTGGAAATTTACAAAGTCTTTCATAGATATTATATATGAAGGAATAAAAACCAAAAGACATTTCTTCTTATTAGCATCAGGCAGGAGTGCTATGATATTACAATGTTTTGCAACGCGATTAGTCCATTTGGGAGGGAAAGCGTTTATGGTTTCTAATTTACAAAGCATTCCTGCTATGAAAAAGAAAGATATATTAATTGTTCTGTCAGGATCAGGGACTACTTCAGTAGTTCAAAGTCTTTTGGGGTCTTATGTAAATTCTGTAATTCCACACGCAATAATTGTAATAACATCATATCCTGATACCACTATTGGCAGAATGGGGGATTTAACAATCAAATTATTAGGAAGAACAAAAAGAGATCAAGAAGCAAAAGAGGATGAGCTCGAAGCAATTCTTACTCCAGAAGGAACAGCGTTTGAACAAATTGCTTTTACCTATTTAGATGCGGTAGTTGCTGAACTAGCAGTACGCTTGAATAAAACTAATAAAGACATGTTAAAAAAGCACTCACAAGGGACTTAAATTCAATTTATTAAATTATGATATTTAATTTTTGATTTAAGTCAATTTTTGATTATTTTTTTTACCCAAATATTAAAATAACTAATTAAATTTTATATCAATGCACCTGTCTATAGTATTTTTTTGAGATTCTAATTTTGGAAACAATGAAAAAAAAACTCCAGCAGGTGCACATCAAATTAACTTTACTTTTACAAATCAACTTGGAGTAAAAAATATTAAATGAGTTTGGAAAAAAAATCTTTAATTTTATTTAATTATTCAAAACCTAATACTTATTCCTATGCTGCTTTAATGGGCTCATTAGATTCTTTCTCTGATTTTTCTGATAATTTTGAAATAAAAATAATCAACCAAAATTTATTTAAATTTCTTAAAAATGAACAAAATTGGCAGAATTATTCCAATTATAAACATATTATTTTATTATATTCACTATTCTCTGAGCAGTTTCTTGGATTTTCAGATAAAATATTTAAAATTAAAAAATTATTTAAAGAACATATAGAGAAATCACCTATAATAATTGCTGGTGGCCCTCATCCAAGCGCAAGACCTATAGAAGTGTTAAATACAGGCGTAGATATTGTTATTCAGGGAGAAGGAGAGTATAATTTTCCGAGAATTATAAATTGGATCCATCAAAAAGATTATTTAGATGAATCTTATGATGATTATCGAGGTAAAGGTGGAATATATTATTACTATAATAGCAAATTATGTTCAAAAGAAAGTTCGGAACGTTTAAATTTAGACAATTACTCATCGATATCTTTCAAACACAGATTATTTGGTCCAGTAGAAATTTCTCGTGGGTGTCCATTCTGTTGTAAATTTTGTCAATATGGAAATTTCTATAACAATATGAAGCATAAATCTATTAAGACAATATTTAAAACTATAGAAAAAGCAGTTGAAGTGAAATATGATAAAATATGGTTTCTTTCATCGAATTCTTTTGCTTATGGATCAAAATCTCTAAACCCAAATCCAGGGAAGGTGAAAGAATTATTAGGTAAACTTTATAAAATTGAAGGTTTAAATGAGATCTATTTTGGTACATTTCCAAGTGAAGTTAGACCTGAATTTGTAACACGTGAAATTATAGACGCTTGTCTACCATACATTTCAAATAAATATTTTGTTATTGGAGCTCAAACGGCTTCAAATCGATTATTACAATATATTAACCGAGGTCACACATTTGAAGATGTCTTGAATGCTATAGACATTTTAAAGGAATATGGATTTAATTGTCATCTAGATTTTATTTTTGGACTTCCCTCAGAAACTTCAGAAGATATTGACAAAAACATCAATTTTTTTAAATATGTTCTTAATAAAAATAATATTAAAATTCATTCACACACTTTTATGCCTTTACCTGGTTCTAAATTTGAAAATGAGCCCGCCGGAAAAGTTTCAAATCGACTGCAAAAAATTTTGAGACAATTAATTAGTCAGGGTAAGGCATACGGTCAATATCAAAATCAATTGAAAGTAGGTCAATTGATCGAAAATCTTTAAAAAGAATTTATAATGAAAGGTGGAAAATTTATTCTAATATATTGAAAAGCTTTAATAAAATAAAATCTAGATTAAATTAAAATGAACAATGAAGTTAGTGTCTCTATAACTACGGGTGATAACCCAAAAGACGCTGTTATAAAAGGGATCAATAATCTTGGTGGGATCTCTAAATTTATAGAAAAAGACGAAACTGTTTTTATAAAAATTAACTTAACTTCGATTACTGGATTTCCTTCTAATGTTAATTTTAATACACTTATTGAAATAATTAAACTTTGTAAAACAGCCGGGGCTAAAAAAGTTTATATTGGCTCATTTCCATATGAAAATCTTTCAATTAAAGATGTTTCTGATGAATTAGGGCTAAAAGAATTTCTCGAATATTATGGCGGTGAATTAGTTTTTTTAGATAATAGTGATAAATTAAAAATATCAAACGAGGAGAAATTAAAACTTCAGAAAGATAGTTTTAAGGAGGTTGAGGTTCAAGATTTTATTATTCAGTATCCCAAAATAATCTTAAATATTGATAAATTTATTTGCTTAAATCAAGTAAATGTCCATCCTTTATTTAATATTCATTTATCTTTATTAAATCTATTTTCATGTATTCCGTTCAAATTTAGGAAAATTTTTGCTAAAGAAAATGCAGAAAAAGATTATATTATTACAGATCAATACAAAAAAAAATTGATTTCAAGAATTTTTGATATTTACGATATCAAAAAACCAAATTTAGTAATAAATGATCTTTTCCACTTTATGGAAGGAGCAGGCCCATTCATTTACAAAGATTCTAAAATTAATCCTTCAAAATATATTGTATGTGGAAATGAAGCAATAGCAACAGACTATACAACATTAAAAATTCTAGGACTTAATCCTGAAAAAAATTTCTTAATCTCTCATTGGATTGAAAAAAATATTGGTATTTTAGATTTGGAAAAAATAAATCTCTTGGGTGAAAATCTTGAAGAAATTAATTTAACCTTTAAACAGTGTAAAAAAAGAATAGAAGATATTTACGTACAAAAATTTAATATCAAAAAAGGTCAGATTTGTAGTGGATGCTTTTTGCAATCATATTATCTATTAAATTTTTTGAAAACTTTTTTGTTAAAAGATTTGAACTATTTACCACAATGCTCGTATCTTTTTGGAGCAAATCCATTGGAACCTGATTCGCCTAATAATATAATACTATACGGAGATTGCGCAATAAAGACAACTGAAAAAAGAGAATTTCGAACTATTGAAAAAGAGGGAAGAGATATAAAGACTCTATTTCTAAAAAAAGCCATTATGGAAAAAAAGAATAAAAGAATTTTAGAAATCCCTGGATGCCCTCCAAATATACAAGACACATTGAATCGTTTTTTAAAATATTTTAAAAAAAATAATCTTCCTACACTAAATTTCTATATGAAAAAATTGAATAAAACTAAAAAAACAGTTGAATTTGATGAGTCTTAATAAGATATTTAAAGAAAATTGGTTGAAAATTTTAGATTTCAATGCTAAAATTAAAGAAAAAAAGGATTTTGATAAATCTCAAATAAAAGTAAGAATTCCGGTCACACCATTAGAAATAGACCTGTCTTTATTATATAAATTAGTTTCACATATTTATCCGGATTTTGTTAATGATAAACAAAATGTTTTAGATATTATAATCTCAAATGATCAAAAAAAAATTGAGAAAAGCTATTTACATTTAACTTATAAAAATGGAAATCATTACCAAGTAAAAAAAATTGACTATAATAACGGATTCCTTAAAGACCAAAATTTAAATAATTTGGGAGAAATTTTTAACAAATGTCAGAATAATTTAAGGGAGAAAGAAGGTATCACAATTTCTGGGTTAAGAATTTACACAGAAAAGGCAATAGATAAAATAAATTCATTAACTAGCAACATAAATAGTGTTGATCTAAAAACTTATTTGATTAATCTGTGCCATACATTCTATAATCTCATAAATAAAAACATGTTATATATTTATCCTGAACCATCTTTCATGATATTTCTTAAACAATTAGTAAAATTTTTAAATTTTATTGACTCTAGTAAAATTTTTATCTCCATTTATGAGTTATTCCCTAAATTTAATAGTGGTATATTATTTACTCAAGAAAATTTGCACTTTTTAGTTTTAATTAGGAAATCAACTTCGAATTTTGACATTAAATTATTAGATCTTGAAGGTTTTGATTATGATTTTAATACAATAAACCAAAAAACCCTTTTAAAAAAATTATTAAAAAAATTTAAAATTAAATCTATATACCATTTTAACTTTCAGCAATTTTTATATTATTTAGATGATTTAATTGAGAGTGATATTCCCTTCGAACAGGGACGCTTTTCATTTCTACTTCAGAAATTACTTTATGCTTATAAAAGCTATGAAATTAATTGGTACTCTTATCCAAGACCAATTATTTATAATTTCTTTATAAAATTCTTTAGCCGGTTAGTTGGATATAACGTAAATTTAAAAAAATTAAGCTACTGGGCTATTCCAGAATTAATTATTAATGTACAAAATTCAATTTTGGGATTATTAAATAAAATTATAATAATTATTACTGATTTTCAATCAATAAAAATAGATAAATCCAAAAAGCAAGAATCTTTAAAAGAAACATTATCAAATGCCTACTTAATAAAAACATTTAATGGAAAATTAAAAAACATTCAATTACTTAACAAATCCGATGTTATTTCAGAAAATCAAAATAATTCCTTAAAAAATATCAGGAATGAAACTTCCTCAAGATTTGGATATATTTCTTCTGTAATTAGTATTGATAAATCATTAATTAAATTAATAATTCAAAATTTCTTGTTAAATCAGCATAGATTTAATCCCTTTTCTAATTTAATCACTCTAAGAAAATTTCGAAATCCTCTTTACTTTAATCTTTATCCAAATAGAAAGATATATCTAAATTTAAAGATGAGAACTTTATTACCTATTTTAATTGATAAGTTTGAATTCTAAATTAATATAAATATTATATTTAAAGAAGAAAAAAAATAAAATATTATATTTTAATTAAAAAAAATTTTGTAAAATTAATTCATATTAATTTTTTTAAGGCATCTCGGAAGGTAATCCAGCATGTCTAATTTTTTCTCGTTCGGAAATGTTTTGAGAAAGTCGCTTTCTTAAATCAGCTAATTTATCTTCATTTTCTTTAATGTTTTTTTCTTTATCCAATACATCTTTTTTCTCGGCTAATAATTCTTTATGTAGCTTTAAATATTCACTTTCGGCTTTTAATATCTGTTCTTGTGGTTTTTTCGCTTTCACAGCTTTTACATAAGCTAGCTGTTTTTTAGCTAAATTTTCTCGTCCTTTTGCTACATCCATTTTCTCATCAGCTAATTTTCCTCTATCTTTTGCAATACTTTCCTCAGATTCAGCGATTTTTCGGTTGGTTTCTGCAATTTTCTTTTGGACTTTCGCAACTAGTTCGAAATAAATTGCAGTTTTTTTTTGACTATTTAATTCACCCTCTGTAAACTTTAGAATATCTTTAACCTTATTTTTTCTCTCTACTAAATTTTTATTTTTTTCTGCCAATGTTTCTCTAGCTTCTGCTAATTCTATTTCCTTTTTACACAAGTGCTCTCGCGCTTTTGCTCGTTCAAATTCTAATTTTGCTGCAGATTTCAACTTCTGAGCAAGATCTTTTATTTCTCTTGCCAATGCTGAATTTTCGCTAGCCATTCTTTCTACATTTTCAACTTCAACCATAATTTCACCACCTCTTATAACTAAAAATATTTATTTTTAATTTTTCTGTGCCAAATTTTTTAAAAATTATACTTATTCTTAAATATTGCATTTAATAAGTAAGATTACTTACTATTTAAAAATTAAAATTAGAAAAAAATAAAGGAAAAATTTTTTTAAAAAAGTTGAATTTAATTAATAAAAATAGAATTTATTAAGATACTGCAGAAATAATTAAAAAGTTAGGATAAGAACTCGAATTTGAACAATATATGACGCTTCTTCGAAAATCCAGGCTTTAATAAGAGAAATTTTTTTAGGAAATATTATATTTTAGGATCACAAATTTTTTAAATTAGCAAATTCAAATTATTTTTAATTTTATTTAATTATTACAAATTGGTGAACTCGTTCAATGGATAAAAAGAGAGTATTGATAATTTCTGGTTTAATAAACATAATTGTTTTAATTATTATTTTAATAAATATAATAATAATTTTTCCTCTAACTTATGAAACTTTATGGATCTATGGATTTTACATTGTCATCGCTGGTTTAATTACATATCTAACAGGAATATTTCTCACAGATAAATACTACTTAGAATTTATTGGAACATTTATTGTGATAATCGGAGAAATATTCATTATTATTTATTTTGCAGTAGCTCAACCTTTGTGGGCTAATTGGATTAGTATTTATTTTATTTTTCCAACGACAACTTTTTTTACAATGATGATTATCGCTTATTATAATGGAAGAGACGATTTAGAAAATAAGAGAGCTTTAAATGTTGGTCTTATGTTGGTCTCTGGTTCATTCTTCTCATTGATGGTTGAATCTGCAATAAAAATACCTGAACTGTTCCAATCGGTGAATGTTCCAATCTGGGCTATAATTATTATCGTTGGTGGATTAATGCTATATGCTTTTACCACTTGGAAAATATTTGAAGGAGGAAGTTACATAATGGCTTTAACTGGTGCTTTTATTGTAAATATTGGTGTAATAATGCTTGAATTATTTTATAGAATTCACGAAATTACTGGTATTTTTACACTCTTGTTTTTACCTCCAGCTGGAATTTTCTTTCTTTTGATTTTCATTAATTACAAAATCTCCCCCTACGATTAATTAAGCTCTTAATAACTTTGAAAATCTTACATACCTCTTTTTTTTATTAAATGCTCTCAATTTAAATTTAGCTTTAATCAAAATATCAGATTATCAATATAGTTAAATAATTTTTTAAAAAACAATTATATTATTTAAATATATCACCATTTAAAGTAATTTAAAAATACTTTTTAAAAATGCCCAAATTAATTAAAAAAATATCAAAAAAAAGGGGTTTGCCACCTGGTACTCTTGAATACACGGGAGAGAAAATATCAAAAAAGGTTAAAATCACTGTAATTGACTATAATGAAAAAAATTTTCAATTGAAAGAAGTTTCAAAAATCGATCAAGAATTAATAAATTTAGAAAAATCAACAGTTAGATGGATTAATGTCGACAATATTAGTCTTAAAGATATTGTAGAGGAAATTGGAAACCAATTTGAACTCCATCCTCTTCTTCTTGAAGATGTTATGAATCCAGAACAACGACCTAAAGTTGATGATTTTGAAAGGTACCTCTTTATTACCATAAAAATGTTGAATTGGGATCAAGAAAAAAGAGAGATACTTAGTGAGCAAGTTAGTTTAATTTTAGGTCCAAATTATGTAATAAGTTTTCAGGAACGTGAGTTAGATATGTTTGATCCAATTCTGGAAAGATTAAAAACAAGAAAAGGACAGATTAGGAAAATGGGTTCAGATTACCTTACTTATACTTTAATTGATTATATTATTGATAATTATTTTATAATCTTGGAAAATATTGGAGATATAATAGAAGATATGGAAGATGAACTTATAACAAATCCGTCACCTGTAACTCTACAATCAATTCATAATTTAAAAAGAGAGATTATCACACTTCGTAAATCAGTTTGGCCTTTAAGGGAAGTCATAAATAAATTACAGAGAATAGAAGTCCCTATTATAAAAAATACAACGAAAATTTATTTGCGAGATGTTTATGATCACACAATACAAATTATTGATACAATAGAAAGTTACCGAGATATAATTTCTGGAATGCTTGACATTTATCTTTCAAGTATAAGCAATAGAATGAATGAAATTATGAAGGTTTTAACAATAATTTCTACAATATTTATACCTTTAACTTTTCTTGCAGGCGTTTACGGGATGAATTTTAAATATATGCCAGAAATTGAAGCCCCTTTAGCTTATCCATTATTATGGATAATAATGATTATTATAACCATTATAATGGTAATATTTTTTAGGAGAAAAAAGTGGTTATGAAAGAAAACAATTTTATCTTTTTATTTTTTATAATCTTCTTCTTTTTCTTCATAGCTTTTCATTTCCAACTCTGCTTTATCCATATCGATTAATTCTTCAATACTTGATAAGTAACGTCTAATAGCATTTAATTTTAAATCTTTATCTTCTTCTTTCTTGAAAAAGAGTCCTAAATTACTATTCTCTCCAAGTTTTATGATAATGAGAGATATATTTTCAGTTTCGAAAATCAATTTTTTATAATCGACTAAATCAAAATTACATATTTCATAGAGTTTTTGCACGTGACTTAACATCTTAGCAATATTTTCACCTAATTTAGGTATATTTATATCTTGTTTAAACGTAGTTTGGAAAATTATTCCATTGTTATAAAACATTACAATATGTAAGACTTCAGGTAAAGCGGTTTGAATCCGTTTAATATTTTTAAATACCATTTTTTTCACTTAATTATTATGTTTTTAAATTTAGTTATAATTTTATCTATTTTTATTTTCATGCTATTGGGCCCATATTTTTGAAGCAAATAAAAAATTGCAATCATTATTGAAATGGTTATAATGATTACCATCCCAATTATAAATTGAAATATTAATGTGAAATAAATTGTTACTATTATCAATTGATAAATTGTAGTGCAAAATCCTAATTTAAAAAATTGTTTAAAACTAATAGGACGATTATTTTGTTCAGCAAGATTAATAACAAGAATATTATCTCCCAATGGAGTTAAATTATCTCCCCAATTAGCACCTATTGAGAGACTATAAAACAATTGGTTTTTATCTATTAAAGAAACACCTTCCGACATACTACCTATAACTGGGATTAATACTTTCGTTATTGGAATATTGTCAATGGAGCTACTTAAAAAGGCGGAAATCCACAAGACCATTATTATCTGTAAAAATAAATTCCCAGCTCCTAAGTTTGATAATATTATTCCGAAAGAGCTAACAATCCCCGTTATTTCTAGCCCTCCTGAAATAATAAAAATCCCTAACAAATAGAAAATTAGTTCGAAGTCAATTTTTTTGATCAATTCTTTTGGGTCCAATCCACTTATTATTATTAATATGATTGCGATACTTAACGCAATCATATCAGATGTAATTAAAGAAGATGGAACAAAAATAAACAAAATCATTAAAGTTATAATTGATATAATAGATTGGAATAATAACCTCTTATTTTGTACAAAATTCCAAATATTAAATTCCTTTAAAACTTTAAAACCTTCTTCTGGAAAAATCAATTCTTTTTTATATAAAAAAATAAAAAAGAGTAAAGTAAATGCGAAAATAATCAAAGATATTAAACCCACATTCAAGAAAAATTCTAAGAATGATATTCCAGCGTAAGTGGTTATCAATATATTAGGAATAGAGGAAATTGAAAAGAATGTGCCACCAATATTTACTAAAACAGCTTGAGTTAATATATAAGGAGATGGATTAAAATTTAAAATACGTGATACTGTGATTGTAAGTGGAATAAGAATAATAACAGCCAAAATATTATTTAATATTGCTGAAATTAAAATTGTTATTATACAAAATAGAATCAATAATAGTACAGGTTTCCCCCTTGATAATTTAATTAATCTTATTGCAAGAAATTGAAATGTACCTGCTTCATGTGAAATTTGAACAATAATCATCATTCCAATAATTAATAATAATGAATGTAAATTCACATAACCTTCATCTTGAGAACTAAACAAAAGATCAACAATTATTGAGAAATCTAACCCTTCCATAAAAATTAATACAAAATATGTGATTATTGCACCCGCAAGTGAAGCAATGGCTCGATTTAACTTATCTGTCAAGATAAGAATAATTACACCAATAAAACAAGAGAAAATAATAATTGTACTGATTATTATTTAGATTCACCTTATTATGTTAAATATAAAATTTGATAATAGAATCGTTAAAAATTTATTGTTTAAATTCTTTAAAACATTTATGTTTTTTTAACATCTCTTCCAAATCATGATTTTAAATCGATATATTTAGCTTTTTATTTTCTTGATAATTATTTCCTTGGTTCATTCATTAGTAGGATGAACAATGAACCCAAAAAAATTACTAGTCGATAATACCATTGATTAATAGGATTGATATGAAAAACGATAATTAAAGATAAATAATAAGTTAATTTTACAAAAGAAAAAAAAAGGGGAAAATATTCAAAATAGTTATTAATTCAGTTTGTTACTAAATTGTGTGTAGCACATCAGGTGTACTAAGGTCTATATCATATTTTTTGCATGTATCAAAAACAGCTCTATTTAGACTTCCTTCAATTCTTTTAATTCTTTTAATTTCTTTAATATAAACGTACAATCTGTATTCAACGGCGAAATTTAAAAAATTTGTCATTAAAACATACGGTTTAGGATCTTTCAATATAGCAGGAACGGTTATTGCTGCCTCCAATAATGCCCTTTCGACTTTATTAGGGTCTTCATCATATCCTGCTGTAATTATTACTTGTCTCCTAATCACTTTAGTCTTACCTAAAGATTTAATCGATTCTGTTAATAATTTCTGATTAGGAACAGAAATTTTTACGCCATCCAAATCAATCAATACTGTATAAATTAATTTGATCTCAATTACATCCGTCAGTGAGCCATCAAATATTATTCGATCTCCCTTAACAAAAGGTTTGCTAGACATTATAATAAGACCAGCTATAACATTTCCTAGGGTGTTCATAGATGCAAATCCAATTATTGTTCCAAGCGAGAGAGTTAAAAAACCAGCAATTAAACCAATGGTTTCAGTAAATTGAGAAAATATCATTAGTACAATTATAATTATGAAAATATATTTGAAAAATTTCAAGATTAATTTTCCTGTACGCTCATCTATCTTTCCATGTTTGGTTCTTTTGGTAATTTGTCTTTTTAAGATTTTGTAAATAATATATCCAACAATTATTGTTATGAGAATGAATATTAATGTCCAAAAATTAGTAAAAAACCAATTAATTAAGTCATCTAAAAAAGTTTGCATTATCATTTTTTTTACACCTTTTAGTATATAACAAAATTTAATTTAAATTTCCTTTGCATTATTTTAATATTTTTTTTTTAAAAAATTATATGTATTTCTTAGCAATTAAGTATTCAGCTGATAAAACCCCTCCCCTACCAGCTCCTAATTCTGTGTTATGACTTAAAACGGTAAATTTTATACCATTAGGAAAATTCGTTTTTTCAAGTCCTCCGACGTAAGTAATCATCCCTGCTTTCTCATTCCCTTTATTCTCAAGGTCAATTCTAGGTTGAGGTCGGTAAGGGTCATCGAAAACCTTTATTGGGTGTTCAGGAGCATTTGGTAAATCTAGACCGGCTGTTTGTCCTTCAAAATCTCTCAATGTTTGTTTAATTTCTTCAATATCCTCAAATTCATTTACAGTTTCTATAAAAACACTTTCCATATGACCATTTATTGAGGGTACTCGATTACACTTACAATCGATTAAAAATTCAATATTTTGTATTTTCTCCTCAATTATTGTTCCAAAAATCTTTTTAATCTCTCGCATTATTTTTCGTTCTTCCCTTTCTATATGAGGAATAATATTTGCAATTATATCATAACTGGGAACGCCAGGATAACCTGCTCCTGTAATTGCTTGCATGGAAACCATATGAACACTTTTAATACCATATTTTTTTAAAATAGGATATAATGAAATTGCCAATCCGATAGCTGTGCAATTAGGACCAGGAACAATAAAACCTTTCCACCCACGTTTCTTTTTTTGTATATCTAAAATTCTATAATGCTCTCCATTAACAATAGGTAAAAATATTGGAACATCTTCTTCATATCTATAAGTAGCTGCTGTACTTACCACAGGTTTACTTGTTGCAATTTCACCCTCAATCTCTCGAGCATACCCTGAAGGAATTGCAGAAAAAACAATGTCAATTGAATTTAGATCTAAATCTTTAATATCAGTAACTATCATTTCTTTTATTTCCTCTGGATATTTATAACTCGTAAAGCCCCTGATTGATTCCCCAAATTTTTTGCCAATCGAGGCGTGTCCATGCAATGACATGATTTCAAACCAAGGGTGTCCTATTAATGCTTCCATAAATTGTTGTCCCGCCATTCCAGTAGCTCCAATTACGCTCGCTCTATATTTTTTAGGCATAATTCTTCTCTACTCAAATTTGAACTTAATGAAATTTTAAAAAATACTATATTATTTTATTTTTGAAGAAAATATTTAAAACTTATTTTCTATTTATATAAATAACAAAAATTTATGGGTTTTTGTAGGATTGAGGTATAGGTGATAAAGATAGTAGATTCCATAGCACTTCTTGAATCACAAGCTGAAGAATTTGAAAATAAAGCAAAAATAGAGATTAGAAAAAAGAATTACGGAGAAGCCATCTTATTTTTTGAAGAGGCTGTAGATATCTATCTCAAATTAAGGTGGGATGGAAAAATTAAGATGTTAGAGAAAACAATTAAACGGCTTCAAAACGTTATTGGGTTTGAAAACAACAATCACGTAAACTCTGATTTTGTCAATATTAAGCAAGAAATAGAGAATAAATCCAATAATATAACCATAACAAAAGAAGTACCGGAAGAAATTAAAAATAAACTTGCAAAAATCGAAATGCTCGAAAGAAAAGCAGATAATGATGAGATACAAGGAAATATGAAAAGAAGTTTTGATAGGTATCAAATAATCTTGAAATTAACAACCGATATAAATTCTTTAGAACAATTTGATTTTGATAAAAAAATTATTAACATTAAAGAAAAACTAAATAAATTGACTGAAAGATTAAAGTCTAATTTATAAAAAAAAATTTATTCTTTGTGTTCTTTAACATTTTAGATATAATGAATAATCCTTTCGCAAATTTTTATCGTGTACCGACATCTTTAGAACTTCTAGATATTGCTTTTAGTAGAGCTATGAAAAGCAGTGCTCAAGTATCTAAAAAAGCACCTAAAATATTAAAAGCAAGAAAAAAAGAAATTAAAAGAATTCAAGTCGCAATCAAAGAAATTATAGATAGAATATTAAAAATTATTAAAATGGTTCCGATTATTGAGGAGATACCCGAATTCTATCGAGAATTGGCCTCATTAATCGTTAATACTGATGAATTAAGACTAACTCTAGGGAAATTAAATGGTATATTGCCTATCTTAAGTAAAATTGAAAGAGAATATAAAACTCGAATTAAAAAAACAGAAATACCCAAAGAAGCTGCGAAATATAGACGAGAAGTATTTGGAAGAATATCTTCAATAATAAACAAACAAAAGCATAATCTCGACTATTTAAATGAAATTAGAGGAGAATTAAGAAGAATCCCTTCTATTGATTATGAAATTCCTTCAATTGTTATTGCTGGCTATCCTAATGTGGGAAAAAGTAGTCTTGTAAGTTTAATTTCCACAGTAAAACCAGAAATTCAACCATATCCTTTCACTACGAAGAAAATTATTATCGGACATCATATAGTAGAAAAAAATTATGATAAGATGAAACTCCAAATAATTGATACCCCCGGAATCTTAGATAGACCTATGTCAAAAAGAAATAAGATTGAACTGCAAGCAATATTAGCTCTTAACTTGATTTCTGATTTAATAGTCTTCATATTTGACCCTACTCCAGCTTGTGGATATGATATTGATTGTCAGGTGGATTTATATTATGAAATTTGTAATAATTTCTCTAAAGATGGCAAAATTCCAATTATCATCGTTTTAAATAAAATGGATCTAGCTAATGAGGAGGAAGTTCAATTTATAAAGAATAAATTAAATTTAAATGAAGATGATTTTTTTCTAATTAATGCTTTAAATGGAAAAAATGTAAAGGAACTACTTGAATTCGTAATAAATAAGTTGATATAATCTTACTCTTCATATTTAAGATATTATTGATTTTTGTCTATTTTTTTAAAAAAAAATAAGGTAAAGCTATATATATGAGAAAAATAAATGTATTTTCGTTAATACAAAATACCTATATTTATCTATAAAACAATGCAATTAGAAATTAAATCACTTTACACAAATTTTTTTAATTTTGTTATATGGGATGTCATTAAACCATTATTTAGTGGATTATCAATTAATATTCCTTATAATGAATTAAAAAAATCTGTTGGTAAGGTTTTTGTGAAGGGAGCTTTACATTATAAAGTCAATTACGACAATATTTTGAAAATATTAAAGAAATCTAATCTCCCAAGTGCTATTATAGATTATATTATTGATTTATTATCAAAATTTGCTAATCAATTAGATAGTTACTTCTTAAAAAACGTAAATGATATAAAGTCAGTATATAAAGGTGAAGAACTCGAGAATATTTTACATGATTTTAATAATATTATCAATGAATACATCTTAATTTCCTATTTCGATTTAATCGTATTAAAACAAGCAACTTCTTTACTCGTTTATGCATCTGATCTTTCATTAGCAGATATATATCAATGCAGAATGGAATTTACAGAGCTACTTAGATCAGCATTAGTTAAAGATTCATCTTTGAAAATTGCAGAACTACTAGAATCGATAAGAGAAAAATTGAGTAGTATTACTGATAACGAAAAAATAATTAATTTAATTATGATTCAATTAGCTAGTTTCTTTGAGTGGTTAGTATCTTCTGATGATTTTGAGACAATTATTCCTATAATGAAGGAAATTCTCTCGCATGAAGTTATTAATTACCATCAAGTTTCTTCCTTAATTCCATCTAATAATGTAAATATTATAACTGAATGGTTTAAACAACAGGTAATTGAAATACCAATAATTCTTTTAAAAAAATCATTATCTAATGATTTCACATATGAATGTGAGAACTTAAAACATGAGATTTTAGAGATTTTCAAATTATTTTTAAACGGAACCATAACATATGATATTCTCGAAAAGAGATTACAAGAAATTGGAAAAAAATTAGGTTTGGAAAAATTATATAAAATTGAAGAAAATATTTTTGAATTTTTAGAATTAGACCAATCCCTAGATTTAGTGAAATCTTACCCTCTTCAAAAGATACATACAAAATTCAACTTTAATTTACCAAAATTTCAAAAACGAGAAAATGATCAAAAATATATTGAACAAGTAAATTTAATTATTCTTTATCAAATTTATAATAACAGTTTAACCTACTGTAAGTTTATTGAAGAAGAAAAAGCCATTGACCCATCATTAAAAAGATTAATCCAATATATTAAGAGCAAGATTCAAATTACCGAGACTTTATATATCTAGATGATGATTCTTTTTTTAATTTCACTAAGTCTTTAAAAAATTATAATATTTTATGAGAATAGTTAAAAATATATATGACAGACAAGACATATTTGCTAGGACTTGACATTGGAGGGGCAAATTCTAAAGCTGCGTTAGTGGAATTTGATAATAAAAAGTTAAACAAAATTCGCACTGCTATTAGGTATTACCCATTTTGGGAAAAAAATATAAAAGAATTCCCTAAAATGCTAAGAAATTTAAGCACACAACTGTTAGGAGAGAGTAATATTGATTTCAATGATATAAATAAAATTGCAGTTACTATTACGGCCGAGTTATCTGACGCTTTCCAGACTAAAAAGGAAGGGATTCAAACCATCTTAGAGGTGCTAAAAAAAGTCTTCGAGTCAGATAAAATCATGGTGATCAACAATCAAAATGTATTCTTTAAAGTTCAAGACGCGTTGGAAAATTATCTAAATGTTGCTGGAGCAAATTGGGTTGCAACAGCTCTATTTCTCGGCTCATATAAACCGGACTGTATTTTAATTGATGCTGGTTCAACAACTATTGACCTTATCCCTATAAAAGATGGAAAACCTCAAACAATTGGTAAAGATGATGTTTCAAGAATAATGAATCACGAATTAATTTATACTGGTGCTTTAAGAGCTACCATTCCCTCAATAACTCATTTTGTTCCATTTAAGAGGAAAAATTGTAGAATTTCATTTGAAAAGTTTGCATTAATTGCAGATGTTCATCGTATTTTGGGGCATATTACCGAACAGGAATATTCTTGTGATACTGCAGATAATCGCTCAAAATCCTTTTATAATTGCTATGCTCGGCTTTCACGTATTATATGCGGTGATTTAGAGCAATTAACAAAAGATGAGTTGAATATAATTGCTAACTATATATATCAAACTCAACTTAAAATTATTATGAGTGAAATTCAGTTGTTTATAGAACAAACATCTTATAGACTGCCAGATTTAACGCAAAATCCATTATTTATTACAACGGGTTTAGGTGAGAAATTTTTAATAAATACTGCGCTAAAAAATTTGGGATATAATAATATAGTAAGCTTTTCAGACGTAATCAAGTTTCCAGATAACGTGATATCCTCCGCTATTGCTGTTGCGGGGGCATTAAATCTATTTATATAAAAAATGTTGATATTTATAGATGATTGATGATGTTCTTTTATTTAAAATCGGAGGAAAAATAATCGATCACAAGCCTGATTTAGATAATACTATCTCCCAATTACGTGCCATTAAAGAAATTAAACCATCGATAAAATCAATAATTTTAATAGCTGGAGGGGGCTCTAATGTTGATCAAATTCGAAAATCCTATAAAAGAGGAGAAATCAATGATGAGGTTGCGCATTGGCAAGCAATTAAAATTATGGATCTGAATGCTATAAAAATTCAAGATCTCAATAAAGATTTTACTCTTACTGATTCATTCATTGAATTAACAAGGTTAGTGTCGTCATCTGGACAGTTTAAAATAATTAATTTTCCAACCTTTAAATATCTAAAAAGAAATGATGAGCTTCCCCATAACTGGAATACTACTTCAGATTCGATTTCATATTTTATAGCCAGTAAATTGAATCTCTTAAAATGTTTTTTAATTAAAGATATGGATGGAATTTATCTCAAAGACGGTAAAAAAATAATAAAGAATTTATCAATAAATGATTTTCAAAAATTACAAAAAAACGATCAATTATTCAATCCCATAAAAATTAACAGAATTACTGGAATACCTATATTTAAAAAAAAATCTACGCCAATAGATTCTTACTTATTAAACCTGATAAAAAAAAATAAATTAAATTGTATTATATTAAATGGAAAAATGCCATCTACAAATATTACAAAATATTTTCAATCTATAAACGAATATGAGAAAGTTTATACAAAATTATACTGCAACGCTTAAAGGTAGTGAAGCTATCACGCATAGATCAAACCGAAGGATTAATCTTTTTAAAGCATTGACAGCAAGGAATCCCTATAATAATTTTATTTTTATAATTTTTTGGTTTATGCATTAATTTTAACAAATTTTCTTTTAATTTTTTCGCAAATTCAGTTTCTTCAAAATAAAATCTCATTAAATCATCTTTATGATTTTCTCCTTTACAAATAGGACAAATAGAATAAAATTCTAAGAAATTATCACAAATTTTCTTTTCTTCATCAGATAAGGCTTCATAGTCTTGATTAACAGCATATGTATCTTCAAATAATATTTCTTGTATTCTTTCAATATCTGCTAGCATTTGCTCTCTAATCCAAGTTATGGTATCAATATCTCCCTCATGATTTTCCTCTGATTCAAATGGATTCGAAGAAAAATAAGACATATCTATATCTTAGAAAATAATTTAATTAAATAAACTTTAGTTTCCCTTTTCTTTATTCAAATCGGGAGCTACTTTTTTTTTCCTTTTTTTAATTCTTGCTTTATTTTTTCAATCTTTCGGTCTTTTATCCAATAACGAATTTTTTGATTCGATAATAATGATTGAACTCGATCATTTAATTTTTGGAATATTTTCTTGTCAGCTTCAGATAATTGCGGGATCTTCTCTAAAGAATAATCTTCTTCAGAAGGAATGATTTGTTCTTCTTCAGGAAAAGGAATCGTTATCTGCTTTTTTTTATCCAATAACTTCTCTCTTAAAATTCTCTTGATATTTCTTCCCCACCCTTGTATCCATGGAAAATTCTCAGAATCTTTTGGGTCCTCGATTTCAATGTCAAAACGTTTAACTATTATTAGATCTTCAGGACAACTGTTTTGGCATGCTCCACAATATATACAATCATCATCTTTCACTGCAATTTTCCCATATTTTTTAACATCCTCGGCAGTTTCAGGAATAAAAAAGGATTCAGTCGGACAGATATTAACACAGGCCTTGCAACCTGTCGGATCGCATCGATGAAGCATATTTTGTTTAATTATAACCTCTCCTTTAATCGGAGATTCTATTTTAAAGCATTTTGTTGGACATTCTTTTTGAATTTTTAAAAAATCTTTAATAAAATTTCCTTCCCTGACTTTTAAACATAAGTTACATATCTCATTTTTAGTGTCCTTAATGCATTTCTCAAAATCAATCTCATAAAAAGGTTTAAGTTTTGGATACTGGGCTAAAATTATTTGTTCTTCAGGTTTTATAGTCGTTTCATATACATCATTTATACAAACAACAGGACATAACATGCAATAACAACATTTATCATAATCAATTATGATATAAGGTGCATTTTCTATAATACCTTGTGCGATTTCGGGAACTGGACCTAATTCAATTGCGTCTGTGGGGCAAACTAATTTACAAAAACTGCATCCAACACATTTATTCAAATCATAAATTAATTTTTTATTAACATCTTTAAATTTCCAAGAAAAAACTAAGTTTGCGCCTTCAACATCTGAGGCTTTTAATATATCATCGATTTGCTCTTCATGAGCATTTAAATCTTTAGCTTCTTTATCGTTAGATCTCGAAATTATAATCAGAGTCCAATCGTTTATGAAATTTACCAGTTCCAATTAAAATATAATATTTACTAAATAAAAATTTCACTTCTATAAATTTTTAATTAGCCGCACTAAATAAGCTTCTTAAAATTATGTTTTTAGTAGCATCGAATAAGTAAAACTAATTTTTTTTCTAATTAAAAATCAAAAAACCAATCATTTTCATCTTCTTTCCATAGAAAATCCATCAGTTTTGACATGTCTTCAAGTAAGATTTTAACAGATAACTTATTTTGGGCTCTCTGAATCCTAGGAATCTCTTGAAAAAACATCTCATCAATTAGTTCTTCAATACTGAATCTCCCAAAAAATTTATCTGTATTGAAAAAGAAAGTTGTTAAAATTTCCGTACTTTGATTTTTATATTCTCCTAATTCGTCTTTGTAACTTTTTTCTAAATTTTTCTTAATTTGTCTTAATAAACATTCTTTTCGTATAATCAGTTGATTTCTTTTTTCATCAAAATCTCTTAGTTGCTTATCTATTTTTTTAATTTCTGAACCTAAATAATGAATTTTTTCCGATTCATCTTTTAATCCCTCTAAATCAGCACAAATTTCTGAAAATTGTGTCTTAATTAAATTTTCACTTTCTTTTTCTAAATTGTGTTTAATATTAAAATAATTAGGGGAAATATCAATACTCAGTGATATATTATCTTTTATTTTATATCCTTTGCCCCTTTTATTTAGAATATCAACCTCCTCTATGAGATCAAAGATTTTAAGCACCTCTATTTGAGAATGAACCGCTTGTCTAGATATATTTAGCACTTTTGCTAATTCTGCAATTGATAATGGAACTTTTGAAATTTTACTCAAAATAGATCTTCTTGTTGGGTTTCCGATAATTTCTAAGAAATCATCAAGATTTCTTTTAATTTTATTTTTTATTATTTTAGACACTATCTTTCTCCTCCAATCTCTTTTATAATTTTATCCATATAAAGATTCTTCTGGACCCGCCGTTTTCTTAGATCTCATATAAGATTTCGTATGTTCATCTGCCCGCTTTAAAATTTTATTAATAGCTTCTTCAAAATGTTTTTTTTCAATATTAATAGTTTCGATTTTTTCCAGTTCTTCATTAAATATTTGCTTTTGTAAAACTGCTTCTCTAATGGCCAGTAATGTAGCTTCTTCACTTATAGCTTGAACATCTGCACCAGTATAACCATCTAATTTTTCCGCTAATTCTTCTAGATTTACATCTTCACCAGTTGGCTTTTCTTTTAAATGGATTTTAAAGATTTCAATAAGCGCTTCCTTATCCGGTAAATCAATTTGAACATGTCTCCCAAATCTACCTGCTCTTAATAGAGCTGGGTCTAACATATCTGGTCTGTTCGTGGCTGCAACTAATACAACGTCCCTTAATTCTTCTAAACCATCCATTTCAGTTAAAAGTTGAGAAATCACTTGTTCAGTTACCTGAGAACCTATATGCATACCTCTTATACCCGCAATTGCATCGATTTCATCGAAAAATACTATACAAGGAGCTGCCATTCTTGCCTTTCTAAAGGTCTCTCTAACGGCTTTTTCGCTCTCTCCAACCCATTTTGATAAAAATTCAGGACCTTTTACGGAAATAAAATTTACTTCACTCTCGTGAGCTAAAGCTCTTGCTAATAATGTTTTGCCTGTTCCAGGTGGGCCAAATAGTAATATTCCATTTGGTGGTTTTGAATTCATATGCTTATATAAGTTTGGATATTTAAGTGGCCATTCAATAATCTCTTTTAATTGCTGTTTTGCATCTTCTAATCCGCCAACATCATCCCAAGTTTCTTTAGGCGTAGATATTAATACTTCCCTTAATGCCGATGGTTCAATACTAGTGAGTGCTTGATTAAAATTCTCCATCGTAATCTGAATTTTATCTAAAATCTCTGCTGGTATTGGTTTCTCCATATCTATTTCGGGTAGAATACGTCTTAAACTTAACATAGCTGATTCTTTAGCTAATGCTTCAATATCTGCTCCCACAAATCCATGGGTTCTATCTGCTAATTCTTCTAAGTCAACATCCTTATATAAGGGCATTCCTCTTGTATGAATTTGCAAGATCTCATACCGTCCATCTCTATTTGGAACACCAATAACGATTTCTCTATCAAACCTTCCAGGACGCCTTAATGCTTCGTCAATATCGTTCACTCTATTTGTAGCTCCAATAACAATTATTTCTCCTCTTGATTCTAAACCATCCATAAGAGATAACAATTGAGCAACAACCCTTCTCTCAACTTCCCCAGTAACTTCCCCTCTCTTGGGAGCAATAGAATCTAATTCATCAATAAAAATAATCGAAGGAGCATTTTTTTTCGCGTCTTCAAATATATTTCTCAAATTTTCTTCACTTTGCCCATAAAATTTACTCATTATCTCTGGACCTGAAATAGTTATGAAATGTGCATCTGTTTCATAAGCAACTGCTCTTGCTAATAACGTTTTACCCGTTCCTGGTGGTCCATGCAATAGAACTCCTTTTGGTGGAGATATGCCCGCTCTTTTAAATAATTCTGGATGTCTCATCGGTAACTCAATCATTTCTCTAATTTTTCTAATCTCTTCATTTAACCCACCGATATCTTCATAGGTTACTTGTTGTTTCTCAGCAGCCTCGACCTCCTCTATGGTCTTCTCTGAAACTATAATTTTGGTTCTAGAATGAATTCTAACTGCCTCAGCTTGAGGAGTAAATTTCATAATCATAAAATCAAATCTTTGTCCCATTGCATAAAAACTAATGATATCTCCTTTTGTAACTACACGATTATCTAATAAATTGGCTAATGCTTTTGAATCCCTTATAACTACGGGCCTTCCAATTGAAGCAAATGTTATACTCTCTGCGAGTTTCGCTTCTATTTTTCTTATAATAACCCAATCATCAATAGAAGCGCTAAGATTTCTCCTTAATGAACTGTCTAATCTAATGATACTCGATCCAACATCTTCTTTTCGGCCAGGATATAATAATCCAGATGTTCTCTTGTCCTTATATTCATTATAAACTTCAATTACATCTCCTGTTCCTAAATTGTGTTTTCTAGCTATCATTGGATCTATACGTAAAATCCCACGACCAACATCTTCTTTTAATGCATCAGCAATCCTTAGATAATCCTTCGCTTTATTTTTATTTGATATTGAACTCAAAATTTTCACCTATAATATGATCTTTTAGATTAATTTAATTAAATTTCTTGTTAAGATTTAAATAAATATTAATTATAAAAAAAAATAATTTTCCTATTTTTTCTCAAATTTTTTAATTTTACTTCTATTTTTTACGTTTCAACTTTAAAGATGCAATACCATTCTTTAATTCTAAAGTATAATCATTGATATCAAGATTTATAGGCAATTTAATTTCCTTATAAAACTTTCTACCATCTCTCTTAGCCTCTACTGTTAATTCTTCTCCTTTCTCATCAAAATTCAACTTAAGATCTTCCTTTTCAACGCCTGGAAGCTCTAAACAAATTTCAATTTGATCTTCAAAATCCGTAATTTCTATATATGGTTCGATATCTTCTTTCATTTTTTGACTGGCTTTTAACTCTCTTCTCTCTTCCTTACTTTCAGGTACTAATGATATTCCCTTTATCGTAGGTCGTTCTGTAATGAATTTCGGAATCCCTTTTAAGAATTTAGAAAGTGTCTCATCATCAACATCACCCTGTACTCTGATCTCAGGCTTATCCATTCCCGTCTGATAATTATATGATATAGAATACGACTTGGTATCATTATTCTTGAAATTAAGATCATTATTAAAATCTATACTCGGAAACTCTGAGAAATCCATAAAACCGAAATTTTTATCAAAAAAATCTGAAAAACCTTCAACTAAATTACGAAGTCTTTTCGTAAATCTCTTATAATTCTCATCAAATATATCATCATTCATAGTTGTTTACCTCCATTTTTTTATTTTTCAAATTCTCATTGTCAATAAAGGATTGACAATCACTAATTATCAAATAATCAACTATATATTTAAATCTTATGATTATATTTAGAAAAATTCTAAAAGGATAAATTGGGTCAATTAATTTAAGTTCAATTACAAAAAAATCAAGATTATATAAACATTTCTACAATTCAGCATGAATTTTTAATAAAAATTCAGAGAGAGAGCTTTTAAAAAAATATAAATCTTCGAAAAATGATTATAATTTTAAGAAGAAAATGTCAATAGCGTCTTATTTTTTTTCCTTCAATTCTAGTATAAATCTATAAACAGAACCCCACATATAATCATCTTCTCTTTCTTTTACTTCGAAGTTATTGGTATGTAACCAGTTTTTTAAAGCTTTCTTTGTTTTATTATCATAATCTCCAGTGATTTCTCCTTCATAGAATCTATCGCCTTTTAGTATCTCTTTTACGATTTTCAGTACTTCTCCCTCTAACTTGATAATGTCGTTGGGATCATCTCTTTGAAGCAAGCACATATCATAAATCTCAAATACTTTTCGCAGCTCACGGATAGGATTAGGGTGCTCATCAACTCGAATGTCAATATATCTATCTGTACCTCCATCATATGCTCCTTTTTCTTTTACTATTAGAATTGCAGCTGATTCTCGACCTCTCTTATCACCACCCTGTTCTTGTCCGGCTTCTAATGTGGCTAATAGTTTTTCTATCAAATCACCCTTAGTCTCCAGAAATGCCTTTGACATTGCTGATACGACCTTTTCTGAAGCCAAAATATTTCCTTGGCATGCATGGTTTTTTCCGATTATATGTCCAGCCCAATCAAAGCATTCTTTTCCTGTAAATGATGCTGTGTTACCATAAGAATCTGCAACACCTACCTGTCTTTGTTCTTTTAAATCATCATGCTCAATCAATTTTTCAATCGTTTCTTCAGCTGTGAGACCCTCTATAAGTAAAGATAATCCCTTAGGACCATAACTGGTATTAGCATAAGCTTGAGTTGCAATTGCTCCAACACCTGCCTTTGCAAATGGGACTATTGCTCCTACAGCAACAAATTTTGATTGAACTGCAACACCCCATTCATTATTTTTTGGGTCATATGCCACAATTGAAAATGTCATAATAAATTTCAGTTATTTTATTAGATCATATTTTAAAAATGAAATTATACTTTAAAGAAGTAGCAATAAATAATGGTTATAAGTTTTTTTGATGAATTTTAATAATATCAATATAGAAAACTAAATATTTACTATTAATTATTTTATCTTTGGAGTGACTTAGATGGAGATATATTTCCGAGCATTAAAAATTGAAGATATTCCTGCTATCAAAGATATTAGCAAATATATCTGGGAAGGTGATGATTATATCCCAAATGTTATAGAAGAGTGGCTTCAACAAAAGGAATGTATGAATTACGGAGCTTTTAAAGATGAAGAAAAAAATAATTTAATTGGATTTGGGAGGATTAAAATATTGTCAAAAGATTTAGTGTGGTTGGAAGGTGGGCGAGTAAAATTTTTACTTCAACACCAGGGGATTGGCAAGGCGATGATAAAATATGCATTAGAATATGCTAAACAAATTAAGGCAAAAACCGCTCAATATAGTACTTGGTCTAAAAATTTTGGTTCAATTTCGCTTGCTAAAAAATTTGGATTTCAAAAAAAGGAGATAATGGATATCCTTGAATCAGATATAAAGACTCTCAAGCTAATTAACAAACCCTCTTCAGAAGTTGAGAATATCTCAGCAAAAGAAGCATTAAAAATTTATAGAATTATACCAAATGGTCCAGGAGATGAATTGTGTGTTGGTTGGTCCTATATCCCCTTAAAATTAGAATATCTTGTGAATAATAACTGGCATTGGATAAAAAATTCTAGAGCAATTTTACAAATAATTGAATTTAAAAGAACACACTTTCAAGAAGATCCAAAAAATAATGAAATTTGGATGATTGTGTATGGAGAACCAACAGCAGTTCGCGAGTTATTACAACATATTATTCAAAATGAGCTTCAAACTAAAGATTTTGAGAAAATCATGGTTTTTTGTCATCCTAAAATTACAGCAATAATTAAAGAAATTGGATTCTCATATTATGACGGCGATCTCTCCGGTGTGTTATTGTTTGAAAAACATTTGGGCTAAAAAAAACAATTTCTCTATTTCAACTTTTAGTGAATGCTTTATTATAAGTGAAATAATTAAAATCACCTACAATATAAAGAACTTACGTAGTATCACATAGAAGTATTAGATATATAATGAAAATTTTAGAAAAATAAAAGAAGAATTACATTTTTCTTAAGACTTTCTTATCTACTTTACCCACGGAAGTTAAAGGCATCTGTTCAAGAATTTTTATTATCCTAGGTACCTTATATTTGGCTAAATTATCTTCCGCAAATTTTAAAATATCTACTTTTATTTCTTCAGAGTCTTTATATCCTTCTTTTAGAAGTACAAATAATTTTACTATTTCAGAGCCTGGACGATCTGGGTCAGGAATGCCAACGGTAGATGCAAGTTCAATTGCTGGATGTTTATTTATTTTATCGTCAACCTCAACACTGAAAACTTTATAGCCGCTAACTATTATCATATCTTTTGTACGGTCAACTATTCTTATATAACCATCCTCGTCCATTACCCCTACATCTCCAGAATAAAACCAACCCTCTTTTAGAGCATTTCTTGTCTCCTCTGGTTTATTCCAATAACCCTTAAAAATTTGGGGGCCCCTTATAACAATCTCACCAGCCTTACCAATAGGTACTTCTTTTTCTCTATCACTAACATCTACTAATTTTACTTCTGTATTTGGAAGAGGAACACCAACAGTTCCAATTTTTTTTTCCCCAAGATAAGGGTTCATAGTAACACCGGGAGATGCCTCTGTCATACCATAAGCTTCTAAAACTTTGCCTTTACCAACTAACCCTTCAAATTCATTGATACTTTCTGTTGCAAAAGGAGCTGCGCCAGAAATAAAACCTTTGATAGAACTGAAATCTAACTTTTTAAATTTTCGATTGGTTAAAAGCATCAAATAAAGAGTGGGAACGTTATATGCTAAGGAAATTTTACCTTCATATTCTTTCATTTTATTTGCAATATAAGCCGTATCCCTGGGATTAGCTACTAAGATTTGAGCTGCTGCGTTATATACTGTCTGTAAATTGAATTGTAATCCCGCTAAATGAAAGAAAGGAAATCCAGAAATATAATAATCATCTCCTGGATTAGCAACTGGTTCAAACCAATGATAAACCAGTTGCATCATCGATATCATATTTTCATGTGTAAGTATTGCTCCCTTTGGAGGACCGGTGGTTCCGCCTGTATATTGAAGTAATGCGATGTCTTTTTTTGGATCAATTTTAATTTCAGGAGTTTTTTCACTTGAATAATTTGCTAAAATTTCTTTAAAGGTAAAAAATTTTATACCTTCTATTGGTACGACTTCACCACAAGGAATTTTACCGATTTTTATTAATTTTTCTTTCATTTCTGGCTCTAAATCTAAAGTATCTGCAATATTTGTTGTTATCACGATTTTAACATCTGTCCCTCCCATAGAAAGAGCTTCACGCACATTTTCTTCATAAAAAGAATCCATTGTTATTAGAGCAACTGCTCCGCTGTCTTTTAATTGATAAGCTATTTCATTTGATTTCAAGAGAAAATTCATCCCACTTTGAACACATCCAGCATAAAAGGTTCCAAATAAGGCTATAATATATTGAGGGCAATTAGGTAGATTTATTACAACTCTATCGCCCTTTTTAACGCCATTCTCTACAAGAAAATTAGCAAAACTAATAATTAATTTTTCTGCTTCCTGAAATGTTTTACAATCTCCTTGAAAATCGTAACAAAGGCTCTTTGGAAATTGTCTTGCTGTTTTCTTCATCATATCAGCCAAAGACATTAACTCTAAATCAATCTCTGGCTTTACATGCTCATCATAAGATTTTAACCATATTTTTGAAGCATAGGGACTTTTTTCGTTAGAATTTTTACTCATTTTTGATCAATTCAAAAAAAAAAATTATTGATTTTGATTAATTCTAATAATAAGATTTGCGATAAATTAATATTTAAAATTAACTAACTTTGAAGTTCGTTATACGGAATAATATTTAGAAATAAGTTCTTCTATTATTTTTTCATTTAAATCAAATAAAGTAAAAATTAATTTATCAATATCTCTTTTATATAATTCTATTTTCCCTAAATCTTGCAAGGAATTAGCAATTAAATCTCTTGAAAGTTTCCGAATAGTTTTATAAATATCCCTTTTTTTTTGAGTTTTAAGATTCTCAAAACTAATAATGGGTATCTCATTTTCAAGTTTACTTTTGGATCTTTTAATTTCTAATCCTTTTGCATAAAAAATGAACCTCATCAATTTAGAATTTAAATAAGCAATTAAAAAAAGATAATCCGCTTTCTTTCCATCATTGTGTAAAAAATAGGTATCTGATGTTGCATAAAAAGGGTTTTTTGTAAATCCAAAAATATTTTCCTTTGAAATATAAGAAAAAAATATTTTTAGTTGGTTTTCATAATAAGGTTCTAAGTATTCAATTCCACTTTCATTTCTCAAGTTATGAATTTTAAAACCACGTCTCGGAAATAACCAATTTCCTGGAGATTCTTTGCATTTAATTAAGGTATTTTTCAGGTCATCTTCAAATTGATATAAATATCTCATTAAAACCGGGTATTTTTTATCTGGGTCAAAATTATCAGATTCAATTTCATTCTTATCAAAAAATATCATCCATCCTAAATATTCATCTTCATTAAAACCATACTGATGAATAGATCTCCCTTTATATATTTTCTTCAAGCGATTTTTTTCAAATTCATTTAGTTTTAAATGATCTTTTTCAATTTTGAGGAAAAAATCTCCATTTTTTCTAATAATATTCTCATTTTCCTTTAAAATAAATATATTATCTTTAATGGAAATTATACCATTTCTTATTTGAAAAAAATCTTTTAGATATATAATTCTCCCACTATCATTTTTACATGTATTTTCGATTTTATCTATAATTACTTTTACGTCCTCAGGAAAAAGAAGATTCCAACTCCCATTTTTTTTCAAACATTGATTTGTTATCGCGCTATCATATGATATAGAATTAAAATCAACAAATTGAAAAATAGAATTACAATTTTGAAATTTCGAGTGTTTCTTGAATTGAATAATTCTAATTTTCTTCTCCGTTTTATTTCTTTTTTCCTCGTTGTTTTTCTTTTGTAAGATGAAAATACAATTATGCTGCCCCGGAGCGTCTTTAAAAACTTTCAAATTTGTTAAATCTACATAAGTTTTGAGAAAGCATTCTTCTATAATATGGGGTTTTAATTTTGCTACACCTGTTTTTTCTCCCTTTTTTATCCAATAATTCGTTGTAATGAAGCATAATAAACCTCCAGGTCTTAATTTTCGAATACCTAAATGAAGAAACCAGTAAAATAAATCCATATTTCCACAAAAAAACTCTTTACAAATTGGATATTTACGAATATAACCTTGGAATATTTCTGAAGCATAATTTTGTCCAAGATATGGAGGGTTTCCTATTATTAAATCATATTTTTCATCTTCATTTGATTCTAAAAAATTAGAATTTTTTAATTTTATATTATCTCCAAATTTTTTTTTTAGCAGATTATAATAATACTTATCAATCTCAAACGCTGTAATGTTTTTATAACCATATTCGATGAGTGTTTTAAGAAAAGCACCATCGCCAGCAGCAGGTTCTAAAAGAGATAAATTTAAAACTTTAAAATCATCCAAGTTATTATCCTCTTTAAACACTTTCATAACTAAATTTACCATAAACTCGGTAATAGAAGTAGAGGTAAAATATTGACCAAAGTTTTGTTTTTGACAGGGTTTTAAAGTCATATTTGCATTTTATTTATTTTATTCCTTTTAAAATATTGAAAATATCTTCATATGATACTAAAAAAATCTATACGATCTATTAGAGTTCTAAAATTCTTTAAGATTAAATATATAATTATATGAATTTTTACTATATTTTTTTAATTCTATAGTTTATACACAATAAGTAAAATCTTTTTAAGCTATAGGTCTTTTTTATTAATGATAATACTAAATTCTAAAAAAGTCATACTAGATATTGAAATGTTTTTTTACTCAAGGGAAAAAGAAAACTTATGTTTAAACTATTAAAATGACACATTATAAAGCATATCCTTTTACTGCTATTGTTGGACAAGATTTAATGAAATTAGCTTTGTTATTAAATGCTATAAATCCAAAAATCAGTGGAGTTTTAATAAAAGGCACAAAAGGAACTGGAAAATCTACGGCAGTAAGGGCATTAGCAGATCTACTCCCAGAAATTGAAGTTATAAAAGATTGTCCATTTAATTGCAATCCTTACAATTTAAAAGAAGCATGCCATGCATGTCAGGACAGAATAATTGCTGAAAATTTAAAGGAAAAAGATACAGAATTTCGAAAAATGCAAGTGATAAATCTTCCAATTAATGCTACTGAAGATAGAGTTATAGGCACAATAGATATTAAGAAAGCTTTAGAGGAAGGTTTAAAAGCTTTAGAGCCCGGAATTTTAGCAGAAGCAAATAGGAATATATTATATATTGATGAAGTTAATCTTCTTGCCGATAATGTAGCTGATGTTCTGTTAGATAGTGCAGCAATGGGAATTAATATAATTGAAAGGGAAGGAATAAGCCTTCATCACCCATCAACTTTTATTTTGGTAGGTACGATGAATCCTGAAGAAGGAAATTTAAGACCTCAGCTTCTAGATCGTTTTGGATTAAGCATTGATGTGGAAAGAATTGAAGATATCGATAAGAGGGTTCTCATCACGAAATATGCAGAAGAATATCAAAATGATCCTAATTTATTCTATAAAAAATTCAAAAAAAAGCAAAAAGAATTAAAAAATAAAATAGTAAATGCTCGAAAAATTTTACACTCAGTAGAAATTTCAGATAACCAGCTAAAACAAACAAGTAAGATCTGTGTAAAATTAAAAGTTGACGGTCATAGAGCAGATATTACAATAAGTAGAACTGCTAAATCAATTGCTGCATTCCATGGTCGAAAATTTGTAGAGGATGATGATATTAAGACCGCAGCAAAATTAGCTTTATCACATCGCTTAAGACGATTACCCTTTGAAGATAAAACATTAGATGAGAGCGAACTCGAAAACTTATTTGATAATAAAGAAGATGAAGTAAAAAAAGAATCAAATGATATCCAACAAGAAAAAAAACAGTTAGAAGTGGAGCCTAATCAAATTGATAACAATCTGTTAAATAATATACAGAATGATAATCAAACTTATAATTTACGGGAAGAAACATTTGAAATTAAAGAAAATGTTATAGCCGATCAAATCATAAAGAATAAAAAAATAAGAGAGGTTATGAATACTTCTGGAAAAAGAGTTATACACCCAACATATAGCCCTCATGGGAAATATGTAGGTTCTGAGAAAAAAAGAGAAATAAATATGCCTAATTCTACGGATATTGCCTTCAATGAGACATTAAATGAAGCTGCATTGGACGCTTTTAAAAATGGTAATAAATTAGAAATAAAAGGAGAGCACATTCACATTAAAAAAAGAATGGGAAAATCTAGTTATTTAATTATTTTCTGTGTAGATGCTTCAGGATCTATGGGTATTAAGGACCGAATGGAAACTGTTAAAGGAGCAATTTATTCTATTTTACAAACTAACTATATTCATCGTGATAAAGTTTCTCTTATTGTGTTTCGTCAAGATAGGGCTGAAACTATTTTACCACCCACCAGAAGTACTGACTTAGCTTATAAGTTATTAAAAGATATTCCGACAGGAGGGACTACACCTCTAGCAGCAGGATTGCTAAAGGCGTTGGATGTAGCTAAAGAAGAAATTCGAAAAAAAAGTGGTTATATCCCTTTAATTATATTATTAACTGATGCAAGAGGCAACGTCTATTTTAAAGATGCAATTGAAGATGTATTAAAAATTGGTAAGGAAATTGCTCAACAAGAAATAAATTTAATTGTTATGGATACAGAATTTTCAGATGTAAAATTGGATTTCTCTAAAAAATTAGCAAATGTTGCAAACGCCGTATATTACCATATAGATCATCTAGATCAGGAAGATTTAAATGAAATTTTAACCATTGAAGGAATTTTTGAAAATATTTAACTTTTTTTAGTGCATTATTATGGGAAAAAAAATTAATATTGATAGAAAAATCCCAAAAATTACACTTATTTCAGCTAGTATTTTTATGAAACATATAACTGATGGTATTCAAGAAATCTATAATGAATTAGGCAAAATTTTTGAATTTAAGAGTTATTTTTTAAATGATGTAGATTCTGGAAAAGTCAAAAAAGAAGACTTTATCAAAAAAATCTATGAATCAGAGGTTATGCTTATTGACATTCGTGGAAATTGCCCTACTGTTGAGATTTTAGTTGAAACATACGATAAAATGGAAAGAGAAAACCCTGAACTCTTCCAAGAAAAAACTATTGTTGCGCTTGTCGGAGGAAACAGTGAAATAAGGAGGCTTACTCAAATGGGTCCCTTTTTGGCGCGAAAAATACCTGCTCCTAAAAGCACAGAATATGGAACCGATGAGATACCCGATTTGACTACCGCGGTAAGGTTTGGGCAAAAAATGACCGAAATGATGAGGTTCTTAGGAAGAATATTGCCAATTAAATCACTTAGGCACGCGCGTTATTGGGTTCTTATGATGAATTATTGGACTTATGGCTTTGCAGGGATGGCATCAAATCATAAAAATATGATTTTATTTCTTTTAAAACATTATTTAGGACACAAGGATTTAGATGTATCTAAACCGGCAAAAATTCCATCATATGGAATTTATGATGTTAAAATGAATAAATATTTTGATAAATTAGATGATTACTTAATTGAAAAACCTTTAAACGCGAATAAACAAACAATTGGCCTTTTTTATTATGGAGGTCTTTATTTTGAACAATCATTACCTATTGTTGAGGAATTTACTAATTATTTATCAGATTATAATATAATTCCCGTGTTTTCAGATATTTTGACTAATGTGGAAGCACATGAGAAATTCTTTTTTAAAAAAGGATTAAAAATTGTTAGCCTAATCATAAATCTTCAATATTTTCAACTAAATGGCGGACCTTTGGGAGGTGATGGCTCAGTTACATTGGAATTATTCAAAAAAATGGATATACCACATTTCAATCCAATTATTCAATTTGATATGTCTTACGAGGAATATCAAAATTCACAAGAAGGAATTATTCCAATTAATCAAATCATTGCGGTGGTAATGCCCGAATTGGACGGACGATTCGAAATGCTAACAGTTGGATGCATGAAAAATTTAGGTTATTCAGAAGAGATACATTCAGATGTCTTAGAAGTGGCACCATTAACAGAAAATATTAAATTCACAACTGAAAGAATAAGAAAATGGCTTAATTTACGAGAAAAATTAAATTCCGAAAAAAAAATTGCAATTATTATCTATAATTACCCCCCAGGAGAAGATAAAATAGGAAATGCTGCATATTTAGATGTTTCAGAGTCATTGAGAAATTTATTAAACACTTTAAAAAAAGAAGGATATGCTATAGAAAGTTTGCCCGAAGATAAAAACCTTGCAGAAATTTTTCTCAAAAATGGTTCTGTTAATAGTCCAAAATATACAAGTGTAGATAATTTTAATGGTACACTCTTAAGTAAAGGCAAATATTTAGAGTATTTTAATAGTTTGTCTAATAAGCTTCAACAAGAAATCATAGAATTTTGGGGTGAACCAATTGGAAAGATCATGGTTGAAAATTCAAGCATAAAATTGCCAATTACTCAACTTAAAAATATTTATATCTGTTTACAGCCTTCCAGAAGCACTGTTTCAGGTGATCCTAATGATTATCACAATAAAAATTTACCTCCTCATCATCAATATCTCGCCTTTTATAGATATATTGAAGATATAATAAAAGCTGACGCGATAATTCACATTGGAACTCATGGAACAGAAGAATTTTTACCAGGAAAGGAATGTGCTGGAAGCTTTAATGATTATAATCTTAATTTATTAGGGTCCTTACCGAACATATATTATTATCATATAACTAATACAAGCGAATCAGCCATTGCGAAAAGAAGGGCAAATGCACTAATAATTAATCATGCAGGACCTTCTTTTAAAAATTCTGATTTATATGAAGATCTTGAAAGACTCGAATCTTTAATCGTAGAATATCAAAATCAGTTTTCATTAGGTTCTTCTAGCTCCGTTGAATCAGTTAAATCAGAAAGAATTCGAGATCTAGAAAAAGAAATAGACGAAATTGCAAAAGACTTAAATTTAGAATACAGGAGTATTTCAGAGCTTGAAGATCTCTTGTATAGATATAAAATCTCAATAATCCCAATGGGATTGCATGTTTTAGGAAAAAATTATAATTTGGAAGAAAAGTTCGATTTAATACGAATGATTCTGATAAATTCTGGTGAAATACCTCCTGCTATCGAAAATATTGTTTCAAAATTTGGAACTAATGAAAGAGAGCAATCGGAGAATATCAAAGAGTATCTAATGGATATTATTAGAAAATTATCCTTATTTGTTGAGATTAATAAGAATGTAGTTAAAAAAATTAGTAAGGAATTGGAAACTGAATATGATTTAACTCAAGAAGACCACAATTTAATGATTGAATGGATAGGAAATCTCTTGGATAGAATGGATAATTCAATGGAAATGAGTAACATTATCCATGCATTAGAAGGGGGTTATATCGAACCGGGACTTGGAGGAGACCCAATAAGATCACCTCACATTTTTCCAACAGGTAGAAATTCTTTTGGCTTTGATCCGCGACTTATACCTAATACAACTGCTTATCGGCGTGGAGGGGAAATCGCTGAAAAATTGATTCAAAATTATAAAAAAGAAAATAATAAATGGCCTCAAACTGTAAGTGTAGTTTTATGGGCTTTTGAAACCATGAAAACCGGTGGTGAGACAGTCGGGCAAATATTTAATTACTTAGGCGTGAGAGCTGTTAAAAATAAATCAATTTGGACTACTGAACTCGAGGTAATACCGCTTGAAGAATTGAATCATCCTCGAATTAACGTTATAACAACTATTTGTGGCATCTTTCGAGACACATTCCCATACATTTTAGATTTAATAAATCATGCAGTTGAATTGGTTGTTGATTTGGATGAACCTTTAGAGCAAAATTATGTAAAGAAATCAGCAATGGAATTAAAAGAGCAAGGTGCTGAAAATCCAGAAGCAAGAGTTTTTGGTCCACCTCCAGGCAAATATAATACAAATTTAACTAATATTATTTCTGCTGGTCAATGGGAAAATGAAAAAGAACTAATCGATGATTACCTTAATAATATGAGCTATGCATATATGCGAAATCAAAAAGTAAAGAGGAGTGTCAAGGCATTTTCTGAAAATATAAGAAAAATAAACCTTATGAGTCAAATTCGGGATTCAAGTGAATATCATATAACGGATTTAGACCATTATTATGAATTTACCGGTGGATTAGCCAGAACCTATGAAGAACTAAGTGGTAAAAAGGCTAATATCTATATTGCGGATACCTCCAGTAAAAAAATTAAAGTTGACGCCATAGAAAAAAGCATAAAAGAAGGGGCAATTACAAGAACTTTAAATCCTCGCTGGATTAAAGGGTTGTTAGTTCATAAATACCATGGAGGACAAAAAATTGCAGAAAAAGTTGAAAACATATTAGGTTTGGCTGCAACAACACATAGTGTGGATAATTGGATTTGGGATAAATCATATGAACAATACTTCGAAAATGAAGAAATACGAGAGGCTTTGATTGAAAATAATAGGTTTGCTATGATGGATATTATAAAAAATATGCTCCAAGCGGACCAAAGAGGTTATTGGGATGCACCTGAGGAAAAGATTGATAACCTAAAGAAGCTATTCCTTGAACTAGAAAATTGGGTTGAAATGATGTATTAAGTTAGGAGTAAAAAATTATGTTAATTTTTTAAAAAGAGCTTGGAATTCTGCTTTTACATTTGATAATCCTAGGGTTCCAAGTAAATGTATAGCCTTTTTATTTAAAGAATAGAAAGAGCGTAGTTCATTACGCTTATATTCTTTTCTCTTTTCATTTCTAATGAAGTTCTTTTCTCTTAGTATTTTTAGATGATAATTTAATTTATTTTCTTGGACAGATGATAACAATTTTTTTAATTGGCTGAAAGATAAAGATTGTTCACTTGCGAAGAGAGTTAGAAGAATTTTATATCTTGTTTTTTCGGAAATGATTTCTAAATCTTTTCTCACATTCTCAAAGTTTTTGGGGGTCTGTATTTTTTCTCACTCCTATTTAAAGTTATTTTTTTTTTTAATCTAATTAATAAATATTTTAAAATATTATTTTAACTACTTAGAAAATTTTTAAAAATTAATTTATCATTCAATTACACTAAATTAAATAATGACAAAGGTAGTTAAAAAATGCCAAAAAAAGTTAAATATATTGATTTATCAATCCCCATAGCTAATGATACTTTATGTGATCCTCCACTCACGACGCCTAAAATTGAATATGGTGATCATATTAGAGGGGCTGAAGAAATGGCTTTCGCATTTCCAAAACTGAAACCTGAAGAGCACTTACCCGATGGAAAAGGATGGGTTACCGAATCAATTACTCTATCAACTCATAGCGGATCCCATATGGACGCTCCATGGCATTATGCTCCTGTGCAAGATAGAGAGATTGGGGAAAGAAAGGCAATGACAATCGATGAAATTCCATTGGAATGGTGTGTAGGACCTTTAATTGTTCTTGATTGTACTAATTTTGAAGAAGGTTATGTAATGACATCTGAGGATATAGATCACAAATTAAATCAAATAAATCATAAATTACAGGAAGGAGATATCCTTTGTGTTCATACTAATGCTCCGAAATATTTCGGGACTAGAGAATATATTAATCATGGAGTAGGCGTTGGAAAAGAAGCAACATTACATATTATTAGACAAGGCGTTCACGTAGTTGGAATCGATGCTTGGAGTTGGGACGCTCCGTTTTTGATTACAGCGAAAAAATGGAAGAAATCAGTTAAAGAAGAAAAACCAAACCCAAGCATTATTTGGGAGGGTCATTTTGCTGGTATCGAATTAGGATACTTCCAAATGGAAAAACTAACAAACTTAGATAAGGTTTCTCCCGTTGGAGCTACAATTTATTGCTTTCCTATAAAAATAACTGGTGCTAGCGGAGGATGGGTGCGTGCGGTAGCAACATTGCCCCAATAATTCCATAAAAAAAGTTTTTATATTAATCAAATTTCAAAAAACTTTTGATATATTTTTTAATTCAGTTATTTCATTTTTACTTTAAACGGAGGTATTTCTTGGTCAATTTCAATATCATTTGGATTTTTACTTTTCAATTTCATCTATCACCAGCCAATTTAATAAAAAATTCATGATCATTATAATTTGATCACATTTCGAAATTCTGTAATCGAATAGAATACCCATTATAATGGGAATTAAAAAAAAAAGGGAAATTAAAATTTGGTTTTTTTCTGAAAAATTATAATTCCTAGGATTATGAATATAAGAGTAAATCCAAAAATAATTAGAACTCCACCCCAGATAGGGATTGGAATTGCCTCGGCAGTATATCCAATCAAGGAGCTACTATATAATTGCTCTTCTAACCCATGACCCATCACTGTGATTTGCATATAAACTTGTTTTGCCCAATATGGAGGTGTAAAATAAACTATTGGACTTTCAAATGGCATAAGGGAACCTGAAATGAAAAGGATTGGTAAATAATACATCAACGAAAAACCATTTGCGATTTGTGGGGTTTTTGAAACGCTAGCGATTATAATACCCATACCAACCGCAGAAATACCAAATAAAAGCGAAACCAAAAACCCTATCAATAAACCTAACAAATTATTGAAGTAAACTCCAAGAATAACATACCCTAGGACGAACATAATGATTATTTGAAGCGTCAATGTTATAGATTCAGAGATTAAAGATCCGAGGAAGACATTCTTCCTACCCGTTGGCATTGTATCTAATCTCTCGAGCATACCTGAACTTTTATCTGATGCAAATCCAATTGCCGCACTTACGGTTCCAACGCTCGTTGCATATATTATCATCCCAGGAAAACCATAATCAAAGGACGATAAACCATTAGAAATTCCTTGACTGCCAAGAATGAAATAGAACAAGAATGTAAACATAATTGGAAATCCGAGGGAAAAAAGGTAATATTCCCAGCGACGGAATGAATCTTTTAAATTCTTGATAGCAATAACAATCATCTTTTTATCTAATATATCCATTTAATCTCTCAACCTCCTTCCAGTTAAATTTAGAAATACATCTTCGAGAGTGTTTTGACGGAAATTCATGGTTTCGACATCATTAATATTTTCAACGAGAATTAGTTTTTGGAAAATTTCTATAAAATTCTTCATACCACCCTTAAACGAAATCAAAAGAGTTCTTTCACCAATTACATTATAATTATTTACGGATGATATATTATCACACTGATTTTTGACGATATTCAAATCCTCTTTCTCAGAAAAAGTAATTTCTATCACATTTTCACTTCCATGCTTTTCTTTTAACTCAGTTGGTGAACCTTGAGCAATAATTTTCCCGTGATCTATAATTGCAACATGATCACTGAGAGAATCAGCCTCGATCATGTCGTGTGTCATGAGAACAATTGTAACACCCTTATTCTTTAAATCACGAATAAAATCCCAAACAATTCGCCTTGCTTGAGGATCTAATCCAGCTGTGGGTTCATCAAGAAAGAGAATTTCAGGTTCATGAACTAGAGCCATTATCAGGTTTAAACGACGTTTCATGCCGCCTGAAAATTTTTTCGCCCAAATCTTTCGACCACCAATATCCAATTTTTCTAACAAGGTTTTAGCTTTCTCTTTTGCCTTCTTAAAAGGAATATCGTGCATTTGAGCGACGAAAATAACATTTTCTTCAGCTGTTAATATGTCATAAATTACAATTTCTTGAGGACAGACGCCAATTAACTTAATAATACTACTTTTCCCTGTTTTAATACTATGTCCCTTAATTGTTGCATCACCCGATGTTGGTGTCAGAACAGTTGTTAATAGTCGAGCTAATGTTGATTTTCCAGCACCATTTGGACCTAGAATGCTAAACAATTCTCCTTTCTGGATATTTAAAGACACACCATCAACTGCTTTAATATCTTTAAAATGCTTTTTGATATTCTGAATTTCAATAACAGTAGATTTTTCAATAACAGTATTACTCATATTATGACATCATATTTTAAAGAAGTGAATTTTAATATATTTAGTATATTCAAGGCTCTCTTTTTATTTTTTATTTTTTACTTTTTATTTTTTATTTTATTTAACTATTTGTAATAAATTTTTTTAAAACTATATGTAGATTAAGTTTTTAATATTAGATAATTTATTTTCATCATTATTTAATTTGAATAGAGTTTTAAATCATAAATTAATCGCTTTCTTATAAAAATGGAAGAAATCAGTTAAAGAAGAAAAACCAAACCCAAGCATTATTTGGGAGGGTCATTTTGCTGGTATCGAATTAGGATACTTCCAAATGGAAAAACTAACAAACTTAGACAAGGTTCCTCCCGTTGGAGCTATAATTTATTGCTTTCCTATAAAAATAACTGGTGCTAGCGGAGGATGGGTGCGTGCGGTAGCAAAATTGCCCCAATAATTCCATAAAAAAAGTTTTTATATTAATCAAATTTCAAAAAACTTTTGATATATTTTTTAATTCAGTTATTTCATTTTTACTTTAAATACTCAATTAACAATAAAAAAAAAATATCAAGAACCCTTTTGTTTGAGAAGAAAAGACTTCTTTACAAAATACTTACTTCAAAATGGATATATTTCTTTTGTATTTTAAAAAAAAAGCGTAATAAATTATGTTTAATTTTGAAAAAGCTATAAATACCTCTTATAATAATTATCTAATTGGTTTAATAAAACTAGAATAACAATAAAAAAGTCCTTAAACATATGTAAAAAGGTTGGAAAATTGAAAAAATATATAAAAATTAATCTAACTTTCATTTTAATAATATTCCAATTCTTGTTGGTTTTTTATATACCTGTGAATGCCCAAGTAAATAAATCCTTCTATCCAGTTGCCGATTCATATGTCAGAGATCATTATCAAGAAAATAATTATGGAAATTTAGATTACCTAATGATTGCCAACTATACAGATAAAATAGCTTTCAGCTTCATTATGTTTGATCTTTCTGATCTTCCTAATGATGCTTATATAAATTTGGGAACTTTAAAACTAAAATCAAAATATATCGGTCGAGGTCTTATAAAATATGACCTTCTTTCCCCTAATTCTATTGGAGTTTGCAAATCAGAAAATATTACTTGGATAGAAACTGATATCAATTGGAATAACAAACCTGAGTTCTCCCAAGAAACAATCTCAATAGATGGTGTTTACAGTCCTGATACTTGGGGAACTTGGGAGATAACCGAAGTTATTATACCAGGGGAAAAATTAACAATAGTATTGAAAGCATATCATGAAGAAACTGGTTTTTATTCGAGGGAATCAGATTATTGCCCTGAGTTAGAGATAGAATATCTAGAAAGGGGTTTCATAATTATAGTTCAAATAATAGTAGCAGTAAGTGCAATCAGTGTAATAATACTCGTAAGTTTTATATATATGCGTCGGAGAAGAAGCAAAAAAAAATAAATTCTTATGCTATTTTTACTATTAGCCAAATTTCTATAAAATTTTTAATATATTTTTTAATTCATTTATTTCATTTTATCTATTTTTTATAAAAATAAGATTTATAATACCATTCATTACTGTTTCTCCACTTAATTTTTCAACTAAATACTTGCAGATTATTATCTTTTTATTACCAATATTCTGGATCTCCACAATCTTTCCCTTACAAACTATTTCCTCATCAATATAAACGGGTTTTCCAAATTGCATGGTAATATTTTTTATTAATTTTATATCAACAACCCAATCAATTATCCACTTGGTTATAAAAGAAAATAAAAAATTACCAGCAATAACAATATTATCAAAACCCAATTTTTTAGCATAATTTAAATTAAAATGAAGAGGATTGATCTCCTGAATCAATCTATTATACTTTCCGTATACTTTTTTTTCAATTTTTACTTTAAACGGAGGTATTTCTTGGCCAATTTCAATATCATTTGGATTTTTACTTTTCAATTTCATCTATCACCAGCCAATTTAATAAAAAATTCATGATTATCTATCGCATAAATAGTATCATTCTCGCCTAAAACGGATGTTTTAAAAATAACAGAATAATAAGTTCCTTTTTTACCTGTTTTTTTAACCGGTTCCGTTAAATTAATTTTTACTTTATATTTTTTATTCAATAACATTGGACTATAAAATTCAACTTCCGAACTTGTATGTATAACTCCAATAGCTAATTTTTGATAAAATTCAGGTCCTATTATAATAAAGAATTGATTTATTGCCCTGTTAGTTATGCTCATAAAATAACCCGGTGGAATTAATCTACCTTGATAGCCCTTTTTTATTGCTACTGCATCATCTAGGTAAATTGGATTATTATCATCAATCAACTCACAGAATTTATTAATTTCTCTTTCATCTATGTTAATCTCTTGAGTTCCCATTTCTCTTACTACTTCTTTTATTCGAGTCTTAAATCTTTTTACTAATTGAGTTTTACTTTCCGCCATTATTTTACTTCTGTTAAATAATTGGATAATTTAATAAAAGTTAAATTTAGATATTTAAAAAAATTCTTTATCTAACTTATTTGATAAATGGATTCTATAGAATTTTTTTATTTAATATTTATACGTTTTTTTCTAAAATATAAATATATAATTAAGAAAAAAGAAAAAAAAATATGTTTGATGTAATAGTTTCAGGAGCAGGACCAGCAGGGTCAAAGTGTGCCGAAATCTTGGCTAAAAATGGTTTTAAAGTAGCCCTAATTGAAAGAGATATTAATTGGCGAAAACCTGGTGGCGGAGGTTCAAGTGTAAGGCTTTTTAAATATTACCCCCAATTAAGAAGCTTGAATCTTCATAAAAAACATACAATTAAGATGTATTCCGCTGATTTTCATAAATTGGAATATAAATATAAAGGGTTTGAGGATTACTCAGTAGTAATTGATCGATTGGAATTAGATAATTTGATGAGAGAAGTAGCAGTTAACGCTGGTGCAGAACTCTTTGATAAAAATCTTTCATTTGATTTTATAACTAAAAACCAACAGAAAATTGGAATTAAAACAAAAACATCTTCAGGGATGAAAGAATATTTTGGAAAAGTGATTATCATTGCTGATGGGATGAGTTCTAAATTAGCAATAAAATCTGGTTTAAGAAAACGTTGGAAAACCGAAGACTTAGGTATATCAAAATGTGCGATAATGGAAGGGGAAAGTTCAATGGATATTAATACCGTATATTTTTTTTACAAACCATTTTATGGTTATGGCTGGATTTTTCCTATTGATCAAAAACGTTTCAACATTGGCGTTATCACATTCTATGAAGATAATTATAATCATAATCTAAATAAACTTTATAATGATTTCTTAAAAGAACCGAAAGTAAAAAAGTTATTATTTAAATCAGATTATAAACAAATTTGGATGAGTTCTTATCCTTTACCAAGTACAGGAGTGTTAGAGAAAAGCTTATATGGAAATAATTTAATGATCGTGGGTGATGCTGCAGGTTTTACATCTCCAATAAGTGGAGAAGGGCTACATGCTTGTGTAGTATCTGGAAAGGTTGCAGCTGAAACAGCGATTAATGCTTTTGAAATAGAAAATTTCTCCGAAAAGGCACTAAAAAAATACAAGTTTAATGCAAATATAAAAAAAATAATTAGGAGTTTTAAATTAAAGCGCTCGCTTGCAGATTTTTTTTATGAACAAGGGGGCATTAATCTAAATATAATTTTTAAATTGGCTGAAAACGATTCAAAATTTAGAAAAACGACAACGGATATCTTTTTATTTAACGCAACTCCTCCAAAAGACTTTTTTTCAAGAATTAAAAAAGCAAATTTTAAATTTTAATTTTTTTTTATTAAAAAAAAAGTAATAATAATTCAACTAATTTCTCGTAATAATTCATCAATTAAGTCTAAACCAGCTAATAAGTGTTCCTTTTTGGTACCAATACCGATGCGGATATAACTATCCATCCCGAAACAGTCTCCTGCCACTATGAAAACATTCTTCTCTTCTCTGAGTTTATTAGAGAGTTCTGTGGAATTGATTTTCATATTATATCGCAAGAACGCCAGACCTCCTGCACTAGGCGGAACGAACTGAAAGAGATTTTATCTTAGTTAATAATAATTTAAGGGTTTTTCAATCTTTACTAGTCTGTTCTGTTCTTAAAATCTCCTGAAACAAGGAGTTTTCAATATTTCCTCCACTCACCACGGCCACCACATTCTTTTTTGCGAATTTCCGCTTTTCTTCAAGGATGTGGGCAATAACCGTTGCTCCCGCTCCTTCAACGATCTGCCCCTCTTTCTTCCATAAAAGGCGGATTGCTTCTTCGATACTTTTCTCCTTGACTAAGACCAACTCATCTACATACTTTTGCACCAATTCCAAGGTGATAGCTTCGGGATCAAGACCACCCAATAAGCCTTCCGCTAATGTATGATACTCTTCAACTTTTACCACTTTTCTAGCTTTCCAGGATTCATACATTGTGGAAGCTCCCTCCGTTTGAACCCCTATTATCTCGATATTAGGGTTCAAAGATTTTACTGCGATGGCAATTCCAGAAATCAAGCTTCCTCCCCCAACAGGAACAATGATTGAATTTACCCGTTCAATCTCTTCATAAATCTCAAGACCTATTGTTCCTTGACCCGCTATAACCTCCAGATCATTGTATGAACTGATGTACGGTAGATTTTTGCTTATAGATATCTCTCTTGCTTTTGTATAGATCTCTTCAAAGTCTCCTTCTTGAATAACTTTGATATCATACTCCTTCATCTTGTTTAGCTTGGCTTTTGATACATTCGTCGGAACTACAATTATGGCAAAGATACCTAAATGTTTTGCAGCTAAGGATACTGCCAATGCATGATTCCCTGATGAAGCGGTAACAACACCACGAGACCTCTCTTCTGTACTTAATTGCATCATTAGGTTAAATGCTCCTCGTATCTTGAAAGAGTTGGTAAGTTGTTGATTCTCCAACTTGAGATAGATTGTGCCATTACATAGTTCACTAAAAAACTTTGAATAAACAAGAGGTGTTCTCTTGACAAACTCGTTGATTCTCTTTTGCGCATCCTTGATTTTTTTGAGATTAATTATTTTAGATATATAAAACCACCATCTGATTATGGATTTAGTTATTTCTTAATAATTAACTCTAACAATTTTACTTCTTATAAATTTTTTTACAAATACAAATCATGGAAAGTCAAGTTATCGGCAAATTAATCCCTTTACAACAGGTTTTAATTTAATAATAAAATTTGGGTATAACCTATCTTCAAACCTATTACTACTTGTTTTATCTAACGTTATAAAAAAAAATATTGAAATTTAGAAATACTTTTAAGATTACCTTGATAACTAGAAACTCCGTGTGCTCATTTTGCTCAATAATACATAGATTCTTTGACTAACTATACACCAGGAATACTTGTCCGTTTGTGGATGAAGTCCAGTGCCTTGGAGATAATTGTGATCAGAGCTAGAAAAATGAGAGCGATAAAAACATATGTGGTGAGTGTGCGAAATATATTTGCAACGATAAAATGCGCCTTGCCAAAGAGGTCCACCACTCCAATGAAAAATACAACAACGGTGTACTTCGGAAGATAAGCAGCTTCGTTGGACCACGCAGGAATAACACGACGTAGAGCCTGCGGTAACACAACATGACGAATGGCAGCCAGGCGAGACATACCCAGCGATTGGGCAGCCAATAATTGTCCAGTTCCAACAGACTTAATGGCTCCACGGATGTATTCAGCCTGATAGGCTGCACTATTAAGACCTAACGTGAGGAGACCGACAAGCATTCGGTGATCAAAGATGGTGTAAGTAATAATTCGGTCTAGGATTATGATGTCGGTCTGGAAACTCCACCTCCCAATGGGTATGGGGGGAAGTCCTTGTGCCTCCAAGATAGAATTCATGCTGTAGGGGAGAAAGTAGATGAAGAACAACTGCGCGAGTAAGGGTGTACCACGTATAAATTCAATGTACCCAGTAGCAATCCGTGAAAGAATTATCCCTCCATACTGGCGGAGAAGAGCGAGTAGAAGACCAAGGAAAAAGCCCATCACAAGTGCTCCTCCATACAATTCCATCGTAGTCAGGAACCCTGCGAGGATATGATCCCAGTATTCCAGTACGCGGAGAATGTCCTCTATCGGTTGAGGGAGTACTTGGAACATCACTTGCCTTCCTCCTCGTTTGAACGCTTCAGAAGTTCTTTATGGCTTCCGTATAAAATATTAAGCTGTTTGAGAAAGTGTTTCACCCGCTCGGATTTGGGCGAGACGAAGAAGTGCTGGGGTGTTCCCCGTTCTACAATGACTCCATTATCGAGGAAGAGCATTTCTGATGCTACGGCTTTAGCAAATCCCATTTCGTGGGTGACGACTATCATCGTAGTACCCGATTTAGCGATGTCTAACATCACTTGAAGCACTTCGCCGATCAGTTCGGGATCCAAGGCAGATGTAGGCTCGTCAAATAAAATTACATCTGGCTCCATGGACAAAGCACGTGCAATGCCCACACGTTGTTGTTGACCACCAGATAATTGTGCAGGATAGTGGTCAGCCCACTTCACCATTTTGACACGACCCAACATCTCTAATGCCTTTGCTCGAGCCTCTTCCTTTGGTAACTTTTTCACCCGGCGAAGACCAATACTGACATTATCTATCGCTTTGAGGTGAGCAAACAGGTTAAAATGTTGGAATACCATGCCGATTCTCGCCCGCATCGCATTAAGATTGACTCCAGGTGCTATAAGATTCTGTTCGTGGAGATATACTTCACCCTTGTCTAGTGGGTCCAGCATATTGATGCAACGAAGCAATGTGCTCTTGCCAGAGCCACTTGGCCCAAAGATGACCTTGACCTCTTGCTCCCCCACCTCGAATGAGACTCCCTTAAGGACCTGTAAATCCCCATATGACTTCCAACCATCAACTATACGTAGCACAGATTTAACGATATCTAACCACCTCCCATTCCCAACTTCTTAAGTTTCTTGGTTTGTCGTTCGCCAATCATCCTTGTTATAGGGTAAGTAAAGATAAAGTATATAATCGCAACAACACCCATCGTTGGAGCCCAGAGAAGCGGGTAATTGGCAGATACACGAAATGCCACCTTCAGCGTCTCAATAATTCCAACCGCGTAGGCGTAGGACGAATCTTTGATGACAACCGCATATTCATTAGACCAGCTGGGTATTGCCAGCCGTAGGGCTTGGGGCAATACAATGTGTCGGAAAGCTTGGAACTGACTCATCCCCAGCGCACGAGCAGCTATCATCTGCCCTGGGTCCACGGATAAGATAGCCCCGCGAAAAAGTTGAGATTGGTAAGCCCCACTGCGAAGGCCAAGCGCCAAAATTACGCCGAAAAGCGGTCTCGTAAGAGGGTCTATAAACCAAAATATACCCGGTATTCCAAAGATGAAGATGTAGATCAAAACCAGAAGTGGGATACCACGTAACACCTTCTCGTAGCCGCTCGATATCCAACCAAGGTCTTTACCTCCGTAGACGCGCATGATTGCCAGCGAAAGACCCAGCACAAACCCCCCCAACAGACCAAGGGCAGTGAGTAATAAGGTTGTAGGCAATCCATTCACAAGAATATAAAAAAAAATAGAAGGGAGATCTGGCGTCTCCACCATCAATCACCCCCTAGAACCACTTTGCGATGAGAGTATCCATCGTCCCGTCTTTAAAGGCTTCAAGTAGGGCTTTATTGATCGCCGCCATCAATTCTGGTTCTTCCCATTTACACCATAATGCTGTAGGCTCAGCTGGTACTATAAAAATGGACTTGAAGCCATATGCTGTATATTGGCCTAATACTGGCTCGTCTATGAATGCTACATCGATACCACCAGCGTCTAGGTCGGTGAGCATTGAAAGAGCGCTAACGTATGACGCATAATCTACATTAGCGTCTGTCAACTCTTCCTCTTGTGTGGTCCCCGATTGGCAACCGACCGATTTGGCGGGAAGAGCTGCTAAATCCTCTAATTTAGTAATCGTAATGCTTGAATCACCCCTAACAATGATCAATTCGTTTACACGAATGTAGGGCACTGAATGCGCGAGTTCTTCTGCGCGTTTTGGAGTGACCATTATTGCGGCTGCAATCATATCGATCGTGCCTGCAGTACAAGCACCAACCAGCGAGTCAAAATCCATGTCGCTCCATTGGATAGTAACATTGAGTTCTGCTGCAACCAATTCTGATATGTCGATGTCGAAGCCTTCGAACTCTTGCGTAGTTGTGTTGAATATCTCGAAGGGTGGCCAATCAGAACTAGTTCCAACAATGATATAACCTCGCGCCTTAATCTGATCAACTAGCGATACGCGTGTTACCCCGGTAAGAAATGGGGAAAAAAGCCATCCAGCTGCGAACCCTGCCACAACGCAGACTATTATCACTATTGCTGTAATTCCTTTCCTCATTTTATTTCATTTCTGTTTATTTTATTTTAATTTATTAAATTTAATTTTTTTTATATAAATATAATATAAATATATAAAGATTTCGTTATTTGTTTATTAACCGTGAATTATCTTTAATCTCAAAATTTTTATTGTTCACTAACAAGATGTAGTATAAAACGTTAATTCATTAATTGCAACATTATTATAAAATATTGGATTGCATTCTCATATATTTTGAGTATAAATCTAGATAAAAATACTTTAAATCCCAATACGATGATTGGGAAAAAACGGTAATTGATATCTTTTTATTTAACGCAACTCCTCCAAAAGACTTTTTTTCAAGAATAAAAAATGCAAATAGAAATAAGCTAGAATTAAATAAATAAAAATGAAAATTTTTTCTCCATCTTCTTTATAATAATTCAACTAATTTCTCGCAACAATTCATCAATTAGGTCTAAACCAGCTAAAAAATATTTTTTTTCAGAACCAATACCAAGGCGTATATAGTTGTCCATCCCGAAACAGTCGCCGGCTACAACAAAAACATCCTTTTCTTCCCTGAGTTTAGTGGAGAGCTCTGTGGAATTGATTTTTATATTATACCGTAAAAATGCCATACCACCTGCATGCGGGGGTATGAATTGAAAGAGCTCCTTATGTTTTTTAACCCATTCCACTAATGTACCTAGATTTCCACTCAATAATTTCCGATTACGACTTAATACTTTCTTTCTTAATTCGGGTTGTAAAACTAAAGTTGCAACTCGTTGGCTAATAAGGTTTGTAGCAATAGTTGTATAATCACTATAACTCCATGCTTTCTCAATAAACTTTTTTGGTCCAACCAACCAACCAATCCTTAAACCTTGAAGCGCATAGGCTTTAGCGAGTCCACCGTTAACAATAACTTTTTCATATTGTCCCCAAAAAGTAGGTGTTTCCTTACCACTTAATTCTGCACCACGGTATATTTCATCAACATATAACCAAACATTTGCCTTTCTCGCTAAATGAACAATAGATTTCATTGCTTCTTCACTTAATATAGCCCCTGTTGGATTATTCGGATTGCAGATGGCTATCATTTTTGTTTTGGGTGTTATTTGAGATTTTAATTCTTCGATATCAGGTTGCCAATTTAAATCTTCTTTTAGATGAAAGTGTTTAATTTTGACCCCAAAAGAACGAGCAAGTCCAAAAATTTGCATGTAGTTTGGCAACATGAATATTAATTCATCATTTGGTTCTAAAAGGCTCCAAATAGTTAAAAAATTTGCTTCAGCAGAACCATTTGTCACTAAAACATTATCTATATCTGCCCCCAGATATAAAGAACTGATTGTTTTTCTTAATTCTACGGGACCATTTGTCTGACCATATCCAAGTCGCATGGAAAGTATTTTTTCTAATTCATCCTCGTTTAATAACTCTTTTAGTGAATAAGGGTGAACACCACTTTCAGTCAAATTGTATTTAACTGTATTTTCCCATAATGATTGGGTTCTTTCAAGCATAAATTCTTCTAATTTCATGAAATTTTCTCTTTTTTATCAATTTGATTTATTATAAAATTTTATCACTCCTAACTAGTAGATGGTAAAGATTCATATATTGCTTTTGAAATTTGAATATCTTGAACAGCCACTCCGGTTAAATCTGCAACGGTAATTTCTTCATCTGAAGCACGTTGCAATGTTTTATTAGAAATCATAACTCCTAATTCAATTAAATCTTCCTTAGTAATCATACCATTTTTAATTGCACGAAAACATTCCCCACGTGATTGAGACTGATCGATGCTGTCAACTATTACCCTATCTGCTTTTTTTAAGATTGCAGAATCTAACTCTTGTTTTTCGGGAGTATCCGATCCCATAGCTGTGATATGAGTACCTTTCTGAATTTGATCCGCATATATCAACGGAGTCTTTGAAGGTGTGCATGTGACGACAAAATTACAAGTCGAAGTTACATCCTCTGTATTTAAAGTCGTTTTAATATTATAACCTAATAGGTCCATATCTTTTTTATATGCATCTAATTCCTGTTGCGTTATCCCACAGGCAATAACATCCTTACAATCTATAATAGTTTTTAAATATTGTAGCTGCATTCTTCCCTGAACGCCAGGACCAATAATTCCTATTCGATGAACCTTTTTTGGAGCCATATATTTAGCTACAACTGCACCCGCAGCCGCAGTTCTCACATTGGTAAGATGCCCCTCATCAAGTAAGATGCAAACTAATTCTCCTGTTTTTTGACTAAACAACAGCATAAGCCCACTATATCCAGGAAGCCCTATTTTTGGATTATCGTAAAACCCAGCAGCAATTTTAATAATATAATAATCATCTCCTTTAATGTATCCGTATTTAATATGGCAATCGCCCGGAGGATTCTCAAAAATCATTTCACCAATCGGGGGTACTACTACTTTACCCTGAGAATAAGCAACAAATCCTTCTTCAATTTTTTGTATCGGATCAATTGATTTCAAAATTTCTTTAATTTGTTCTAATTTTATTATTTTACTCATTTTTTTATTCATATATTTCTCTCTTTTTAAGGGGATTTAAATATTATTATCAATATCAATTTAAATTTTTTAAGATTATAAATCTACCAGAATGAATTTATTAAACTAGTTATAATTATATAAATTGATTTTTCTTCTATTGTATTCCTTAAAATAAAGTATAATTGAAATTATAAATTGTTTTTCTAGTTTCATATATTACCATTTTTAAAAACATCAATGAATATTTTTGATCTTGATCAATAAAAAAACTAACATTTATGCAATTTTTAGGAAAAATGGTTTTAAAAAAATCTAAAAAGAATATTCTTCATTCCGATTTCATTTCTCTTTCCTTACTTTTTTGACTAATTTGGGAATAATTTCATATATATTGAAATTTTTTTGGTATAATTTTTCAATACCACAATTTTCCCATTATGACAATTTCTATTAAATTCAATTTGAATATTCTTATTTTCCCATTTAACGATGTATCAAGTTATAATTCAACGATTTTATTAGTATTCAATCTATTTTTGTAAGGTAAACCTGTTTGATATGTGGATTTTCAAAAATACGAAATTCTTATACAAAAAAATTAAATTATGGAAATGAAAAAGTAAAAAATGTGAATGAAAAAGGAATAAAAATTAAGAAATTTCATGATTTATCTAAAATCAATCAATTTTCTGCTCCAAAAGCTTTAAATACTTGATTGTTGTTAATAATTTTAAATAATAAAAAAAATTATGAGTGGAAAAAATATGAGTCAAAAAGTTGAACCAAAAATTGAAAGTGTTTTAACTGAAATTCAGAAAGTTAAAATTTTCAATTTGGTTAGATATGTTTCAAAAAACACTTGCGAACGAGTTTGTCCTGAAATCTTAGATATGCTTTTAAATAGTGAAAAAGGAAAGTTAAAAAGCAACTTAGGTAAAACTATATTTCATTTACAGCGAGTAGAAAGACTTAACTCAACTATTGGGTTAGAAAGATTAATTGAAGCAGGATTATTAGTTGATACTGATGGACTTCTCAAAATTTTAGAATCATCTGAGCAAGATGCAAAAGACTTAGCAAGTGAAATGAGAGAAATTCTCTAATAATAAACAAAATTTTTTTAATTTCTTTTACATTTTTATCTTTAATTTTAGATCTACTATTTAAAAAATTAAAAGAGTATTGAAATGTTTCAGGGATTTAATGAACAAATGTCAGCTTTAGTTTCACCTGTTAGATTTGATACATTTTCATCTTCTATCTTGTGTGAACTTAAAATAAAAAGTTCTGAGCAAATTAATCTTAATAAAGGTGATTTTGTTAAAATTTTTGGAAAAAAAAGGGTAACTGTATGCAAGATTAAAAAAATATCATATGAACATAAAGATAATATTATATGCATTCCATATAAGATAAGAAATAAGTATGGCATTAATCTAAATGATTTCATACGAATTCAAACTTTTCCTAAAAAGACTGCTAAATATGTCAAGATAACTCCAGTAGGTTTGGATTTTAAATCCACAAAAAAAATAATTAAATATATTAGAAAAAAGCTTTTAGACATGCCATTGGTAAAAAATGATATAATCTCTATTAATATTGGTTTTAGAAGACATATTGATTTCGAAGTTTTGAATATTCAACCCACAAGTCCTGCACAAATATCTACAGGTACTGTTTTTGATATGGTTTTATCATATCATCAAGAAAAGAAAATTAAGGAAAAACTAATTTTAACTCTAACTATTTAAACATTTTTTAATTGCCAAATTTTAATTGTTTTGTCTAAACTCCCGCTTATTATATAATATTTAGGAGCTTGAGTTTTGTATTGTTCAATTTTAATTAATTTTATTGATTCAATTTTATCCTCATGAGCAGGAATTTTCAATATTTCTTGAACTGGTGAAATTGAATAAATATATAAATTGGTACCTCCTAATATTAAAAAAAATCTTCCATCATTTTGAAATATCTCTAACGAATTTAAAGGTTCTTCAAGTTGTTTGGAAAATAATAATTTAATATTGTTGATATCCCAGCCAAATATCCCTCCATAATTATCAATTCCAACTAGGAGATTTTGATTCGATATAAATTTAAGATCCATAATTGGACCTTCTCCTCTTAGAAACATTTTCTCTTCATTCATTTTCAAGTCCCATAGTATTATTTTAGAGTCAAAAGTTCCTAAAAATAACGTTAATTCGTTTTCTGTGCAAGAAATTGAAAGAATAGGAGAATTATATTCATCAATACTTGATAAGATGTGGAAATATTTAAGATCCCAAAATATAATTTGACAATCAAATCCAGTCGAAATTAATTGATTCGATTTTTCAAGATAAAAAAGTTTTTGAACATAATCTAAATGACTTTCTAAAGATAAATCACAATACAATGTATTTGCCTTATTCTCCCAGATTTTTATAGTCTTATCTAAGCTAGATGAAAAAAGAGTCGAATATTTCTTAATAAACAGTATATCGGTTATCCATTTCTTATGTGCATTGATAGAATTTAATAGTTTTGGTGTTCCAATAGAATTATCTTTATTTATATTTAAATCCCAAATTTTTATCGTTTTATCTAATGATCCACTATATAAAATCCCCTTTTCTTCATCATAAGCTAAAGAACTTATCCCTAATGCATGTTCCTGTAATTGATAAATTTGAGATAACTCCATTTTAAACTTTATATTATTTTTTTTATAATGAATTAATTGGAATTGTTAAATAGGTATTTTTTAATTAATAGATTTTTCTCATCAGGAAGAATTAAAAATAAACCATCGATCTCAAGAATACTTAAAAAATTTAAATATTCTTTTGCAAATTTTAAACTGACATTTAATTGATTTTCTGAATCTTTCATATCTTTTAATAATTCATCTGGAATATTTAAATTCAAAAATTTTTGAGCAAATTTTACCTGTTGCGCATCTAAAAAAACTCCAAGTTTGATAAATACTGATAAATCTAATGATTTCGCCTCTTGGATGAAAGGAATGAAAATCGAGGGTTCATAATTTTCAGGTAAAAGGATAAAATCAAATCCTGCAATTTTTAAATCGCTAAAGAACATTGTATCTTCGGTAATCTCATCAAAAGATAAACCAAAACAAATATTTGAGATGTCGCTTGTTAAATCCGATTTGATTTCTGATACTATATCAAGTAAATCTTCATAATCATCCTTTTCAGAAAAAAATAATACTGTTTTTACACCTAACTCATTCGCAGTATAAATATTTGAAATAGCCACATTAATATCTCTATTATCTAAATTAATCTCATATATGAGATTTTTATAATCTTTAATAAGCAATTCAATAGTAGAAAGTGGAGCTAATAAAAACCGATTTTCTACATTTTCATCTATTATTGCTATACCATCAACAGAATTTATGATTTTTTCAATTTGTTGAAGAAATATCTCTTGGTTATTTTTCTCTGGAGGATCCAGAAATTCTATAAGAACTAACTCTTCTCTTTCAGTTGCTAAATCATTTAGGTTGATCTATTTTTCACCAAATATAGAATTAATAAAAATTCAGAATTCAAATGTAATTAATATTCAAGATAAATTAAATCTATTATTTTGCAAAAACAATACGAAAATAAAACATGGTTTAAATCTTATAATAATTGAATATTAAACCATCTTCAATTGAACCCCAATGAGCCATAGGTACCTGAAATTTCCTTTTAAAAACAATATTGTTTTTAATTAATTGATTATTAACTTCTTCTAAATCTACATCGTACTCTTTAGTATGAGTTATATAATAAGATAGAAAACCTCCTATCTTTAAAAGACGATTAACTTCTTGTAAAAACAAATGCCGGTCCTCTTTATTTAAAAGGTGAAACACATCATAAATTAAAATAACATTGAGCGAATTATTTTCCAAGGAAACTGGAATCTCACCAGTAGTCACAATAATTTCAATATTTTTTATTTTTAAAGAATTGATCTTTCTTCTTAATTCCTTTATTTTTTCTCCATTCTTATCAAGAGCAAAAATTTTACCAGTAGAACCGACAATTTTTGACGCAATTATTGAATATATTCCTGAACCACACCCAAAATCCAATACCTTTTGTCCTTTCCTAATTCCTACTTGCTTAAGAATATTTTCTCCTTCTGATTTTAACCATTTTTCCATAATATTGACAAATCTTAAAAAATAATTATTTTTTCTATAAAGTTTAATAATGGAATAAAAATAAAAAATAAAAAATTTTAAAATCTTTACTAAAAATTTCTATCTTCCTTTATAGAGCGTAGAACCACACAAACACTTTCGACTTGTTCTATATCTCCTCTTGCCTTGAATGATTCGACTAAAGCATCTAATTCTGCTAAATCCGAGACATTTACTTTAATTAATAACCCACATCTTCCCGCTAAAGAGAAAATCTCAGCCAATTCTGGATATGGTCTTATATCTCTTATTAAATCTTTTAAATTCTCAGATTTAGGGATTAGCGTCAGAAATGCACTGATTTTTTTTTCATCAAGATCTTCAGCTAACATAATTGTGAATTTATCAATGACTCCTTCTTCTTGAAGTTTAATGACTCTCTTTCTCACTGTGGATTCCGAGAGACCCACTTCATCCGCAATCTCTCTATATGGTCTTCTGGAATCTTCCATTAGCATTGTGATTATTTTTCTATCAGTTTTATCTAATTTTTTCATCTTCGAAATAAACGCTCTGTTTGCTTTAATCTTTTAATTTTTATTAGTTTTATCTAAATTCCTTCAGTAAGGGCTCAAATAAGCGTTCATAATGGACTGCCATACAATGAATTCCTGCCGCGGCTGTAGATTTCTTAATCTCACGAATAAATGGAACAAAGAATTCAAGGTTTATCTCATCGATTTTTACTTTTCTTTCCTTTTTATCCTTAATGTTTTTCTTCACATGCTTTAAATTTTTTAGTAAATCTTCTGGAACTGACACTCCTGGTATAAATTTGTCGAAGTACGAAGCAATACCGTAATTTTTTAATGGGAATAATCCTAATAAAATTGGACAATTATATCGTGACAATTCTTTAATAAAATCTTTTGCATCATCTATATCAAATGCAGTTTGAGTTTGTATATAATCTGCACCAACTGCTACTTTTCTTCCGACCTTAAGAATTTCTGCTTCTCTGGGACTTGCATTTGGATTGGCTGCAATCCCTACATTCATCTCAACTTTTCCAGTTTCAATTTCATTTCCATATATATCCGTATTCTCATCAATCATTTTACCTAGTAGATAAACAAATTGGGTAGAATCCAAATCATATACGGGCTTCGCGCCGGGATTATCACCTAAGGCACTGTGATCACCAGTTAGAGCAAGTACATTTTTAATTCCTACACAAGCGGCAGCTAAGATATCCCCAAATAATGCAATACGATTTCTATCACGAACAGTCATCTGATATACTGTTTCAAGACCAACCTTTTCTTGAACTAGATATGATGGGATTAAACTATTAATATATGCCATTCCTTGTGGACCGTCAGTAACATTAGCTGCCACAACATATTCTTTCATAGCTTCTGCCGAGTGAATGATTTCACTTATATCAACCATTTTGGTTGGTTCAAGCTCTCCAGTAAAGACAAATTTGCCAGTTTTTATTTCCTTCATCAGATTACTGAAAGCTGGACGATCTCCCATTTTACTTCTCCACCTCCTCTTCTTCTATTGCATTGGTATATTCTTGGATTAACTCCAAATGACCAGGTGATGTCATTAATCGATAATCCTTTGGGGGCCTAAATTTATTAAAAAGGTCCAACCTATTAAACTTTTTTAATCGTTCGTAAATTTGTATCCATGCACAAGGATATTTATATCCTCCTACTTCGCAAAAACCGTCAACTTGTCCACCGCATGGACCATTATGGAGCCCTTTCGCGCAACTAGCTACTGGACAAATTCCCGCTGTTTCACCAAGCAAACATTCTCCACAAGTATCACAATATTGTTCATAACGATTATCCCCGTGATTTTCAGAAGCTCCAAACATACTATCTTGAGCTGGAAAGGTAAGTGTATCCTCAAAAATCCTATTGAGCATAGAAACACCTAATCCACATGCAAGTGATACAATTGCCTCATATTCATCTAGATAGGGTCTAACTGTTGAGCCTGCAATTCTGTCATCACATTGTCGTAGTACTGTCATTGCTTTCCATGTCAATTTTTTACCATTCATTTTTGATTTAAGTTCCAACATTTGGCCTAAAACTTTTGCTTCGTTTATACTTCTTGGAGGTTGACAACAACCATCACAACCTGCAATGAGGATCTTTGAATATGGTTTAATCATTTCATAGATCTCATCAATATCTTTTAGTTTTGTAATTATCATCTATCTACACATTTTTAGTTTTTTCTCACAACTTAATATTTTAAAATATATTATCTTTTTTGATTAAATTTTTTTACTTATAAAACAAATTAAATAATTTAAATTTCTATTTTCAATTTTTCCAGTAATTTTCTTGGTTTAATTGCTCTTTTCATTATGTCCATATTTTCACTTTTTGGATTGATTCCAAATGCTAGAGCCATAATCTCTGGTAAATGGATAACTGGAATCTCCATCGGTTTATCTGATTTTCGTGCAATTTTTCTTCCATGTAAATCATATTGACTTGTACATGCTGGGCAGACTGTTATTAGAGCATCTATTTGATTTTTAACCAAATCATTAAATTTTATCTCGCATAAGTTATCTCCAATATCTTCATTTAACCTTGCACAATAACCGCAACAAGTGACTTTTTCAGCATATTGTTTAACCTCAGCACCTAATGTCTTTAAAATTTTATCCATCACTTCAGGACGTTCGGGATCATCGAATTCTAAAATTTTACTTGGTCGAATTAAATGACATCCTGGATGTGAAGCTAATGTTATGCCTTCCAATGGAACTTTTACCGAATCCTTTATTTTCTCTAACATTTTTTTATCCGAAAGAATTTCTGTGATATGATATACCTTAGATGTTCCTCTAAATTCATAACCAATTTTACCTAAAATTTCATTAACCATGTCAAAGTATCTTTTATCTCTTTTTAACATCACATGAACGGTTTTTAATGTTTCAAAACATCCTGAACAAATAGTCATCACATTTAATCCCATCTTTTCTGCAATACAAAGATTCCTTGCACCTATTGTTAACCATGTTTCTATTCCTAACGATTGGATGGCAACAGGATCTGGGCAACAACTTGCTCCGTGCATCTCTTTTAATCCTATGCCTAAAATCTCACAATCCTTTCTAGCTGCTGCTTCTAATTGTGGAGATCTTAAAGGTATCATACATCCTAAGAAAAATGCATAATCCATTATGTCTTAACCTCCTTTTTTTTTCCTTTCTTAGCATCTTCAAGAATTTTTTTTAGCCCTGTCTCTTTAACAATAAATTCAATTTCTTCTAAATTTGGTGTAACAATCTCTGGTAAATTAAATTTTTCTCTGTTTCTATCAATAGATTTTTTCATCATTCCAGCATAAGGGACCGTGAATCCATGTTCTAGGAGATTATTTATGGTTATTTCATATTCTGGTGGCACATTTCCCTCCTTTACAGCCATATTTCGTAACAATGCTAGTATAAATGAATAATCTACATTTTTTGGACACCGTTCGGTACAGCGATGACATAAAGAGCAATACCATATTGCGTTACTATTAAGGATTTTATCTTTTAAACCCAGCAATAGACAAGCAACAACTCTATGGGGCTGTAAATCTATATACTCCGATACTGTACAGCTACTACTACAGACACCACATTGAATGCATGCTAAAAGAGATTTAGCGCCAATCTGATTACTAATCTGGTATCTTAAATCAGAAATTAAATCTGTTGATTTAATTATTTCTTGTGTTTTTTCCATTTTATGCCTTCACCTCCGGTGTTAAAGGACCTATTTCTTTAACTTTATTTATAAATTCTTTCATAACCTCTGCAAATATTTTACCTTCACTCGCTGAAATCCATTCAAGCCGGAGTCTTTCAGTGTCAATACCTAATTTTGTAATTATATTTTTAATCTCATTAACTCTCCTTAATGTATCATAATTTCCCGCAATATAATGGCAATCACCAATGTGACACCCACCAATAAATACCCCATCAGCTCCATTTAAAAATGCTTGCAAAATGAAACTTTTAGGAAGGCGTCCAGAACACATTACTCTTATTGGTCTAATATTGGTTGGGTATTGAAATCTACTCACTCCGCATGTATCTGCACCTGCATAACTACACCAATTACAGAGGAAAGCTACAATTCTTGGGCGCTCATCTACAAAATCGCCTTTCACAGCTTCAAGGATCATTGGCTCAATTTGTTCGTCACTAAAGTGACTCATTGTAATTGCATCTGCTGGACATTCTGCAGAACAATCACCACACCCTTTGCATAATAGTGGATTTACTTCAGAAATCATCTTACTACCATCAAGAGGAACTCCTATTGCACCAAAACTGCAAACTTCAGCACATCTATTACAACCAATACATAACGCAGGATTCACATGAGAAATTATGGGCTCATTTTCTACTTCTCCTGTTATTAATGGAATTAATGCATGAGATGCTGCAGCTCGTCCTTGACTAATCGAATCAGCAATACCCTTTGGACCATGTGCAGTACCACATAAGAATATTCCATCCGTTGCAAAATCAATTGGTCTTAATTTGATATGTGCTTCAAAAAAGAATCCATGTTCATCAAGTGGGACTTTTAATAACTCTGCCAATCTTTTATTTCCCTCGTTTGGAATTAATGGTGCAGATAAAACGACTTTATCAGCCTTAATATGCAAATTTGTTTGAGTTAACATATCATGTACTTTTACAGTTATATTATCATCATTAAAATCCAACTCAGGATATTCTGAAAATCGAAGATAATTAATATTTTCTCTCGCTTTCCAATAATATTGCTCTTCCTCAGTTCCAATTCTAATATCACGATATAATACAAAAATATTCGAATTAGGATAATTTTCTTTCACATACAATGCATGACGTATAGATTCACTACAACATATGAGAGAACAATAAGTCCTTCCCGTTTCTTGTCTTGAACCGACACAGTGAATGAATACCAAAGTTTCTCCATCTTTTAATTCATTATTGCGTAATTTCTCTGATAATTCTAATTGCGTAAAAACCCTTGGATCTTTCCCGTAATTATACCAATCCGTAGGTTTATATTCTGAAGCACCAGTTGAAACTATAATAGCACCAACATTGACCTCTGTACGTTTTTTATCTGAATCTTCAATTGTGACTGTAAACTTACCGATTGATCCCTTTACATCAATGAGATTTGAAGATAAATATACATTGATATTTTTCTTATCCTCATTAACCTCCTTGATAACTTTTGAAATAAATTCTCTGGAATCAATTCTATCAAAATTTATTTTGTATATAAGATTCAATTGACCTCCCAACTTATCCTCTTTTTCGACTAAATGAACTTTTAAACCGTGTTTTGCTATTTCTAAAGCTGCACTCATTCCACTTATACCACCACCAATAACTAACGCTTCACGTACTACTTCTCCCTTAATTTTATACTCTGCACGTAAATTTCTAGCTCTTGCGACCCCCATTCTTATTAAATCTTTAGCCTTATCAGTCGCTTTTGCCATCTCATTCATATGAACCCAAGAATCAAGTTCCCGAATACTCACGAAATTAAACAAATACGGATTTAACCCAACTTCAAGTAATGTATTTTGAAATAAGGTTTCGTGAGTTCTAGGAGTACAAGCGGCTACAATGACTCGATTTAAATTTTCTTCTACAATTTTTTCTTTTATTATCTCTTGTGTTTTTTCAGAACAGCTATACATATTATGCATTGCAAAAACAACATTAGGAAGCGTCTTTACATATTCTACAATTTCTTCAATATTCATATATCCCCCGATATTTGTGCCACATTCACATACAAAAACCCCAATTTTCGGTTCATCAAATGGAGAAATATATCTTAACGGGGGCAATTCTAATACTTTTTCCTCTTCAGGGATTGGAATTGCATACTGTGCAGCTAAAGCTGCAGCACCACTGGCTTTCGCTACTGAATTTGCAATATCATCTGGACTTTGACATGAACCTGTAATAAATATACCTGGGATAGTAGATTTCAAATCTTCTAATGTATTTGCTGTTTTAAAGAATCCCAAATCATTAATTTCAATTCCAAGTATTTTGGCTAATTCTTTAGCATCTTTTCTTGGAATTACCGCGTTAGCCAAAATAACTAAATCAAACGTTTTTTCTTCTACTTCACCAGTATCTAAGTTTGCGTATTTAACTATTAAGTCATGAGTGATTGGGTCTTCTCTTATATCTCCGGGAATTCCCCGATTATATTTAACTCCATATTCCTCTTTTGCACGTTCAATAAATTCCTCTTGATTTTTTCCAATAGTTCTTGTATCATTAAAGAATATTGTTGCAGAAACATCTGCAGCATGCTCTCTTGCAACAACGGATTCCTTGACCATATACATACAACAGAATTTAGAACAATATGCACAGATATCTACATTTCTTGAACCTACGCATGCAATAAATGCTAGATTTTTTGCGTGCTTTTTATCAGATATTCGAATTATCTCACCTCCAGTAGGTCCAGAAGCGCTTAATAATCGTTCAAACTGCATTCCAGTAACTATGTTTTTATATTCACCATAGTGATATCGAGCTAAAATACTCGGATCAATTAAATCAAAGCCTGTTGCAACAATAATCGAAGCTATACCATATTCAATAATTTCATTTTTTTGTTCAAAATCGATTGCATCTGCAGTACATACATCAAGACATAATTTACAAGCATTTTTTGTCAACCATAAACACTTTTCAGGGTCAACTGTTGCTTTTCGTGGAACCGCCTGAGGAAATGGAATGTATATAGCTCTCCTATCTCCCATACCTTCTTCAAATTCATTAGGTATTTTTCTCATTGGACATTTCTCAGAACACTCTTCACAGCCTGTGCATTTATCTATATCTACATATCGTGCTTTCTTTATTACTTTTACTTTAAAGTCTCCAACTTTCCCCGAAACTTCACTAACTTCTGAATATGTTAAAAGTTCAATATTAGGATGTCGCGCAACTTCAACCATTTTAGGCGCTAAGATGCAAATAGAACAATCTAATGTAGGAAATGTTTTATCCAATTGAGCCATCCTTCCTCCGATAGAAGGAGATTTCTCCACTAATATCACGCGATATCCTTGTTCGGCTAAATCTAAAGATGCACTTATTCCCGAAATTCCACCACCAATAACTAAAATATTACTGCTTTTCATAATAACTCAATTTTTTTCAAGGTTTTTTAAAATTAAATCAAATTATTTAATAGTTAATACCAAATTAAATTAATTAAGTACTTAATTTTATACAAGATCGTTAGTTATATATAAAATTTATTCTTTTTTTTGTAAAATTTCGATTTTTTTAGTAATTCTTTTTCCTATTTTTGTATATAATTAATAAAAAGTATATTATTGACTTATTAAAATGAGAAAAAAAATATGCTCTAATTTGATCTTTTATGATAAATTTAATGACGAGATCTAAAAATAAAATTTAAAATCCTCGACATAATTTTTAAATTATTTTAAAGATTGATTTATTAATCTCAAGGTTGATCTGTTAATTGCTAGAATGATATGTTTAATATTAGAATTATTAAATGTATATTATCAATGATATAAAAATTAATTTCAAATATGACTCTTTTTTGAGTTTTTGAAATAAGATATTATTTGATCTTTTCCAAAATTGATCATTTTATTATCGTAACTTAAAATTAAAATTATCAAAAAACTTAAATTGACTATTTTATTTTCCTACATAGTTATTCTATTATAATTATAAAAAGAAAAAGAATATTGTCGTAAATATGATTGTTACAACTAAAAAAGATTTTGAAGAAATTGAAGATGCACTAAAAAGCTATAACAATATTATGTTGATATATTGTGGTACATGTTCTGTTACTTCTCAATGTTCAGATGAAAAATCTGTAAATGAAATGTTGGAAAATCTCAAAAATGCAGGAAAAAACGTAGTTTATCATCAAGAGTTTAAAGAACCTTGCGATTTTAGACAGGATCTTCAAGATTGGAGGAATGTTCCACAAGAGGCCTTAGATAAAGTTGATGCATTTCTCATTTTATCTTGTGGAGCTGGTCTTCAAGCAATGCTTGATTTGTTTGATAGAAAAAAAATTGTTAAGCCAATCTTTATAGGTTTAAATACGCATGGAATTGCTGAAACCGAACGTATCGGTCGTTTTCACGTAAAATGTGCTGGTTGTGGTGATTGTTTGTTAAATTACACCGGTGGAATATGTCCAGTAACCTCTTGCGCAAAAGGTCTAATGAACGGTCCTTGTGGCGGTCAACTCGATGGCAAGTGCGAAGTAGGAAAATACGAAAAGGATTGCGGGTGGATTTTAATATATGAGCGTTTGAAAAAAATTGGACGTTTGGATTTATTTGGACAGCTTAGACCTGCTTTCAATTGGGCTGATAGAGGTCATCAAAAAAGTGTAGTATTTAGGTAGGAGGTTAGAAAAAAATGGCAGAAAAAAAAGTTTATTCAAAATTGGGCGAAATGTTAGCTAAAGGAGAATTTATTTTAACTGGAGAATTGGAGCCAGAAAAAACTTGTGACCTCTCTCATACAATTCAGGAAGCTAAGGAAATGGCGCCTTATGTGGTAGCTGCAAATGTAACTGATAGTCCTTTAGGGATCGTTACAATTAATTCATTGGCAGCTTCTCATATCATCCAAAAGGAAGCAAATATTGAGGTTATTTGGCAATTAACCGTTAGAGATGTTAACAAGCTTGGCATTGCTGGCATGATCATGGGCGGACACGCTTTGGGGTTAAGAAATATCCTCTCACTCACTGGGGATCATCCTAACATGGGTGACATGCCTGAAAGCAAACCAGTTTTTGACCTTGATTCCGCAACATTATGCATGCTTGTGAGGGAAATGGTCGACAAGGGCACAATAAACGGTTACGAGATCGAGTCTCCTCCAAAATTTCATGTTGGGGCTGCTGCAAACCCCAATTCGAACCCCATGGAAGCGGAAGTCTTGAAAATTGGGCGTAAGGTAGAGGCGGGATGCGAATTTATTCAAACCCAAGTTGCGTATGATCTCGAAAAAACAATAGAATTTCTTACCGCACTTAAAAAATATAACATTCCAGTGTTATTGGGCATCTTTCCAATGAAGTCGTACGCTATGGCAAAAGGTTTTGATACTTTTGTTCCTGGAGTTGATGTACCTAAGGACATTCTTGCGAAATGGAAATCCATCAAAAATGATTATAAAACGGACAAATCCAAGCAAAAAGAAATGTATGACCAAGCTAACTATGAATTTTTCAACCCTTTCATAACAGAGCTCAAGAAAAAAGAATTATTAGGTGGCGTTCATTGTATGGCTGTTCATTATCCGCGCATATTTCCGAAATTAATAGAAGTAATTAAGGATTAAACTCTTTTTTTTCTTTTTTTCCTAATCTATGAAAATTTAATGGAGATTTAAAGCTTGAAAAAAATTAAATTCTTTATTTTTAATCGATTCTTTCTCCGAAATTGAAAGTAGGTTTTATAAACTTTACCAAATCCTCCTTTCTGAGAAAAATAATTTATTTTATATATTTTGCAATATTCACCTAAATGTAATGAAAGACTTTGATTTAGATAACCTAACTGAAACAACAAAAACCCTTTTATCTGAAGAAGATCTCCAAAAATTGGGTGCTCTTAAGAACCCAAAAATATTTAAAATTGTAAATGAATTTGTAGATTTATTAAAACCAGCGAAAGTTACAGTAATTACTGATAATCCAAAAGAAATTGAATATGTCCGCCAAGGTGCGCTTAGGGAGGGGGAAGAAGAAAAGTTGACTATGGAAGGTCATACAATCCATTATGATGGGTATTATGACCAAGCGAGAGATGTAGGAAATACTGCTGTATTAATACGGAAAGGAACTAAATTAAGTAAAGTAATTAATACAAAAAGTAGAGAAGAAGGATTAGATGAAATATTTCAGATTATGGATGGTTTAATGAGAGGTAAGGAAGTTCTTGTTCGTTTTTTTTGTCTTGGTCCAACAAATTCTCGTTTTTCAATATGTGCTCTCCAATTAACAGATTCATTTTATGTTGCTCATTCTGAAGATCTCTTATATAGAACAGGATATGAAGAGTTTAAACGTCTTAAAGGATCTGAAGATTTTTTTTATTTTATTCACTCAGCGGGACCTTTAGAAAAAAATGTTTCAAAAAATATTGATGATAGAAGAATCTATATTGACTTAAAAGAAAGTCGTGTTTTATCTGTAAATAATCAATATGCAGGTAATAGCATAGGTTTGAAGAAGTTAGCATTAAGACTTGGAATATATAAAGCAAATCATGAGGATTGGTTAACAGAACATATGTTTATTATGGGTGTAAAACCTGAGAGGAAAAATCGCATAACTTATTTTACTGGTGCTTATCCAAGTGCATGTGGGAAAACATCTACTGCAATGATTCCCGGACAACAAATTGTTGGAGATGATATTGCTTACATTAGAGAAGATAATGAAGGATATACTCGTGCAGTCAATATAGAGTCAGGAATTTTCGGAATTATAAGAGATGTTAATGAGATTGATGATCCATTAATTTTTAAAGCCTTAAAATCACCAAGAGAATTAATTTTTTCTAATGTGTTAATTAATGATGGAACTCCATATTGGCTTGGTGATGGTCGAAAACCGTTAAAATCAGGAAATAATCACTCTGGTGAATGGTTTGAAGGAAAGAAAGATAAAGAAGGAAATAAAATTCCTCTTGCGCATCCGAACGCTCGTTATACAATGAGAATAAAAGAGCTTGAAAATTTTGATCCCGCATTAAATGATCCAGACGGAATCAGAGTGAGCGGTATTTTATATGGGGGTAGAGATTCAGATACATCGGTGCCAATTCTTGAAAGTCTTAATTGGGAGCATGGAGTATTTTATGGCGCAATTATTGAGTCTGAATCTACTTCTGCAACTCTTGGTAAGGTTGGGGTAAGAAAAGCGAGTCCGATGGCTAACTTAGATTTTATGGTTATTCCTTTAGGGTTATACCTTGAAAATCATCGAAAATTTGGAAATCGATTAACTCATTGTCCAAAAATTTTTGCCACAAATTATTTCTTAAAAAAGGATGGTAAATATTGTAATGGAATGCTTGATAAGAAAGTTTGGGTTTTATGGGCAGAGGGAAGGTGTCATGGTGAATTTAATGCAATAAAAACACCCATAGGATTTATTCCAAAATATGAAGATTTAAAAGAAATCTTCCGAACTGTTCTAAATCAAAAATATAAAGAAGAAGATTACAACTATCAATTCTCAATTCGCGTTTCTAAATGGTTAGAGAAATATGATCGAATGGAAAAAATGTATCAAGAAGAAATTCAAATACCTAAATTTTTCTGGAGATTATTAAAATCCCAAAAAAAGGAAATTCTTGAAATAAAACAGAAATTTAATTTGAATATTATTCCGCCAAATTACTATTCTAATTAACCTAAATTTTTAATAAAAAAAAAAAAAATAAAAAATTTTACATTCCACCAGGTGGCATACCTCCTGCTCCTGGTCCTTCCATTTTTTTAGAAGATATAATATTGTCAATCCTAAGAATTAAGATGGCTAATTCTGTTGCACCCTTGAACAATTGTGATTTTATTGCTGCAGGTTCAATTATTCCTTTTTTAAAGTTATCTCCGATTTTCCCATCTGAAATATCAATACCGATGAATTCATTTCCCAGCTTGGCATGTGCAGCACTTAACTCGCCGATTACATTGATTTCATCCATTCCAGCATTCCTTACTAATGTTTTTGGAAGTTCCTCTATTGCATCAGCATACACTTGAATAGCAATTTGTTCTTTACCTCCTGCATTAATGGCAAAATCTCTAATCCTTTTTGCAAGTTCCATTTCAAAAGCTCCACCACCACCAACAATTTTCTTAGTATCTAGAAGTTTAGCTAAAACCTTAATTGCACTTTTAACTGCAATTTCTGCCTCATTTATGCTATGTTCTAATCCACCGCGTAATAGTAAAGTCGCTGCTTTTGGATTTTTACATTTTGTAATAAAGCAATAATCATTTTCCCCTAATTTAGTAAATTCTACTCTCCCGGCAAATCCTAAATCATCCTCAGTTAAATCATCAATCTTTTCCAGTTTTTTTGCCCCTGTAGCTTTGACAATTGCTTTAACATCAGATGATTTAACAGACTTAATGGCAGCAATACCTGCTTCACTTAAATAATCTGCGACCTTATCATCAATCGAATTCTCATTAATCACTAAATTAACTCCTAAATTGGAAAATATCTCAGCATAACCTTTCATAAATTCTACTTCTTGGTCAATGAATTTTTGAATATCCTCGGGTTTATAAATTTGGATTTCCGCTCCAAATTCTGTTTTCTTCACTTCTAATGACTTCTTTATAACTGCGATCTTGGCATCATTAATGATATCTGGCATACCTACGTTGATTTTTTCTTTTTGTATATAGATTCCATTGATTAATTCTGATTCTTGTAAAGATTTTCCCTTTTCCTTTACAATGCCTATATTTTCAACTTTTGTAAAAATATCTCCTTCCTCTTTAATTATTTTAACTGCACCTAGAACTATTTTAGCGAAATATTCATTCAAGCCAGTAATACTTTTTGTATTTAAGGTTGTTTTAACAATATTAATAAGTGATTTTTCATCATCTTCTGAAATATCTCGTCCAATTTCTTCAAATTCCTTTAAAGTTCTTTTTAACGCGAGATTAAAACCTTTAATTATAATCGATGGATGTACCCCTCTTTCTATTAACTCTAAAGCCCTTCTTAATAATTCACCAGCAAATATCACAACACTTGTTGTTCCATCGCCCATCTTTTCATTTTGCACTTTTGATAAATCAACTGCCATTTTTGCTGAAGCATTTTCAATATCTATGCTATCAAGAATAGTAAATCCATCATTCGTAATTTTAATGTCTCCCAGCGACTCCACAATCATTTTATCCATACCTTTTGGACCATATGTTGATTTTATTGATTCAGAAACCGCCATAATAGCATTAACGTTTGCTTTTAAAGCATTTCTCTTGCCAGATTCTTCAGTTCCTTCTCTTAATATAATAATTTGTTGTCCCATTTTTTTGAATTCCTCTAATAAATTATAATTTATTTCTATATATTGCTATGATATTATTTTTAATTTCTAAAATGCACCTTAAATTAAAAATTTTTTGTCGATAAGAATTTTAGTACTTCTTATAAAAAAAGCAAACAAGTTTTTATTTTAATCTTCAACTGGTTGGTTTCTGGGTAAACTTTGAAACTTTTTACTTATAAAATGATTAAAATGAAATGAAAAAAAAAAAATTAATATTTTTCTTTTTTATTTTGAGATTTTAATCAGTTGTCCAGTCATAAGGTTTTGGACCCATAAAAATTAATAATAATGCCGGAATAATAATTGGAAGACCGCCCCACCAATTTCCGAATATTTCAATTATTATTCCCCAAATTAACATCCATGGAATTCTAAAATTTCCGAGTGTCAAGACATCATTTAGCAGATAATCCCAATCCTTGGCAGCACATTTACTTGAAAATCTTGGTTTTACAATGATGATGGCAATTAATATTGTTATAATTCCACTTATGATATACCATATGTCTGTTGGGGATATAAATATAAAAGAAGGGAATGATATTCCTACTATTAATCCATAAATACCCCAAATCAAGTAAACTAGTCCATTTATGATTGCAATTACCCATGCCCATTTTCCAAGTAGAGTAACAAATGGTTCTACATTTTGCCAATTGGAAGCAGCTTCACCACTTGAAGCTGGTTGGGTCTTTGCTTCCTTTTTTACAGTTTGAGAAGTTTCATATCCGCATTTTTCACATATTTTATTTCCACCCAATTCCGCTCCGCACTCGGGACAGAATTTTGGTGCTTTTGCCATAAAATTTTCACATCTTTTTTAAATATATTTAAATTGCTATAAATAAAAGTATATATTAAAACTTTATAACATTCTGATATTTAAACTTGTATTGAATTGATAATCTCTTTTAAACATTATATTAAATTATCATAATAGAACATTTGATGAATTTTTATACTCCTTTAGTACCATATTTGAAACTGTACGAAGAATATATTTATTTTTATTCAACTCCCGAATAAAATTTTGCACATCTTCCAAATTTTCGAATCGACAAATTAAAGCAGCACTTTGTTTTCCTGTAATATTAAAACAAGTTAAAATCTCTTTTCTATCACTTAATTCCTCAAGCACTTCAACAACATGTTTTCCATCAATTCTGAGTAAAATTAAAAAACAGAGATTATAACCTAATTTTTCATTATTTAAAATTATTGAAAAGCCATTAATTATTTCCTTTTTTTTTAATTTTGAAATCCGATTGTGTATTGTTCCAATTGAAACTCCTACGTCATTGGCAATCTCCTTATATGGTTTCCTACCATCCTTTTGGAGTAATGAAATTATCTCATAATCCAAATCATCGGTTTTTACTTTCATGTGAGTGTTTTTTAAAAATAATTTAATTATATTTCAAAAAATATTTGTATATATTTAATTGGTTAGATTTATTAAAATATTCTTCAATTAATTGCAATTGAATTAAAAAACTTAAAGCAAAAAGTTAAAAATATAAAAATTTTCAAAGAGAATAAAGTAGTTAAAAACAATTTTTTTATTTTTTATTATCTTCTATCAATCAATTATTCAGATTTTAAAAAACTTATAAATGAAAAGCTTGAGAAAAATTGCCTGATGATTTCAGAATTGATCCATGGGGCTCATCCGTCCTTTATGATGAAGACTATGAGCGATTAATTAAAGAATTTGGTATTCAAGAAGTTAGTTTTACGGATAAGGAAAAAATGAGCGCAAATCGATTTTTTAGGAGAAAAATAATTTTTGGACATCGTGATATGGATGAAATATTTAAAGCTATAGATAATAAAAAACCTTGGGCAGTCATGTCAGGAATTAAACCTAGTGGTCCTTTTCATCTAGGAACGCTCACAACTGCATTAGAAATTATAGAATTCCAAAAAATGGGCGCCCGAGCGTATTATTGTGTAGCCGATATTGAATCTTATGAAGATAATGGAATCCCTTATAAAGAAGCTGAGCAAGATGCCGTTGATAACATTGCAGATATCTTGGCATTAGGTTTAGATCCTGACCCAAAAAAAGCCTATATTTGGCGTCAATCTGAAGAAAGAATAGTAAAGGATGTAGCGTTTAAAGTAGGAAGATTAGTAACACAAAATATGCTAAATGCTATCTATGGAGAAAAACCTTTTGGATTATATTTAGCGGCGTTGATTCAAGTTGGTGATATTGTTTTACCACAAGTGTTAGATGGACCCCAACCTACAATTGTTCCCGTCGGAATTGATCAAGACCCTCATCTTAGACTAACCAGAGATTTAACACGACGTTATTATAAAAACTTTTTTGTGCCAGGAGCCACATATCATAAATTACTTCAAGGGCTTGATGGCTCTGAAAAAATGGCTAAGAGAAATCCGAATAGCTATTTTGATTTCAACGAATCCTTAGAATCTATTGAAAAGAAAATAAAAGGTGCGTTTACTGGTGGGCGTAAAGATAAAAAGGAGCAAGAACAATTAGGTGGTCAACCTGACATTTGTATGATCTATAAAATTGAAATGTATCATTTTGAAGAAGATGATGCAAAATTAGAAGAAATCTATAAAAAATGTGTCTCAGGCCAATTAATGTGTGGAGATCATAAGAAACAATGCGTTGAGAAGGTTTTGAAATTTATTGAGGATCATAGGAAAAAGAAAGAAAAATTAATTGACAGAGCTAGAGAGCTTTTAAATATAGAATAAAATAATAACTATGTTATCTCTTTTAAAATTGCAATAGTTTCATCTTTTAAATTTACAAATTCTTTTTCAAACTTTTCTTTTGAATCTCTATCAAAAAGACTTGATATGAAAAAATTCTCATTCCCCACTTCGATTCTGTGTAAATAGGAAATAATATTCCCCTCCATATCTGTAAGTTCGTTCATTAAAGTGTTTTCCTCTTCCATTCTTTTCAATAAAAAGAGATGTTCTCTAATATCTTCTAGAAACTCAACATACATTTCTGCACTTATCTTATCATTATAAAATTCACTTATAATTATTCCATTTTTGTCAAATAGAATTAGTGATAAACAATTTAAAACCTCTACATATTTTTCTAATAACTCTGATAGATCAAAAAATTGCTCATCAAATAGAGAGAGTCCATATGAAACTAATTGCACTATGGAAATTATATCATAAATTGATGTCTGTTGATATAAAATTTTAAAATTAGGAAAATCATCTGAAATCTTTTGTTTTAATTCCATAACCCAATTTATTAACTTATCATCAATTTTTATGTCGGGATCAAATTTATGAAATGTTACAATTATAGGAACGTCCATATCATTATCTGAAAAAAATTTTAGAATCTCACCTAAATATTCTAGTGATTGGGGGATTCTGGGTTTATCCTGAATATCTATTAAATAAACCAATAAATCAGTATCCGCAAAATAAAATACTGCTTTCGCCTTATATAGCTCACGATACTTACTCTGACCACCCATATCCCAAAATTTTACGTCATTTCCCAAAAATTTTGTGCTCTGATAATTTACTCTAATTGTTGGTTTTAATTCCGATACTTCCTTTTCAAAATTATATTTCCTCTCTAAAGCAGTGAGAATACTCGTCTTACCCGCATTGTCCAAGCCTGAAAAAATGATTTTAACAAAATTATCTTTACTTTCACTCAAAATATTTTACCTTTAAAAATAATATTCTAGTTTTAAATCATATATAAAAAAATTGCTTTATATTATTATCATTTTAAATAATTCTAATCATCAATCATAATCATCAATATCAAAATCCTTAACAACCTTAATCTTTTCATCAATTCCAAAAACAATCGCAATTAACTTTTCACTCTCGGGGTCTGGGTCTTCCATAACAAAATAAAACTCATTATCTCTAATATTAATGCCGATTTCCATATCCCCGCACCTTTCTGGTAATATTTTTACAACCTCTGGAGTAGCTTTCTCTTTTAATATCTCATAAACTGCATCTTCAGTCTTGCTTTGTTCCATTCTAAGCTTTTTTACCTCAGACATTTCGAACGACCCTAATTTCTCTCCTACTTTTATATTAAGATCTTTCCAGAAGTTAAATAACTCCTCAATTTCGTTCATAAATAATTTGTCTTTTCCATATTATTTTTAATTTTCTATTTATACCGTAATACCCAAATAACATATCGTATTATGTGCAAGACATCCAAATATTTTGTTCTTTTATAAATAGAGTTGAGAAATGTTCTATAACTCAAAATATAATAAGTAAAAAAAAATAAAAGGTGGTTATGGGTGAGTTATTCTACAAATAGCTTTTTAGAATCACTTCAATATCAAATATTTTTAATGAAAAATGTGCTCGTTAAAGACCACTCCTATAAGAGTCAATTAGAAAAAATGAAAAAATCTGTTCAAGAAATAGGTGAAAATCTGGAATTAATCAGGCGTCGAAGTGATTTTAAGTTAGTCATGACCGAATTAGAAAAAATGATTGAAAAACTTAATTAATTTTTTTTTTCCTTTATAGAGAAAATTAGTTATTCCCCAATTATTGTAATGTAAATTTTTCTCTGTCGACTTTTCTCATCACACTCTATAAAAATTAGTTGCTGCCACGTTCCCAGTAGTAGTCTTCTATTGTTAATTGGAACTGTGATTGAAGTCTTTAAGAGGAAACTTCTCAAATGCCCTGCTCCGTTATGATCACCCCAAGTATTATGATGCTTATAGTTCTGATCATATGGAATAATCCTTTCTAAAAATTCTTCTATATCATGTTTAACTAATCCAGGTTCATATTCTACAGTTGAGATGGCTCCAGTAGAGCCAGCGACATGAATATTTACGATTCCATTTTCTATAGAGCTTTCTTTTACAGTTTTACTAACTTGTTCCGTAATATTAATTACATCACAATAGCTTTTTGTTCGAATTGAGAATGTTTTAGTTTGAACAGTCATTTAAACATACACCTATTGAATTTATTTATAATATTAATTTAATTAGTTTGTAATATTAATTTAATCAATAAGTATATTTAATAAAATTAATTTTGATTGGATTTTGAGCGAAGATAAACTCAAGGAATTTTTAAGTAAAATAACAAATCCTAAGAATGACCTACCTTATTATTTGAATATCTTAGTCAAAACAGGTAAGAAATTATTTGATTTTAAAATAAAAAAATTGTCTTCAAATATTCTTAAGCTTACAGCGCATGATGAGAAAGGTGGTTGGTTTGTACGCTCTTATCATATTCCTCTAGATAATTTAGTTCTTACATTAGATTCGAAAAAAAAAGAAGTTTTAAGATTATTAAATGAGCCAAAACAAGTTTTTAATCGAGATACAAGAGAAATATTAGAAGATATTTTAAGAAGATATGAGGAAATACTTCAAGGAAGTGGAATAGGGAAATTTAATTTTAAAACTTCACGCTTTAAAAAAAAGAAAGAGTGGAAAATGGGAGTTCAAAAGAAAGGTTTTTGAATTTTCATCTAATTTTGCTTCCAGGCGGAACTAAATCTTTTTTATCTTCCTCTAATTTAAGTAGAAATGGTTTATCTTCCACATCTGCCGCTAATACCATGCCATTAGATTGAACTCCCATTAATTTTCTCGGTTTTAAATTCAGGAGTACCACGACTTTTTGACCGATAAGCTCTTCGGGAGTATAATTTTGAGCCATGCCTGCAACTATTTGACGATGTTGGTCTTCCCCACAATCAATCATCATTGTTAATAAATTTCTCGATTTGGGGATTCTTTCACATTCTTTAATTAGACCTATTCGAAGATCTAGTTTCATAAATTCTTCATAAGTTACTTCCATAACTACAACCTTTTATTATTTAAATAAAATTATATAGATTTTATTGGTAAATCTGATAAATCGACCTTTTCTGCTTTTTCGGGTTTTTTTGCTTGATAAGGGTTTTCAATTTCTTGAATCCTTCGAGCAAATGTTAAATATCCAGTATGACCAACCATTCTTGTTGTTGGTCTGGTTGCATTTTCTTTTACAATAATTTTTCTTTTAATTAATTCAAAGGTATTTATGTCATAAAAATCCTCTTCTTCCAAGGCTAATACGGTTTTTTTAACTTGTTCTATCGTAGGAGAAAATGAACATAGAACTCCGCTCAATCTCAGAAAACTCTTCACTTTTTTAACCGCTAACCATGGAGTTGCAAGATCTAAAACAATAGCATCAAGATCACTGTGGTCAACATCTATTAAAATATCGCCATATTCAATCGAAACAAAATCTTCTAAGTGAGCTTTTTGAACATTATTTCTTGCTTGTTTTAATGATTTCTCTCTTATATCATACGAATAAACATGACCATTAGGTTTAATATAATTACCTAAGATACATGTTAAAGCTCCAGAGCCTGTTCCTGCTTCTAAAACTAAAGATCCGGGACCAATCCCAGTATACATCAAAATTAATCCACAATCTTCGGGATAAAGAATTTGTGTAGTTCTCCCCATTTTGATAATAAAATCACTTGGCAGTGGCTTAAAAACTCTCATTTTAAACCCTTGAGGCTTTGTGAAGATACAAGTTCCATATTGTTTTCCAATTATGTCATCAAAATAGACTTTTCCCTTATGAGTAGCAAAATTCTCACCTTGTCGAACTTTTAATAACCATTTCCTTTTTCTATCATACATAAGTAAGATATGGTCAGAATCCTTAATTATATTCAAATTTAGGTCGATTAATTATTTTATTTTTATATTATTTAATTGTTAGGTTTTGTAATGGTTTAAATTTTTTCAATATTTTAATAATCATGATACTCAATCTATATTTATAGAATTGAAAATAAAATTCAAATTCACTATTAAGTCAATATATGGAAAACATCAAAAATATCAAAGTCATTAAGGCTTCAAATTTATTAGGCCTTCAATGTTATGATATTACCACCGGAAACATCATCGGTAAGGTTATTGATCTCAATTATAATCCCAAATCTGGTAAAATTGAGGATATACAAATTAAATTGGCTAAAAAAATAGAAGATAAAAAAAAATTAATTGTAAATTTTAACAAAGTCACAACCATTGGAGATATTATATTGATTGATTTGTTCTAATAATTTTATTCTCAAATAATAATTTGTAAAATTTAAAAAATAATGGAAAATTCTTTCACAATAGAGAATGCAAATTTTTCTTTTTCTGATTAAAGGTATTTTAATAAATGAGTAAAAACAATTCTCGTAAGCAGTCGCAACAACTCTCATTCGGTGAAATTCAGTCTCAAGCAGAGGACTACAAAAGACTTCGCGACGAACACAATATTAAAACCAAAGAACTATTTAAATATCTTAATTCAACGAATAAAGAGATTGAACAATACAGAAAAGAGGCAAAAGATTTAAGGAAAAATAGAGATGAAATAAATCAAAAGATAAAATCGATAAAAAAAAAGAAGTATGAATTAATCGATAAAATCAAGGAACTTAAAAATAAAAGAAATAATCTGAAAAGTAAAGACAAAGCTAATGGTAATAATTATTCATTAATAAAAAAATATGAAGCAGAAACTGAATATTTAGAAAGAAGTATTGAAACTGATCAATTAACCATTAAAGAAGAAAATCGTATAATTGAACGAATTACTGAATTAGGGGAAAAAGGGAAGGAATTATTAAAATATATGGAAGAAAACGACGAATTATTTCAAATCGAAAAGGATATTGAATCTATTGAAATCGAGCTGGATAATATTAAAGAAAATTTTGACGTTTTATCAAAAGAATCTCAAGAATACCATGAAAAAATGGTAACACTCTATAAAGAAATAGATTACACTAATGATCAGAGGAAGATTAAAGAAGAAGAATTAATCAACAATAAAGTAAAAGCGGATGAATACCATGAATTATTTATAAAAATGCTAAATCAAAAGAAGAGAGTCAGGAAACCAAAAAAACCCTACGCTTATAAGAAACAAATGGAAAGAAAAACAATAGAAGATGAAATTATTAAAAAAAATTTAGCTGCTGCTATTGAAAAACAAAAGAAGGGGGAAAGGTTGAGTATGTTTGAAGCACGCCTCTTATTAGAGAAAGGATCTAAAGAATTCTAAAAATATTCTTTTAGGCAATTTGCATCTTTTTTTAAGAAATTACCCATAATTGGAATTTATTTAATAAAATTGTGAGTTTGATAATTAAAAATTTTAAGGATAAACTTTAATTTCAGTTTTACTTATTCTTAAAAAATTATTTATCCATTTAAAAAAACGAAGGAATTGAGTTATTTTTGAAAAAAACAATTGAAAATATAAGAAATATTTTGCAAACTCATCATGAGTTATTTCAAAATTCCATCCCTCTGATTGCTTCTGAAAATATTACAAGCCCTGCTGTGAAGGAAGCATGTACTTGCGACTTCTCTCACAGATATGCAGAGGGTTGGAGTGGACAACGTGTTTATGCTGGCTGTAAATACATTGATGAAATTGAAGATTTATGTATGGAGCTTGCCAGAAAGTTTTTTAAAGTAAAATTTGCTGATGTAAGACCAATATCTGGTGTAGTTGCTAATTTAGTGTTATATAATGCATTTACATCTCGTAACAATGGGAAAATGATGGTAATGCCAATTCCTAAGGGTGGTCATATCAGTCACGCACCCATGTTTACCAAATCAGGTATGCAAATCAATGGAACAGCAGGAACTGTTCGAGGATTAGAGATTGAATATTTTAAATTTGATCAAGACAAGATGAATTTAGACATAGATGGTTCTGCTGAGTTAATGAGAGAATTTAAGCCCGAATTAATTCTTTTTGGAGGATCTGTTTTCTTATTTCCACACCCGGTAAAGGAGTTAAGTGAAGTCGCAAAAGAAATAGGAGCTCATGTTGCATACGATGCCGCACATGTTGCTGGATTGATTGGTGCTGGATTCTTTCAAGACCCACTACGCGAAGGAGCTGAAGTAATGAGTTTAAGCACTCATAAAACACTTCCTGGACCTCAACATGGTATGGTTGTAGCTGATGATGAAAATCTTGTTGAAAATTTGAAATTCTCAGCATTTCCGGCATTATTGTCAAATCATCATCTACATAACGTTGCTGGGTTAGCCGTAACATTAGCTGAAATGATTGAATTTGGTAAAGAATATTGTGGACAAGTAATAAAGAATGCGAAGGCATTAGGTAAAACATTATATGATAAAGGGATCAATGTTCTTCAAAAAGAAAATGATTTTACTGCTTCACATCAAATTGTTGTAGATATTACTAGTTTTGAAAAAACAGTAGGCTTAGGTGGAGATATTGAAAAACTTTTAGAAAGAGCCAATATTATTCTCAATCGAAATCTTCTTCCATGGGATATTATGCAAGGAAGGCATTACCAGAATCCTGGAGGATTACGTATAGGAACATCAGAAATTACCCGTTTGGGAATGAAAGAAAAGGAAATGGACCAAATAGCTGTATTTATAAAACAAGTTCTCATCGATAAAAAAGACCCAAAAAAAGTAAAAGAAGAGATTAAAGAGTTTCGGAAAGATTTTCAAGAAGTAAAATATTGTTTCCAATCACCCAATGAAGCATATGAATATTACAAGTTATATTAAACTTTTTTTTTCAATTTTTTTTTCGATTATTGTTAATAGAGAATTTCTTTAATAGCTGTGAAATTGAAGAGTTCTAAACCGAAATAAAAAAGAAATTTTAAAATAGTAGTTGAATTTTTAATTGTAATTAAAAAAAGTTGGTTATTTGAAATGAAATTAAAAAAAGAACAATTTAAAATTTACAACTTTTTTATTCTACTAATAAATTTTATAACAATAATTCTTGGGATCATATATTTTACTTACCCAATTTACACAATACTGTGGGATATTCTCGGAATTATAATTATAATCGCTTGGTTTGGGACTTTTGGGCTAGTTTTTATTAATGATCTAATTCTCATAAAGACTGACAAGATTGGTAAAAAAATCAATCATTTCTGTTATTACTGTCTTGCATTTTATGTTTTAGCTTGGATTTTCTTATTAATAAACACCGGTTTATTAAGTATAGTTCACACTGCGGATATGGCTATGTTTACAATATTTGGTCTTATAACTTACATTGGGTTTTTCGGTATGGCTCTTTTTGGGATGTATTTAGCTTATCTTGATATTAAGTATCTAGAGAATCGAGGTGTATGGAATCTTGAATAAATTAGGGATTGTAAAGATCATTTTAGCAATTCTCTGCGCTTTAGCATTTATCATAGGGATTTTTTCCGTTTTTCAGATATATGTGGGCGGGACGGATGCAATTTCTCGAGTTGCTAATTGGTTTATGGCACAAATTGGAGAATTTCTCTTATTCATCGTGATTGCTGCAACATTTATTTTATTAAAATTAACAGGTAAAAAAAATCATCCAAAAATATATTTTGCGATTATGATAATTGGCTTTTTAATTGCAGGATTAAACTCAGTACCACTTCTTTTAACACCGGTCTCAATTTCTAATGCAAATGTCGAATTTAACGCAGGATTTGGTGAAAATTGGGAATCGACAATTCCAGATGATGTTAAACCGTTTTTTATGCCTTCGCCTTTTAATATTCCACAACAATTTTTAGGAGTTCCACATAAAGAATGCCAGATCATAGAAAATGTACTATATTATGAAGATCCTGATGAGGAAGTTTCCCTATATTTCGATGTATATATGCCTAAGGAACCTGATGAAAATTTACCGGGGAATAGGAGCACAATCATAAAAATTCACGGAGGATCTTGGGTTGCGGGAGATAAAAGTACTGGCAATATGCCAGTTGTAAATAAATATCTTGCAGCTCAGGGATATGTAGTATTTGATATTCAGTATGGCTTAAGAGATACAGGTTCATTAGGTGCATTGGCAATTATTACACCAGAAAACGTTATTGGGAATTATACTTTTATTGATATGGTTAATCAAATTGGAATTTTCACGAAACTCTTAGAAAACAATTATGCTGCAGAATATAATGCAAATCTTGAAAGTGTTTATATTATGGGAGGTTCTGCAGGAGGTCATTTAACCTGTGTTACTGGATTTGGTTATAATGAGGATTATTTTAATGGAACTTTTAGTGAAAACATAAATATAAAAGGAATAATTCCGCTATATCCTCCAAGTAGTATTTCTTGGGCTGGAGCGAGTGGACTTTTACCAGGTAGTCCTGAAACTGACCCCGAACTATTCGATAAATATTCACCAACCGCGAATATCGATTCTAATGACCCTCCATGTCTGATTTACCAAGGTACAGGTGATAAACTTGTTGATGTTTCTAATTCTATTGAAATTAAAAGTAGGTGCGACAATGTGGGAGTAACATGCTGTAATTTATTATTTCCCCTAGCGGGACATGCAAGTGATATATTTTTTAATACAAATTTTGGTCAAGTCTGGTTGTATTATTTAGAACGATTCTTATTTTTGACCCAGTAAAGAAAAAAATAATTTTTATATTTTTTTTTCGCATTTTAAATCAGTTCAACAAAAGCTTAAATGAATAAATTAGTAAAAAAATCACAAATTTTATCTTTATTGCCGCTTTTACAATACTTATAATATGAGTATTGAAATTATAGAAAAGGACGATCGTCTTTATCGTTTTGTACTTTCGGATATATCGATTGAAATGGCTAATGCCTTCAGGAGAATAATCTTAATTGAAGTTCCTGTAATGGCAATTGATGAAGTAATAATGTTAAGGAATGATAGTCCACTTTACGATGAAATTCTTACACATAGACTTGCAATGATTCCAATAATTACAGACCTAAAAAATTATAATTTTCAACAAGAATGTTCTTGTGGGGGTGCAGGGTGCTCATTATGTTCAGTTACGTTGACATGTGATATAAAAAACGATACAGGTGAAATCATTCTCGTCACCTCGGGAGATTTAATCTCAAATGATCCAAAAATTGTCCCAGTAAGTCCTAATATACCAATTGTAAAATTAGAACATGGTTCTTCATTAACATTTGAAGCATTTGCATTATTAGGAAGGGCTAAAGACCACGCTAAATTCCAAAGTGTTGCGGCTATTGGATACAAATTTTATCCTAAAATTAAAATTGATGAAAATAAATGTAAAAAATGTGTTCAAAAATGTATAGCTTTAAAATATTGCCCAAAAAACTTATTCAAAGTTGGAACTGAAGTAAGTAGTCCTGAATTAATTCCAGATTTTTGGAAATATTGCGATTTGTGTGAAGCATGTTCACGTGAATGTCCTGAAGGGGCTATTAATGTCGAATATGATGATAATAAGTTTATTTTTTCAATTGAATCTGATGGAGTTCTCCCATTAGATACTATTATGAAAAAAGGTTGGGAAATATTTAAAGAAAAAATTGATGATTTTAAAGATCAATTAGAAAAATTAGAAGTAGAAATAATCTGATTACCAAAGATATATATTCATAAATTTAAAAAATAATGCAAAATATTAAAGTTCATAAATTTTAAGGGAATAATATTATGTCTCATAAACCAACCGGTCCAAGTGATTATTATACAAGGAAAATAGCTCGAACTCTCTGGAAAACTAAGAGAAGGATCTGGAAGGATGTTTCTAAAAGAATTACTAAGCCAAAAAAGAATAAAGTAGAAATAAATCTCTATAAGATTAATAATAAGACTAAAAACGGAGATGTAATTGTTGTTCCCGGGAAAATTCTTGGTATGGGAAGTCTGGACCACACGGTAGTAATTGCATGTTTAAAGGCTTCGAAATCAGCTAAAAAAATTGTCGAAAATTCATCAACTGAAAGTAAAATTATATCTATTGAAGAGTTATTAGAGAAGAATCCTAGCGGTTCCAACGTGAAAATAATTATTTAAATGCAAAAAATGAATCCATAATGGTTGAATATAAATTAATAGATGTAAAAGATAAAATACTTGGAAGAGCTTGCACTCAAATCGCAAAAAAAGCGCTCTTAGGGGAATATATTATCGTCATTAATGCAAAAGACTGTGTGATTTCAGGCAAAAAAGATCAAATTCAAAAGAAATATCTAGAGAAGCTTAATATTCATACTGCTACAAATCCTAGGCGCGGTCCTTTTTGGCCGAGACGTCCGGATCGTTTTTTTAGAAAAATTGTTTGGGGTATGCTCCCAAGAAATAGAAGGGGTCGGGATGCATTAGCGAGAATTCATGTTTATATCACAGATGTTCCTGAACGATTTAAACATCGGTATCAAAAATTAACTCCGCTTGATATACAAAATGCCGACGTTTCTCGATTGCAAAATAAATTTATTCATCTTGAAACTATATGCTCTCGAATTGGATGGAATAATAAAGAGGTTGGGATTTAGATAAATGGTTAAATATATTAATGCATCAGGTAAAAGAAAAACTGCAATTGCTCGAGCCGTTTTAAATACCGAAGGAAAGGGAATAGTTAATATAAATTCTGTTCCACTAGAAGCACACAAACCGAGTATTGCTAAAGAACGGATTAAAGAATTATTTAAAATCCTTGATGAACCGAAACTTAAAGAAGTTGATATTAAAGTAAAAGTTAAATCTGGTGGAATAATGGCTCAAACTGATGCTATTAGAATGGCTTTAGCAAGAGTGATTTATAAATATTTAAGACGCAAAAACACTGCCAATTTATTTAAAGAATATGATAGTTCATTATTAAGTGGAGACAGTCGAAGGAAAGAGTCAAAGAAATTCGGAGGGAAGGGAGCGAGAGCAAGACGCCAAAAATCTTTCCGATAATTATTCTATTTTATTTTAAAGTGTGCTCCTAATTTTTGCAAATCCTCTATAAATGTTGGATAAGAATCTTCAATGATCTCTACATTTGAGATATGGGAGTTTGATTCTGCAAACATTGCGGCAATAATTAATGCCATGGCTATTCGATGATCCTCACCATGATTTAAATCTGCCCCGTTTAATTTTGTATTCTTTTTTAAAATTAATTCATCTTCTTTTTCTTCTAAATTTGCTCCCATTTTTTTCAATTCTCGAGATATCCCAGAAACCCTATCCGATTCTTTACTCCTAAGATTCTTGATATTATATAATCTCATAACTTTATTAGTGAAACAACCCATTACTGCAAGAATTGGAAATAAATCAGGAGTTTCTCTGCAATCAATTGAAATGTCTTCTGAAGAATTTCTATTTATTCCCTTTTTTATTTTAACCATCTTATCATGAGGATTTATCAATATTTTGGCTCCCAGCTCGCTTAAATATGTAATTATTTCTCTATCACCTTGAGGACTAGTACTATCCAGATTATTAAAAATAACCTCAAGTTCATTCTCCACTAATGCTGCAGCTCCTAAAATATAAGCTGCCGATGAGAAATCTCCAGGAATATTATATATTTGACCACGATAGTACTGAGAACATGGAATTACTAAATTTCCCATTAAACTTTCTGAAATTTCTTGCTTAATTGTTATTCCAGCTTGATCCAACATATCCAATGTTAAATAGATATATGGATGAGATGTAAGCGGGGAAGTTAATTCTATAATTGTAGCATCACTACCTTTACATTTCAATAGGGGTGTAATAAGGAGTAATGCTGTTATAAATTGAGAACTGACATCTCCCGGAAGTTTTATTTTTGTAGGAGTTACATTTACGGGTTTGATACTAATTTCATCCTCACTAACCTCAATTTCTGCACCTAATTGTTTTATTGCTTCTAGTAATGGTAAGATTGGACGCTTTTTTTTTAAAAATTCCCCTGATAGTCGAATTCCATTTTCCGTTAATAATCCCAGAACACATAGGATCCTAAAAGTTGTACCAGAATTTCTACAATCTATCGGCTTTTCGGGAGCAATAAGTTTAGCTTTATGAAAATCTATTAAAAATTTATTCTCCTTTTCTTTTAGGATTTTAATTCCTAAACTCTTAAGAGCGTTGATGGTTACCTCCACATCTCCTACTGTTAGAGGATTATTTATAACTGAAATTGACTCAGTTAACCCTGCAATAAAAAATGCTCTATGAGAATAACTTTTTGAGGGAGGAACTTTAATTTTGCCGCTTAAAGTTTTGATTGGAAATATTTCTAAGTCCATAATTTTATTAAGTATAAAAAAAGTAATTAAGATTTTTTAATATATACTATAATTTCAAATTACTACAATAAAAGCAAAAAAAATAGTTTAATTCATTCATCATCTTGAATAAATAATTTCAATTTTTGTAATATAGTCTCAGTTGTATCATATTCTTTATCCAAATCTGGAATTTTAATCTTTGGTTTAGACTTAGTCTCCTGTATTACAATTTCTACTCTTCTTCCTTTAAATTTGCGGTATATTTCCTCAAGCTTAGTATTTAATATAGTTGCTTCCTTCTCGTCTATAAGAAAAAATAAAGTATCTTTAATCTTTTCCCATAATTTTTGGATCTTATCATCATTTTTTGCCCATTTTGAAATATCTCTCTTGATTAAAGTTCCTCTATATTTTAATATCTTTTTTCTGGCCATTATTTTTCGCTCTTCCGAGATTTTATTTTAATGTTAGATTCTATCGCCTTAGAGCCCTAGGGTTCCGATATAATTTTGTTTCTTGAGCAGAAACATTCAAAGAAATTTTCCCGTCTTTAAGTAATTTTCTAGTTCTTTGTAATTTGTTTTTAATTGGGTCCAAAAATTTGAGCATCATTGCAAATAATAATATAATACTCTTTAATGCTTCATTTTCATATGCTTTTTCCTTGTAAAATTTGACAACATACTTTCCCCCTACATTAACAACTTTCTCATCAATTTTTGCAATCAAATTATCCTGTCCATCAAAAATATCCCAATCACTACCAATAGATAGCACATCTTCATCAAATGTAAAAATTTCCCATTCCTTTTTCTTCTCATTTATTAAAAGTGGAAATGTATGAATTTCTCCAAATAATCTCTTTGGGAATCGCAGATTTTGCTTAGCTAAATCAACGATATATTTATAATCTGAAACCATCACTTTAAATTCAGGAAGTGAATATTCTGCACCAAATGTAGCTTTTAAACTATTTAAAACCATTTCCTCTATCGTACCTTGCCAAGCAATCGAGTCGGAGTCAAACCATTTGATTACTAATCTCTTTTTACAAGGATTATCTTCTTGCTCTTCCCAATCTTTCTTCATAAAACCAAAAAATCCCACAGTATCATTATCTTCCTTCACAGAACCACAAAGATCTAAGTTTTTAGGAAATTGACGGGATTTAGCCATAAGTCTCTGTTTTTGGAATATTCCAATTTCCGGACCGTGTAAATCTGTTAACCAGAAGTCAATTGTAATTTTTTTAAGGTATTTCTTCTTGGCTTTCTTTGGTTTTTCAACTTTTTCCTTTTCAATTTTTGTCTCTCCCCTGGTTTCTCCCAATATTTTTTCCTCAATATAAGATTCCAAATCTTCTTCTTTTTTCTTCCTAACTGACTTCTTCTTTTCATAATCTGGGTTGAGTCTACAATAAGGTAGATGGGAATTCAATCTCCTATATCGCCTTCCACAATACGGACATTTTTCAAGTTCTATAGATTCAGACATAGTTTATTAGTAGGTAATTATGATATAAAAAATTTATTAGATAATGGTTTAATAAAATATAAGATGTTGATTCTTTTGGCAAAACCATGGAAAATTAATGGGAATAACCATCTTTAGACTTTCTGTTTATCCAAAAATTGCTTAAAATTAAAAAAAAAATTAAAATAATTTAAGTGGGTTTAACGTTTTTCAGACATCTTTAGGTAAAAGATTATTATCAATCCTAATCCTATTGTACCAGTTATAAGAACGATTAGTTGAAGTATTGCACTGAGTGCAAGATCTAAAGTTAAGATATCAAAAATCGTTCCAAAAATATCAACAAGACTAATAATAGTAAACAACAATACAATTGCGTTTATAGAATCATCTACTTTTTGCTTTTGTCTCTGAAATAGATCTTGAAGAAAGTTTTCAATCATATTTAATTTTTCTTGAAGTTTTTCAAATATTTCAGAAGTGTGCCAACGATCATTTAATTCTTGAAGTAAATTTCTTTTTTCAGTATCAAAAGTTATTTTTATTCCACTAAAAGTATCTAAAACTCTGTTAATTGACCTATTAAACTCCCGAATGTTGTATATTGCCCTTTTAATCCTTTTTAATTTCATTTCTTTAAAATGGAAATTGAACCAAACCACAGCGTAATCGACTAAATTAATTAATATTTCTAAAGATCTCCAATGTGTCTGTGCAATTTCAATTAAGCGAACATAATCATCGTAAACCTTATAAGTGGTTTGAGAAAATTTACTTTTCTTATTAGATGTAAGGATTATTGAATGGCCCCAACCAAAGTAGATATATCTATTATCGTAGATTGAAAAATCATTTACATCCATTTTTTTTGCAGGTGTAACTAAAAATTTAAATGGATCACCCGGATTTTCCAACTCAAAAAGGTGATCGTCGTTTATATGATAAATTCGGTGTGTCCAAGGTAATATATGTTCAGATTTTTCATCATCACTAAATGTACTTGGTTCTGGAAAAAAATCAAATGTAAAATTCGGAATATTTAATTTCTTTATTGTCTGAGCATATTTTAAAGAAATTTTATAACAAATTTCTTCAAAATATTTTTTATATAGTTTATTTAGCTTTTCCGATATTTTTTCTAATTGTAAAATTTTAATACCTTCCCTCTTTTCAATTTCAACATCTACACTACAGCACCCTACCCCAGCTGTATCTATATAAAATTTAACATTTGTAAATTTTAAAGAATTCTCAGGAAATATCCCAGCAACTTCTTCTTCTATTGGCATAAAACAATCCTCTGTTTTATCACTAATTAGCCAACCCAGAAGATAAGAACCTTCTTTACTTACTGGGGTAAAAACTCCCTTCGCTCTATGAAGTTTTTCTGTAGTTTTAGCTTCCCATTGAATTTTGTATTGTTTGCCGTTTATATTTATCGGAATTTTACCAATTTCTTCAATAATTCGATTCTTTAAGAAAGAATCGTATTTAAATCTAATCTCATCAACATCTAAAAAAACAAATGTGTTAAAAGGAGCAAATATATATTCTGTAATTTTCTGAAATTTCATATTATTATCATTCATTTCTTTAAGCCTTTAAACAGTAATACAGGGAAAAAAGATAAAAAAATTATTTTGTTTAATTTTTGAACTATTTTTAACTTTTCTAATTTAAATTTAATAATGCTTTAATAGAAAATATGGCTGGAAATTCTATAGGTACTATTTTTAAAATCACCTCATTTGGAGAAAGTCATGGCGAACTAATTGGTGTAATTATAGATGGCTGCCCTACTGGCTTAAAAATCAGTAAAGAGCTAATTCAGAAAGAATTGGAAAGAAGGCGTCCCGGTCAATCGGAGTTAACAACATCCCGTTCCGAAGAAGATGAAGTCGAAATACTTTCGGGTATATTTAATAATTTTACAACTGGTGCCCCCATCTGCCTAATTGTTAAAAATAAAGATGTAGATTCTTCAATATATGAGAGAATGAAGAATTATTTAAGACCATCCCATGCTGATTTTTCAAGATTGAAAAGATATGGTGGATTTGCAGATTATCGAGGTGGAGGAAGATTTTCCGGTAGAATAACTGCAGGATTTGTTTTAGCGGGATCTTTTGCTAAACAAGTATTATCATTACATAATATAGAAATAGCAGCATATGCCATAGAAATTGGTGGAATACGCAACTATAAAAAATATGATTTTAATAAAATAAAGATTCTTCGTAGTAGATCGGATGTAGGAGTTCTTGATCCAGAATTTTCTCAAAAAATTAGTGAATTAATTCTTCAAATGAAAGAGGAAAAGAATTCAGTAGGAGGTATTGTAAAATGCATCGTGGATAATTTTCCTGCCGGTGTAGGTGAACCAATTTTCAATAATCTCCAATCTGCTATAAGTAAAGCAATTTTTTCAATTCCAGCCGTCAAAGGAATAGAATTTGGAGCTGGTTTTAGAGCCGCAAGAATGAAAGGTTCGGAGCACAATGATCCATGGATCATTAAAGATGGGAAAATAAAAACCTCTAAAAATGATGCAGGCGGAATAATTGGGGGTATATCAACTGGAATGCCTATTGAATTTAATGTATGTTTTAAACCGACAGCATCAATCTCCAAATCACAAAAGACAGTTAATATTAAATTGATGGAGGAGACAGAACTGATAATCGAGGGAAGGCATGATCCATGCATTGTTCCTCGTGCAATCCCTGTTGTAGAGGCTATGACCGCAGTAATTTTATTGGACCATCTTTTAATAGCTCAAAAAATTCCGCTTGTCCTTGAAAAGAAATAATTATGCATTTAGTTGGAAAATTATAAAATTATAAATATTGTATAAAAATAATTTTAATAAGAAGAATATTAAAATTATATTAGGTGTATAATGCCAATAGAGAATACTTCACCACAATTTATTGAATTTTATAAGAAAAAGGCACTAAATTTAGTTGAAATCTCACAAAATCATTACAAAAATAGAGAATTAAAAAAGGCTTGCGAGTTATTAAGTCAAGCATATTCTTTTTATAAGAAAGCTGGTGAATTAGATAATGCAGAGCAAGTGAAAAAAAGGTTCGAAGAAATTAAAACCGAATTAAAGAGTGGCGCATAAAAGAACCTTCAATCTATTTCTATCTTTTTAATTTTAAGCAAAATATCTTCTATATGAGTTCCATACCAATATATCTTATTGCAAGTACGGTTAGAACATCGAAAAAATTCATTTATATGATTATAAGTTCCTTCATTCACTAAATCTTTTACATCTTCTTTATTCTCTATTCTAAATAATGTATGATTACAAACAGAACATCTTGCTTTTTCGGCTTTATACTTAAAATCGTTTTTAAATCTGATTTTAATCTGTTTTAAATATTCATAAACATTTTCTCCCTCTAGAAATAAACTATTTGGAGCGGCTTTTCTGCTTAATAACTTATCTTTTGTAAGAATTATTCTATTTTCTTTATTTGCAAATTTAACGAGTTCCTCATCAGGAACTGGAATGTTATTTTTACTCTCTAAATCTTTAGCATAAACCGTGTCATATGCGAATATTCTCAAAAAGCGAGTTAGCCTACCTAGCATAAGGTCCGTAAGAAATTTCATGGAACTAAACTCTTAAGCTTTTTTGTATAAAATATCTTATTATGCATTATAATCTGAAATTTTAATTAAAATTATACCTTAAAACAATCATTCATTTTAAATTGAAAAAAGTTAAGAAAAATGTCCCAAGATTTATGGTATAAAGTAGCAAGAAAAATCGTAAAAGCTGGGCAAATGTTAATGCCTATTAGCGATACTCTTATTAAATTATTGAGAATTATCATCACTGAAGAACAAGCTAAATTTCTTTTAATTTTTAAAAAACCCTCATTAAATTTTAATCAAATTAAAGAAAAATCAGATTTAGATGAAACCCAGTTAAAAAAAATTTTAAATAATTTGATGTATAACGGAGTTATTACAGGAACGACTAGCAGAAGTACAGGGGTTAAGGTATATCGATTAATGGGCCCTTTTCCCGGCATCTTTGAATTTACCTTTATGAGGGGTGAAACAACAGAAAAAGAAAAGAAACTTGTAAAATTATTTGATAAGTTATTTGAGGAAATGAGTCAAGCAACACAAAAAAATTATGATGAATTAATCCCACAATATAAAAAAATAATTCCTGCTATCGCCAGGGTTGTGCCAGTTGAGAAAGAAATCGAGGTTCCGAAACAAATAGTATTACCATTTTATGAAATATCAAAAATTGTCGATAAATATGATGATATTGCCTTAACTCACTGTTATTGCCGGCATGAGAAAGATCTATTGGGCGATCCATGTAAAGTTACGGATGACAGATTAAATTGCTTTTTGTTTGGAAAAACTGCACAATTTGCAATAGAACAAAATTTTGGTAAGTCAATTTCAAAAGAAGAAGCAAACAAAATCTTTCAAAAAGCAGAAGATGAGGGCCTTGTTCATCAGGCTTTTCACGTCCATTTAGACCCTCAAAAGGAAGAGGAAGCAATTTGCAATTGTTGCAAATGTTGTTGTGGAATTTTCCAATTGTATTATAGAGGCGCAATGCCATACCACACACAAACCTCATATTTAGCGGTGGTTAATGAAGAAGAATGCATTGGTTGTGGAACGTGCGTCGAAAAATGTCCAATGGAGACGATTTCCTTAATAGACGATATTGCGAAAATAAATAGTGAAAAATGTATTGGATGTGGGGTTTGTGCTCATCATTGTCCTCAAGAAGCAATAAAGTTAGAGTATAATAAAAGGGATGTTTTTATTCCTCCTAAAAAAATTGCAGCCAATTAATATGGTAAATTAAAAAAAAATAAATCCCTTTTAAATTAAACATGGAGTTTCATTTTCCAAAAAACCAATTTTTTTTGGATTTCATTTACCCCTGCTTCATCTAATACTCCTGAAACACTATTTAGATCAGCAATACTTCGATTAATCGCATCTAAAACACCTGAAAATCCCTTTATTTTCAAAATAGCATCATGTAGCTTTCCTAAAAATATGGAAATTTCTACTGCAGATTTTTCATTAAGAGATTCTTTAATAAAGTTAAAATATTCGGACAGATCTTCATTATTAGTTATTTCCATCTTTTCAAAATCCATTGTTGAGACGGTTTTTTGTTCTTCAACAATCTTTTCCTTAGAAACTAAAGGTTCTTCCGAAATTGGTTGGGGCGGTTCTATTTGCACCTGAACTTTAATCTCTTCTTTCATAGATTCAATCACTGGTTTACTAGGTTCAGGTGGAAATTGTTTTTGTATTTCTTTATGAGGTATTTCTGGTTTTTCAAGTGATATTTGAAGTTTTACTGGCTTTTTAATTTTTGGTTTGGCCACACCTTGAGGAGGACTGTAAAAAACATCTTTTTGAGCTCCAACCCAAGCATCCTCCAAAATTGGCACAAAGATTTTAATATGTTCTTCAATAATACTACCAATTCCAGCGATTTCAAGATTTATTTCACCTCGAATCTCCGTTTTCGAGATTACACAAATAACCACTTCTTCATAATCTCTATTAATTGCCCATAAATTCTGTAATCTTCTATGTCTATAAGAAACATTAGTCATTTGATCTAATTCTTGTAAGATTGCCATATGAGCTGAGGAAGATGGATTAATATTTGCAGCAATTCTAATATTTATATGTGATCGTAGTGCTTTTATTGCATCAATATCTATATCCGTAATCTGAGGGGCTACAATTAATATTCTCATTTTAGCCTTTGAAATTTCTTCGTTGATATGGGCTTTAGCACCTTCAACAGATCGTATAAACCAAATATCTCTCATAGAAAACAATGTAACTCTTTTTGCTCTATCCCAGAATTCAGCGGTAACCTTTTCATTAATTTCCAACCTTTTGAGAATATCATCTAAAACATCATCTAAGGTTTTCATTATTTGGTTTGAAAATATATTTTTTAAACCGATAAGTGGTGCTGAAATGTTATCAGTAATTCCAGAGAGTTTTTCTTCCGCCATAACAATTGTTTTACTAAAGCTTTTACTCATGTCGGCAAAAATTTCATTAATATTCTCTCCAGAACTTGCCGTTGATTTAGTGATATCATTAATATTGGTCATTAAATTACTTAATAAAGTATTTAATTTTGTACCAAATTTAGAACTTATTTTTTCATTAATTCGCTCTAATCCCGACGCGAAAACTTTTTCAATTACTTGATCTACTGTTTCTTGAATAACTCCAAGTCGTAACTTTTTTAGATTTTCTGAAATTGTGCTTCGAATATCCTCAAAATTCTTGCTTAAATCTCCAATTTCCGTTTCCATAATCTTTTTTGATTCTTCCTCAATGTCCCCAAGTACTTGGGTTACCGGTCTAATTTTATCAATTTCAGAGAGCCTTTTTTCAAAAGCAATTTTTTGGTTATTCATCTTTGATAGCATGTCTTGTTTTAAAGTATTCATGAATTCACCGTAATCTCGTAATGTCTTAAGACCTTCAGTTTTTTCTTCAAATTGAGAAAAAGATCCCTCTAACTGAGGTGAAATATTTTCTTTAATCTTTCTTATGTATGTATTAAAATCTTGTAATTGACCAATTAATGCAGCATAAGGAGGTAATGCAGAATAATGGGGAGTAGCTCCAATAATTTTTTTATATAATCCTTTTTGTACAAATTTTTCCGCAATTACTTCGCAATCTTCTTTTGGTTTGCCGATTAAAATTGACATTTCTCCAAGAGATACAGCATCTCTACCTGTTGTTAAGAAATATAATTCTATTTCATCATCAGATAATTCAATGTCACTTAAAACTTGTCTGGTTAATTCTTGAGAATATTTTACATCCTTCTCCAAAATATCCTCGACTTTAAAATTTGAAACTTCTAAATTCTTATCAAAATATATAATTAATCTATGAGGAGGTGTTCCATGAACATCCACTTTTTTAATAGGAAATTTGGTTGTATTATTATATTCATCAGCTTTAATTTCAAACTTGATCTCTTCCAAACAGAGCTTACATGTGAAGGGAATTGATACTTTTTCTTTACCATTAAATAAATCCATCTTTTCTCTTTCACCTATATTTTCTCTCTAATTTTATTAATCACCAATCAACCTTTTCGGGGTAAGTAACCTCTAATAATTCCAATGCTTTTCTTGCAATTTCAATTGATATTTTTTGGTCTTTATCTTCAAATTTAAAAGATTCTCTAATTTTAGGTAATAAAAATTCGGGAAAAATAATAAGTGGTTTAATATCAGTGAGTAATATTACCCAACCTTGTTTTTCTTTATCTTTAAGTGTAGTAACTATTTTTAAATCTTCTAAAGTACTTAAAATAACCTCAATGTCAAACCAATCCGAAAAAATTTTAGGAAGTTTATCCAATGGATAATAAGAATTTCTCATTAACGCTAAAAAATCATAACTATCCGGATTTAGAAGTATTCCGGCAATTTTTTTCATCTCTTCAACAGATTGTTTATTAAGATCATAAGTTGAAAAATAATCGGCAATTTTATCTTTAAATATATCAAATAAATCTTTCTTATTTTCCTTTAAACGATTTAAAATATTTTCATTGGGTAATCTTGCCAATAAAATATCCTTAGTTAAAAACAAAAATTCTCCTTGATTTTTGACGATTCCAGTTTCTTTGTCCTTTTCTCCTTTTATCCAATCACGTCGAATTAAATTTAATTCTAAGAATGGATCAAGCAAAACATCTATATTTATATTCGGTTTCATTCTTTCTAAGATACCTTTTAATTCTTTTTTTGCGATTGGGCGTTCTCGTAAAATCTCTAATATTTTTAATCTCTCATCACTGTGAAAGATTAAAGCTGCTTTCTGTAATTTATCTAATTGAGATAAACGATCGACTTGAAAAATTGTAAATTTTAATTCACTCTCTATTTTAGAATTGATTTTCTCAAGAAGAGAAATTTGTTTTAAAGGATTAATGTTTATCATCTTTTTGAAAATTAAAAGTAATCTTTTTGCCATAGTATTTAGTAAATCCTGAAAAATTTCAACCTCATCATCCAGTTCAAAAAATGAAATAGTAAGATATTTTGAACTATCTGTTTCTTGTCTGTAGTATGATACTACTTGATAAGGTGTTTCTTTCAATCTTCCAGTATAAAAATTACTGAATGCACCTTTTTCTTTAAATATCCCCGTTGTATGTTGATAAAATATCCCAAAAATATCATTAGTAGAAATTAATTCTGAATAATTAGAGTCGTTAAACTTTTTATTATGAAAAATCAATTTTATCGGTCTAAATTCTGGTTCAATTTCTCCCGATTCTTCTTGATTTAGAATAAATTGAAAATTTAATATTCCTTGAATCATAAAAAATCATTCCCAGATAGATAATTTCAAATTATTTCTGTTAGCAGATTAGATTTTTTTAAAATCTTATTCTTATAATAATTATTATACAATCTTCATTAATATATTGTTTCCTTTTAATTATCGTTCTATTATAAACCTAGAATAAAATATAAAGGAAACACCATAATTCTATAAAACACTTCATAAGGGAAAAACAATAATACTTAAGAATTAAAAATAAATCTTATCTCGAGAAATTCTAACCTTCTAATTGTTTATAAAAATTTGGTAATTTCTATAAAAATCCAAAATTTATTCCAATCCTCAATCTTTCCGCTTTTGGAAAGACCAGCCTTAAGGTTATCGGGCTGTTCGCTCGTCGCCGAGTTCAAGACATACTTCATTTATAACGCTCTTCTCATTACTTCGGAAGTCTTGAAGGAAGTTATCCCGCAATGTTTGAAGAAGTCTTAGAATCGCAACCGTTTGCGGTAGGGACTGCCCCTTTTCAAACGGGGCTCTATAAAATCCTCGACTTGTGAGAGCAACCGCTTGCAAATGGGCGGAAATTCTTCCTCGCAATTTAAAACTCTCCTAACGATCTAAATAAAAAAATTAGAAAATTTAAATCTTATGAGTGCGATGGATTTTTGATTTCAGATTTACATAAATATAGGAAGAGAACTATCTCTTTTTTTGATTTTTTTAAGATTTTATTAATTTATATAAATTTTTGATAAACAGTTAAAACAATATCTTCTATTTAAAAGGTAAATTTTTAACATTTAATTTAAATTTTTATTTTAAATTTTAAAATGCAAAATTGCACTGTTTTTAACTTATTACTTAAATATTTGTGAATATATATATAGACAGAATAGATTAAAATTTCTTAAAATGCCCATAAAGAAAATAGAAGAAATCCCGATAAAAGGGTTAAGTAAGGAATTACAATTAATTATCTTTTTTTATCAAGAATATAAAAGTAATAATAAAAAAATTGTAGCTGATAAAATTTTTAAAAGGTTTCCACCTCCAGGAAGTGTTTCTTATAACTTAGATAAATTAACAAAACTTGAATTTTTAAAAAAAGAAATTCTAAATGGCACTTCCCAAAAGTTAGGACAACCAAAGGTTATATACAGCATAAATCGAGACCGTCTTCCTGATATTGAACAGTATTTAAAAGATAATCTGTCCCCTCTGAAGACATTATTTTTAACATTATTTGCCGACTTATCTGCTTCAGAATTGAAAGATAAAAACTTTCTTAGACTTTTTGAAGATTTGAAATTTGAATTAAAATCATATTTAGAAGATTTAAAAATCAAAAATACTCCCAAACAAGTTAAAAAATTGTATGAGAAGATATATCGCTTTTTTCTTGATAATTTATGAATCTAAAGAAATCCTACTTCTATATGCAAAGTTAAATTTCATATATTTTTATTTTAAATTTTAAAATATAATCTTATTAAGTACCAAATACGACTCTAAAATTAAATTATTACTGTTTATTAACCCTATGAAGAGTTAAAAATTTTTTAATAAAATAACAAAAGAGTTTAAATATTAGATTGATATTAATAAAGTTAAATAGAAAGTTTCTAAAAAGGGAGATATGATAAAAATAAAGGTGAATTTATTTTGAAAAAAATTAAAAAATGTAAGAATAATAAAATATTAATTCTTGTCAGTTTAATAGTTATATTTTCTCTTAGTTTTGTAATACCTAATGTTAATATGAATGATAATGCGTATTTTGATAATATTGATGATAAAATCGAAACAGATACTCAGAATAATGATTTAAGGTCTCAAAGCTTAACCATCGATAATGATTATACTGGTGTTGGAGCAGCGTGGAATCTAACCCATTATGCAAATAGAACAGACACAGATTTGGAAGCAAGTTTTGGGAATGATTCCTACGATATTGTAGAAATACCATTATTCACTGATTGGCAGGGTTATAAATTAAACGCAACTATTAATGATTTGTATGATCAGAGAAATTGGAACAATGGAACATTCAATTATGGAGATGATGATGGAACTTATGAACCCAATGAAGATGATACACTTGATATAGATAATCAATATCAAAATTGGACCTTTGATAGCATTGATACTGGAAGTGCTGATAATCCCGTGAGCGGAAATTATTATGATAGTTCGGCTACGGCTAGTGGTGGTCATGATTGCTTAGAATTAAGAATGGATGGAGATCCTACTGTTCTATCCGGTTATCATAGTTATACTGAAGGAGATAAATGTTGGTGGAATAGTTCCTTTAATGTTCCCAGAGGTCGTGTAATTGATAGTGCATTATATTTTGAGGTAAATCCCATTCATCTAGCAGAATTTAATTCTTGGGAATTAAATATTTCATTAAATAATATAAAAATTTATTCAATCGGAGCGTATTCTTTAAGACAATACGGACAGAATCAGTGGCATAACTTTGCAATTCAACAAGGAGCGTGGATAAATACTTCTAACGTATATAAGGACCCTATTAACGATTCAAATGTTGAAATAAAATTTTCATTTGAATATTCTTCGACTTCTGCAAGTTATAGTACTTCTGGTTTTGATAATATTGAATATCAACAGATTTTTATTGACAATATAGAAATAATTATAAAAGCAGAAGTATTACCCTCACAAATTGGGTTAAAGCTGAATGGAACAAATGATATAAATGATATTAATTCAGAATGGGGGAAAGGAACTAGAGTACTTGAAGGTAATTGGGTAGGAACTGAAGTAAAGGCTAATTTTAGTTGTAATGATCCTTGGGCATTGAGTAGTTATACTATTGACTTGAAAACAGACCTAAATCTTTTTGCAGTAAGATCTACTCCGAATACCAATTATATAGAATCTAGTGTTTCAGAAGGCACAAATTTCGAAGTGAGTAATAATAGTATTGTGAATTGGAATTGTTTCGGATATGTATCCGTTCCAGTAGGATATAAGGAAACAGAAATGAAACTTCAATTTCCAACTGATATTAATATAACTCGTGTTTCAGAACCTGTAAACCCAAGTGCTAATAATTTATCTCTATGTGATAATTCAACACAAGGACTTTTAACTATCCCTGTGAATGATTTTTCTGATCCACCAGATGGTTTTTGGAAATTTGAAGCAGTATCACCTAATTATTGTGAACAATTAAATATTTTTAACAATGAGACAGGTATATGGCTACAAGCTGATGAATTTCTAAGCGGGGATTATATTAATATTACAGGGAAAATAACGAATAATGCAATAATCTCTGGATACATACAACAAACTAAAGCATGTCTGAATATAAGATTTCCAAACGGCACCATATGGACCAGTAAAACTCAAGAAAAGTACCCCCTTGCGGATGGATCTATTCAATTTGATCCTTTCATAATACCTCCATCACCTCCTGCTTATGAAGTAGGAGTATATGATGCAATAATTACTTGGAATAATTCTCATTCAAGTTATGGATTAAATGAAACTGGAGTGATTTATAAAAAATTTACAGTAATACATAATTCCACTTTAATACCCGATCAAAATAAATACTATTATGAAGAGGTTTTTGAAGATACAACGATTAATTTGAAAGTTTCATTTAATGACAATGAAAATGGTGATGCAATTGAGAATGCACATGTTTATCTCTATAATTTTACAAGTGAAATGTTAAATTTTAGTGAAATAAGTCCCGGTTTTTATTTACTTGAATTCAGTCTGATCGGTGCAAATGCAGGTAATAACACTTTAACGATTTATGCGAATTCTTCTCTTTATGTAAATAATAAGATAAATATTACAATTGAAGTAATTAAAGCAACAACTCTTACCGTAGATGAGTCAGTTTTATCTGTTCAATGGAATGATAATTTTACAATTCAATTAAACTATACTGAAGAATACGGTGGGACTGGTATTGATACTACACCGATCAATGATTGGGCAGGAGAAAGCCATGTTACTGAAATCTCTCAAGGAGTATATAATTTGACTTGTAATACATCTCAACATCAAGTAAATCAAGAGTATTTATTAAAAATTGATGTCGATGCTTATAAATATGAACCTCAATCTGCATTCGTTAAAATTCTAATAACTGAAAGAAAAACTAATCACCTTGTATTCATTAATCAATCAGACATAACGGTTAATCAGAGTTATGAACTTCAAGTAAATGAATCAATGAATCTTATCGTGAAATATGCAGATGAAGTATCTGGAGCTCATATTGAGAATGCAACAGTTGAGATAACAGGGGTGATTTCAGATAATTTAACGGAATATCGTGCGGCACAACAATATAATATAAATATTAGTGCATCAGAATTAACTAAAGGATTTAATTCTTTAACAATTTTAGCCCAGAAGGAAAAATATCAATCTCAACCCTTTGGAATAACAATTTTATTAATTGAGAGAAGAACAGACTTAGAGTTATTCATCAATAAATCTGATATAACTAATAATAGAACTTTCGTGATTCAAATAAATGAGACTATCAATATAATAGTCAATTATACAGATTTGGATACGGGAGAATTTATTGATTTTGCAACGGTAGAAATAACAGGAGGTGGTATTTCTGATAACTTAACTGGATATAGTGATCATTATAAAATTACTATAAGTGCCGAAAATTTAACTAAAGGAATCAACTTTTTAACAATTATTGCCCAAAAGAAAAATTATCAATTTCAAGCAATTGATTTTAGAATTGATATTATTGAAAGAGAAACTTATTTTAATTTATTCTTAAATCAAACTCCTGTAACCACTTACGAATTAAAAGCTGCAGAATACTTAAATATTACAGTAGAATATAGGGATATTGAAACAGATGAATTTCTTGATTTGGCATTAGTTAATATAATTGGAGAAGGTATTTCAAAAAATCTTACTAAACATCCTTCATTAGAACAATATTCAATAGTTTTAGACACCTTAGAATTAGGTATCGGAATTAAATCTTTGACTCTTTCAGCCCAGAAAGCAAAATATCAAATAACCTCAGAGATTATTACGATAATTATAATATCTAGACCAACAAATACAATTATAATATTAAATCAAACAGATAAGACAATTGATAAATCAATCGAACTTGCCATTGGTTCTGATTTAAATATTACCTTTAGATATCTTGACAATGAAACTGAGAATTATATTAATTCAGCATTAGTTCAATTAATAGGCACCAATATTTTACTGAATTTTACGGAAAATTCTTTACTAAATCAATATTCCCTAGAAATAAATACTAGGGATTTAGGTATTGGCGTTTTCTTTTTAACTATACTTGCTCAAAAGACGAATTTTCAATCTACATCAGATGTTCTAAGGATAAACGTCAATCAAATAAAAACAAATGTTACTACTGAATCTGGAGATGAGATTATAAACATACAAGTTGGCGAATCCTATTATCTAAGTATAGTATTATATGATTTAGATTTTGGAGGTATGATAAAAAATGCTACAGTTAGATATTCATGGCTTTATGGACAAGGTTACCTTACTGACGAGGATAACGATGGTACTTACACCGGACTCTTAGAAAATATTCCAGAAGGTACTTTTACCATTACGATAACTGTTTCTAGCTCAAACCCAGATTATATCTTTGAGCAAAAAACAATTACATTAAACTCATATGCAACGGAAGCAGAACCTATATTTCTTTGGTTATTAATATTAGCCATTGGAGCTATAATCGCTTTAAGTAGTTATTTCATTGCTTATCAGAGAGTTCTTAAATACCCAAAACCTGTTAGGAAGACCCGTAAATTCAAAAGAACTCTAAAGAGGAAATCAGCCCCATCAGTAGAAATTACTAGCCGTGATGATGCGTTTAATTCTCTACATAAAGAGGGACTGGGAAAAGTATCTAGAATAAAAACTGGTAAGCTAGAAGATAAACTTCCATCAGTCGATATAAAATCTGAAGCTAAATTTGCAGAAGAAACACCTTCGACTGAAACGCAACCCGAAGATAAATCTACTGAAAAAAGCCCGGTTTCTGATGAAAAATTAAAAAAAAAATCTGACAAGTCAAAAGATAAAACGTTAAACAAATCCAGTAAGACAGATAATTAATATTAATCTTATTTAATTTTACTCTCTTTTTTTCATTTTATATTATTTTTTCTTAATATTGTTTAAGTTTACAAATTATAATTCTTTTTATGATTAGATATGCTTCAACATAATATTTAGCGGTTATTGATGAAGTTAAATGCATGTTTTTTGAAAAAACCTATTGAGGTTGCAAAATAGGAAGCATACTTTAAAAATTTAGAAGATAAAATATTAAGAAGATTGGAAAAAAAGAGAAAAGAAACAATCCTTTTTTTCTTTATAAATTTATTTTCTTTTTCCAAAAATTCAATTTTTTCTCTAATCCTTTTTGTTCTTCATTATTTAATGTGCTTAATTGAGTAGTAAGAGGAGGAATACTATTTTTTATGCTAATTAAAACTCCTGAAAATCCCTTAATCTTCAAGATAGCATCATGTAATTCTCTTATCAGTTTGGAAATTTCTACACCTGTTTTTTTCTCGAGTTGGTGTTTTATAAATTCAAAATAGTTTGCTAAATCATTGAGTGTAGTTATTTCAGCACTTTCAAACTCAGCAGAAGTGATGATTTCTTTTTGTTGGATTATTTTTTTTTCAGGAATTTGAGTTTTTACTGAAGCAGATTGGGCGGTCTTCATTGGTTCTTGTTTTTTAGGTTCTATATTTATACGAGTTTCTATTTTATCTCTTGTTTCAATTTGTCCTTTTATCTCTATCTTTTTAGATTGGAAGGATGGTTGAGTCGGTTGGGGGCTTACAGGTATTTGTTCTGAAGGTTTAGTACCTCTTCTTTCAAGGGCATGGAAAATTTCTTTACGTGCTCCAATCCAAGCCTCTTCTAAAATCGGTGCAAATATTTTTATATGTTCTTCAATTATGCTGCCAATACCAGCAATTTCAGTTATCTCCTTATCTTCAACTTCCGATTTTGATACTACACAGAGTATAACTTCTTCATAATCTTTATTAACTCCCCATAAATTTTGCATTTCTCGATGCCTATAGGTGACATTTTGCATCTGATCTAATTCTTGTAAAATCGCTACATGATCGGAAACATAAAGATCTATATTAGTAGCAATCCTGATGTTTATAAATTTTGGAATTTTCTGAAGGGCATTAACATCAATATCTGTGAGTTGAGGAGTAATAATTAATAACCTCATTTTTGCTTTTGAAATTTGTTCATTAATATGAGCTTTCGCACTTTCAATAGATCCTATAAACCAAATATCTCTCATCGTAAATTGCGAAACTCTTTTAGCTCTATCCCAAAACTCTCTGGTGGTTATGTCGCTAATCTCTAATCTATTTAGAATTTTTTTTAAAACATCTTCAAAGGTTTTAATAACTCTAATTGAAAAATCATTTCTTAAGTTGTTAAAAGATTCTAAAATCGCTTCAGAAATTCCTGAAAGCTTCTCTTCTGCCATTATTATTGTTTTATTAAAATTTATACTTATATCACCAAAAATATTTTTCATATTTTCTCCGGTCTGTGCCGTAGAGTTAGTGATATCATTCATATTGTTAATCATTGTTCCTAATATTTTATCTAATTTTAAAATAAATTGTTCATTGAACTCTTTATTAATCTCCTCTAGTCCTACTTCAAAAACCTTTTGAATTATCTGCTCTACGGTTTTTTGAATAACTCCAAGACGTAAATTTTTCAGATTTAGGGAAATCTTTTTCTGTATATAAAAAAATTTTTTACTTAGATTTTCAATTTGTGTTTCCATAATCTTTCTTGTTTCATCCTCAAGACCTCCAATTACCTCAGTAATCGCTTTTATTTTATCGATTTCGGCTAAACTATTCTCAAAATCTGTTTTTTGAGAACTCATTTTTGATAACATATCTTCTTTTAAATTATTCATAAAATCGCTATAATCTTTAAGCTTTTTAACACCTTCAGCTTTTGATTCCATTTGAGCTAATGATTGTTTTAATTGAGGTGGAACCTTTTCTATAATACCACTTATAAACAAGTTAAAATTTTTTAATTGACTTATTAAGGCAGCATAAGGAGGTAGCGCAGTATAATGTGGTGTACCTCCAATGACTTTTTTATATAATCCCTTTTGAACAAATTTTTCAGCAATTGTTTCACATTCTTCTTTAGGTTTATCAATTAAAATCGATATTTCTCCAAGAGATACTGCAGGTCTCCCAGTTGTCAAAAAATATAATTCTATTTCCTCATCGGATAGTTCAATTTCGCTTAAAACTTGTCTAGTTAATTCACGAGAATAAGATACGTCTTTTTCTATAATATCTTCTATATTAAAATTTGCAATCTCTAAATTCTTATCAAAAAATACGATCAATTTATGTGGAGGTTCACCATGAATATTTTCTTTTCTAATAGGAAATTCTGTAGTATTTTTATACTCTTCCGCTGTAATTACCAATTTTATTTCCTTTAAACAAGATTTGCATATAAAAGGGATTGTTATTTCTTCTTGATCTTTAAATAAATACATTTTTTATAATCCACATTTTTGTATTTTATTTTATCAAAATTTAAATTTCTCTAAATAAGCAAGATCTAATAAGTTAAAAGAATTCTTAACTTTTTCTTGTGCTATTTTTAATTAAATTATATATAAATTTTATCTAATATCACTAAAATTAAATATCCCAAAATATTTGGAATAAAAAAATATTTTAAATATTAACTCTATTAGCATCAAAATTATATTTGTGGAATATAATAGAAATATTTAGAAATATTAATATAATCATTAAATCCAAATTTAATTTTTGTCAATTTTAAATAATTTGAATTATTGAGGAAAGGTTTTTGTCAATAAATAAAGCTCCACTCTTTACTGAATTGTTTAAAAATTTTTTAGAAATTAATAAAGAATTAGAAGCCGTAATCGTCTCTGATGAAGATGGATTAATTATTGCTGGGGAAAAAAGAAAAGACATTGATCTGGAAATCCTCTCTTTTTTAACCGCTGTCATTAATCCCGTCTTAGAACGGATTCGTAATGAATTTACCTTTAAAAAATTTGGTACTGCAAGTTTCGATACGGAGGATAATCGTTTATTATTTGTTTCTGTGGATAAATCGACAACTTTAAGTTTTATTTTGGAACAAATGGCTTCGACTGATAAATTAGCGCCTTATTCATATTTTCTCGCTGAAAAGGTTGCGCAAATTCTTAATGCTATCGAAGGTGATTTAATACAACTATCAATTCCCAAATTTGAATACGAACCGAAATTTTCTGAATCCTCTGATAGATTAAAAAATCAAATATATCAGAGTAAATTGGATCACGGAGGAGATTATACTTTCAAATTTATAATAATTGGTGATCACAAAGTTGGAAAGACTTCAATAATTAGAAGATTTGTAGAAAAGAAATTTTTAGCAGATTATCGTACAACTATTGGTCTTAACATTATGTCGCATAATTTTGAAGCTTTTGGAAATCAAATCAATTTGCTCCTTTGGGATATAGGCGCACAAAAATATTTTAAAAGATATCGAAAAACTTATTATAATGGTGTTCAAGCGGCATTTATCGTTTTTGACCTAACTGCTCCAGAAACATTTGAAAATGTAAAAACGTGGTACAACGAGTTAAAAGAATTCAGTGAAAATAAAGATTTTCCAATTATAATAATAGGAAATAAGAATGATTTAACTGAACAAATAGTGATTAGCTACCAAGATGGTACAAAATTAGCAAGCGATTTATCTTGTTTATCTGATTTCTCTGATCTATCTGAATTATCTGAATTCTCTGATTTATCTAATATAACAAATACAAAAATACCATATATTGAAACGAGCGCTTTAACTGGAGATCATGTTGATGATGCTTTTAATTTAATTTCTTATCATTATATATTAAAGAGTAATGAAATAGAAGAAGAAAGATTAAAAAATAATATATTAAGCATTATTAAATCAATTTTAGAGGATAAAGGGTCTTTAACTCTATCTTTTATCACGGAAGATCTATTATGGAGCCCTTGCTTACAGGTTTTAACAGATATAAGAAAATTAGGAGAATATTTAAAAGTTAAAGATAAAAAGATAGAAAAATTATATAAATATCAAAATGGGTTAGTTTTAAAGAATTTTGTCTTTGAATCATTTAATGTTTCTGATTCTGATGGTGTATTTTGTATATTTGATGCGAGAGAGAAAGAGCATATCAATCCAAATTGGAAAGAGATTGTAATTAAAATAATTAAAAAAATTAAAAAGAATAAAGTTATTTTAATTGGAATTAGAGTATCTGAAAAAACAGAATGGTCACAATTGATGGAAGAATTTGATATTAACAAACAGGCAGAAGAAAAAATGGTATCACTCTTATTCTTTAAAATTGGACAAGAATACCACTTGGAAATATACGAACAACTTGAAATTATGCTGAATACTATTAAAAATCTTCTTTTTAGTTATCAATAAATAAAGCAATATAGATAAAAATTTTCGTCTATCAGTAATTTTTAATTTAAAAAAAATTTTATTATTAAAATTCGACTTTTTCAGGATATGCAACTTCTAATAAATCAAAAGCTTTCTTAGCAATTTCATATGATAATCTTTCATCTTTATTTTCATTTTTATAAGCTTCTCTAACTTTAGGAAGTAAGTATTCTGGAAAAAATATTAGCGGTTTAATATCAGTTAATAGAAATATCCAACTCCTATTGCTTTTATCTTTTATCTCAATTATCACATTAGACTCTTTTAAATCATTTAATATCATTTCAGTATCGGCGAATTCTGAAAAAATATTTGGTATTTTATCTAAGGGATAATATTTACTTCTCATTAAAACGAAAAAATCATATACATCTGGATTTAAAAGAATAGAAGCTAAATACTTCGTTTCTTCAATGGACTGTGTATTAGGATCGTACTTAGAAAAGAAATCAACTACTTTTTGTTCATATTTAGGATATAACTCATGATTGATTTCTTTTAAATGATTTAATAATTTTATATTTGGGATTCGGATAAAAAATATATCTTTTGTCAAAAATAAATATTCACCTTGATTTTTAATTATACCTGTTTGTTTATCTCTCTTCCCTTTAATCCAATCACGTTTTATTAAGTTTAATTCTAAGAAAGGATCCAATAACACATCTACATTTGGATTTTCTTTTATTTTTTCCAACTCATTTTTCAATTCTTTTTTTGAAATGGGTTTTTCTCGTAAAAGTTCTAATATTTTTAATCTCTCTTTACTATGAAAAATCAAAGCTGCTTTCTGTATTTTATCTAATTCAGATAAACGATCAATTTGAAAGATAGCAAATTTTATTACACTTTCAAATTTAGAAATCATTTTATCAAGCAGAGATATTTGCTGTAATTCATTTATTTTTACTAATGTCTCGAATATGGTATTTAAACTTTCTGCCATATTTTTAATTATCTCTAAAAATATTTCGAGCTCATCCTCTAATTCAAAAATTGCTATCGTTATATATTGAGAACCATCTGTTTCTTGTCTAAAATATGATATAATTTGAAAAGATGTTTCTTTTAACCTTCCTGAGTAAAAATTACTAAAAACACCTTTATCTGCAACTATTCCAGTTGTATGTTGATAAAATATTCCAAAAATATCATTTTGAACAATTAATTCCGAATAATTAGCTTCAGTGAATTTTTGATTATTAAAAACTAGTTTTATCGGTCTGAATTCCGGTACAAATTCGCCCGTTTCTGTTTGATTTAAAACAAATTTAAAAATTAAAATACCTTGAATCATTTAAAATCAACCCCTAACATATTATTTAAAACTTCTTTTATTTTCTTCTGTTAAATTTTATTTTATCACTTTAAACTAATTATATATAATTAGATTTTTTAATTTTATTTACATATTTATAAAATAATGTTTAACACAATTGGAAAAAATATAGGTTGAGTATTTTGAATAAAAAAAACAGTTATGATTACAAAAAAATATTAATTTTAATCAGTTTAATGATAATCTTCTCTTTAAGTTTCATTACACCCAATATTTACACAAAAGAAAATGGATATTTTGATAATCCAAATGATGATACCACAAAGGAATTGGAAAATAATGACTTAAGGTCTCAAGGTTTAACCTCAGACAATGTTTATAATGGCATTGGTGCTGCATGGAATTTAACTCATTGGGCTAATCGAACCGATAATAACTTAGATGTAAGTTTTGAAAATAATTTATATGATATTAAAAATATGCCTTTAGATGTTGGTTGGCAAGGTTATAAATTAAACGCTACTATAAAGGATTTGTATGATGAAAGAAATTGGGTCAATGGGACTTTCGATTGTGGAACAGATGATGGCTGGGACTCAGACGACAGCGATTTAGTTCAAAATTGGACTTTTGGATATAATGATATAGACCCTACTTATGATAATGATTTTTGGGGAAACTATTTTGATGGTGCAGGGGGAGATCCCAATATTGATCAAACTTGTTTAGGATTAACATTATATGGTGGTAATAATTATTATACGGATTATGGATATGATAAGTACGATGCTTGTTGGTGGAATACCTCTTTTACTCTACCAAGGGGAGATGTGATTGCAGGTGAAATAAATCTTGCAATATATCCTTATACACAGTATCATCCTTCTAGTGCAGTACACGATCCCGATTTTGGGTCCCATTTTAGTTTTAGAGTTACATTAAATGATGTATGCATTGATGATAAGAATCTTATATGGCTACAAGATGCCGCTGGAGGATCTGGTAATTGGGTTTCCTTGAAATTACAATTAACAAATTGGCTAGATAATAAAACAGTTTTTCCTGATGGCGTAAAAGATATGAATTTAGAATTAAAATTATTAAGAGTTGGAGCAACATATAGTTATAACGAATATGGGTATTACCAACGAGTTTTATTTGATAATGTCTCATTAATCGTAAAAGCAGAAGCTAAACCCGAACAAATTGATTTGCATATTAATCAGACTAATTATGTGAATGATATTGATTGGGGTGAAGGAATTGTAGAAATCGATGGTAATTGGAATGGAACACAATATCCTTGGGTGCACGCAAATTTTAGCAGTGATGAGGTTTGGGATTTGGGTGGTTATGATGTCGATTTTAAAACAGATCTAAATCTTTTTGCGATAAAAAATTCTCCAGAAACTAATTATGAAACAAATACGGCTTCATTAGGTTCTAGTTTTTCTGTAAATAATGATAGTTTAGTAAATTGGGAATGTTATGGGTATACCTCGGTTCCAACGGGATATACTGAAACAGATATGAGACTTGAATTTCCAACTGATCTCAATATCACATGGATATCTTACCCTTCAGATCCCCTTACTAATAAATTAGATTTATGTGATAACTCAACTGCTGGACTTTTAATAGTTAACGTGTCCAAAATATCAGCTACACCAGATGGTTTTTGGAAGTTTAAAGCATTATCACCAAATTATTGTGAGCAATTAAATATATATAATAATGCTACAGGCAGTTGGATCGAAGATAACGAATTTCTAAGTGGACATTATATAAATATTACAGGGAAAATAACGAATAATTCATTGATATCTGGTTATATTCAGGATACTAAAGCCATACTCCATATAAGATTTCCAAATGGTACTATATGGACAGAAAAAACACAAGAAAAAAACCTTATTTCAAACGGTTTTGTTTATTTTGATTCTTTTCAAATACCTTCCAACATTCCTAATTATAAAGTAGGAGAATATGATGCAATAATTACGTGGAATAATTCTCATTCTATTTATGGGTTAAATGAAACTGGCATAATCTACAAAAAATTTACCGTAATTCACAATTCTACATTAATACCTGACCAAAGCTATTACGCAGATATATTTGAAGGCACTTCAATAAATTTAAAAGTTTCATTTAATGATCTTAAAGATGGTAAGGCTATAGAGGGTGCTGTTGTATATACATATAATTTTACGCATGATACTATAATGCAAAATTTCAGTGAAATCAGTCCAGGCTATTACGTTTTATTAGATTTTAATGTTAGTGGAGGAAATCCTGGTGAGAACAATTTAACAATTTACGCAAATTCTTCTTTAAATACCAATAACCAAGTCAATGTGACTATTGAATTAATTTTAGAAACTACACTCACAGCTGAAGAATATCCAAGTGTTCAAGTTCCATGGAATACAAATTTTACAATCCATCTTAATTATACCGAGAAAATCTCTGGAGATGGTATAGAAACCACTCCGGTAATTTATTGGAATGGGGATACTCATACTAAAGCAACGGGTGGAGTATACAACATTACTTGCAATAGTTCTGCATATGAGGTAAATAAGCGTCATAATTTAAATATTGATTTTAATAAAACTGGTTATGAAACACAATTAATAACAATTATAATTGAAATTCTAGAAAGAGAAACATATATTGACGATATTTTCATAAATAATAGCGATTGCACAAGTAATAAGTCTTTTAATGTAAAAGCAGGAGAATTTTTGAATCTTACCGTAAAATATAGGGATATTGAAACAGGTGGAACTTTTATTAATAATGCTTCGGTGAAATTAATAGGAACAGGTATAGATAAAACCTTTAACGAAAGTTTATCATTCCAACACTATAATTTAACTTTAAATTCAACAGAATTAGGAATTGGAGTTAAATTTTTAACTATATCTGCTCAAAAAGATAACTACTCATATTATTCAGAATTATTAACTATAACCGTTTTTGAAAGAGGAACTAATTATAGTTTATACTTTAATAGAACAGACTATACAGGTGATCCATCTTACCAACTAACCGATAACCAGCTCTTAAATATTACTATCTCTTACAGAGATTCTATATTAATGGAACATATTATTGGTGCTACAGTGGATATAAATGGATCAGGTATATCTAAACAATTTACTGAGGCTTTCAATAATTATTCTATAGTTATAAATTCGACATATTTAAATCTAGGGGTGAATTTTTTAACTATCTATGCTCAAAGAGAAACCTATGAACCTCAATCAATACTACTTACAATAGAAGTAATACAAATAGAAACTCAATTAAAGTTATTTAGAAATGGGACAGATATAACAGCTGAACCATCAATCAAACAATACACAAACCAGATTTTAAATATTACAGTATCATATATAGAGGTTGCAAGTCCCTACAACCTTGTTAGCGGCGCTATTGTAGATATAAATGGATCGGGAATTTCGAAGGTTTTTAATGAATTCGGAACCAATTATTCAGTACTTATAGATATGATAGATTTAAATCAAGGAGCAAATTTTTTAACAATTTATGCTCGTAAAGATAAGTATGAGCCTCAAGCGATTTTACTTACCATAGAAATAATACTAATAGAAACAGTATTAAAGCTATATTTAGATGGAGTGAACAAAACGAATGAACCATCAATTACACTATATACAAACCAGATTCTAAATATTACAATATCGTATCAAGAGGCTGCAAGTCCCTACAACCATGTGAGCGGCGCCATAGTAGATATAAATGGATCAGGAATATCCAAGGTTTTTAATGAAGCATTCAATAATTATTCTGGGCTTATCAATACAGCAAATTTAAATTTAGGAGCAAATTTTCTCACAATTTATGCTCATAAAGATAATTATGAGCCTCAAACGATTTTACTTACCATAGAAATAATACTAATAGAAACAGAAATAAAGTTATTCTTAAATGGAGTAGATAAAACCAATGAACCATCAATTACACTATATACAAACCAGCTCTTAAATATTACTATCTCTTACAGAGATTCTATATTAATGGAACATATTATTGGTGCTACAGTGGATATAAATGGATCAGGTATATCTAAACAATTTACTGAGGCTTTCAATAATTATTCTGTAGAAATTAATTCGACATATTTAAATCTAGGAGCAAATTTTTTAACAATTTATGCTCGTAAAGATAATTATGAACCACAAACGATTTTAATTTCGATAGAGATAATACAAATAGAAACAAATTTAACATTATATATAAATGGGACAGATATAACGGCCGCACCATCGATTAAGCAATACACAAACCAAATTCTAAATATTACAGTATCATATATAGAATATATAAGTCCCTACAACCATGTTGGCGGAGCTATAGTGGACATGAATGGATCAGGAATATCTGAGCTTTTATATGAGGCATTCAATAATTATTCTGTGCTTATTAATACAGCAGATTTAAATCTAGGAGCAAATTTTCTAACAATTTATGCTCGTAAAGATAATTATGAACCTCTAACGATTTTACTTACAATAGAAATAATACAAATAGAAACAGAAATAAAGTTATTCTTAAATGGAGTAGATAAAACCAATGAACCATCCATAGACGTAATTAATCTTGAAACTTTAAATATCACTATAAAATATACCACTTACGGCACAGGAGCCCATATTATTAATGCAACAATTGAATTATCTGGAAGTGGTTTATTGGTAAATTTAAGTGAAAGTCTTGCTTTAAACCAATATTGGATTGTTATTAATATAAAAGATTTAAACCCTGGATTTAATTTCTTAACAATTTATGCTCAGAAAAATAATTATGAAGCTCAAACGATTCTAATCACTATACAGGTAATTGACAGAGAAACAGATATTGAGATATATTTAAACAATATAGATAAGACACTTGAAAAATCAATCGAAATTCCAATAGGTGAGGAGTTAAATATCACTTTTAAATATATTGATGATCTTACACGAAACTACATTTCTCAAGCACTAATACAACTTATAGGAACAGGTTATACTTGGAATTTTACGGAATATCCTTCATTGCAACATTATACATTAAGAATTAATACAAGAGATTTAGACGTTGGACTTAAATTCTTAACTATATATGCCTCAAAAACAGATTATCAATCTTCATCAGAGCTTTTAAAGATAACTGTTAGACAAATAATAACAAATATTACATTAGAATCCGGGGAGGATGTTATAAATATACAAACTGGTGAATCCTATACATTAAGTATAATTTTATATGATTTAGATTTTGAAGAATTAATAAAAAATGCTACCGTTAGATATACATGGGAATTAGGACAAGGTTACCTTACAGATGAGGATAACGATGGTATTTATAAGGTCACATTAGAAAATATACCACCAGGAACCTTTACCTTTACTTTCACTGTTTTGAATGTGAGTGATGATTATTTATTTGAGAGAAAAACAATAACTTTAAATGTGGTTAGTCCCCCAGAAGAAGCCTTACTATTTCAGATACTAACCATTGTCGCCGTTGCTGCCGTCATCGGTATCAGCAGTTATTTCATAGCATATCAAAGAATATTAAAATATCCAAAACCCGTTAGAAAAATTCATAAATTCAAGAAAACTTTAAAGAAGAAAAAGGGTCCTGATGTTGAAATTGTTCCAAGTAAGGTCATATTAACAAACCTCTACAAAGAAGAATTAGATCCCATTGCTAAACTTTTTAAAGGAAAAATCAAACCTGAATTATCAGAACAACAACCAGAACAAAAACCGTTAAAGGATAATTTTTCTGAAACTTTATCCGAGAAATTATCTGATGATTCTGAAAAAAAGGAGATATAAATTTAAACTCAAAATTAAAAATAGTTTTTTTTTAAAAATTTTATAAATTTTTTTGATATGTTTTTACTTTCAAAAATCCAAAATTATTACTAAAGTTAGATAAATTAATTGAAAATAAATTCTTACAAATCATAGAAAATCTAATTATGGATTGCAAAATATTATTTAATAACTCAATAATTATAGTGAAATGAAGAAAAATGGATAATTCAAATCGTAATATAATGCCGGGTGCTGGTCCTTTCTATTTTGAAGGAAATGATATAGGTGTTTTATTATTACATGGAGGAGGTGGCGGAACTGCAGCCGATTTAAAGCCAATGGCAGAATTTTTACATAATGAAGGAGGTTATACTGTAAGAGTTCCGTTGTTATCCGGATTTGGAACAACACCAGAAGAATTGAAAGATACACCGATCTCTGCTTGGATGGAAGATCTTGAAGTTGAGTATAATTTCTTAAAGCAAAAAGTAAAAAAGATTGTTGTTGGAGGGCATAGTATGGGGGCAATTTTTAGTCTATATTTAGGAGCTACAAGAAATCCAGATGCAATATTTACCATAAGTGCTCCTATAGGAGTTAAAGGATTCTTACCAAAATTGCTTCCGTTAGTAAAATATTTTATTAAATCTTATCCTCTTCCTATAGATGAATTTGAAAAAGAAACAGATGGTGCGTGGGTGGGATATGATAAATTTCCTCTAAAAGCTGGAGTAAGACTATTCAAAATAATTAAAGAATTTAAAAAATATTATCCGAAAATTACGTGTCCTACTCTATTAATTCAAGGAAGATTAGATAGCGTGATTAAATCCTCGAGTATGGAAGAGATTTATGAAATGATAATGTCCGAAAATAAGAGGAAATTATGGCTAGAAAACAGCGACCATCCCATATTAAAAATCCCTGACGAAAATTTATTATTTTCTGAAATTTTGAATTTCATGAAAGAAGTTACAAAATAAATTTTTATTTCTCCTTCAGAATTGAATAAATCACATTTAAGTTAAGATCTCTAATACTTTTTAAAATCAAATATGGAACTGATATACTCTCTATCAATTTCTCTTTGGTGGTAGTTCCAGTTAAAACCCCAATAAAAGGACAATCAAGCATTTCTGCGACTTTTGCATCATTTATATGATCTCCAATAACAATTATTTGCTTATTAGGAAAATTTTTTTCGAATATCTTTTTTGTAATTGGGTCGAATTTTTTCTTCCTTTGCTCAGTTTCTCCTAAGTATAAATCAAAAAAGTAATCTATTTTTAAAATTTTTAGAATATTATGGACCATTTCATGCTTTTTAGAAGATAATACCCCTAAAGAAAAACCACTTTCTTTTAATTCTTTTAATTTTTTTCTTACACCTTTTATTAGTTTTGACTGATAAATTCCCTTCTTTCTATAAAAATCACGGAAGGCGGATACATATTTTTCAGGAGATTCATTAGTTACTTCTTTAAACATCTCATATAAAGGAATTCCGATCATTTGCTTTATTATTTTTGGAGGAATTTTCTCTTTTTTATATTTCTCCAACGCATAATTGAAGGAGTTAATAATTCCTTTTGTGTTTTTAATGAGAGTATTGTCAAGATCAAAACTTAAATATATTTCGCTAGAGTTCATCGACCGTTCATTTTACTTGTTTAAAAAATTTGATTTTAAACTTAATATTAGTAGAATTTAGTTTATTATTGCTATTTATTAAAAGTTTATTTTTATGCCTTGATTTTAATACAATAATGAAGGTCCATTTTAAATACGGTAAAAATGGGTTAAATGTTGAACTATCTGATAATTTAAACTTTACAATAATAAAAGCACCAGAAGAAAAAGAAATACTCAACCCTGTGGAAGAAATTAAAGCAAAAATTAATGACCCAATAGGGACTTTACCTTTAAAAGAATTAATTCAACAAAAAGGAAAATTTCATGAAATTTCTATCATAATTGTTATTAGTGACGCTACAAGACCGTCTCCTTCTAAAATAATATTAAAAGCTTTAACTGAAATATTTGAAGAAATCGGAATTAGAGATGAACAAATAAAAATTTTAATAGCTACAGGCCTTCATAGAGAAAGCAGACAAGATGAACTAGTAAGAATGGTTGGTGATAATTTTCTTAAACGTTTTGAAATTGCTGACCATAACGCTAATGATGAATCCACTTTAGCTTTTGTTGGCTATAGCAACGATAGAACACCCATTTATTTAAATACATATTATCTCGATTGTGATTTTAGAATTTTAACAGGCTACGTAGAACCTCACTTTTTTATGGGATTCTCTGGAGGGAGGAAATCGATTATTCCAGGAATAGCTGGAGATAAAACAATTAAGGGCAATCACTCTGCCAAAAATATTGCTTCACCGTATGCCCGTTTTGGAATATATAAAGAAAACCCACTCCATATTAATGCGGTTGAAATAGCTAAGAGAGTTGGCGTAGATTTTATAATTAATGTCTGTATTAATGAAAATCATAATATAACTCAAATAGCCGCTGGAGATCTTGAAAAAGCCCACGAAGCTCTAGTAAAATATCAATTAAAACAGGTATTTCAAAAGGTTAATGTGCTTTATGACATAGTTATTTGTGGGAATGGAGGCTTCCCGTTAGACTTAAATCTTTATCAAGCAGTTAAAAGCATGGCTCTAGGTGAGATGGCTGTAAAGAAAGGGGGAATTATTATATCTGTAAATGAATTATCCGATGGAATAGGGCATGATAAATTTAGGGAACTAATTTTTTGTGGAAGATCTCCAAAAGAAATCTATAAAGACATTATAAATGAAAAAATTAAAGTGGCTGATCAATGGGAAATACAAATATTAACTCGAATCTTACAAAAAGCTGAAATAATTGTTGTTTCTCAATTATCAAAAGATGAGGTTGGAAATATAGGTTTAATCCATTCAAATTCAGTTGAAGAAGCAATCGAAATGGCATTGAAAAAAATTGGACCTAATGCAAAAATACTTGTATTACCAGATGGACCAATTGTTTTACCAAAATTATAAATTATCTTAATTGTAATTTTAATTAAATTTTAATATCTTACACATTAAGAAGCATTATAATCCCAAATAATATAGAAGAACAAATCTTCAGTGTAATTTTTTGATTGGATCATACTCAAATATTTCAGAGGATATTTATCAACAACTAAAAAATATCGTGGGAGATGAATTTATCTCAAAAGATCCTGAAATATTATGGTGTTATGCATTTGATGGTACTATGTTTAAAGAAAATACAGTCCCAGAAATCGTAATTTTACCTAAAAATAAAGATGAAATATCTGAAATTTTAAAAATAGCTAATAAAAATAAAATCATCATTATTCCAAGAGGAAACGGAACAAGTTTAGCTGGTGGTCCTATATCTATTTTTGGTGGTGGAATTATACTTGATTTGAGCAGAATGAATAAAATTCTCTCAATTGATATTCCAAATAATCTTACAGTGGTTGAACCCGGTGTAATTTGTGATGATCTTAATTTTGAATTGAATAAATATGAATATTTCTTTCCACCAGACCCGGCCTCGAGCTGTATTTGCACAATAGGAGGGATGGTTGCCAATAATTCAGGTGGAGTTCAGGCATTTAAATATGGCGTAACCAAAGATTATGTAATGTTTCTAGAAGTTATTCTTGCTGATGGACAAATAATAAATATTGGTTCTTTAGTTAGAAAATCAGTATCATCATATAATTTCACTGGATTATTTGTTGGTTCTGAAGGCACCCTTGGGGTTATTACTAAAATTGGGCTTAAAGTAATCCCCTTACCTAAATCTAGGAAAATGGGGCTTTTTATATTTGATTCAATTGAATCAATCGTCCAAGCAGTTATTGAGTTAAGAAAAAATGGAATCATTCCAAACTTACTCGAATTTATGGATGAAACCACAACTAAAGCAAGCTTTGAATATCTTGGCGGAGAATTTCTTTCTTATCCTAAAGGAATTGTATTATTGGCGGAAGTCGATGGTAATAAAACACAAATTGATTCTGATTTTACAAAATTATTTAAAATTATAATGAAATATAACCCAAAATTTCATAAAATAGCAGAATCTGATAAGGAAAGAGAAACTTTATTAAACGCAAGGAAAGCAGCGCTACCAGCTCTCTCAAGAATTAAACCATCATGTTGTATAGAAGATTGTACAGTTTCAATCGATGAATTCGCTGAATGTGTTCAAAAAATTAAGGAAATTACCGAAGAATTAAAATTGGATAATATAGAGATTGCTAATTTCGGACATATGGATGGAAATATGCACCCAACATTTTTATTTAATGAGAACAATGAATTTGATCGTAAATCACTATTAGTAGCTATGAAATACTTATACGAAAAAATTGTGATACCATTAGGGGGAACAATTACCGGCGAACATGGAGTCGGTTCTATTAAAACTCCTTTTCTCAAACTAGAATATGATAGAGAAACTTTAAATCTAATGAGAGGGATTAAACTTTTTTTTGATCCCAATATGATTCTTAACCCAGGTAAAGGAAAAGGAGACCCTCGGATAATAAAAAATAATATATTGAATAGAAAGTTAAAAATTCCAGGAGATTTAGCTTTATCTTGTATGAGGTGCGGATTCTGTATACCGCTATGCCCCTCTAAAGACTATTATAAATTCGAAGCATATACCCCAAGAGGGAGATTAAGTATATTAAATGGATTAGTCTATGGAGATTTGAAATTATCAGAAAAAGTTAATGAAATTTTGCATACTTGCATTCTTTGTGGTGCGTGTTCTGTATTATGCCCTGCAGGAGTGCAAACTTATGAAATCTTTGAGAAAGCCAGAGAATTAATACATAAAAATAAAAAATTTATAAATTAAACCTATAATTTATCTTTTTTTTCTCGCTCTCATCTTTGTCTTCTCAATAAATTCAAGGCAAACTCCTAATACATCTGTTGTATCAAAATAGTCCCATTTTAGATTGGCAAATTGACTAGCATTAACAGATTGAAATCCCATTTCTTTCATTTTGGTTGAATATGATTCTAGATTCTCAATATATACGCCATAATGATGTAATCCTTCTTTTCCTTGCTCAATAAATTCCTTATAAATACAATCTCCATCAACCCATTGGATTAATTCTAACTCTAACATGCCCAATTGGCTAAACCCTGCCTTAATATCGACTATAGTGCGTTTATCTCGAAATTGGGTATCCAGATTTGGAACGTTTATAATTTGAAATTTTGGTAAACCTAGAATTTCTTCCATCAATTTAGCTTGTTTTTCAATATTTTTATAAACATATCCCAATTGTCCAATTTTAAGTTCAGAAAATTTTATCTCTTCCAAATAGTTGTCACCAAATAAATTTTAATATTTTAATTTAGATCTTTAGAATTTTGTTTTTAAATATTATTTCAATTATTAATTTAATATAATAACTTTGGTTATTTTTAAGAAATCGTTATCTTAAGAACGATCATGATTTGGAAAACCCGTATAAATCAAATGACAAAAACAAAATATCCTGTAATTATGGGGGCATTTGTAGGATTAGGTAAAGCAGATTTTGCTGCTCCATTTTCTGAAGCTGGTGGCTTGGGAATTATCACTGCCTTAAATTTTAAAACTCCTAACCGCTTTAAACAAGAACTGGTACATATGAAAGAATTGACAGAAAAACCATTCGGTGTAAATTTTTCTGTAGTCCCACCCCAAGTAAAAGGGGGATTTCACTTAACAGAAAACTCAAAACGTAATTATTTATCGTATGTTGAGATTGCGTTAGTAGAAGGAGTAAAAATTTTTACAACTTCAGCTTATCAAGCAACATTTATTGGAGAGAGATTACATGAAGCAGGATGCTATTGGTTTCATAAATCTGCTACGATAAGACATGCCATAAGCGCAGAAAGGGCGGGTGCAGATGCGGTCACAATTGTTGGATTAGAAGGAACAGGTTTTAAAAATCCTCTTACCCAAACAACCTTGGTAAATATTACAATGGCAAGAAGGTTACTTAAAATCCCAATAATTGCAGCAGGAGGTATCGGTGATGCGAGAGGATTTTTGGGGGCTCTAGCAATGGGCGCAGAAGCCGCTTGTTTTGGAACAGCAGTTATGGTATGCGAAGAAAGTCCTGCAGCATTAAAGCTGAAAGAAAAATGGATAAATGAAGATATTTTTACGGAGGATTACCACCAAAAGATTTATCATCTTAAATTGAGAGATACAGCTCTTCCTTCAATGGCAATCGGTCATCGAAAGAAAATAATAACAATCAAGGAGTTTATTGAAGAAATTATGAATGAATCAGAAGTGATATTAAGATCTTGGGGATTCACTGCAGAAGAGTTTAATATAATTTCCTAAATGTTAAACTCACTGAATAGATCGAATTCACGTATGCGATTGATAACAATTCAACTTCCTGACGAATATATAAATTCATTAGATAGGTTAGTTCGATAAAACAATATCAATTTTAAGATCTAATATGGGTTAGAAAAAGTATTGAAAATAAATTAAATACAATCTATCCTTTTTTGACCGTATTCATATAAGGCTAAATATGATTTTGCGGCCCTTTGAATTGTTGGATATACTAAAAAATCATTTTCCTTAAGCTTTTTGTAGAATATTTGCCGATCCTCATCAGGATATTCATGTAAAATTATTATCAGGATTTTATTAAGAGAACGCACATAATCCTTAATTCTAATTAAATTTTTAAAATAGCCTTGGAACCACTGTCCACCAAATTTTCCCGGCGTATCTGTTTCTATTATTACCAAATCTATGTTTTCTGAAATGGCAACCTTGGAAATTTCATAAAATGCGTCTATATATGTAATCCATGGTAAATCTAACGGATTAGAATAGGATCCTACCTTTATAGGATAAATTTCTATCAATTTTTCTTTTATTTTTCCTTCAAATAGCGGCATATTTAAACCTAATTTGGTTAAGCTATCTGTAGCAAGAATCCCAAAACCTCCAGACCATAAAATAACCAAGGTATTCTTTCCCTTAGGAAATATGAGCTCTTTATTCAATTTTTTTTGATTTCTTTTATCACTAAAAAAATGATTGAACATGTAAGCATAATCAATCATTTGTTCTAAGGATGTTTCTACCTCAATTGTTGGTGTTTGTTTAATAATAGCATCCCAAATATTCTGTTTTGTCGCAATTGAACCGGTATGACTTAAAACTGCGGTCTTAGAACGTTTTGTTGTCCCTCCATTCATAAATAATACGGGTTTTTTCATGTGTTTTAGAACATGGAATAACTTTTTTCCTTCTTCTCTGTGAAATCTTGAAAATCCTTCGAAATATACGCATATAATATCTGTTTCTTCATCCTGATTGTAATATTCTAAAAAATCAGACATTTGCAAATCTACACAATTTCCTATACTAGCGCCTTTAGAAAATTTAAGACCATATCTTAGAAAACCAAATTTTATGAGTTTAGTATGTAGATCACCTGAATGGAAAACACTTGCGATATTACCACTTTCAATTGGGAATAAAAAATGATAAGCATTATGACCCTTAGGGCAATAAACACCCATACAGTTGGGACCAATTGCTCGCGTATTTCTTTCCTTATTATCTAAAATTTCTTTTATTTCTTCTTCGATTTGACTTCCAATTTCATCAGATTCCCCTGTGCCAGCTGTGAATATATGGAAAAAATTTACCTTTTTAATACTCAAAATTTTTTTTATAGTCTGAACAAGTTTTTCTCTCCTAACTGCTAATATGAAAAGATCAATAGTGTCTGCAGGAACTTCTTCAATTGTTTTATAACACTTTATATCATAAATCTCTGTTTCTGTAGGAGAAATTAAGTAGAGATTCTCTTTCTTAAATCCTTGTTTGTTTAGACCTTTAATAAAGTAACTTAATTTATATTTTGCTTCAAAAATAGCAATATTTCGTGGTTTGAACAAAAAGTCTAGTGATTTAAGTTCTTTATTATTCATCTATATTCTAATATAGAAATAAAGTAAAAAAAATAACTTTTATTAATTATTAAAATCAAAAAGTAAATAATTTTAAAAATGAATAAAATTAAAAAAAATATTGAATAGGGTAATTATATGAATCCAAGCGAAATAAAACATGTTCTAGTAGTTGGAGCCGGTACAATGGGTCATTCAATTGCACAAGTTTTTGCTCAATATGGGATGGAAGTTGATTTGGTTGATAAAAATCAAACAGTATTAGAACATGCTCTTAATTTAATAAAATCAAATTTAACAATATTAGCAGAATTTGGACGTGTGTCAAGTAGTGATTTTTCGAAAATTGTAGATAGAATTCATCCCTCAACTAATCTCGCAACTGCCGCTCAAAATGCGGATTACGTCATAGAAGCGGTGAATGAAAATTCTGAAATAAAGAAGGAAGTTTTTTTACAATTAGATGAAAATTGTTCTGAAGATATAGTATTGGCAAGTAATACTTCAGGACTAGATATTTTTAGCATTGTAGATATTAAAAAACCTGAAAGATTAATAATTCACCATTGGTTCCATCCACCCTATATAATTCCATTAGTTGAAATAGTACCAGGACCTAAAACACCTCCAGAACTGATTTCTTTCTCGGTTAAATTAATGGAAAGCCTTGGTAAAAAGCCAATAGTATTGAAAAAGTTTACGCAATTATTTATTATCAATCGAATTCAGGGTGTTTTAAATCTCCAAGTTTATGAAATGATAGCAAAAGGCTGGATAACTCCCGAAGAAATTGATCTCGCAGTGAAAACTAGCTTGGGTATTCGATTACCAATTGTAGGTTTAGTTCAGACTCAAGATTTTACAGGACTTGATTTAATTCTTGATGTTCAAAAAAACATGCGTATGAATCGTAAATATCCTCAAGTGGAAAATTTAGTAAAGCAAGGACGTCTTGGTATCAAAACTAGCAAAGGTTTCTATGATTATAGTGGACGGAGTGAAGAAGAAGTGCTTAAAAAGAGAGATAGACAATATTTAAAAATGTTAGATTTTCTTGAAAAAATAAACGCCTTTGAACCAGTTTAGTATTTTTCAATCCTTTATTTCATCAATAAACACATATCTCTTATCTAAAAAGAACTTGGTAAGATAACCTATGCTTAAAGCAATAATAAAACTAATCTCGAGTGGAGTTCCAATAAAATTCGTGAAAATAAACTGAATTCCAATATTTTCTATAGTTGTTAGAATTGCAAACAAGAAATATTTTATGAATTGTTTGGATGTTTCTTTAATCTCCATGCTCTTTCTCTTAAACACATAAAATTTATCCAAGAAAAATTTAATAATATAAGTAATTCCAACGGCTATTATTGAACCTACTAATTCAGGCATATTGTAAGGATATATCGAGCAATAAAATGTTTGTATTAAATCAATTTCACTGAAATTAGCACATATAAATGGTGCTAACCATATCTGATTAATTTTTTGGATTAAATAATTAAGACCAATCATTAGAGCAGCAAAAATAAAATAATATATCAATTGTTTTTTTATTTCATTTTCTTCTTCCATAGAAAACCTCTCTTTTTACCTTAATTTTGCACCACAGTAGGGACAAAAACGTAGATTTAATTCTTTTATTTCATTTCCACAACTAAGACATGTAAGATAATCTAATTCGGTAAATGATTCTTTCTTTTTATATTCATGATTTTCAGGGATTTCTCCCTCTTCAGTTTGTTCGATGCTTTCAAACTCAGATTCTCCTCTATTACGAGAAGAAAATGGCCAACAACAAATCAATGGAAAAAAAAAAATGAAGGGAAAATTCAGGTTAAATATGAAAAATAGAATTATTATTAATATTCCAATTGAGAAAAATAATATTATTCTCGTCCGATAATTCATTTCTACTCCATTTTAACTTTTTATTTTATCCTTCCAAGCATCCTTTCGCATTTTTTCATCATCTATATATTCGTCATCCAATTTTTTACTATCTTCTTCCAATTGAGATTTTGTGGGAATAGTTAATAATGAATTCTGGGATACACCTTGAGGACGCCATAGTGAGGGTGATTCAATTCCTTTTATTTTTCTGTATATCAATCTAATTAAATAAGATACACCAAAAAGACTAAAAGATGTTAATATATATAATCCTACCCAACCGTCTCCAAAGAATAAAACTGGAAAAAAAATCAATCCTGCCGAATAATCTGCATAAATTATTCCTAAAATTGCCCATAATACCCAAAATGTTATACAACATACACACATTGGAACCATTTGCTTTATCATCATTTGTTTCATCAAAGCCATGTATTCTTTCTGTAATCTCGTAAACTCCTCAGCATCTCCCATTGCTTGATTTAATCGATTTTGGATCTCTTTTGTTTTATCTATAAATTCTCTCCTTTCTGAAGCTGATTGACCGAATATTTTAATAAACACTAATCGACTGAAATAAACAATAACAGTTATCAGTACAATTTGTAAAATTATTATCTCATTTGCCATCTATTTAATCACTTAATATGATAAATCTGCATTTAAATTAAATTTTAGTAATTTACTTTTAAACTAAACAGAATAAGATTAATTGGGATAAGAAACTCACTTATCTTAAATTTCCCCTCAAATAAGCTGATAAATACTTCTCATATAATAACTTAAGGCTTGTCGGTATTGAAGTAGCGATAGCACATCCTAATCTGCATCTATCACAAAAATTATAATCATCATGCTTTTCCATAATTTCATATACTTCTTTAGATCGATATATTTTAGAGAGAGGTATCTTTAAGGCATTTAAACTATATAATGGGTGAAGCTTGCAGGGATAATCTACTTTTCCATCTTGTCTCACAAAGATGTAAGATCTGGCAACATGACACCTTAAAAAATTTTGATAATAAGCTGGAGCACCACCAAATCCTCCATTTTCTATTATCAACACTGTATAGAGGTCAGTTACCATATTAGAATATTTCCTTCGTAATTTTAAGACATTAGAGCCCCATATATTAATATCTGGAATAAAATCATTAATATTTTCTATTCTATAAACCTTACCATTAATCTCCCGTATAATATCTTCAACGGGTAATATTTCTATTGTACAATTTAAATCGTTTGCTAGAGAAACCATATCCTCCATTAAATTAAGATTTTCTTTCATAACAACAGTAGAGATAATCACATTTATTCCTCTGTCTTGCGCAATTTTTATTCCTTCAATAGCTTTATCAAATAACTTAATCCCCCGATATCTATCATGTAATTTTGCATTAGGAAAATCAAGTGAAATCAATATATAATCTAAACCATCAAAAGGATATTTTTTAAGCAATTTCGGTAATAAAAAACCGTTAGTAGCAACACCTGTATAAAAGGAATAGTTTTTTCCAATATATTTTATTAGTTCTGGTAAATCCTTTCTTAATGTTGGTTCCCCTCCTGTAAAAGAAACAGAATTTACTTTTAATATCTCCAATTGATCAATGATGCTTTTTACCTGTTCTGTTGTCATATTCGGTCCTAAAGCAGATTTTGGAATTGAATGAAATGTACAAAAGGGACATTTACCATTACAATCTAGCGTCAGTTCAACTTGGGCGCTGTATGGAGTTGGAATATTTAGAAGATTGTTTTTTACTAAATTCTTGATGTATCGAAACCAATTAATTTTTTTAGCTGGAATACTACTACCTTCCTCTAACTTTATAAATAGTTATTTCTATTAGTAATAAATATCAATTATACAATTTTATTATATGTAATTACCAAATTTCATAAATTTTTTTTTCTAATAAGCCGTTCAATTAAAATTAATCTTTTTTTTGTAATTTTTATACTTATAAATTATATATTCTATGTACAAAAAAAGATTTGTACGTGTTATAAAATCAGAACTATGTAGACACAACAATTATTTTATATAAAAAAACATTATATTATTCAACCATTAAGTCACTTTAAAGTTTTTATAAGGGAGCACTACAGTAGGGTTAAGGGTTAATTATGTCGGAGGAGAATTCAAATTATATTTCAGAGTCAGATTTTTATAAAAATGTTCATAAATATCTCTCCTCTAAAAAAACAGAAGAAAAAAAAAAGAAAAAGAAAACAACTGAAGTATATTTAAGTCGAATAAAAAAAGGTGGCTGATTTTATTCTGTTTGTTAATAAAAATCTATAAAATTTTTTAATTTTTATTTCAATTTACTAAAACTTATAATTTTTTCACAATACATTTTATAGAAGAATTAATGGTCGACGGCTTTAACTATAAGCAAATATTTTTAAGACGAAGGGAGAGATTTCTTAGTAAAGATTATAAATCTAGCTTAAGGCAGATTCTTTCGTATTTATGGATTTATAAAAAACTATTTATCATCACTCTTATTCTTGGAATTTCCCAATCAATTTTATTTTTAACTTTGCCCTTATTCTTGGGCCCCGCTATGGATATTATTACTACCCCTACTATTCCGTTAGAGAATATTTTTCCATTATTTTGGCTTATGTTCAGTTTACAGATTATAACCGGGGTTATTTTTGGAATTAGAATTTATATCAATAGATGGGTTGGAGCAAATATAATTTACAATTTAAGGAACGACTTTTTCTCAACTATTCAAATTATGTCTTTCGGATGGTTGGATAAAAATAAGACTGGAGAATTAATCTCAAGGGGTATATCAGATATAAATTTATTAAAAGAGTTTTTAGCAAATAACCTGCAATATTTTATTCGAAGTACTGTTACATTTTGTTTTAGTTTTGTTATTTTATTCTTTATAAATGCGGAACTGGCTTTTTATGTCTTAATAATTTCACCTTCATTACTTTTCGTGCTTATTATTTTTAGAAAAAAGTTACGTCCTGTTTTTAAAAAATCGAGGGAGACATATGCTGATTTAACACATTTTATACAGGAAAATATTCAGGGTGTCCGGGTTGTTAAATCTTTTGGGCGAGAAAAGCATGAAATAAAAAAATTTGAGAAAGTAAATGATCAATATTTTGATGATTCAATGGGGATTATAAAGTTACAGGCATTCTTTGACCCAATTATTTATGTAATTGATAATATTGCCTTCTTAATTGTAATTTTATTAGGGGGACTATTTGTTATAAATGGTCAAATGACATTTGGAGATATTTTCTCATTCGTTATGGTTATGAATTTTTCGATTGAACCACTCTATTTTATTAGTAGATTTATTGGGAATTTGCCTCAAATATCTGAAACTTGTGACCGAATAACTCTTGTTCTTAACTCAGAAATAATCGTGAAAGAGAAACTGGACGCGATTGAAATGCCTCCCATTAAAGGACAAATCGAATTTAAGAATATGTATTTTTCCTTTGACCAAAAAAAAGAAACTAATGGACTTTATGTTCTAAAAAATATTAATTTAAAAATAAAACCCGGTGAAAACATAGCCATCTTGGGAGCTACAGGAAGTGGAAAATCAGCGTTTGTAAAGCTGCTTCCAAGGTTTTACGAAGTATCTAAAGGTAGTATATCAATAGATGGTATTAACATAAGAGATGTTTCATTTAAATCTTTAAGATCCCAAATAGGGTATGTAAGCCAAGAAAGATTGTTATTTTCAAGGACTATTAAAGAAAATATAGCGTTTGGTAAGAGGGATATTACTTTTAAGGATATAAAATACGCCGCTGACGCGTCGGATATAAATGAATTTATCGAAAGCTTACCTGAAAAGTACGATACAAAAGTAGGAGAACGAGGGACAACAGTGTCGGGAGGCCAAAAACAGAGGTTGGCAATTGCAAGAGCTATTGCAATTAAACCAAGAATCTTAATTCTTGACGATGCAACCTCAAGCGTAGACGTAGATACAGAATATGCAATTCAAAAACATTTTAAAGAAGTTTTTAAGGGAACCACTGTCTTTTTAATAACCCAAAGATTAAGTTCGGTTCGAAATGCTGACAGAATTATAGTTTTGGATAAAGGAAAAATCGCGCAAGTTGGAACTCATGAAGAATTGATGGATCAAGATGATGGAATTTATAAAAAGCTTTATTTAACTTTAAAAATTGAGGAGAGAGCTTAAATGCCAAGGAAAAAGAGGAAAACTGTAATTAATGCTGATGAAGAATACACCAGAACAATGAGTACTCTCCAAGTTATTAAACGGCTGTATGGCTATATAGGTCTTGGTAATCGAAAATATATTTATATTTTTATTATTGCAGTCTCTTTTAATGCCTTATTTAGTTGGTTTACTCCTTTATTGTTCAAAATTTTTATTGATGAAGGATTAGGGGGTGGATTAACTGGAACAGCTGGAGATATAAATGTAATTTTCTTGGCAGGAACATTATTCTTCATTTTTACTATATCAAGTGTATTTATCCGTATCATTCAGAATTACATAATTCAAAAACTTGCTACAAAAACAATGTATAATCTAAGATCTGGTATCTTTAACAAATTACAGTTTCTTGGATTGGATTTCTATGATGGAAAAGATGAAAGAACTGGGAAATTCAGAACAACTGGGAAAATCATTAGTTATGCGACAAATGATGTAAATACTATTCAAGAATTGATTGCTTCAGGAATGTTAATGGTTATTGGAAATTTCTTTTTGGTATTTGGAGCTCTGATTTTCATGATTATCTTAAGTCCACATTTAACATTATTCTCTTTTTTACTACTAGTACCTATTTTTTTAACTGCTTCGATTGTATTTAGAAAAGCTAGGAAATATTTTAAAGAATTAAGGGAAAGAGTAGCCCTTGTTAATAGTGTATTAGATGAATCAATTGTTGGTATGCGTATTATCCAATCTTTTGCAGTAGAAGAGGAAAACTTTAGCGAGTTTAATGAAGCCACGAATAATGAAATGGAAATATCCATAAAATCAGCAAAATTGTTTGCGTTTATCCCAGGAATTATCATTTTAGTAATGACAATAGGAATTGGTTCATTAATCATAGCATCTGGCTTTTTAGTGCGTCAGGGATTATTAACTTCAGGTACTCTTGTTGCATTTATTTTTTATCTATTCACATTTTTTGAACCAATATTTCAGTTAGTTAATTTCTTTACATTATTACAAAATTCTATCAGTGCATGTGAAAGGATTATACGGTTACTCAATGCAGAACCTTCAATCACTGATAATGAAGTAGCTATAGATATTGATGACATTAAAGGAAAAATTGAATATAGAAATGTGGATTTCGAATATGAAGAAAATACACCTATTTTAAAAAATATTGATATTACTATAAGAGAAAATGAAAGATTAGCACTTGTTGGTTATACGGGTGCTGGAAAAACTACTCTTATAAAATTAATAAGTAGATTTTATGATACCACTAAAGGAGGCATTTATTTAGATGGTTTAAACCTTAGAGATATTAAAACCAATTCATTAAGAGGATCAATGGGTATTGTTTTACAAGAAAATTTTCTCTTCTCGGAAACAATAATGGACAATATCAAATATGGGAAATTAGATGCAACAGATGAAGAAGTAATTGAAGCTGCAAAAAAAGTAAGCGCTCATGAATTCATTATAGAATTAGAGGATGGATATAATACGATTGTAGGAGAACGTGGAAGCAGACTCTCTGAAGGACAACGTCAATTAATTGCTTTTGCGAGAGCTCTCATTGCAGATCCCCCAATCTTAATATTAGATGAGGCAACTTCATCGATTGATCCATACTCAGAACTTTTAATCCAACAAGCATTGGAAACTTTGTTAAAGGGAAGAACATCGATTAGTATTGCTCATAGATTATCTACGATTATTAATGCAGATAGAATTCTTGTATTAAATGATGGCGAAATTATTGAAGAAGGAACACATGATGAACTAGTTAAAAAAAATGGATTCTATAACCATTTATATAAAATGCAGTTTAAAGATCCCTTCAAAAAAGAAAAATATGATGAAAAAGATAAAACTCTAGAAGAAATAGGCAGATTAGGGCCTCAAGATTTTGATCGTAGAAGAGGAGGATTTGGGGATTTATTTTAAAATCTAAAAATTTAATAAAAAAAAGACTTAGAAATATGGCAAAAGAAGAATTAAAAGACAAAATTAAATATTTCCAAGAACAAATTGATAACTATATATTAATTAGAGCAAATAAATCTCAATTTAATAAAGATAAAGTATATCATTGTAAAAATTTAAAAAAATTGCTAGAGGAATCTCCTAAATTTATTAAATATTTAAATGAAGATTATAAAGAAAAGCTGATCAATTTAAATTTTTTTTATGTAGACAAGTGTAAGGGACCAGTTATTAAGGTCGACCCTAGAAAATATGGATAATTTTAATGTTATAATAAAACTTAGGGGTTTTTTTTATTAAAAATTTAATTTATTTTCATTTCTTAAAATCATCCTTAAGAACAACATTTAATATTTTTAATAATCTTTAATACATAATTTTGTAATCAATAATTTTATTAATAATCAAAAAAATTAAAGTGAAATATAATGGGGAAATTAGCTAGAAAGGTCGCTCTTGTTGGAGCAGGTACAAGTAAATTTGGTCAAACCTTCCCATTAAGGCGAATACCTGAACACTGGACTGATGCTTGGCTAAATGCTGTTGCAACTGTAGATAATGGAATCGAACCGAAAGATATTGAAGCATGTTATGTTGGAAATTATTCGGCTGATTTATTTAATCATCAAGGTCATTTGGGTCCAATGATATCATCCCTTGTCGGTTTAAATCCAAAACCAGCACCAAGATTTGAAGGAGCGTGTGCAAGTAGTGGAATTGCCATGAGACAAGCGTTAATAACAATCGCTTCTGGATTAATGGATGTGATTTGCGTTAGTGGAATTGAAGTTATGACTGAAGTTCCGACGGTGGGTGTAACTGACGCGCTTGCAACTGCTTCAGATGTATCTTTTGAATATACAGCTGGTGCAACTTTTCCGGGTTTATATGCGGCCATTGCTACAGCACACATGCATAAATATGGAACTACTCACGAAGATTTAATGAGAGTAGCTATAAAAAATCACATTAATGGTAAAGAAAATCCATATGCACAAATGCAAAGAAGTATTAAAGATTTAATGGAAAGAAAAATAGCAAAAATAAAAGGAGCTGGAGGAGAAGTTCCTGATTGGAAGGATGAATTTGATTATTTAAAAAGCCCTTCCAACCCTCCGATTGCTTGGCCGCTTCATTTATTTGACTGTTCTTTAGTAACAGATGGTGCCGCTTGCCTTTTTCTGGCATCTGAAGATGTAGCTAAGAAGTTTACGGATAACCCAATTTGGATTACTGGGACTGGACAAGGAAGTGCTGCAATAGCAATGCATGATCGATCAACATTAACAGCATTAGAAGCGACTGTTGAAGCTTCAAGGCAAGCCTATCAAATGTCTGGCAGAGGTCCTAAAGATATACAGATTGCTGAAGTTCATGATTGTTTTACAATTGCTGAGATTTGCGCAATGGAAGATTTAGGCTTTTATGAGAAAGGGAAAGCGGTTGAAGCTATAAAAAATAAAGACACTTATAGAGATGGTGTTAAACCTATAAATACTTCTGGAGGTTTAAAAAGTAAAGGTCATCCAGTAGGAGCAACAGGTGCTGCACAAGCCGTTGAAATATTTAAACAAATGAGAGGTATAGCAGAACGCGATAGACAAGTAAAATTTGATGTAGAAATTGCAATGACACACAATCTTGGAGGGTCTGGGGGGTCTTGTGTAGTTACAATTTATGAAAAATAAAAACGAGGTAAAGAAAATGAGCGAAAATGAAAATGAAAATGAAATAACGATCAATAATTATTTAAAATATCTTTCAGAAGGAAAATTAATGGGTTCCAAATGTAAAATCTGTGGTCATGTTGACGTACCCGCCAGAAAATTATGCAGTAAATGCATAAAACCTGAAAATGAATGGATAGAAATGTCTGGAAAAGGAAAAATAGCCGCTTTTACAAGCATTAATGTAGGAACACCATATTTCGTGAAAAAAGGATACGATAGAAAAAGGCCCTATGTTTTTAGCATTATAAAACTAGATGAAGGACCCATGGTCTCCGCACAATTAGTCGGTGTTGATGAATCTCATCCAGAAACCATTAAAATTGAAATGCCTGTAAAAGTAAAATTTCTCAAAGTAGAAGTAGAAGGGCTTCCTGAAAAAGTTGATTTAGGATTTGAACCTGCATGAAATTTTAGAAAACCAAAAACATAATTAAAATTTTAATTTTCTTTCTATTTTTATTATCTGATGAATTTGAAACTAAAATCGGGCTTATCCAGAGTATTTCAAGAGCTTTCAGAAATATTTGATATTATAAAAGAGGATTTTTCAAATATTTCCGATAAAACTACCAAGAAATCTAAAAAATTAAATAAATGGCTCGAAATACTCAACAATTTTTTATTGAAACATGAAAATATCCAATTAAATCTAAAACCTTCACTGGAAAAAATATTTTCTATAAAATTCAAAAATCCTCATATGATTACTTTAGCTCTATTTAGACCAAGCACTAAAAATATCTTCAAGGAATTGGATATTTATTTCCAAGAAGAACATCCTAATTTTCTTAATATCGAAAAATTGGCGTATATGTCGAATCTTGGTAATATCGCTGAGGGTTTAGCTCTACTTGGAGATTCTGCTTTAGATTTAGCAGTATCACATACTCTCTGGGAAGAAGGAATAACAGATAAAGGAACAATAACTCTAGAGAAAGCACAAATGGTTCAGAATTTAAATCTTGCAAAATATTGTGATGATTTAGATTTATATCATAATAGAATTCATATGGAATTAAATGTAAATGATACTAAACTCGAAACTATTAATCATATAAAAGCAACTTTGGTAGAAGCAATAATAGGAATAATTTATTTGGAAAAAGGGGTGCAAGGGGTAATTAAATTTTTAAAAAAAATAAAAGAAAACTAAATTTAAATAAATTGTAAATTTTTACCTATGGATTGCGTACTTTTCTCTCTTCCCTATCTATTTAATATCTTTTCTTAATTGTTTAAATAATAAAGATTTATTAGGAAAAAAAAGAAATATTATCAACTTAAAAAATAAAAGTTGAATTTTTATGAGCACATCTGAAAATGATATAAAAAAATCAAAATTTTCATATAAACGCGGACTTGCTTATAGTATCGGCCAAATGTCAGATATTACATCATACCAAACATTTACATTCTTAGTATTTACTTTTTACTATGCTGTTGTTGGAATTAACGTACTTTTAATAACGATCGGTTTTGTAATATGGGCTTTCTGGAATAGTTTCAACGATTTTCTTATCGGATATTTATCAGACAGAACACATACAAAATGGGGAAGGAGGTATCCTTATATAATGTTTTCAATAATTCCTTTAGCATTCATAATGTTTTTTCTATTTACACCTCTATTTCCCATAGGTACAGAAAACCAAATCGCAAACTTTGTATATTTTTTAATAATAATTATTATCTTTGAACTGTTTTTTACAATGTACGATTTAAATTATACTGCACTTTTTCCTGAACTATTTATAACGCTCGATGAAAGAACAAAAGCCAACAATTTAAGACAGGCATTTGCGATTATTGGATTAATTATGGCTTTTGTTTTGCCTGGATTGTTCATTACTGATTACTCAGACCCTCAATACCTTGGAGAATATCAGTTATTTGGAATAATTATTGCAGTAATTGTTATCATCCCGGGACTCATCTTTCTTAAAATAACTCCTAGAGAAAAAGCTGAATTTCAACAAGATTATAAAAAAACGCCAAGATTCATTGATTCAATTAAAACTTGCGTTAAAAGTAAAAGCTTTATGTGGTATATTCCTGCAGAAGTTGCAAATTGGTTTGTATACGGTATTTTACCTGCTATTGTTCCACTATATGGAAAATTTGTCTTACAAATTACGGATACATTACTTCTCTCTCTATTATTAGGAGTTGCATTCATTTCTGCGGCTATATTTATGACTATATTATGGAAACCAGTTGTTCAAAAGATTGGACCAAGGAAGTCTTGGTTAATATCTATGTCAATATGGATAGCGACGTTTATACCTCTATTGTTCATTGGGGATATGATCTCAGGATTCATTGTTTTTTTTTTAATAGGTATTGGCTTATCTGGCTCGCTATATATAGTTGATATTATTATTTCTGATATCGTTGATGAAGATGAGATTAATACTGGAATACGTAGAGAAGGAGCATATTATGGAGTGAATATGTTCCTAATGCACTTATCGACAGTTTTTGTGTTTTTAGCCATAAGTTCAGTATTTACGACCGTCGGTTGGGCTGTATTTGAGCCAGAAAACATAACTCCAGAGATCATTTTTGGACTTAGAAGTCTAATGGCTATCTTTCCATCAATTGCTATATTTATTGCTTTTCTTGTTATATATAAATATCCTTTAGATGGAGAACGGTTAAAACAAGTTAAAAAGCAACGTGAAAAATTACACGAAGAAAAGAAATCAAAAATATAATATTTACAATTTTAATTTTTTTAATTTTTCTATTTTATTCCTAAGGCATTTCAAACTTAATTTTTTTAAATCGGATATTTACCGTATCTTTGTACAGTCTCTTGCATAGCAAGAAAATTCTCTAACTTAATCGCTGGATTAATGCTATGTCCGGAACTTAAAATAAACCCACCACCAGGAGCAATCTCTTCAATTAATTTTCTTGTATAATTGACTATATATTCCGGATCTTTCTCTGCAAGGTCCATAGGACTCACATTTCCTATAAATGAAATTTTATCTCCGTATTTTTGATTTAATTTGAAAATATTATATTCAGGATTGGCCGTTGTGGGCTCAAGAGGATGAATTGCATCCACGCCGCATTTAATAATGTCTTCAAAAATTTGATAAACATCTCCGCAACTATGTAAAATTAATTTTAACCCGCCTTTATGGGCTGCTTTACAAATCTGTTCTAACCAAGGAAGCACATATTTTCGATAATTTCTAGGGCTCATTAATAATCCCGCTTTATACCCATAATCGTCACCAACCAGAATTGAGCCTGTTTCGCCCCAATCAATAATTCGTTTTACCATTTCAACAGCAAATTTTCCTCTATCATCAAATATTTTTTTCATTTGCTTTTGTCGAGCTAATAGTCTACTAAAGTTCTCCAATCCAAATCCTTGCCATGTTGGTTCCATCATTCCAAAAATACCTGGAATGAAATAAACTTTTTTATCATATTTCTTTTCCATTTCTTTTGACATTTTATAAACATTTTCCCTAACAGGATTATCAGGATCTAAAGGCGGAAATGATTCATAATCCTCAAAATCTTTCAAAGTTCCACCTATATAATAAAGAATATCCATATTATCGGAAGGATTTTTTTTAATATGTAAGAGTCTGCCAGTTTCATCTATAAATCCATTTTTGTCATAATAAAGAGGATAATAACCTAACCATACTGAACCTAGGTCTAATCCAATTTTTTTATAAAGTTCCATTGCAGGTTTTACAGCAAGACCTGGTTTTGAAAACTTATTGCTTATTTTTGTTAACAAAATTTTATTTCCAAGTAATAAATAATACATTCTCTTGAGTAATTTCCCTGTTCCTTGAAATCCATATTTAACGTTAAAGTGAGAGCATATTTCCAGATTATCTATCGATATTTCAAAAGTTGGAACACGATCTGGCTCTTCATGATTTATAGCTGTCAGCATTCTTTCTTGAGCATTCACATTAATCTAATAAACAGCTATAATTATTTAATTTTTTATTAAAAAATCTAATACTTTATTGAGATAATAAATTGGTTTTAATATGATTATTTTGTAAATATTTATTTTATTTAGTCAATAAAGATTATTATAAAGTTTATTCTAAAATAAAAATTTATAAGGATTTATCATGAATAGAAAAGAAAGTAAAACAGGTAAAATTGCAGTGTTCTTTAGTTGCGGTCAATTATCAGACGTAATATCGTATCAAGCTTTTACATTTTTAATATTTACTTTTTATTATTCCGTCATTGGAATTAATGTGGGTTTGATAACAATTGGCTTTATTATATGGTCAATTTGGAATAGTATAAACGATCCTGTATTAGGATATTTATCAGATAGGACACATACCAAATGGGGGCGTCGTATACCCTATATAATGATAGCATTAATCCCATTAGCGTTGATCATGTTTCTACTTTTTACTCCGCCAAAATCTATAGGGATAACTAATGAAATTTCTAATTTTGTCTATTTTTTTATCATAATTATTGTTTTTGAACTATTCTATACAATGTATAGCTTAAATTTAACCTCCATGTTTCCTGAAACATTTATCTCTAAAGAAGAAAGAATAAAGGGTAATAATATAAGGCAAGTATTTAGCATAATTGGGTTAGTAATAGCTTTTATTTTACCAAGCTTATTCATTTCGGATTACTCAGACCCTCAATATTTGAATCAATATCAATCTTTTGGAATAGTTATTATGATAATTGTTATTATTTTTGGAATAATTTTCTTAAAATTCGGTCCAAAAGAGAAGCCTGAATTTAAGGATGATTATAGAAATGCACCAGCCTTTATTAACTCTATAAAAACCAGCCTAAAGAGTAAATCTTTCATGTGGTACATTCCAGCAGAGATTGCAAACTGGTTCGTCTACGGAATGCTTCCAACAATAGTTCCGCTTTACGGGAAGTTTGTATTACATATTGAAGATACATTGCTTATATCATTATTATTAGGGTTAACTTTTATTTCGGCAGCGATATTTATTACAATCTTATGGAAACCAGTAGTTAAAAGGATAGGTAATAGAAAGGCGTGGATGATATCCATGTCAATTTGGATACTAACGCTTTTACCAATAATGTTTATTGATACTCTTATCCTTGGAATGATTGTATTCTTTCTGATAGGAATTGGTCTGTCTGGATCACTATATATTATCGATTTAGTTGTTTCTGATATTATCGACGAAGACGAAATAAATACAAATATGCGTAGAGAAGCGAGCTATTACGGTGTTAACGCTTTATTCTTACGAATGACAACAGTATTAGTGTTCTTAGCCATAAGTTCAGTTTTTACGAGCGTTGGTTGGGCTGTATTTGAGCCAGAAAACATAACTCCAGAAATAATATTCGGATTAAGATCATTAATGTTTATCTTTCCAGCGATAGCTTTAGGAATTGCTATTTTATCAATATACAAGTACCCTTTAGATGGAGAGAAATTATCGCAACTAAAAAGGGAACTACAAATAATTCACGATAAGAAAAAATCATCACTATAATTTTTTAATTTTTTTTTTTCCCATTCAGATTTTTTCCTAATAAAAAATAGATTTTTATAGAAAAATTAGGACTAGAAAATTATGACTGAATTTCCAGAAAAAATTCTTGATGAGTTAGTAAATTTAAAATCTGAATTAAGAAAAATTGAGAGTAAGTTAGACAATATAATTGAGAATGTTAAATCTTCAAGTGCAAAAGGTCCCAGTGTTACACCAACCATTGAAACTATTGAGATGAAAAAACCTTCACAAGTTGTTGAGGAACAAGAAGCTAAAGAAAAAATCGAAGAAAAACCAGTTGAGGGAAGAATTAAATGTCCCCAGTGTGGATCATTACAATTTTCTGAAGTCGAAGATAAAAGTAAAGTGTTATATTATCAAAGTGGTACACCAATATACGCTAAGAAAAAAATTTGTAGAAAATGCTCGACAGAATTTTAATAAAATATCTTTTTATTTTATTTCTCTTTTAGATATACTTCAAATCTCAGAAATAAAGAATTTTTGGAAGTGTTTTAAGTTTTGATTGGCATATCTCTACTTGCTATAACATTAATTCCTAAGTCATGAATATTTTTAATTAAGATATCCCCCACTTTAATAGGTGCCTTGACCTTAATACTTGAGATTTCTCTAATTATATCAAACACAGATTCTTTAGGAATAGGTTTCTCCGTTCTTACTGGAATAATCGGTAAAAATCCATTCTCAACTCTCATTGTCGCTGTTATAATTCTTTGTGGTGCAGAAAACTCTTCTTTTGCATACTCCTCTCCCCTCTTACACCCAAAACCCCTAATCTTAACCTCTCCATCAACGTTTTCGACTGTGATCTCGCAACCAGTTGGACATACTGTACATCTAATAACTTTTTTATCTTCCGACATCTTATCTTCCTTACTACTTTCCGACAATAGTTATTCCACCTCATCAATAACTTCTAATAATGACACAGGTAATACCTCAATTTTTAATTCTCTACAATTTGGAGAAATAACTTCAGATTTAAACTTTGTCCTGATTTCGATCATTTCGCTTGGAATTACAAATGATCTTACTCTTTGATAAACAATTTTATTTACTTCTTTAATTACAATAATAACATCTCTATCGGGTTCTTTGACTCTTAAATGGAAATGCAAGAGATTCTCTAAATTGGAAAAATTCACATAATCAGGTTTTACATATCCAACATTTATCCCGGGAACTATCTTAATAAGGTCTTTTTTAATTTGTTCCTTATTAGATCTTTCTTTTATATATATAGCAGCATTTTCTCCTGCTCTTTTAGCTTCTGCAGAAACATTATCAACCAGATCATGAACTTGAAGAACATTTCCGCATGCAAAAATTCCGTCTATAGTTGTCTCTAAATAATTATCTACAACCGGACCTCCGTTAGTAGATAATTCTGCTCCTGCTTTAGTTGTTAATTCATTTTCAGGCAATAACCCAACTGATAAAAGTATCGAATCACATTCAATATATTCATCTGAACCTACAATCTGATCCCAGTTTTGATCTACACTGGAAATTGTAATACCTTCAACTCTATCTTTACCATGAATTTTTGTTATCGTATGATTTAAAATTAGAGGTATATTATAATCTTCCAAACATTGAACTTGATTTCTTATTAATCCACTTACATATGACTTAATTTCCACTACTGCTTTAACCTCACAACCCAACCAAGTTAATCTCCTTGCCATTATCATACCAATATCTCCTGACCCTAAAATTACATAAGTTTTTCCAGGAAGATATCCTTCAATATTCACAAATCTTTGAGCTTGTCCGGCAGTATAAACTCCAGCTGGTCGAAAACCTGGAATATTAATAGCTCCTCTTGTCTTTTCTCTGCATCCCATTGCTAAAATAATTGCTTTAGCCTTAATTTTTAAAAGACCCTCTTTTTTATTTACTGCATAAATTTCTTTGTCCTCAGTAATTTCTATTACCATTGTATCAAGTTTATATGGAATTTTTAATTCCTTCACTTCATCAATAAACCTTTGAATATATTCAGGTCCTGTAAGCTCTTCTTTAAATATTTTGAGACCAAAACCATTGTGAATACATTGTAATGTGATACCACCGAGCTCATCATTTCTTTCTAATATCAATACATCCATACCCTGTTTTTTAGCTTCAATTGCTGCTCCCAACCCTGCAGACCCTGCCCCAATAACTGCAATATCTACATCTAATGATTTCACTTTTCTGAAACCCCCTCAGATTCTTTTTTATCTTCTGTTAACTCTATACATAGCACATTATTTATTAAATAATGAGATCCTTTTCCTCTTTTAGTTACTTCCTTGTAAGGTATATTCAATTCTCGAGATAAAATTTCCATTACTCTTGGCTTACAAAAACCACCTTGACACCGTCCCATTCCAGCGCGACATCTAAACTTAATTCCATCAACTGTTGTCGCTCCTACAGGACTATGAATTGCATTAACAATTTCTGCTTCAGGAATGGTCTCACACCTGCAAATAATTCGTCCCCATGCAGGATTTTCCTTAATTTTTTGGTTGAGTTTCATTTTAGTAAAATCCGAAAGATGTTCTGGTTTTGGTCTATATGAGTTATAATTCTCTTTTTCCTTCAATTCTTCACCTAAATCTTCGACTAAAATTCTCACAACTTCTTCTGCAATTGCAAATATGGCTGTAAGTCCCGGAGATAAAATTCCCGCAGCATTTACAAAACCAACCATCTCTGTCGCTTCTATGATGAAATCCATTGTATTTGAAACCGCACGTAATCCCGCAAAATTACGAATTGCTGCATTTAATGGTAAATTAGGAACAAGCTTTAACCCCCCTGATAATATCTCCTTAAGCCCTCTAATTGTTGTAGATACATCCTCAATATCTAGAATATTATCTGCATTTGGACCAATAAATACATGACCATGAATAGTTGGTGATACTAAGATACCCTTAGATAACCTTGTTGGCATCGGAAATAGAACTTTATTAAGATGAATTGAATTTTTATCAAATAAAATATACTCCCCTCGTCGTGGATATATCTCAAAAGTATCAGCCCCGGCCATTCTTGAAATTTCAGCGGAATATAAACCTGCTGCATTAATTACAATCCTAGAAGTAAATTTCCTGGGTTTTGTTTTTACTTCAAAACCTGCGACTATTTTATTTATACCAATAACTTCATGCTCTCTAAAAAATTCAACTCCGTTCATATTCGCATTTTCGGCTAATGCAAATGTAAATTCGTAAGGACTTATAATTCCTCCACTTGGGGCATGAAGAACGGCTATTGCTTTATCTGTTAGTTGAGGTTCTATTTGTTTAATTCGGTTTTTATCAATAATAATTTCTAAACCTGGAACACCATCTTCTGTACCATAATTTCTTTTATATACTAAATCTTTAATTTGTCTTTCTTCAAGTGCAACTACTAATGTTCCTATCCTTTTAAAGGGAAAATTTAATTCCTTATACGCCTGATCGAACAATTTATTCCCACGAATGCAAAATTCCCTCTTTTTATATTTTCGATCTGCTGCATAACCCGCATGAACAACACCAGAATTACCTTTAGTCGTTCCTGATGCTATATCAGCTTCTTTCTCTAAAAGACAAATCTTTAAATCATAACGAGAAAGGGTTCTAGCTATACAACACCCAGTAACTCCCCCACCAATAATAATTACATCATAATCCATTAAATTCAGTTCCGAAAAATTATTTTTACAAAATCAAATTCATTGATAATAATCTTAATTTAAATAAATAAAAGCAATTAAAAATCCTTTACTTTAATTGGGATTCCCTAAGAAGTTAATTATAATATTCCCTTAATAAAAATTTGCTAAATAATATTAAAAAAAACACTTGAATGTCGAGATCAAATAGGTTAAAAGCCAAATTTAAAATAAAATTAAAAATAACATTGTTATATTAAAAATACACCACAATATGAGTAAAGCTTTAACTAAAGGATTGAATAATATCCAATTCCCCTTTTTTACAATATTGTAATAAAAAATACGACTTTTTAAAATCCCCATAATAGAATTTGATGTATTAAAATGGTCTCTTTTACTAAAATTACTCCCTAAAAATCTTGGACTAGATAAATTTTTAATAAAATTATCAATATCTATTGTGGATGATAAATCAAGATCCCTAGAAACCTTTAATTCATTTACATCTTTAATAATTCCTAACTTATCAAAAATTTTTTTGTTCCTAATGTAAAAATCTTCAAAAATTCTCATATTTTTAATATTAAAGATTTAGTGTTTCTTAATATATTCTATTTTATTATAAACAAATCATTGTATAAATTTTTTATTACTTCAAAAAAAAATAAGAAACGTAAATAATGGAATTTTTCATTATCTCTTACTAAATAGATAATTCAACAATTTACAAAATAACAGGGGAAATTAAAAATATCCTTGATATTATAAAAATAAGTTTAAAAAAGAACATTTATTCATATTTAATCATGCCTAGCCTATTAGATACTATATTAGATATTTTTGAAGTAAAAAATATAGAGAAAATTGATCAAGAAGAATTAATCGAGAACCTAAGTTATGCAGGCGATGTAATCCAAGAAAATCTGGAAGAAAGTATGCAAAAAGATAAATCCCTTAAACTCTCCGATGATATCTTATATTGTGTGAATGGTGATGTGTGGGAAGAAAATAATAAGCTCTATTTGGAACTCGATCTTAGTAGAGAAGATACTTCCACCGAAGATGAAGATGAAGTATCTAAACCAGTTTTCGCTTCCGGAACTCCAATAGAGATCTGTAAAATTTCATCAGATATGAAAAATGCAGAAATCATCCAAAAAGTCCAAGAAAAAATTGATGAATTTCAAGAAAAATTCCTAAACCTTATTAAAGCCACAAAATAGTTATTTTCCTTTATTCTTTTTTTTTATTTTCAAAAAAAGTAATTTAAATTGAAACCTAAAGAATAAGTCTTATTTTAATCATCCCCAGATACTTTCACTGGCGAGTTTGATTCAATTTTCTGAACATTTGTGTAAAAATCCTTAACCTCACTTAACTCCGTTGTTACAATCGTATGCCTTGCGTGGTCTTTTTCAAACTTATTTACTATCTGAGAACTTAAGAAATTATCTGTATGAATTAGTACATACTGTTTACACTTTAAACAAGCACGTACTCGAATCTTAATTACCTCAATATAAATTTTTTAATTACACTATTAAATATCATAAATTAAAAGGAAATAAATGTTTTGCATCTTTAAAATTTGAAATACTATCACGAACAATTCGTTTGATTTTAAGATTTATTTCTAATTTTTACACTTTTAGATTTAATAATTCGAGAGTTCAATAAATCTATTACTGCTTTATAAACTTCTACTTTCTGTTCATTGTTCAAATTCAAAAACTCATAGAAAAAGTTATCTAATTTATATCGTAAGGGCTTAATTTCATTTAAAGAAACTGTTTCAGTCTTTTTTATTCCAATTTCATTATATATTGTATCAATAGGTGTGTCACACAACTTTTTAAATATCTCCTTTAATTTTTTGTAATCTTCATTTGAAATTTTATCTGGATTAATTGTCAATAACCGTCTTGCCAGAAATTCGCTGAGTTCCGCTACTGTTACCGAACCCGTAAGTTCATAGCCGGCGAGTTCATAAAAAAACCGCCCTAAAGTCGAATTCAAAAAAGAAAGTGTAATAGTTATCGCTCGCTCTGTATCTATTGCAATCTCATATAACGTTTGGTCGCTATAGATCTCCTTATTATTAAAATAAACATAGAATTTTTCCCCCATTCGTTTAGGAAACAAAATTTGATATGGTTTCCGAACCCCCAAATCATACCAACGTTGTCGATTCTTCATTGTTCTACGATTATGGAAACCTTGAGATTCTCCCCATTTGATATAATTCAAGATTCCCTTCTTTAAATTTTGCTTATTATCGTGAATTATAAGAACAACTTGATTTAATGACTCCGGTTTAATTTTAACATAATCACTTTCTCTTGGACTTTTAATTAAATAATTTGGAACCCAATCATTTGACTTCTTATGCATCCAATACTCCTTCTCTATACTAAATCTCAACTGATTTGACTTTAAATCATATAATAATAAATCCATTGTGTTAGGGTCTTTCTCAGTGTAAAAATTCCGATTCTTTTTACCCGGCGCTGGAATATAAAAAAATTGATTGGCTCCAGTAGTAAAGCCCCGCCTAAATGTGCCTATTTCTTTTAACGGAACCAAAAACTCTTTTCCTTTTTCCAATAAAATAAAATAAATATCAGGCGCTCTCAGAAATATATCCCACTTTGAACCTATATATTTGCCAACTTCTTTATCATAACCGCGATTCCAGAGATCTCCCTGGTTAATTGGGAAGATTCTAATATTATATTGCATATCAACCTTATAATTATCCAAATCGTTAATATAATTCCAAAATGCATCATTCATTTGCCATCGTTCATTTTCACCCATATCTTCACGTTTGTCAAAATTTGTAAATTTACATAAAATGTTTGTTAATTTATCCCGTAATTGTATAAATTTCACAATATTACTCGAACGTTCCGATTCATTGGAACACTTCTCCAATATTATAATTATCGTATCAACTTCTGCAAACTCAAAAAATCGCTCCACCTTCGAACCAACAATTGCCTTTATTTTGAAATTTTTTAATAAAAATTCCTGTAATTGCGTCCCATAATCAACATTGAGCCATAAATTAGGCGTAATATAACCCATAACACCAAAATCTTTTAAGAAAATACTACTATGATAAATGAAATAAGCATATAGACTGGTCCGCTTATTTATCGAAATAATATGATCTAACTCATCCTCAATTTGCAGTATTAATTGTTCTTTATATTTCATTCCCATTGAATGATTTATTTGTTCTTGGCGTGTAAAAGGTGGGTTTGCAACTAATACGTCAAATTTTGGCATCATAATTTGCTTATTATGCATTATTTTATGAAGAAAATAATTATTTTTTAATAATTGACCTGGCTTAATTGAAAAAAAATCACCTTTTATAAGATAAGGAAAAAAGTTACTTTCATCTAAAAATAATGACGAAGGTGAAATATCAATTCCCCAAATTTTATTTTGAAAATCCTCTTGTTTCTCATTCTTTTTACTTAAATATTTTAACCGAGAATTCGCCCTTATTATAAAAATACCTTCCCCAAAACCAGGATCTAAAATTTGTTGATTTGTTCTAAATAAAATTGAGCTTAAAATTAAATCAACAACATCAGGTTGAGTAAAAAAAAGTCCGTAATTTTTTTTTTTCATACAATTTCTGTTAGATTTTTTAATTTCTACTAATTTTAATTATTTATTTTAAAAATTTATATTTAATATTGTTAAGTAAATATTAGAGTTTCTTATTTTATTATTGGGTTTTATGCTAGCTAATACTACAGATGAATGTCTAACTCTTTATTAATTTAGACCAAAATACATTCTTCTATTATTCTTTCCTTTATTATCAGTCTTTAATAATTCAATCTTACCTATTTCTTTCAAATGTTTTACATGAGTCCCAGCATCTGCCTGCTCGTCAACATCTCCGATCTTTACTATACGTATTTCTTTAACATCTTCAGGCAATCCTTTGGCAAGATGTGTAAGCTCAGCCTTTTCCAATGCTTCCTCTCTAGAAATATAATAAGAAGTAACAGGCAAATCCTTCTCTATTATTTTATTTGCCTCATTAACAGTAGCATGCAGCTTTTCAATTGAATAATCTTTCATTGAAAAATCCATTCTAGATCTATCAACACCTAACTGATTACCGGTAATTTTAGCATGAAAATTCTTGTAAATAATTGCACTTAAAAGGTGAGCTGCAGTATGATGACGCATTAAAGTATAGCGTCTTTCCCAATCAAGCTCGCAAGAAACCTCATCACCCTCATTCAAACCAACTTTGCCAACCTCATGACTTATTTTACCTGAAAACTTACCAACATAAACAACTTTGAATTTTTCACCATTTTTGATAATGTATCCTTCATCCCATGGCTGACCCCCACTATTAGGATAAAATGCCGTATTATTAAGGACTATAAATTTTCCATTTTTAACATTAATAACTTTAGCAGTCCAAGATTTCAAATAAGAATCATTCATATAAAGAGCTTCTATCATAAAGATAAAAGAAAGAATCTAAATTCAAAAACTTTTCTTCTCTTCTAAATAGTTTTATCTTATTGTTATGAGTTTTTTTCTTGGATTATTTTAAGGATTTCTACATCTGTTGGTGCCATAGAATCGGAGATTTGACCAATTGCTTTAATTGTATCTTCTGCATTTTCAAAAATGATACCATTATCCGGAGATACTTTCATTCCATTAAGAGCCATGAGAGCACATTCAGTTGCTGTTCCAGCTGCTGTAGATAATTTGAGAGCACAACTCTCTTTTGCTCCATCACAGATAAACCCTGTATTATTTGCGGCCATTAAATTGATTGCTGCATGAATCTGTTCAAGAGAACCACCAAGTAAATAGGTAATACCCGCTGCAGCACCGATCCCTGCCTTAATAGCACATCCACAGAGTGCAGATAAATGACCGCAAGATATATCAGCCAATTTAGTAATAAAATGTGAGAATAGTATTGCCTCACAAATTTTATCTTTATCAATATTTTTGATTTCACCCATAACGGTGATTGGGATGATAGCCATAATACCGAGATTTCCTGACCCAGACGTCGTCATTACCGGTATGCTTGCACCACCCATCCGAGTATCCCCAGCAGAACCAACCTTGATACGCACTTGAGCAATTAAACTTTCCTCATATCCCTCTTGTTTGGCAATTTTTTGTAAAGTTCTCCCAATTTTTAATCCATAATCATTGTTCATGCCCTCATCAACAACTTTTTTATTCATTATTATACCTTTATAGACTTCTTCTATTTCTTCAGAAGTTATTGATCGAGCAACCTTGAAGAGTTCTTCGATTTTTTCGGGAAATTTCTCTTTATCTTCTACTTCTTTTTTCCAAGAACCTTCAAATAATATTTTGCCATCAACCCTAATTTCAGTTACATTATCGTGATCTTTTTGCACCCTTACATAAGCGGTTTTAATATTACTATTAACTTGATATTCTACGCTCACTTGAATATCGAGATCTGGCTTATCACTCCATTCGATTTTTTTTATAATAATTTTATTGCTTTTTAGGATTTGTTTTGCTTTTTGAATTGATTCTGATGAAATTCCGTCAAATAGATTTAATTTTTTTCTGGGATCGCTAAATAATCCCATTGCTGATGCGATTGCCATTCCCTTTTGACCATTAGTCCCCGGAATTATATTTGAATAAGCATTTTTAAATACATTCAAGTCTGTCTCTATGGATATTTGTTTGATTTTATCAATTTCAATCTCTGAAGGGAGATTTTTAAAAATAAAGTTGTCATTCTCATTAACTTTTATTATATCATTAAAAATCGCATGATATGCTAAAGAAGTAGCATATCCTACAGCAATCGGTTCTGTACATCCCGTAGCTGGTTTTACATACTTCTTTAGAAAACTAATTGCATCCATTTATTCTTTTTCACCTTTTTATTAAAAGAAATAAAGAAATATAAACGAATATTTTGTATCTTAATTTCAATGATTATTTTAATTATTCATTATTTTTTTAACTTAATATGAAATTTGTATAGAAAATTTTTATGAAAGGAATCTTTTCAAATAGAAATGAAAAATAATATCGAATTATCAAGTGTAAAGAAAGAGCCAAAGAAAATTTATACGCATATCATTAGAGGTAAAAAAGCAGCGGCGTTTTTTTTATTACTTGTTATTGTTTTTTTTGGTATGCAGATTTTTCAAATTGGTTCTTGGACATTTCAACCAAATTTAAAGTGGCCTTATCTGTATTATATCGGCGATCCACAAAACTCAATAGGATTATCATGTGGAACACCAGTAGATTGTAAATTGATCTTAAATTATGGTGAAAATAATGAATCTTTTGAGTCTTCTATAGAAGAATCAATGCCAACCAACCTTCATTTCTTTAACTTCACTAACTTGAATCCTGATACAATTTATTATTGGAAATTAAATAGCTCTGATTCAGATTTAAATTATCCATTTTTAAATAAAATTTATTCCTTTCAAACTGGTCCTATATCTACTGAAAAAAAACCATTCAAGTTTTGTGTTTTAGGAGATACACGCCCCGATATTTGGGGCAATACTAAACATATATATCTTTTGAAAGAGGCTTTAAAAGAGCAACCAAATTTTATTTTAAATGTGGGGGATATGGTAATGGGTCCGGGAATTACCGGGCATTGGGATAGATGGTTCTATGAAGTAAGAGAATGTGCTCAAAAGGGAATTCCTATTGAAATAGGGCTAGGAAATCATGAATGGGATGAATATCAATGGTTATTTGGCTTTGAAGATAAGGGAATGACATATAAATATTATATGGAATATCCTGAACCTGAGAATTATTATGCATTTAATTATAGTAATGCAGCCTTTATCTCTCTTGATACAAATGAAGGTGAAATAACAGAAATACAGATAGAATGGCTTAATAAAACGCTTGAAATCGCAAATGCTGACGAAAGTATTGATTGGATTATTGTATTTGGGCATTATCCTTTATATTCGGAAGGAGGAAGAAGTAGCAGAATTGGAAATGCTTTCGAAAATTCATTCAATAAATACAATGTAGATATGTATATATCCGGTCATATCCATCATTATGCAAGAGTGCAATTTAATGATATTACTTATATAATATCTGGTGGAGGTGGGGCAGAATTAGATGATAGAATTGATCCTACATTCTCAAATACTAAAAAAAGCGCAATAGCATTTCAATATTGCACTATTGAAATCGATGGATCACAATTATATTTTAAATGCATTAGCCATAATGGAATTATTATTGATGAATGTCAACTAACTCCGAGGAAGGTATGAAAAAAATGGCAGAATACACAATTTATATGACATTTATTATTGGATTTTTATTTTTACTTTGCAGAGATGCTGAAAAATTAAGATGGCTGGGCGGTCGTAAAGGAGAGGAATCCCCAGTTAAAGATGGCTCTTTCTGGTTCTTTCTTTGGGTTTCATTGATAATTCTTCGAGTATGTATTCTACAGACTAGTTTTCTAATAAATACCACCATTAATGAGCCTTCTATGATGATACTGTATTCACATCAAATTTTTGGCATTCTTATGTTATTTGCTTTAGTCTTTGTCTTGCTAATTAAAGGATTTTTAAATCCCAGCTTAAATTTCATCATTGCTTTATTCTCTAATATTATCACAACGATAATATTTTGGTCATTAAACATTCTTGATGAATCTAACTATACATCTCCAATAGTCGGTCTCATTGTGGGCGTAATTATTGAGAATACATTGATAAGGTTTTATAAATCCGGGAATAGAATTCTATGGAACTTACCGCCCAAAGTTTGGAAAACTGTAAATAACAAATGGTTTGTTTTAGCATTTACAATATTATATGCAGTAGAAATGTATTTACAAATCTATTCAGAAAGTATTACGACTATTTTCTTTTAAATATTTGAAATTAAACAGAAAAAAATCAGAAGTTGATAATTCTAAAAATCTGATAGAAACACTTACTTCTGAAGCATTTTGTAATAAATTCATAAAATCCTAATCATAAAAACAGCGAAAATGAATCCTAAAATTATTAAAATGATTAAATTCTAAATTCTCCACCTATGTTAAGAAATTTTGAGTTAAGATTATTAACCTTAAGAAAATCGACTAATTTCTTTGCGTTTTCCTCTTTTTCACCTGTAAAATGATATGGAATTACCAATTTTGGAGAAATAATTTTTAGATACTCTAAATAATCATTAAAACTATTCTCAAAACATGCAATAAAACAACAATCAATTTCGGTTTTAATTGCTCTTAACTGGTTGGAAAATTTGGCTGAATCTGCAGTATGTAATATCTTCTTACCTCCAATCTCAATTAAATATGCAACACAATCCTCCGACTTCCAACACTCGTTCTCGAAAATCTCTACAATACCATCATTTAGAATAACTTTGGTATTTGGCTCAACTTCTAAAATATCGAATTTAAAATTGTTGTGTACAATTTTTGGACCATAAATTGCTAACCATTCAGGTTTTTCCGTATATTTTACACAAATATCATCAAGTTTATCTCTATCAATGTGATCTGAATGTTCATGCGTGATAAAAACTCTTCCAATTCCTTCTCTGGGAGGAGATAAAAATACGGGGTCTATAATGATATGATCTTTTTCACCAATCAATTCTATGCACGCATTGCCTAAAAACCTACAAATCAACATTACAAAATCATCTCTTTTATGTAATTAATTTAAAGTGTTTTGAATAACTTTTTTTCTATTATTTCAACTATGATAGATACATTTGACCATCCATATTGTCTATCTAAGCCGGGAACGAAGAAAATCGGAATAAATCCGATGGATGTAAAAAAGGTTACGATTTTATCCCATTTTTCCTTAAATTCAGGCTTGGAGCGTTTCTGGATTAAATTAGGGTCATATTTGCTGAAATATAAGATATTATTTATAAAAAACACGTAAAATAAAATGAGTACAATCCAAGCCTCAACCCATAAAAAATTATTAGCGGGTATTAACATCCCTAATCCAAGCAAGAACGTTACAAAGGTTACTACACCAATAAACTTCCCCTTTGATAAATCTGTCCCTTTATCTGTCATGATTGAAATAATACTAGCTTATTTTTTGCTGTATTTCTATTGCTCATATCTATTCTGTAAAATTTATTTAGATAATAAAAATTCCCTAAATGACATCATAAATTCATTTTCTTTAATTAACGTTCCTAGATGACCAGTATTCTCGTAAATTATATCTGAAACATTGGGGAACTGTTTTTTTAATCTTTCGTGATATTTAAAATCGGAATCTGTGTTAGATGTTACTACTAACACCCGTCCTGTCCAATCTTGAAATGAAATCTTATTCAATTTCATACTATCTGACACCAGTTTAAATTGACATAAAACATCCTTTTTCGTGATTTTAGTCTTAAATATCTCTGTAAAAAAACATTTAAAAAATTTAGCACGTTCAACTTGCTCTTCTGTTAGATTAACATCAACTTTAGTTAGTTTTAATAATTCTCTTGAAAGAATTTTAAATAAAAGAGAGTAGGGAACGATGTGTACGATAAAAATCATTAATTTAAAGTACCAATTCCATTCTGGAAGAGGAGGAAATGTAAAACTTAAAATAAGTTTTTCAATTCTGTGGAACGCATGATAAAAATAAGATTGTGCCATCAATCCACCAAAACTTCCCCCATAAACATAAAGAGTCTCAACTTTTTCTTCTTTAAGAATATTGTCAATCCCGATGAAAAATTGATTCAGATTTTTGAATCCTTTTATAGAAGGCGCAATAATTTTGTATTCTGATTGTAATTGTAAAATTCGATTATAAGCAGTTTCAGCATTGCCCATCGCTCCGTGAAATATCAATAGAGTCTTTTTTCCTGAACCAGAAGTAATATATTCTGATGTAATTCCGTTCTTTGACAACAGAGTAAATTTATTCTGATTTCTAAATTCAATTAATTCCTTCATTAGAGTGTCATCAACATGAACATAAAAATCTGGATTACTTTTTGGTATAGGTATTTCTTTTTTCAAGTTTGACATAATTTTCACATCTGATAATTCAATCTGGGCTCACTACTTGTAAATTGTTTTATAACATTTAGTTAGTACTAATTAGTCACAACTAATTTATAAATTTAATGATTTAATATCATCATTAGTGATCTATAATATAACCAATAAATATAAAATTACTGAGATAATGGAAAAAGTTATTGAAATGATTAGAACCTTTCAGGAAGATTATTGGATTTCTGTTAAGCATGAGACCAACATCAATTATTTAATAAAAGAAATTAAAGATAAAAAAAGGAAGCCTTCCAGAAACGAAACGGTAGAATTGATAAAATATTTTAGAAAAATAAAAAAGAAAATAAAAAAAAGAATCCGAAAAATTGAAAATGAAGCGAGCTTTTTTAATAAACATCATAGAAAGAATCGCTTAACCTTCTAATTATTTGTAAATAATCGGAAACATTTAGAAGATTCCAAAATTTATTTCAATCTTTAAACTTGAATCTATAAAAATAATGAAAGTTTAATTATTATCTTAATGATAATTCTTGAATATTCAGCTAGATTTTATCTACGAAGATTCAATTTTTTGAATTTATGAACTTAAAATATATTCTAATTTATATTCCAAGTGTTGTTTTTCTTGGACATAATAATCTCTATATCATTTATCTGTAAGGGGGAAATACTAAAAGCAATATTTAGGCAAGACTGATAGTTCCTTTTATAAATCAGAAATCTAATTTAAAGGAAATTTTCTTAATCAAAATACTTTAAGTTGTTATTTCATAAATTTTTGTCAATTAATAAATACGCCAGAGGTAAATATCAAGATCAATGGATTGATCTTCCTTAAAAACAATACCCTCTTTTTCCAACAGATCTTTTTGAGTCTCATAACCACGATAAAGGGGCAAAGAAATACGTCCCTTCCTATTAATAACCCTATGCCACGGTAAATCATCCTTTCCTGAGCTAGAATGCAATATCCAAGCAACCTGACGTGAAGCGCGAGGATTACCTGCATATGCGGCAATTTGACCATACGTAGCAACTTTTCCAGGTGGAATCTGCTTAATCAGTTGTTTAACTCGCTCAGAAAATGAATAACTCATGTATTCATCATCTTCATTAGATATTTTTATTTATCATTCAACTCCAAGTTTAATCTATATTTAAAAGTATTTAAGAAAAAAAGGTTTAAATCAATAACAATTAAATATCTAGAGGAAGATGAATAGCGAATTCGCAAATATCATCTCCTTTAATTAGTGATTTCAAAATTTCAATTTGCACAGGTTTTGCTAATATGCCTTCCCATTGCTGTCGATACCAGCCAGCACTACAATTACAGAATGTAGGGGATATACCGTTATTGAGATAATTTCTGACTAATGGACAGTGGCAGTAATTCTTCTTTTTCTCATCAATAGTGATTGCTTTTTCATAACCTTCTCGATTATATGGAATCTTGCGAACATAGATAATATCCCCTTTACGTATAGGGTTCTCATGCCAATCATAATCCTTATGCATTTCTTTTAGAACCTTATCTATATCCTCAGTCTTCTCGTATATAGCTTTTAACTTATCAATACGTTTTTGAGAGAAATCGTGAGCACAGCTAGATAAGATATCATACTTTTCATAATCATTTGCCGCTTTATCCAATCGTACAATAACATCCTTAATCCATTGAACTCGAACATCCATACTTGACTCTATGGTAAATAATTTTTCTCTGTCTTTCATAACTTCTTTTCTTGCTTTTTCACCTAGGATTTTATTTAAATTCTTTTCTAACCTATTATCCCATTTATGCAAAACTGCCTGTATTTCTGTCTCATTATCTTCTGGATTATCTTGATCATATTTATGAAAAACAAGTCGTATTAAAGATGTTCCCGTAATACCATGAATACGGAAATAGTTGAATAGCTTTTGAAAGATATCGTTAATATTATCATATGAACCCTGATGCATTTTAGATAAAACCTCAACCTCCTCAAGAAATTTGGTTTTTATTTCATCTCTCACTAAAGACCTTGTAGTCAGAAAACAAATATCTATATCTTTACCACCTTCACTATAAACTCCATAATCAATAACTGCTATTGGAGGACCAGAAATATAATCCTTGTATTTATGGAAATAATATTTTAATTTTGAAGGTATATTTTTTATTTCACCACGATAATTAATAAACCCGACTAACTTTTTATCAATTTTTTTATGAATTATTCCTAATTCTTGAAGTGACATTTTCTAATACTCTAATTCAATTTATGTTATTATTTTATAGTAGAAAGATTCTAATAATCCAATAAAAGTTCTTATTTTAAAAAATGAATACTAAAATAAAATATATGAATAAATTAATTTAAAGATATTTTAAGAGGATTAAAATAGTATTTTCTAGAGCAAGAATGCAATATCCAAGATACCTGACGTGAAGCACGTGGATTACCTGCATAAGTAGCAATTTGACCATAAGTGGCAACTTTTCCTGGTGGTATCTGCTTTATTAGTTGTTTTACGTGCTCAGAAAATGAATAGTTCATGTTATTATCATCTTCATTAAATATTTTCATTCCAATATTCACTTGATTTATTAGAATAAAAATAAGAAAAAAAAGAATATTTTTTGTTTTTTTAATTATTTTACTATTCCATTACGTTCTCTTTTCTTCTCGAAGGTAGAAGTAGATGTTTATAACTATTAAAATGATTTTTATTATAGTAGCAATTATTTGACCTGTAATCCAGGTAGCTGAACCAGTAATAGTAATATAAGCCACAATATCTAAAATAAGCAATAGTATTTCATATGCGATTGCAAGCTCGAAGGTTATTTTAACTTTCTCCCAGTCTGCTCTTATGATCGCAATTATACCGAAAATTCCAAGAACCATAAAAGATCCACCAACAATCCTCCAGGTATGTATGTCAAATGCAGGCGAATCAGTTAATTGGTAATATATCTCAGGAATTATCAATTCAAGAAATCCATAGATAAATGCAACAATTACATTAACAATAATCACAATTTTCATTTCTTTTGACATTTCTGCCATAGATTTTATCATCTCTTATTTTTTTTATTAAAAATTGTATATCCTTTTTAAAACAAGTTAATGTAAGATACTTTATAATATAAATATTTATCCAAAATTGTCTTTTTTTTTTATAAAATTTAATTAGATGGACCAGTATGTATATAATTTTGCTTTCTATGATACTTATGTTATAGAAGATGTCTATATCTATTGATAAACTGATTTATTAGAATATGAAAAAAAAAAAATATTTTTGTTTATTTAAATTTTTCACTATTTTACTTACGTTCTCTTTTCTTCTCGAAGGTAGAAATAGATGTTTAATATTATCAAAGTGATAATTAAAATTGTAGCAATAAGCTGGCTTGCAAAATAGGTAGGTGAAGATGTAATAGTAATAAAAACCACAATATTTAATATAAACACCATTATTAGATAAAAAATTGCAATTTCGAAGGTTATTTTAACTTGTTCCCATTCTGCTCTTATAACTGCAATTATACCAAAAATTCCAAGAACCAAAAGAGATCCACCAAAAAGCCTCCAGTAATGTATATCAAACACAGGTGCATCAGATAATTGATAATATATCTCAGGAATTATCAAATGAAAAAATCCATAGATAAATGAAACAATCACATTAACTATCATCAAAATTTTCATTTCTTTTGACATTTCTGCCATAGATTTTATCATCTCTTATTTTTTTACAAAATTGGATATTATTTTTAAAACAAGTTAATGAAAGTTACTTTTTAATTTAAAGATTAATACAAAATTGTTAAAGAACAAAAATCTTTTTCAATATCTAATAAATATTTTATTTATTCTCATTTTTTATATAAAAAATCTAAATAATATGTCTTAATTCTCTGCTATGATATAGAAATAATAGAATAATAGAGAATGCAATATTTAAAATTATAAAAATTTAAAAATATATAATGATTTTACTATTAATAGAATAATTATTTTATTAAATAATTAAATAATTAAATAATTAAATCATATTAGTTAGAATGACATATACCACAATTTCTATTAAAGATAAAACCAAAAAAGAATTAAAGAATCTTCTATCAATTTATAATGCAAAATCTATGGATGAATTACTAAAATTACTAATAATAGAAGCAAAGAAAAAGAAGATTGACGATTTTGGCATTGAATTTCAAAAAAAATTAAAAGAAAAGAATTTATCTTTAGAAGATATCATAAAATCTGGAGAACAAATAAGAGCAAAAATCTTAAAGGAAGAATCTAAGAAATGATTCCTTTAGTTATAGATACAAATATAATATATTCAGCCATATATAATAAAAATGGCATCGAAAGACAACTTCTTAATTGTATTATTGATAATAATGAAATTCAATTATTTGCACCCGCTATATTTTGGGATGAAATCCACAGAAATCTCTCAAAAAAATTAAGTTTTAAAGAAGAAACTGTTAATTCTACTCTTTCCCAATTTGACATAATTGAAATTTCTCCCAAACAATATGAACCGAAGATTGTTGAGGCAAGAAGTTTAATTTCACATGAAAATGATGTCCCCTTTATTGCCTGTGCTCTTTTTTTAAATGCACCAATTTGGTCAGGAAATGAAACTCATTTTAAAGCTTTAGTTAAATCTAAAAAAGTAATCTGGTTTAATTCAAAAAGATTAAACAATTTTTTTAAAAAAAATGGAATAATATAATAATAATCCTTAAATTGTTCAATATTACTAAATATAATCCCATAAATATGCAGAATCTCTTAAAGAATCCGCATATTATACCACTTCTTTAGTTATTAGCCTGAATAATCTCAGATCAATGAATACTTATAGTTAAAAAAAACATTTACAATATAAAAAAAAGAATTGTAGTTATCAAAAGTACGACACCCACCATTGAAAAAATACCCCAGTATGAAAAAACAACCAAGATATAACCACTTAGAATTGGTCCAATTGTTTGCCCAATATCCATAATTGTGCTGAGAACTCCAATTGCAGCACCACAATCTTCTTTTCTAGAAAGATCTGATACATACGCGGTAGTAGAAGAAGTCACCATTGCCATTCCTATCCCAAACCCACAAAGGTCGACGATGAGCCAGAATGGGCTAATTATATAAGGAATAAATAATGTTCCGACACCACCAATAATAAGCCCAATTAAGATAATTGTTCGACGTCCAATTTTATCTGATAAATTCCCCATTATTGGTTTAATAAAAATCAATAGTAAAATAAGAATTGCTGGTATTAATCCAATTAACCAAGCATCATAGTTAAGAGATTTGGCATAAAGAACAATATAAGCTTCAATGATCCCATAAGCAAAATATTGACTAGCCTGAACAACACTAGTCAATAAAATTTTTTTATGACTTATTACATCCCTAAAACCTTTAAAAAATTCCTTTAGTGGAAAAGAATTTTTTACTGCTTTTTGCTTGAGGTTTGTTTGATGTTGTCGGGTTCGATAAAGAAATAGATAAAAAAGAAACCCGATCATTCCTGAGAAACCACAAATAAAGTAGACCCCGTAATAGTAATAATTGGTGATGTAAAGTATAGCTCCACCGGTTAAAGGTGCTAGAAAACGACCAACATATGTTATTGAAGAAAATGTCGAAATACGTTCTCCTTTTTGTTCTGGATAGGATTCTGCAATAGCAGCCATTGCAACCGGAACGAAAATAGCCGTCGAGAAGCCATGATAAAAACGGATGAGCATTAATATCCAAATATTAATTGCTAAAAAATATAAAAAAGGAGCAGTAATAAATATAATAATCGAAATTAAAAGGAGTTTATTTCGGCCGTAAATATCTGAAAGTCGACCGGCGACAGCACTTACTAATATTCCTGATACGGTAGAAGCTGCAATAACATAACCAATATATTGCATTTCACTCTCGGAACTCATCAAGGATTTCGCAAAGAGAGGTAAGATTGGACTTTTAGACATGGTGGAACTAAAAATAACAAACAATCCAATCAGACTTATAATCAAAAAATAACTTAAATTACGACGCATATAATCATCTTAAGACTCTTTAAATCTTTTTAAACCATAAGAAAGCACAGCATTCTACATGCGAATTTACTCTCGCAAATTATTTAATACATCTTCCTCAAGTATAAACTAGATTAGCATCTTTTGTTTTATGAATGCTTGTTTCTCCCCTCGAGTTTTCAATTTCTCTATTTCACCCTTGTATCTTTCTCGAATTATTTCTTGTTGGAAATAAGCGTAAATAGCATCATAGAAGGGAAACTCTTTCTCTAAGGCTTCTTGATCCGAGTCTACAAGCATTGGCACACCGACCGCAATGACTTCTAGTGTCCATGCAAGAGGTTCTGTTTGCAATCCTCCAGTATCAGCTGCTCTGACAAGCTTTCTAACTCTCTGTAAGGCTTCGTCTCCCTCTAACTTGTATTTTTCAACAATCGCATCAAATGTGCAATGTTTCTCACCATTACATATATGGTGATCAAGTTCTATTCCCGAACCTGTATCGAAAGGAATAGCACCAGTTTTCGCTACAAAATCAGGTATTTCAGCTCTAGGTAGAAAAATAAACTGAGCTCGCTTATCAATAAATCTCTTAATTAACCAAGGACAGGCTACTCTATCTACATGTACATATTCTCTTGTTACCCATAACATATTCCATCTGGAAAAAAAATTGCTCTAGAAATTTAAACTTTTGCTAAAACTCAATTTCCAAACATAGAGAAAAATTAAAGTGTAAATATTACTTTTTTTTAATGTTTGATTACCACCAATCTTTTAATTCTTTTTCCTAAAGTAAGTAAATAACAAAAATTATATAAGATATAATGTTACAATTGTTAGATTAAAGTAAAATTATGAAATTCTTGAAGTGATTAAAATGGCTACGGATGAAATACAACCCAAAATTACCTTGAAATTCATCCTGAAAAATTTAGGCACCATAATTAAAATGAAGAGAGCCAATAGAACTCGAATGGATAAATTTATAAAAGCAAATCAGCTACTTAAAGCACCAATCATGCCCACTACTGAAGGTACTGGAGGAGCAATGGAAGAAGGCATGATTTATATTATGTTCAACTCCAATGAAGAAACATCCCCCGAAATCTTTGATAGCCTATTCCGGGTATTTTGGGCCAATGCACCCGATTTGAGATTTTCAGTTTTTGATGGTTTCCTCCTCTCTGAGAACTTTAAATCTGGCCAATGGGTAAGGTCTTTCGGTAAGGGAATTTTCGAAAATCTTTCTAAAAAGCGCTTTCACCAAGAGGTACATTTCGAAGAATGCGACTTGGAATTCGATGGTATATGGCCAGATGGCTATAAATTGATTTTCCATGATAGAAAACTTGATATCAAGGGAAATTTAGCCTATGAAGCAATAGACCCGAAAGGAGTATTAGTCTATTACAATAATCGACTTATTGTGTCGCCTTCAATGGCCATACAAGCCTATGATATTTTCGCAATAAAAGTAACAGGCACCATAGAAACGCAAGGAAAAAAAATTCACGTTTCTAATGGGAGAGGTATCATCCATCATGGATTAGGTATTTATTCAAGTTTAGACATCTATGATTGGAGATGGCTCAATTTACAGTTTCCCGAAGGGCAAGTCCATCTCTTCTACCATTCGCTTGACCTTAAGGATGAGGGAATTTATATAGCCGGGGAAGGGGCTGCCGTCATGAATGGTGAATGGTATCACTTCCAACCGGGAGATTTCCAAATAAAGGAAGTAGGCTACGGCGCAGATGATAATGTTCCAACTAAAGTACCAATCGAATGGATAGTGACCGCTGGGAAAAAATCCACGGGAGAACTCCTCTTAGACTTGAAAATGGTGTCCACCACTAAACTCTCTTGGCACGGAGCAATGGCTAAAGAAAATCAAGCCATAACTAATTATATCCTTGACGCCGAGGGAACTTGGAAAGGAAAAACCATTAAAGGGAAGGGGACAATGGAAAACCAAATGCATAGAGTAATTAAATGATCTATGTAATATTTCTTGTAAATAACTCTTCAAATTATATTCTCAACTATTTCTTTTACTGAACTAGGATAATTATTTGCATAATCTTATTTTTGCTAACTATAGAAATGATTTTTTAGATGATTATTTTTTTACATATTTTTAATTTAAAAATAATTTATTCAATTAAAGAACATGTAAAAAAAGTTTTTTCAAGAATAATTTAAAGATCTATTTTTTTGGTTTATTAAATCTTGAATTGTAATCTCAGGATGATGATATCTCTGTGTTTTTAAAGTTTCTATACCGAATTGAATAGATTTTTCAGGGCAAAAATTAATACATGCTAAGCATTGCTGACATTTATGCTGCCATTGTGGTATTCCCTCTATTAGTATAATATTATTTACAGGACAAACCTTTTCACATATACCACACTTGTTGCAATTATCATCGGCGTAGAATGATTTATCACTTTCATACACTTCCTCTCGAAATTTATTATTAAATCTTTCACTCTTGCTTACATCTTTTTTAAAAATATCTTGATTGAGATTTTCTCTTTTATCCTTTAAAATTTCAGAGATAAATTCAACTTCTTTAATTGCTTTTTCGAAAAACTCTTTTTGACGCTCTTCTGAGTGAATATCATACGCAATAATATAATTATTGGGCATAGTGATATAAAATCCAGCACTAAGCGTTTTCGCTTTCGTTTTTAAAATCTTCTCTAACTGTTGTAAAGGCTGTTCGTTAATATCTCCAGCATACGTTATAACCGCAAAAAAATAATTAGATTTACTAAGATCTATTTTGTATATAAAATCATACACTATTTTAGGCAATCCAGAATAATATAAGGGAAAAATAAAACCTACTTTTTCACTCCTCGATGAAAGGTTCTCCATTTCCCAAACCTTTGCAATGGGTATAAGTTCACAGTCTTCTAACTTTTCAGCAAGAATTCTCGCAATTTTTAAAGAATTGCCCGTTCCAGTAAAAAAATAGATTGCCGTTTCCATATATATTTAAAATGTTCTCTTCTTTTAGAGTTTATTAAACTTTAATCTAATTTTTGGTAAGAATTCACTTCTTGTATAATATATGTGCATCAACTTACGATTAGTCATTTTATAATCTTTTGGATTTATGATCGCTTTATTTATCATATTTTTCCCTCAAATTTTCTTCCGAGTTTAAGAAAATTTCACAATCACAAAATCCGCCAGATTCTCTGCAATCTTCTAAAAACTCTTCTCGGTTCTCTTTGGGAATATTCATTTCTTCTAATATTATCTCTGCATTGGTTAAATCACGTCCATTACATCCATTGATTTCTAATAATTCTTCTAATCGATTAAAAAATCTCTCTAAATCTTTTTTATTCATTTGTAATTCTCCAATTAATTAAGAATTTTAGAATAAATAAGTTATTCAACAATCTATTTATAAATTTTGTTGAAATTTAATTTCACACTCGTTCATAATTTCACGATTAGGATTTAAGTTAACTTTAATAATGTAATCAAGTAACTTGGACATAATACCTCGAATTTTAATCTTGAAGAAAAATCATAAGGATTTCTTAAAGTTTTCCCTTTAAAGCTAGTTTTGTTAATTTTCAATATTAGTTAGCTTTCTTTGGTTTTTTTCTGATTAATCTTACACCCAAACTTATTTCATCAGCCTTTTCCTCGGGACCCTTCCAGAATGGATATGTCTTTTTTAATATTTTTATTTTTTTTATTTTAAATATTAAAAGAGCAGTAAGATTAATTGCAAGGATATTTGACATTAAAAGAATAAAACTTCCAAAAGACAAAAGAGCATTTCCAAAGATTAGAGTTACTCCAATATTAACGGCGGGAGGCATCAAAGATACCGCAATAGCAATACCAACTAAAGAAGACTCTATTCTACCCGTTATGGCGAATGCTACAGCAAACCCAGCGCCAATTGAAACGATTAAATCAAAAACCGTTGGAAAATTTCTATTCATCATTTCATGGGTTACAGAGGGTGAATCATAAATAAGGAAAGCCAAACTTCCCAGGACAATTCCAGTCCCTATTGCAATAAGAATTCCAAAAAGTTGTCCAAAGATTCCTTTTTTAACTAAGATATAATTTTTGCTTATCATTCCATATGAAACGCCCAGTATAGGACCCATTAATGGAGATATGATCATTGCCCCTATAATAATCGCCGTAGAATTTAAAATAAGCCCTGCTCCTGCGATCAAAGCAGCTATGATGATAAAAATATAATAATTTAAATTTAATTCCATAACTTCTTTTAAAGTGGATTCGATTTCTTCTACAGATATCCGGCTTGTAATTTCATCAGAAACATCACTTTCTTCTTCTTTCAACTCTGGAATTGAAACATCTAATTTTAATATATCTATAATACCAAATTCAGTTCCCACTCCAATTTCATTAAGAACTTCTAAAACCCTAGCAACTTTAATTTTAGTGCAACGTATAATGACTAAAGAATTACTTTTACCTTCCAATAATATCATATTTTTAAAGTTAAGTTTCTCATTTAAAGCTTTTATTAATGATTCAATACGGCTTTTTGGTTCATTAGGAAGACTTATCTGAATTTGACTCATTTTAAACTATCCTTGGATGTATTAGTACAATTAGATTTTTAACTAATAATAAAAATTCTATAATATTTATAATAATTTTCTTTTTAACTAAAATGTGAATAAAACTTACGTTAATTTATTTAACCTACATTCCTTAAATAAATTCTTTTTATTTTCATTCTCTAATTATTATTGAATCTTTTTTAATCTATTCTGTAGCAATTTCATAGAAAAACAGAAACTTTAAAGGTTTTCGAAAGAGATTAATAATCCTAAACGATGAATTCTCCTACTTTTTTAAAGTCAAAGACGTTATCTTTATTGTAATCAACTTCTAAAATATCTCCTTCAATAAAATCACCTTCTAATAACTTCAAAGATAACGGATTTTGAATGTATGTTTGTATTGCTCTTTTCAGCGGTCTTGCCCCGTAATCTGGATCGAATCCTTTTTCACTAAGAAATTCTTTTGCCTTATCCGTGAGCTTTAATTTAATTTTATTGTCAGATAATATTTTGTTTAAGTTTCTAAGTTGTATATCTACGATTTGTTTTATCTGATCTTTTTTTAAGAAGTTAAAAACTATTATATCATCAACGCGATTTAGAAATTCAGGCCTGAAATAACTACTCAGTGTCTTCAAAATTAATTCTTTAGTTTCTTCTTTGCCCTTACCGCGGGATTCTAATATATATTGACTACCGATATTGCTAGTCATGATTATAATTGTATTCCTAAAATCTACAGTCCTTCCATGACCATCTGTTAAACGACCATCATCCATAATCTGCAATAATATGTTAAACACTTCTGGATGTGCTTTTTCGATTTCATCAAAGAGTATTACTGCATAAGGTCTTCGCCTTATAGCTTCTGTTAAATATCCACCTTCTTCATAACCAACATATCCTGGAGGTGCACCAATCAATCTCGCTATGCTGTGTTTCTCCATAAATTCTGACATATCAATTCTTACCATAGCATTTTCATCGTCAAAAAGAAATTCCGCTAAAGCTTTAGCAGTCTCGGTTTTTCCGACTCCTGTTGGACCCATAAAAATGAAAGTGCCTATTGGTCTATTCGGATCTTGAATTCCTGCCCTTGCTCTCCTAATAGCATTTGAGATTTTTACTAATGCCTCATCTTGTCCAATTACCCTTTGTTTTAATCGATTTTCCATTTTTAACAATTTTTCTCGTTCTCCCTCCAACATTCTTGAAACGGGAATACCAGTCCATTGAGAAACTACTTTTGCTATGTCTTCTTCGTCAACTTCTTGCTTTAACATTTTATTATTTTTTTGAATTTCATTCAATTCTGTGTTATATTTTTCTAAATCTTTCTTCAATTGATTAAGTATACCATAAATTAATTCGGCGGCTTTCCCAAGATCTCCACGTTTTTCGGCTTTATCAGCTTCTATCTTTGTTTCTTCCATCTTTCTCTTAATTTCGCTAATTTTTACTATTTTTTCTTTTTCGTTTCTCCATTGAATCTGCATTTTATCGCTTTCTTCATGTAGATTATGAAGCTCTTCGTCGATCTTTTTAAGTTTATCATTGGCAGATTTATCCTTTTCTCTTTTCAAAGCTTCTTTTTGGATTTCTAATTGGATAATTTTCCTCTCAATAGTATCAATTTCGGTTGGCATACTATCTATTTCTATCCTTAATCTAGAAGCAGCTTCATCTATAAGATCTATAGCTTTATCAGGTAAAAAGCGATCTGTAATATATCTATGAGATAAAATAACGGCTGCAATTATTGCAGAATCTGTTATTCGAACTCCATGATGTATTTCATACTTTTCTTTTAAACCTCTTAGAATTGCTATAGAATCTTCTACAGATGGCTCAGCGATATAAATGGTTTGAAATCTACGAGTTAATGCAGCATCTTTCTCAATGTATTTACGATATTCATCTAATGTTGTAGCGCCAATACATCGCAATTCTCCTCTGGCTAACGCAGGTTTTAACATATTTGAAGCATCAATTGCTCCTTCAGCTGCACCGGCTCCTACTAAAGTGTGTAATTCATCAATAAATAAAATATATTTTCCAGCACCTTCTTCAACTTCTTTTAAGAATGCCTTTAAACGATCTTCAAATTCACCACGATATTTCGCTCCGGCAATGAGGGCTCCTAAATCTAAAGATATAAGATCCTTTTCTTTTAAAGAATCTGGAACATCATTACTAGAAATCCGTTGAGCTAGACCTTCCACAATAGCGGTTTTTCCAACACCAGCTTCTCCAATTAATACGGGATTGTTTTTTGTGCGTCTTGAAAGGATATGCATAACCCTTCTTATCTCGTCGTCTCTTCCAATCACGGGATCTAGTTTTCCTCTTCTTGCTAAATCCGTAAAATTGCGACTATATTTCAGAATTGCTTGATATTTTCCCTCAGGATCTTGGTCTGTTATAGTTCGATTACCTCTAATATTACTTAAGGCTTGAAGAATCCTGTCTTTAGTTATTCCATAATTTCTTAATATAGGATAAATTGACAGAGACTCGTCTGCTGCTATTGCAATTAGTAAGTGCTCAGTACTTAGATATTGATCTCTTAAAAATCCTGCTTCCTTCCATGCAACATCGAATATTTTTTTAGTTCTTGGTGAGATCCTGACATCTGTAACTCCAGGTCCTGTAACTTTTGGCAACTTATCCAATTCCGCTTTCAAATCGTTTAATAATGTGTAAAGATTTACTCCGAGTTTTTGAAAAAGTGGTGTAGCTATTCCATCTTGTTGCTCGATCAACGAAACTAACAAATGAGGAGGTTCTATTTCCTGATTTTCGTTATTTTGGGCTAGTGATTGAGCAGCCATTAGACCTTCTTGAACTTTAATCGTGAATTTATCAAATTTCATCATCTTATAATTTTACCTATAAACCTGTTTTTTGTAATTTTTCTAATAAATCTTTTTGGTTCTTTTTTAATCTTTTAGGAACTTTAATTTTTATTCTAACCATTAGATTACCCTTTTGCTCTGAATTAATTTTATAAAAACCTTGATTTTTTAATCGGAGGACTGTAGAATCTTCGGTTCCGGGAGGAATTGTAACGTTTAAAGTTTTTTCTGTACCAGGCACTTGAACATTACCTCCTAATACCGCTGTTGTAAATGGGATTTCTTGTTCTATATATACATCATCGTCTTTTCTTTCAAATTTACTATGCTTTTTAATTTTTACAATAATATATAAATCTCCAGGTTTACCTCCATTTTCTCCGGGCAAACCTTTCCCTTTAAGGCGTAACTTTTGATTGTCTTTAATTCCTCTAGGAATCTTTATAGTTAAAGTCTTATTTTGCCCCATTAGAGGATCTTTATATTGAATTTTTCGTTGAATGCCATTAAATGCATCCATAAAATCAATTTCGATGTTATATTTTAAATCTTCTCCTTCTCTTGGAATATTATAATCTGCCGATGTTGATCTAGATCTTGTACTACCCCCTCTATGGGAAAATACGTCAAATATATCTCCTAAATCGTTAAAAAAGTCAAATCCCCCAGTTTTACGACTTTTACTTGATTTTCCAAAAATATCGTTAAAATTATAACCTTCAGATGAACCGGTGGTTGAGTAGTAAAAAGGTGTACCATCTGGAGATTGATAAACTTGCCCATCTCTTCCAGAAACACCGCCCCATTGCTGATAGGTAGAGGGATCTCCTTCTACCACACCAAATTTGTCAAACATTTCTCTTTTTTTATCATCACTTAGAACACTATATGCCTCGTTAATTTCTTTAAATTTCTCTCCTGATTTAGGCTCGTCTGGATTTACATCAGGATGATATTTTCTTGCTAATTTGCGAAATACCCTCTTAATTTCTTCTTTTGAAGCACCTTTATCGATTCCTAATATTTTATAATAATCTTTTGCCATGTTTTACACTTTTGTTTTCACTACAGTAAATTAAAAAAAAAAAGAAAATAGCTAGTTTTAAACTTATTCAAACTCAGCATCTATAAAATCATCGTCTTGACCAGTAGCTTTTCGGTATTTTTCTTCTTCTATTTCGTCTTGTGTTTTACCTTGTTGTTGTTTATACATTCGAGCTGAAACTTCGTGTAAGGATTGTTGTAATTCTTCAATAGCACTTTTAATTCTATTTTCATCATCTGATTCCATAGCACCTCTAAGATCTGATATCTTTTGTAAAATTTTATCCTTTAAATCACCAATTATTTCTTCATTTTCTTTAAATAATTTTTCAGTTTGATAGATCAGTGCTTCTCCTTGATTTTTAACTTCTACTAATTCTTTGAATCTTTTATCTTCTTCAGCATGACCCTCAGCTTCTCGAATTTTTTGCTCGATATCGTTATCAGACATCTTGGTAGACGCGGTAATTGTGATTGATTGACTTTTTCCAGTACCTTTGTCTTTAGCCGAAACATTTAAAATACCGTTTTGATCAATATCAAACTTCACCTCAATTTGAGGCACGCCTCTTGGTGCTGGTGGAATTCCAGTTAAATTAAATTTCCCTAAAGTAATGTTATTCTTTGCTATAGGGCGTTCGCCTTGTAGGACATGAATTTCTACTGCCGGTTGATTATCTGCAGCTGTTGAGAATATTTCTTTTTTTTCCACCGGGATAGTGGTGTTTCTTTCAATTAATCTAGTGAAAACACCTCCTAAAGTTTCAACACCTAAAGACAATGGAGTTACATCTAATAAGAGTAAATCCTTAACTTCTCCTGTTAAAACGCCCCCTTGTATCGCAGCACCCATCGCAACGCACTCCATAGGATCAATGGCTCTCTCAGGTGGTTTACCTATTAAATCTTCGAATTTATGTTGGACGCTAGGCATTCTTGTAGGTCCACCAACTAAAATTACTTTACCAATTTCTCCTTTCTTTAATCCCGCATCTTTGAATGCTTTCAAAATGGGAGCATCTAATCGTTTTAACACGGGATCGATTAATTGTTCTAATTTAGCCCTTGTAAATGTCATGGTTAGATGCTTTGGACCTTCATCTGTTGCAGTAATATATGGCAAATTAATATCAGTAGTTATTGAAGTAGATAATTCAATTTTTGCCTTTTCAGCAGCTTCTCGAACCCTTTGCATTGCCATCGAATCTTTTCTTAAATCAATACCTTGTTCTTTTTGAAATTCTGAAACTATGTAATCAACAAGAAGGTTATCCATATCTGTCCCTCCTAATTGAGTGTCTCCTGATGTCGAAATAACTTCAAATACTTTGTTATCCATCTCCATTATTGTGACATCAAATGTACCACCGCCAAAATCTAACACTGCAATTTTTAAGCTAGCACCTTCTTTATCTAAACCATATGCCATAGCTGCTGCAGTAGGTTCGTTGATTAATCGCCTTACGTTCAATCCAGCTATCCTACCAGCATCTTTTGTCGCTTGTCTTTGATTATCGTTAAAATATGCAGGAACAGTTATAATAGCGTCAGTGACCTTTTCGCCCAAATAAGCACTAGCATCATCTTTAATTTTTCTCAGTATCAAAGCAGAGATCTCTTGAGGGGTGTAATCTTTTCCATCAATTTTAACTTTATAAGAAGTTCCCATTTTCCTCTTTATTCCTGTAATCGTTCGATCTGGATTCGAAATTGCTTGTCTTCGAGCAGGTTCTCCAATTATTCTTTGTCCATCCTTCGTAAAAGCTACATAAGAAGGAAATGCTTTTCCTCCTAAACTAACTCCTTCAGCACTAGGTATAATCGTTGGTTTTCCGCCAATTAATACAGCAGCTGCTGAGTTGGAAGTTCCTAAATCGATTCCTATTATTTTTCCCATTCTATATCACTTCTTTTTATATATTTTATTCTTATTTTAATTTTTATAGAATTTCGTTATTTGATTTTTTTGATATTTTGACCCGAGCGGGTCTTAAAACTTGTTTTTTATTGTTAAAATAATAACCTTTATTCAATTCTTTTGTTATTATATCTTCAGGGATATCTTCATTATGTTCGACCATTACAGCATCATGTTTATAAGGATCAAATTTTTCTCCTTCGCAATTCATTGGCTCAACACCCTCGTCAACAAGGAGTTTTTCAAAATTTTTAACTACCATTTCAAATCCCTTCATTAAAGATTCATCTGTTTCATAAGACTTTGATAGTACTAATGTCCTTATTAAATCATCGTAATGTTCGATTAATTTCTTCAAAATACTCTCCTTTACATAAAACTTATACCTTTCTTTTTCGCGTTCTGAGATTTTCTTGAAATTTTCAAAATCCGCTTTTACTCTTATCATAGAGTTAAGATATTCTTCAGACTGTTCTTTTAATTCTCTAATTTTTATTTCGTATTTTCTCAATCCCTCGATTTCTCGATGTAATATTTCATTCTCTGATTTTAATTTTTCGTATTGTTCTACTAGTAAATCAAATTTTTCTGCTTTTTCCTTAAGGGTTTTGTATTGTTCCTCCGATATTAAAGTATTATCAGAAGGATCTTTAAGAAATCTTCGATCATTTGGAAGTTTATTAAAATCATCTCCAAACATCCTAAATATCAGATCTCCCTTCTTTATTTATTAATTTCAATTTTATCTTCTTAATTTTCATTCTAAATTCTAAAGAATTTAAAAGTACTTTTTAGCTTTGCTAAAGATAAAAATGATTTTTTTATTAATAAAATTAATTGTACAAATAGGATTAGAATAAAAATTAGATGATTAATACTCATGAAAATAATATTGAGATTAATACTTAGATTGTAGATTCCAAAACTGCAATGAAAAAGCTAATTAATATAGATATCGATAGAGTAATAATTGATAACTATTCACGAATTAAAGAATTATTAAATCGGTATAATTATTACAAATTTTCACTTAGGAGTATTTAAGAATCTAAAAAGGAATGCTTTATTATTCCAAAAAATACTATCTAATTTACATGTAAAAAAAGATTTACATTTATCAATTATAATTTATCTTTATAACTAGTAATATTTTATAATAAAATATTTCAAAATATAGACATAATTTATTGGGTATTAAAAATAAATCAATTATCTTTTAATGAAGTTCAAATTTTTTAATTTTAATAATGATGCTGAACTAACCACAAAAGAGGTTCTATCTCTAAAAATAAAAGCAAATTGTAATTTATAAATCTGAAGAACTAAAATTTCGATCTGAATGAACTAATTTAAAATATCCAAAATGATTCGAAATCTCTTCATGAAAATCCTTTAATTCTTCATTTCTCAACAGACTATTAAAAAAATTCACTACAGAATTATAAATTTTTTCAATAAATGTATTTGTTCGACTCATTTCGTAAGAAAGTTCCAAGATAGCGTCATAATTTATCGTTAAATCGATTTCCCTTCTAATCTCTTCAGTTAACTGTTCTTTAAGTTTTTTAATTCTCAAATTAGTCCATATTGTTTCATAAACAAAATAATTTATAAATTGTATAAATTCTGTTAACGCCGTAACCCCTAAAGCTATAGTAATATCACTGGTGATTATAAATGCTGTGAAAAAGCCGAGAAATATCGTTATAACTCTATAAATTATACTCTTTATAAGACTTTCTTTCCATTCCATCTTTAATTAACACCTTTTAAATTTTAATTTTTTTCGATCTTTTTTCCTGTGAGATTTTTAAGGATAATGGGTCAATTTTTATAATCAAAATAAAAAATGTGTTTCAAAATATTTAAACGTATATACAAGAAATAATCTAAGAAATCCGATTTAGAAAAGAAACTTCGAATCCATAAAACTCAAATTTAGAAGATTTGTCTATATCATATCTTTATTTTACTCAATATATCATCAAGATAATTGATATTTTCCTGCTCAAGTTCTTCCTTTAACGCATACGCCAACGAATATCTAAATGCCCACACTTCCAAATTCTATTAATAACATGTTTAAATTCAATAAAAAACAAGGTTCATAGGAAAAGGGATAAAAAAAATAAGACATGAATGTTTAAAATAAAAGAAAAGTATGGCGATAAAAATAATCCATAAAATTAATTTAATTCCTAACTTAAAATATAAAAAAATTCACTCTACCAAGAAATAAAATTAAAATATTTTCAATTTTTGATTCTTCCTGATATAGATTAGTGTGATCGTCAATCTTGGAATTCTATTCTAATTATTCTCTAAATTAAATATTAATTTAAAATTGATTATTAAGATTCAGATGAGTCTTTATTCTCACTTGAAGTCTTTAGAAACTTTAGAATCTCTTCTCTAAATAATGTAAAATCAGGAAGCCCATAACAAATTTCTTTAAAAGCGACTTCATCATCAATCTTTCCATATCGATGGACTAAGAAATTTCTAAATCCCTTTAACTCCTTAATTTTCTCAGCCATTTTTTTTGATAAAATATTATTATCCAATAAAGCATCGATAATATCGTCCCTATTTGAAGGGATTCCTAATTTTAAATCCGAATTAATTATTGAGCAAATATTAATAATTTCTTGAATTGATGCTTCGACTTTTTTATAAATACCATCTTTAACTAAGCCTAAAGCTTTAAACTCGTTTATATTATCAGGAAGATTTTCTTTTACTAAATCAATACTTTCTTCAATTACTTTAATTTTAGTTTTAATTATATCAGTTCTCAAAACAATCACCGATTAATATAATCTAAATATAATGGATAAAATTCTTCATATTCATCAATGGTCTCGTTAGCGATTTCATATATCCTTTCTTCTTCCTTCACATATAAAATTTCACCTTTTAATACCTCAATCTGAACATATAATGGAAGTAATTGAAAAATCTGAATATCAAATTTTTCATTAAACATTTTTAATAATTCTAAACGTATTTCTGGGAGTTTTTTCATTTCATCATTAAAATATAAACAGATATCTATATCACTATCTTCTAAATGATATTCACTCAGAGAAGAACCATACAAAATGAAAAACTCTATTTTGGAAAAATACTTTGTATCTCTTAACTGCTTTAAAAATTTTTTAGCTAATTGTTTAATCTCTCCTTTCATATTAACATTATATCTTAAATAAAATATATAATCATTGCTGTAAACCATACAATAAATTTTGTCATAAATTTATAATTTTAACGCCATAATTTGTATTATTTATTAATTTCATACTCTAAAAAAGATACCCGCGAATTTTGATTATTCTACTATGGAGTAGATTGTGATGAAAATGTAAATTCATTTTCTCCAATTCCTAATACTACTTTCATTTGCAATTACTCATAGGTTATCTTTATCCTTTTTTCTGAATGTTTTATTCTTTTTTTATACTTCAAATTCTTAATTTTATGGGACCAAATCAATTTGCTGGATTTCAATTCTTTTAAAAAATCATGCGGACTGTATTAATTCCCGTAATATCAATATCCAAAGAGTTCTTCCTTTAACGCATTTGCTAACGAATATCAAAACGCCCATACTTCCAAATTCTATTAGTAGCATCTTTATAAAAGACATTTTATAAAAAAGTAAAATTTAAATGTATACTTATTAATTTGTATTTTGCACCGAAATCTAATCTAATAAAAAAAATTACAAAATGAATTATATGGAGGTGGAAAATAAAAATGATATTTATTTCATATTGGGAGTTAAATCCTGATTTTGATCCAGCAGATATGGCTAATATCGCGCAAGAGCTTATAAGTAAAAAAATCTACCCCCCTGAAGGAGTTAAGGAAATTGCATTTTATGTTAGTACCTCGGATAATTGGGGTATTAGTATAGATGAAGCCGACAGTGAAGAAGCTTTAGCAAGGAATACTGCTATGTGGAGAATTGCTAAACCTGGTATAATGAAATTTATTAAAACCACTCCTGCTATGGAAGTAGTCAAAATACTCCCAATATTAGTAAAATTGAAAAAACAAATAAAAGGTTAATATCAAAGAGACTTTGTTTCTGAAATCGAGGGTTATAAGTTAGATTTTGAAGTTTTCATGACAGATGTTGAATCATTACCACTTATTGGTCTTGAAATCCCCAAACCATAAAAAACAAAAAAATAATATTTAAAGCAAATTATATTTCCATCTTTTTTTTTATCCTAAAGTGTTTTAATTCAGGTAGTTGAATTAGATTTATTAGATGTTAGTAAAAAGTTAATTACTAATCAGTCTAACCATTATTCCTTAACTTTTCGTAATAAACCCATATTGGAAAAAAATAACTGGTTCTAAAATGGTAGAAGAAAAAGCATAAAGAAAGATACAGGTTAAGGCCTAAGCAGTCTCACCGTGGAGGACCCACCCCAACTCCTAGTGCAAAGCCTATTACCTGGACGGTGCGCATCCAAGCGAGCCCTCCCAAAGTCTCGATGCCACCACCCAGTCGGTACAAGGTCACTTCTTAAATATTTTACAAATTTTACATATTGACCAAGAAACCATAAGGAATTGTTATCATACCTGTCATTACTTACTTCATTGGTTGTTTCGAGGTGGGTAAGAAATTTTGTAATAAAATCTTCAAGTGTTTTTCCTGTTTCTCCTTGATAAGCTTGCGTCTGTAATGTTCGTAAGTAATCACGAGGAGAAGAGCCTAT
>Ga0315547_1000036_pt1 | contig 170128 bp, 160 predicted proteins | sample SalMarSW160240MG_2_FD_202542 | JGI IMG/M metagenome (GOLD analysis project Ga0315547, IMG submission 202542) | Salt marsh sediment microbial communities from the Plum Island Ecosystem LTER, Massachusetts, United States - Salt Marsh Sediment SW1601-240 ... | reverse complement strand
AGCATTTGTGATAAGATTGGAATTAAAATGAGCACAATTAATTATCAGGTTAAAAATCATATTTTCGGTAAAAAGAGAATTTCAGGATTCAAAAGTTTAGTAAACTCATCAAAATTGATAAAAGAAGTAATTGAAGGTGTTGTGTTTGATGCGCTAATAATTAAGTCTGATATTGTTCAAGATATCTCAGTTGGGAAAGAAATTGAAGAATCAGATGAAAGTGAAATTGTAATTATTGACCTAAAAAATGAAAAGGAACATCATTTTAATGTAAGTCTGGAAGATTTTCGAGATATAGTTCCTCATAATTTGCATTCAGACCAACTCAAATTTACCATAAATACTTATCCACTTAATTTTTTAGAGAACTATGCAAATATAATAAATAGGAGCGATTTTCAAATTTTAAAATTAAATAAAAGGCATCCGGAAAAAGGCCCTCCTATATAAGTTTTAATTACTTCCTTTTTTCTCTCCTTTTAATAAATTTTTTTAAAGTTCCTCCACGCTCTAAAAACGTGTGAAGGGTTTAAAATAAACTGATAATCAAATAAACGATTAGTAATAAACCAAAGCAGATAAATGTGGGAATTGCAATATATTTAAAAGTTTTTTTATAGTCAGTTTTGAAGTATTGGATACTGTATGAAAGACATGGGTGAAGTGGGGTTATTAAATACCCTAAAAATATCGCAACATATAAAAATATAAAATCAAGTAAGGGCATTACGATAAGAAAATTTTGGATTAAATAAATCGGAATTAAAATTGAAATTGGTAATATAACGCGCCCTAAAGCAAATCCAAGGGAAAATCCGATGCAAATTAATAATATAAACGGTATATCTAATGCTCCAATATCTTCAGGCAACCCTGAATTTATGAATATATCTAAAAATAAGAACATTGCAATAATCAAAAGTGGAAATCTCCAAATTTGCATTTTTTTAGCGATATTTCTTATATTTGATACCGGCATTTTTGCAAATTTTAAAGCAACCCAAATGCTCAAGACTAATCCAATAAATAAAAAAATCTCTGGAATAGTAAGATTTAGAACAATTCTACCAATAAAATCAATAATTGGTGCTATCACAATGGGGATAAGATTAAAGAACACTTTTTTAAGATCCCGAGTATTTATCTCTTCCGTTTTTTCAATTGTTCGAAGTAATGTGTAGTATCCAATAATTATCATAACGATAAATGGAATAATCATCGCTGCAATAATGATATATAATAAAATACCGGATAAGGCGCTGGCTACAATCAGAGTGGAGGAAAGAGGATAAATTAAAATTAATACATGACGATACCATACATTGATTCCAACCTTACGATTAGGATTAAGGTTTGGATCTATTTGATCTATGATTGGAGCGGAGAGAAGTGCCCCTCCCGGTACTGGTAACAGCCCAAAAAGCCCGGGGGCTGTCATTAATGCAACTCTTTTAGAAACCCTCATTTTTTGAACCAATTCAAGCATTAGGCCTGACTCTTCCATTATACCACCGAGAATGGGGATTAGTGTTACTGAAAGTGCTAATAGGATGATTGAAGGATCCGTAAAGACTGAAATAATCGAAATTATTACATCTACTTGAGTTAAAATTCCAAATATTAGAGCCCCAAAAAACAAAATGATGCTCAATTCTTTTTTAGAAAAAATAATAATTAATGCAATTATCAGAAGAAAGCTTAGCCAAGGTGGTATCACAATAAAGAAAATATTTATTCACTTAAAAATCGCTTTAAATATATAATTTATTTTTTTTGAATAAAAAACAAGACAATTTCGTAAAAGAAATAACATAAATTATAAATAATTCTGTGATTAAATTATTTATAATCGAAATCTTTTTTAAGAGGTTTATTAAAAAATGGGTGCTGGAAAAATTTTTAGTGTATTAGCTGGACTTTTAACGATAGTAGCAACATACTTTTTATCTTTTTTTGCATTTGAATTCTTTTTTGTAACCATTTATCTTGGTGGAATAGGCTCAATGAAACAAATCCCAGAGATGTTAACCAATCCTGATTCATATGCGACTTTATTTAGTTTACCTACTTTTGCAATTTATATTATTGTAGTCGTTATTATTTTTTTCTTGATTTCAGGGATCTTTCAGTTAATTGGGGTAAAAAGTCGCGTATTAGTGATTATAGGCTCAATATTGCCAATTTTAATAGGTATATATATTTTATTATATGGTTTTGGGGTTCTTCCTACGGAATTGAGTATATATACATTTTTATTTTGGGATGCCGAGCCATTAATAGATGGAATAATTCCGCTTAAAATATTAGAACTTGACACAGTGGATATTGGGACATACGTATTAATTGCAGGAGGCTTTTTAGGTCTTATTGGAGGTTTTGCAGGCAGAGATTAATAATAATTAATTTTTTTTTTTTTATTATTTTTTCCAGATATTTCTTTTATTAAGACTTACAATAATAAAAAGAAAGGAAAATAATTGAATTACAATTAATATCGCTACATATCTCCAAGAAATCATGAAAAATTAATGATTTAAGGAATATTATTGATTGTTTTAAGCTTACTTAATTTTTGAAAATGATTTCTTATATTCTTGTGGATTTCCACCAGATTCAATATAATCAACATATACTTTTAAACTCTTTAAAAATAAATCTGCAGCTATTTCCATAACACTTCTTTGGTCCTCTAATTCAAATTCTGCCCAAAGTGTCACTTCGGTTCCTTCATCTACAGGTTTAAAAATGTATCCTATTGAAGTCATCGGACTTCCCTCTTGTGTCGATGTCATTCTCTCATTTGGAATATTTTCTATTTCAGTATTTATAACATCTCCAACATTTGTTTTAAAGAAGTATTTACCGGGTTCAAGTTCAGTAGCTTCATTTATAACAATATTCCATCTAGGTAAAGTTGAATAGTCCTTCATAATATCATAAATTTTATTTAAAGACGCTTTAATTATAATTTTTTTATCCATTCTTGGCAAAAAAACAACTCCCTTAAATTTTTTTCAAGTTTGTTTTTATATTATTTAATTAATTAAATTTATATATAAAAATTTTCATGAATTTCTTTCTAATTTGAAAATTACCTTTTTTTTTTTATATATGTATATTTTTAGTCTTCTTTTGATTAAATTGATTAAAATTAAACAAAAAATATTGATTGGAAATCTAATAATATTCATTGTAGGAATGTCTGGATTTATTTCTTTATTATCATCTAAGAAAATGGTCTCGATTGATTTTTCCCAGGCAAATATAAAACGTATAGACTCATCAGAATATGGTCTAAACCAATCAAATGTCGATGATCTTTTAGATGACAGACTATCTGATTATAATCAATATGGATGCTTCCAGGAATATTATTCTCCATCAATCAGGGATACTTATTTTGCTCTGTATGTTCTGGATGCAATCAGCAAATTACATCAAATCGATGAGGGAAAAGTCTTACAATATATAATGTCTCATTATGATTCTGTGAACAATGAATTTCAGGATGATTATTCCCTTAGGTTTTATGATCTTATAGACTCGGAAGCTTATTATCAAAACTCTCCCCTCTTGACATATTGTTATGCAGTTTTTTCTTTGATTATATTGGATGAGCTAAGTGCATTAAACCAGGAAGATATTACGGATTATATATGGAACTGCCACGATCCGGATACTGGTGGATTTTTTAGTTGTCCTTCTCCCGATAGTTCCCCGCAAAATATTCCAACAGCAGAAAATACATTTTTTGCCGTCGAATTATTGAATGCCCTTAACATAAATTGGGATTATTACCTTTTTCAGAGAAACCAAATTATTTCCTTCCTGAATTCACTTCAAGTCCAGAGTCCCTATAATTCGTACACCCACGGTGGGTTTAATAATGATTTGGAAGATTTAGTAGATACAGTTTTAAGATATGATCCTAACTTGAGATCCACATTTTTTGCTATTACTATACTTGATTCTTTTGAAATGCTGGACGTGATAAACATTGAAAATCTCTTACAGTATATCGATGGGTTGTACGAAATAGATTCGGGTTGTTTTTATTATAATTATTTTAACAAAATTACAAAAACTTATAATATTTTTTCGACCGCTTTAACGATGGAGGTTGCAGACCTTATCGGCTATAACTATAATAATTCATTATCAACAGATTTTTTGTTAAACATTAGAATGAATGGCGGAGGTTGGGAGAATACTCAATTTTTGGGGACCTATGAGTTAATTGATACTTATGAGGTTATAAGGTATTTCAAAAGGAATGAAACACTTTTTTATCTTGATGATTTAGCAAGAGAAGAAATTTACCAATTTATCCTAAGATTCCAGCAAATAGAAGGGTTCTCTTCTCTATCAAGAGACCATACTTCTCTAAAGGTAGTCTGGAATACCGTTAGCTCTTTCGATTTAAATTATAGAATCCCCGATTTAAATCTGCAGGAGTTATATGAACTCATAGAATCGGCTCATAAAAATTATACTTTCGGTAATCTTGGTGAAGGTACATTCTACGGACCTGCCACATCAAATTTAACTTCCGTTAATTATAGAACAGCCCCGTTGGAATATAAAGGAACAAAAAAACACACTTATTCGCAAGAGATAGGATTCCTTCATTCGGTAGAGCATATCTTCTATGCTTTATCCGCTTTAGATACTATATATAAACTTGACGATTTTTCTTCAGCTAACAACCTGACTGAGTTACTTGAGCATATAATAGCATGTCAATTCTTAGAACCCGGATATACCAGATACGGCGGATTTATTCCGGATTATATATATACTTTATATCCGCCTGAGAATTATGAGGACCATATTTATTTACATTACTCCTATTTTACCATAAGATGCATAGAAATACTCGATATATTCTTGGATGACGGGGATATAACTAATAACGGGATAGACATTGACGCACTGTGCACCTTTATCTCCGCAGGTGTTATGGAATCTTCGCAATATCTTTATTATGACCCCAACTATTCCGATGATTTCAGCGATATTTTGAAAGATATTTATTATATGGTCTATGTCTTAACATCTGTAGGGAGATATAATTTAGATACCCAAAAAATTATAAATTACATTTTTTCACAGTTGGATTATTCCAATTTTAGGGATGTTTATTATACGTTTAAAATTTCAAAAGTCTTGAATATTACCATTGACCTTGATATTGAGAAAGTTAGGACTCTAATTCATAGTTTATATATTGGGGATGAAAAAGAATATTTTGCCTTAAACACTTCGGAAACCATCGACACGGATATGGTCTTTTGGATATGTGATATTGCAGTAAATGATGACATTAGGTTATATTATCAAATAGATGATAATGCCACCCTCGGATATACATTTAGAATTGAGTCGAGTTTATGTAATCTAATTCTTGACAGTTTTGGACCGACGGTAACGGTAAAATTTGAGAGCGATAAGTTGGGAACGATTGTTTTGGATAAAAACGGTGAGAATTTATATGAAAAAAACATTTATCTTGACCTTAATCCCGACTACCTCCCGAAAATAGACGGTAAAATATGCGTGTATTCGGGAATAGAAAAAATAATTGAAACCCCCGTAGAAATAAATACCAATATAGACATAATTTCGGAAAATTGCTATAATAATAATTCAAATTCTATAACCGTAGAATTTAATTATACCGTTAATACATCCTCGGGATATATTCCAATATCGAGAACAGAAATGTATGCAAGTGTTTTTTTCAACGATTCTTTTATAGAAAATATTTCTTTGGAATCGTCTCAGGTCGGACAGAAGAATCATTTTAATCTGACTTATGGTCTTGTAGGTATAGGGTCATATATTTTCGATTTTTACGTAATCCATCCGTTCTTAGATCCTGATATATATAGTCAAAATATAGGAAAAAAAGAATTAACGCTTCAGACACATTATTCGAACGAATTGTTCTATCAAGTAGATAACAATGTTACTCTCGGACATTCATTCCATATAGAAGCAAACCTTTCTAATCCAATTCTTGACAGTTTGGGACCACCGGTATCAATAAAATTTGAGAGCGAAAAGTTAGGAATGATTATTCTGGATAAAAACGGTGAAAATTTATATGAAAAAGATATTTATCTTGACCTCAATCCTGATTATCTTCCAAAAATAAATGGAAATTTATGTGTATATTCGGGAATAGAAAAAATAATTGAAAATCCCGTAGAAATAAATATCAATATAGATATAATTTCTGAGCATTGCTATACTAATAATTCAAATTCTATAACCGTAGAATTTAATTATACCGTTAATACATCCTCAGGATATACCCCAATATCGGGAACAAGTATGTATGTAAATATTATTATTAACGATACTTTTAACGAAAATATTACTTTGGAATCATCACAGGTAGGGCCAAAAAACCATTATAGTATAACTTATGATTTTGTAGATTCAGGTTCGTATATTTTTGATTTTTACGTGATCCATCCGTTCTTAGATCCCGATATATTTAATCCAGAGATAGGAAAAAAGGAATTAACATTTCAGATATATTACTCAATCAGCACTTTACCTGAGATTCCTGATAATAATCCCTCAGATAATGATAATTCGACGGACACAAACAATGAAGAAACCGATTCAGAAGAACAGTATGTTTCTAATTATAATATGCCTGCTCTAACAGGTATTTTTGGTTTTGCAATTGTTTTAACTGTATCATCAACTGTAATAAGAAGAAAGCAAAAGAAAAATCAAATAACTGATATGAAAAAAAAAATAAAAAACAAAAAACATAATAACACTCCAATTGATAATAAGAATTTAAAACCTTAACTTTTTTCTTTTTTCTGGATCATCATGTTAGAGTTTAGTTTCGAAAATTGGAATAAATTTATGGATTTTATACAAAAAAAACTCCCGATTAGGGAGGATATGTTTTTTAACCTAAATGATTTATCTCAAAAACTAGATCTTTCGAGAAGTGAATTAATATTTTTATTCACAGTTTTTATTTACGCTTGTGAGTATAGCAATGAATGTCTTAACAAAATGGATATCAAAATATCAAATAATACGATATTTTTTACTTATTCTAAAAACCACATCAAAAAAATTTCATTAAGTATCAGAGATTATAAAGATCTTAGTGATATTATCTACCTTTTTAAAAATATCCAAAAAGGAAAGGGCTTCGAAATTGATTCAAATTTAAAAATTCCTGTAATTACGAAAATCCAAGGATTATATAAACAATATCCTTTTATGTTTAAGAAATTAAATGGATACATTTTCCCTTCAGAAATTGGATACAAATTAGGAATTGCAGCACTGTCCTTCAAAAGAGTAAATCAAATTCCTAAAACATTAGATGTATTAAATTATAGATTTGAAATAAAAAAAAAAAAATTTTAATTTATTTACTTATATAATCGATAATTTCGTATTTTGGTTTCTACAACATACCATAAGACACCAAGGGGTATACAAATCACCCAATTAATCGGTAAGTAAGTAAAACAAACAATGTAGTTAAAAGGGTTAATTCCAATAATTGATGCGCAATAATGGTCGCCCCAAATGGCAACAACAATCCCAAAATATAAGATTTGTGCTAATAAGATATGATACGTCGCCTTTCCAATCACAGCAATTGTTTTTGTGAATCTACCCTTCGCTCTTTTGGGTAATAATTTCATTCCAATCAGAAATAAGAAAGCAGAATAAGGAAATACAAATAAATTGTAATCTCCCCTAATAAAGCCAAATCGAAAATCAAAAAATTGATACATTATAAGATAGATGACACTAAGTGGAAATAAAATCCAAATAAACAAATTCCTCTTCTGTGTGATACCGTATCCCATAGAAAACCACATACCCAACCCAATAGCAGAAAGATATATAAAAACACTACAAATTACAAAAAGATAACTATAATATATTTCCCAAGAAGGAAATGGAGGTGTACCAAAACAAAAAAAGATAAACAACTGAGCGGCAATTTCAATGACAAAACATGAAATTAGGGTTAATACTCTCCAAATAGGTTTGCTTGAAAAACCTTTATATAGTAATGGCATGATTAAAATAGATTCGAAAATTATTGGAATGAACCAATTACCTGGACCCCAAAATGGAAGAATTCCCATAATCATATTAACTTTACCAAAATGAGGAAATAATTGAGTTTCAATCATCGCATCATAATCGAAATTATAAAGAACCAAGCCAACAATGGTTGATATTATATATAGTATTAGAAAAGGAACTATATAGCGTAAGATTTTATTTTTAAAGTAACTCTTCGAATATAACTCCCTCAATGGGGCATTTCCCTTCTGTTTAAATGAATTCCCCATGTTAAAACCCATAATCACCAAAAAAACAGGAATAGAAATTCTTTCCCAAAACGCAACTCCCACATCACCCTTTATCGTCCATGGTATTGTATGGTCGAATATAACTAAAAATATCATTAAAGCTTTCATTGCATCTACTTGAAAATAATGAGTCTTGCTCTGTCCCAAATCTTCTGGCTCACTTTTTATTAAATTAACTTCATTCATATTTTTCATCGCATTTTTTAAAAACACTTATTTTTAATAGTAATCGGGTATTTGGTTAATTCTTTAGAAATATTTAAGTTTTTTCCTAAAAGAATTATAAAAAATATTCTCTTTTGATTGGGATAAAATATAAAGATTTATTAAATCTTATTTCTCAAATCATCAGAGATAAAGAATTTTATAATTTAGTATATCTATTTAATTTTAATACGATAAATACATGAAAAAATGAAGATAAAAAAGTTAGAAAAAATCTTATTTTGGAATATCTTAGGTTTGATTCTTGGTTATCTCGTTATAATTCTTTTTTATTTAATAACTAGTTCTATTGCATTGACTTTCCAAGAAATATACGTTGAAATGTTTGGATTTCTCCAAGCCTTAACTTTCCTTATTATATTAGTTTTACCCATATCAATTTTTATATTATCAATACCGTATATAATCATCGCGTTCGTTGATTATTTAAAAGGTTCAAGGAAACAAGATCAAGAAGATCTCATTGAATTTGAAAATGTTATATTTAAAATTTTTATACCTTTTGGGTTAATATTAATTTTTTTCTCAGGTATTTATCTCATATTAAGAGTATTTTTTGGTCAAGATATGATTTTTCTATTTGCTTTAATGAGCATATGCGTTTTTATATATTGGGGTGTGTTATTAATTAAAAATTTGAAAAAGTAGAGGAATAAAAATAAAGGTTTATAATGAAAAAAATCTACCGATTTACGAGCACTCTGGACTCAAATTACTTGAAAAATCCACAATTCTGGCTATTAATCTTGACCATTGGGCAAGGTTGAGAGAACCATCTGCTCTATAAATCTATTTATTCCTTCATCGTTTTTACATTTAAAAGCATTCCTATACATTTTTTGCCAATAAATTCATTAAAATTCAATGCTTTTTATCTCATATCACATTAATTTTTTTGTTGAAATCCAAATTAATAAAGAGCAAAAAATATTAATTTATCCAAAAATTTTAAAACTTTAAAAAATAAGGAGACTTATTAATTAAATCTATATAATTTCAAATCTATATAAAATAACAAAAAAGTGATGATAAATGCCTAAGGAATTACCACACTTAAACTTGATTATAATCGGTCATGTCGACCATGGCAAGTCAACCATGATGGGACACATGCTAATACTCGCAGGAGCTATCTCAGACCGCGAAGCAAGGGAACTTGAAAAACTTGCGAAAGAACTCGACCGTGAATCTTGGAAATTCGCTTATGTACTTGATAGATTAAAAGAAGAACGAGAACGTGGCCTTACAATAGACCTTGCGTTCAGAAGATTCAATACAAATAACTTTTACTTCACTATAATTGATGCACCAGGACATGCGGATTTTGTTAAAAATATGATAACCGGCGCCTCTCAAGCAGACGCAGCAGTCCTCGTAGTTTCCGGTAAAAAAGGAGAATTCGAAACTGGCATAGCTGCTAATGGCCAAACCACAGAACACGCATATCTTGCCCAAACTCTAGGTATAAAACAATTGGTTGTTGCAGTTAATAAAGCCGATGATGCATCATTTAACTATTCTGAAGAACGGTTCAATGAAGTAAAAGATGGAGTCTCTAATCTCTTAAAAAGAATTGGCTTCAACATTAAAGAGACTAATTTTGTGCCAGTTAGTGGAATAACAGGCGATAATATCGTTGAGAAAAGTGATAAAACACCTTGGTATGATGGACCAACACTTTTCGAAGCAATGGACAAATTTAAATTACCAGAAAAGCCATTGGATAAACCTCTTAGACTCCCAATTCAGGATGCGTATAAAATAAAGGGCACAGGTGTCGTACCCGTTGGTAGAGTTGAAACTGGTGTAATGAAGGTTGGAGAAGAAATTCTTATATTGCCTACTGGATTTAAAGGAGAGGTTCGAAGCATCGAGATGCACCATGAGGGATACGATAAGGCGGAACCAGGTGATAATGTTGGTTTCAGTATTCGAGGTATAACTATGAATGATGTTCATCGTGGAGATGTCTTAGGTCATCCCAGCGATCCACCTACAGTTATCTCAAAAACAGGAAATTTCAAAGGACAATTAATGGTTATTTGGCACCCCACAGCAATCGCACAAGGTTATACACCAGTAGTGCATGCTCATACCTCACAAACAGCTTGCAAATTTGTTAATTTGCTCAAAAAAATTGACCAAAAAACTGGAGCAGTCATTGAAGATAACCCAAAATTTATAAAACGAAATGAGGTCGCATTTGTGGAATTACAACCTCTCAAGAAACTCTGTATTGAGAAATACTCAGAGATACCAGAGTTAGGGAGGTTTGCGGTGCGAGATATGGGACGCACGGTCGCTGTTGGAATTGTCAAAGAAATTCAAACAGAGTAAAAATTTATTTTTTTTTAAATATATTTTATTCCTTTATATTTTTTTGCAGTCTAATTTTTCAATAATAGAATAAATAAATGTTAACAGAAAAATGGATAGAAAAAAAAATCATGTCTACGCATTAAAAGATACTTATGTAATAAGAGGATAATTTAACTATTTCTTTTTTTTTATTTAATTGATATTTGTTCGCCCCAAATAACTGTGCTAAGTAGAATAATTTTTCGACAATTTTTTTTAAAAAATTAGAAGTTAATCATAATTAAAAAAAAAAAATACATCTATATTTTAAATTTTTATTAATTTATCAATTGTTTTTTAGTCTAATTCGGTTCTGTTTGATTTTTCTTTTTAAAATGACAACTATTGTAAAAGCAGAAGCTAAAAGAATCAAAATGTTATACCCATTAATTTTCAGACCAGTGATTTCAACTATAACTGTATCGGGTATCCCGAACTGATTTTGATCATCATAGTATTCAATAGTGTAATCAAAAAACCCTGAGGCTGTCTGGTTAATTGGGATATTAAGAGAAGTGGTATTAGCCCACGATGTCCAATCCCTCCATGTATAATAATTACCGTAAGTATCATTAGCTAACACGCGATATAGTCCTCCTGCACAATCATCGAGTAGAGTCCAATTTATTGTTTCTGAACCTGTTTTAGTAGTTATGATATCTGCTGGATGAGATGATGTTGGAACGTCATTTTTTATACGTTGTGCATATACATCCCAATGAGATAAAGTTCTATAATCTGCCCAAGTGATGATTGCACCTCCTGCCCCATCACTGCAAATTTGAGGAATATCTTGATGACCATCTGAAGTACATATGGGTTTACTCTCATTTCCCCATGGAATTCCCCAAGATAAATTAGGCAAATTTTTTCTAGAATTCGTTGAAATTATGTTATTATTACTCGCTGATGACCAAAGTAATTAATAGAGACGTATTTATCATGAATAAAAGTGTTGTAATTATGAATAAATGTATTAATAATGAACCTTTAAATATTTTTTTTCTCATGATTTTACCCATCTTTAACTCCATTTTTAAAAATATTATTAGAAGTGTATAATATTTCACTTCCTATATTTATACATTTTCGTTGGTAGAATTTATTAAGAAAAATAGAAGTAGCTCTCGAGGAAATTGTTACAAATATTTCAAGAAATTTAACATTTTTTAACTACTTTTCTTCATTTCTCTTTTTTTTTTGTAGTTCATTATTTCGAGGTAAATTTAATTTTTTTACTGTTTTATTTCTGTTTAAGATAACCGGAAGCAAATATTTTTTTACAGATTTTGGAGAGGTCTCTCTCACCATTTTTTACTGATTAAATATCAGGCTCTATTTTATCTTTTTTGCCTACATTTTTTTATGGTATAGGCACAAATAATTAAGAAAACGATGAAGAGACCGTTAACTGGGATGTTTAATATTAACCATTGAATGTAAATTTCTTCTTGACCAGGATAAGAAGGTGGAAACATTATAAATGTAATAATTGAAAACACAGTAAAAATCAGAAAGAATGAAAAGATAATTACTCCTATTAGACCAACTGTAAAAAAAATTAGCGTTTGAGTGTCAGTTAGTTTAAATCCGAACCATCTGATTTCATTACTGTTATTTTTACTGACAATTTTTGATTTGCTCATAAAATTAATCACTTTTTGATAATTTCTCTAATTTACTATATTCGTTTATAGGAATTATCGAATTATTTTCTATTTAAAGTTTAGGTCGTTTAAAAAATAAAATTACAAAAATTATTACAAGTACATCCATGATAATGATTATAATCAATATTAAATAGGTATAAGAAAAACAGAAATTATTTTCAAATTTATTATACCGGCATTCATCATTTTCACAAATACAAAATAAATAATTATCAATTAATATATTTCCGATTATGTAATTAATATGAGATCTTATTAAATTAACACCATAATAATTGAACCTTACGGTGTTTCCTGATATATTATTATGAGCACAATTCCAAAATTCAATTCCTTTTCGGTTATTATTTATTATATTTCCTGAGATTGTGTTATCATTACTTCGAATAAATACTATACCATTTGTATTATCTTGTATGGTATTTTCCGATACGTTATTATCATTAATTGAATGAAATTCTATCCCTGCATAATTATTATTTATTGAATTTTTTAAGATGAAGTTGTCATCACTGTAGAAAAAAAGGCATATCCCACAAGTATTATCAACTATATTATTGCAACTGATATTATTGTGTTTACTATATCTCAAATAAATCCCTTTATCGTTGTTGTTTATGGAATTTCCAGAAATTGTAATATTTTGGCTTTTTTCTAAAAATATCCCATTTTGATTAAAAGAACAATTGTTATTAATTAATTTTCCATTATCTGTATTGTTAATTTTGATCCCTGCTTCATAGATGTTAGTATATGATCCTGAATTGAAAACCTCACAATTTTTAATAATAAAATATGCATTAGAATTTCTAATCTCAATACAGCTACTATAATTTACGCTATTTATTGTTATATTCTCGATGAGATAGGGGTTGTTCCAAGTACCAGCACCACTACACCAATTATTTTCAGCAACTATTTTAGTCCAATTAAAATTTGGGTCATCATCATCAATAAGTATTGTTATTCCAGTAAGATTCAAAAATTCTGATTTTTTTATTATTTTATTTATCTCTAGGCAGCTCAATACATCTCCGTTCTTGTTATCAGGATTTTTGCTGCTCAGAATAGGAGGAAATAAGATAGATATAAGAGAGGTAAAAAGTAAAATAAAAATTTTCAAATTTTTTTTATTCATTATTTCAAATCTTTTAATTAAGGGATTTCCATTTATTCTTTTATTTTCATTTATATTATTTTTTTCTATCTTCTTTTAATTTATTGTCTTAATAAAAAGGAGATTTTTATGTTATCTCTTTTTTAAATAACCTGACGCGAACATTTTTCTACAGATTTCGGGGAGGTCTCTCTCGTCATATTTTATAGTGATATATCGCAAGATATGATTAATTGTTAAGATTATTAGAATGTCTTTCTCGTAATTTTCAAGCATATTAGATTTTTCTCCAAAAATAAGGGGCATTAGTTCATGGTTTTCGGTATATTTTATCCTAATTGTTATTCCAGGAAAGATTTCTTTATTTAGTTCCCAAAAGTCTTTATGTTTTATGAAGGTCCCACCAATCAATTCTGCTATATTTGGAATATCTTCATTAATTATAAAATAGAACGAGGGGTTTCTTTCATCAATGGCATTTTTTAACATTTCAGATTGTTTTTCTTTACCGGATTCAAATGGTTCTTTATTTATAATCATTCTTTCGGCGTAATTCATCATAATATCTATAAAATTTGCGAGGTCTTCCCCGGGAATCCACCTTACACGCTCACCTGAAAAGAGAAATTTTAATTGATCTATTTCATTGGAGCCGAACTCATCTCCATAATAAAAATAGATTGTGTGAATTTTGACATTAGGAAAAAAAACTTTAGTTAATGTCCAGTCTTCATTCAACCCGATGTTTTTAAGTGTGCCCCCGATAATATTTTTTGTCACATTTTCAAGTTGTTCTTCGGTAAGTGTTCTAAAGTTTTTAGCTTTTCTCTCCCCAATATCCTTTAATTCTTTTTTATGGGGGCTACTGATAGAAGTTACTCCATCAATTTCATTAATTGAATAAAGTTCTTTATGTTTCTCCATTTTTCCAGACCTATAAATTATAGATATAAAAGATACTATTAAACCATAAAATTATATCTTCTTGAATTTTTCTGAATTTATTACAATTAAAAAAAAAAAAATAATAATTTTAAAATTTACGTCGTAATTAACGCCACACTTAATTCTTGTATCCACAAGCTTCGCGAATAATTATATCCAGAATGTGCTAAGCTTAGAAAATTACTGCCATTTGCATCAAATCTCGACTGCCAGTACACTGCAACATTATAGGTTCCCGCTGGTAAAGGGTTTGTTACATAATTGACATAGAGATTGTAAGTTAATTCTCGAATACTACCCGTTGCTGCGCTAGAATCAAAGTAGGTAATAAAAAAAGTTTTATTACCTACTCCTTCTACCACTACAGAAAAAAAATAGCTATTTTTTACAGTAAAAGTATCACTTAGATGCAAGATTGCATCGGCGCTAAAAACAATAGCTAGTGAGGAGCTCTCTTGAATAGTAATATTTAATTCAGTGTCGCTTATTTTTTTATATGCTGTAGTTTCACTATCATAAATCATCGCGGTAGTTTTCCATTCTGCGTATTTAGATTGAACAACAATATTTTTCTCACTGACACCTGGAAAAATAAACGGTAAAGCAAAAAAAACTATCGCACTCATTAAGATTAAAGAAATTAAAATACTTCCAACAACTTCTTTGCCTGACATAATTTCACCTTCAAATTTTCAATTTTTTATTTAAATTTTGTTATAGTTAGAAGCTAGAACTATTACTTGGATAAAAATATGTTTAATTGTTAAATATATAAACTTTTTTTCTACATAAAAAAGCACTTAGAAATTCCAACCACTCATCTTTTTAGCAAATCTTTAAATTAAAACAAGTTGTTCGCTATTGCCAATATTTTCCTAATTTAAGATTAAGACTCAATAACATCTGTATGATACTTTATTTTTTGAAATTTTTATGGGAATTGATATTCATCCTTTTAAAAATTTTTAATATAGAAACAATGGTTGGTAATATTAAACAGAAAGTTGTGTTCATAGGTAAAGGTGGCGTAGGCAAATCCACTATTCTTTCTTTAATGCAAGGTAAGGAAATTTTGGAACGTCGTGATCCCACAATTGGTGTTGCTATTGAGCAAGTAAAATTAAATAATGGTGAAAAAATAACCATATGGGATATGGGAGGACAAGAACGTTTTCAATTCATGTGGGAAGATTTTGTTAAAGGAGCTGGATTAACAGTATTAATTACTGATTCCACAGAAGAGAATATTAATTTCACCAAAGGTTTTTATGAAAGGTTTTCTAGGTTTAAAGGGAGTAAAGTTATCGCAATTGCAAATAAACAAGACTTACCCGGAGCAATTAATATCCAGAATGTTGCTAATAAATTAGGTGTTAAAACATATGGGATGTGCGCAATAGATCCTGCAAAAAGAAAAGAAGTTCAAGCAATTTTAAGGCAAGAGATTTCCGAAATTTAGTAAAATTTTTTGTAATTATCATTTTTGTTCATTTTGAAAAAGCTAAATCTCGAAAGACGCTCCTATCAAATGAGCAATTCGAACGGGTTCGGGAAGTTTCGAATCTATGGAAACTTTTTCCATTAAAAACTTAACTTTCTCAGGAGGTATTCCTACTGAATGAAAATAAACTGTGGAATATCCACCATGGGTTTTTATTTTCATTTCATATAAATTGCCGGCTTTAATGATTTTATTGATTTTATCACGGTTTTGATTTGGAAATTTTTTAATAATGGCTTTTTTTACATCATCAAGGTTTACCATACGTTCAGTAAATGCAATTATCGGAGTTTTAAGTTTTTGGTGTATCTCCTCAATATCTGCAATGTTGAAACCACCAAATGTAATTGTATGTGTTAGGATGTATTGAACATTATTTTCGCACGATCTAACCAGATCAATAATCGCATCCGTAGAATCGTCTCCATCAATAAATATTTCTTTTTTTACAACTTTTACTACTCTAGTTCCTTGACATACAACACCGATTAAGGGGGTAGTTTGTTTTTGTCCATCAAAACGAAATTTAGCATCATCAAAGCCAATAGTAATTGGATAATCTTTCAAATTATATCACTCAATCCTAGGAATGAATTTTTTAACTTTTTTTAATAAGTGAGTAAACGATTTAATAGCTTCAATTCTTTCAATTTTGTAATTGGAGATATCATCTTCAAGTTGACTCGCAAGAATTGATATAATTTGTTTAATAGTTATTTCTCCAGACAACCAAACGTATGCAATTAGACCCTCATAGGTATTTGCTAAATCATGGGAATCTGAGCGATTTTTTGCATATTGCCTCATATCTGCATTTTTTAAAGCATTAGAGAGAATAAGTTTATCAACTTTTTTTCCCTCTCTAATTGGAGATTCAGGAATGTTTTTAGAATGTGTTAAAAATTTCGATTTTGCTACAGAATATGTTAAATTAACAATACCATCTCCGATTTTCGCCAAACCTTTATCAGTTCCAATTAGCTTTGGTTTATCTTTTAAATCAGAAATTAGATATGTTAGTTCATTTTTATTATTATTATTTTTTTCCATAATATGACACAAAAAGAATCAGAAGTTTTTATTAAAAACTTTTTGAAGTTTAATTACTTCTTCTTCCAGAAGGGAAACTCCCTTAGAGATAATTTTTTTAATATCAAATCCATTTTTTAGTCTAATAAATACTTTTGATGGCTCAATAGTTGTGCTCTTATAAGCAGCTATTTCAACACCTTCAATATCTAGTAGGTACTTAACTAAGATATTACAAAATCCATGAGTTTGACCTTCAATACTTAGTTCATAATCTTTTTCTCTGATTTTCTTAAGTTTTAGATTTAAATATTTATAAAATTTTTCTTCTTTTATTGGTATTTTTTGAATTTCTTCTTCCTCTTCTGATAATTCATCTTGTGGTTTTTCCTCTTCTTTAATTTCCGTAGCCGGATATTCTTCTTCATCATCATCAGAAAAAAGTTCTTCATCTATATCCTCTAATTCTTTATTCTTTGTCTTATCCTTTTTGCTTGTAGTTGTTTTTTTTGCCATTTAAAAGAACACCTATTTGATTAAAATTCGTAATATAATTTATTTTTTTCGCTATTACTATTAGTTCGGAATAATAGCTTAAGAAATCTCCTTTTTAAGGATCTCCTTAGATAAATCTTGAATTAAAAAAGTTGCTAAACGTTGTAAATCTCTTGGACCACTTAATTCAACATTTATTTTCATTCTTACATTATCCATTGTCAAATTAATATTTAAATTAACGACTTTTTTTTTAATTGCTTCAATAAATTGAAGTGCTTGTTTTACACTATTATATGTAAAAGACAATACTTTTCGTTTAGTTTTAGGAATAAGAGATCCCTCTTCAAATTAATAAAAATATTAAAAAACTTCTATATTATTAATCGAGTTTTTACTGAACCATAATCATTTGCTAATTTCCTTTTTTCTATATTTTCACAAATTTCACATTTCAATAAATCCCTTTTGATTAAATATAAAGGACCTCCACATCTTGAGCAATCCGCAGATATTACACCTAAATTTGGTTGATCTGTAACTAAATCAACTTCATTATAATTTAATTTTGATACTTTAGCTCTAAGAATATCTGTTTTTTGAAAAGCATCCTCTATTTTTTCAACATAATTTCTTGATATTTGAGATACATGAACATTTCCTAGATTTCCCGAAAAAAACTTAACATTATTATTAATTATATATATCTTTACACCTACAGAATACTTTCTCACAAAATTTATTATTCCAATAACAATATCACCGATTTTCATTTTTTGTCTCTTACTTTCGTCAGGTTCTTTAACAGAGATCTTCTTTTTGTGGGAATCAATATGTATTGCTCCTGATCTAGTCGCATAAATTACCCCTTTGTCTGCATAAGTAGAATTCTTATCAGGTAAATATTCTTCAACTACACCCAATCTCTGCCCAATAGAAGCATATTCCCCGTTTTTAGTATTATTTGTCATTCAAATCAATTTTTTTTAATTATTTCATTAATTTTCTTAGTAACACTCTCTTAATATTACAATTAAAAATGATCTATAATAAATAATGGTTTCCAATATTTTTTATAAGGGAAGAAAATATTATCTGGATTTTTGATGAGAAAAAAAGAATTAGTTACCATTATTCAGAAAACAAAACATTTTACTAATCCTAATTTATCTTTAGAACAATATTGTATCAATGCAATTTCTGCAGTGGATATAATGTTCTATGCCGGATTTGAACATAATGATATTGAAAACAAGATAGTTCTTGATTTAGGAGCTGGTACTGGAAGGTTATCGATTGCCGCTACCTATCTTAAAGCGTTATTAGTATTAAATATTGATATAGACCCCTTAGCGCTAATTATATTAAAGAATAATTGTGATAAATTAGATCTATATCATCTTAATCATCCAATTGCATCAGATATTAACCATTTACCTTTTAGGGATGATCTTTTTCGAGGGAGCGCCAATATCACAACTATTATGAATCCTCCATTTGGAGTTCAAACGAGAAAGGCAGATAGATTATTTTTAGATACTGCCTTAACCATTTCAGATATTATTTATTCGGTTCATCTGTCAAATAAAAACACTCGAGAATTTCTAACGTCATATATAGAAAAAAGAAATTGGGTGGTTGATGATATTTTCTCATTAAATTTGATATTAGAGAAAACTTTTCAATTTCACACTAAAAAAAGAAAAAATATCTTGGTTGATTTATATCGATTAATAAAAACAAAATAATTATTGGAAGTTTTTCCAATCATTAAATGAGTTTGGATATGTTACTTTATCTGGATTATTTCCTTCAATCCTTAATAGTTGATTATATTTAGCATTTCTATCTGTTCTACATGGAGCACCTGTTTTTATCAAGCCAGTACATAAACCTACAGATAAATCTGCAATGAATGTATCTTCAGTTTCTCCAGAGCGATGGGAAACTACAACATTGAAATTATTATCAAAAGCCATTTTTGCGGCGTTAATTGCCTCTGTTAGTGTTCCTATCTGATTAACTTTTAATAAAAGCGCACTTCCTGCTTCCATACCGATGGCTTTCTCTAAGATTTTAACATTTGTTACTGTTATGTCGTCATCAACAATTATCACGTTATCATTAACATTTTTCGTTAATTTCCTAAAAGAATCAAAAGCATTCTCATCAAATGGGTCCTCAATCAATTTTATTGGATAATCTTCAACAAGATTAATATAATATTGAATCATTTCATTTGGATCTAAAACTTTCCCATCAATATGATATGCACCATCCTTATAAAATTCACTTGCTGCCGCATCAAGCCCTAATACAAAATCAATTCCAGGTGTGAATCCACTTCGATTTATCGCTTCTACAATAATATCTAAAGCTTCGGTTGTTTTTTGCATTGATGGAGCAAACCCGCCCTCATCCCCCACATTAATTGAATTTTTTCCATATTCCTTCATTAAAAGGTCTTTCATAGTGTGGTAAGTTTCAACTAAAAACTGTATGCTTTCATCAAAAGTTTTCGCACCGATTGGTAAAATCATAAATTCTTGGATTGCCAATGCATTTCCTGCGTGTTTTCCACCATTAATAATGTTAGAACAAGGAATAGGCATTAAGTAAGAATTAGTTGATTTATTGTGACTCATTTGATACAAATGTGCGAATAATGGAATTTTTTGTAAAGTTGCTGCTAATTTGGCAGTTGCTAAAGATACAGATAAGATTGCATTAGCTCCTAACTTGCTTTTATTTTCTGTTCCATCCAGTCTAATCATTTCTTCGTCAATTTTTTTCTGCTCTCTAACATCAAATCCAATCATTTTTTTCCCTAAAATGTCATTAACATTTGCAACCGCGGTTTTTACTCCCTTTCCTAAGAAAGCATTACCACCATCTCTTAATTCCAACGCCTCTGAAGAGCCCGTTGACGCTCCTGATGGAACTGCAGCACGAGAAAAAACATCACCGCTATAGATTTCTGTTTCTACTGTTGGGTTTCCCCTACTGTCTAAAATCCAGCGTGATTTTATTTTTGTTATAGTAAATTCTGGCATCTTTTTCTCTTTCAAATTTTTTTTTTATTGTTATTAAAAAATTTTATATTAATTTTAAAGATTTATTAAATATAACCTACGAAACTAATATTTTTAATAATTATTATTTAATTTTTCTAAGTTATTTATCTGACCTATTATGACTGAAAAATTACGAAAACCTTGGGTGGAACAATATAGACCTATGAAATTGGCCGATGTTGTAAATCAATCAGAAATCATTTCACGTCTTAAACAATTCATTAAAGATAAGGCAATGCCACATTTAATATTTGCTGGACCTGCCGGAACGGGTAAAACTACATGTGCTTTAGTAATGGTTAGAGAAATATATGGCAGAAAAATGACTCCTAATATTACATTTTTAGAGCTGAACGCAAGTGATGAAAGAGGTATTAATGTAATTAGAACAATAATTAAGGATTTTGCGAAAGCTAAACCTCCACTAGACATCCCTTTTAAAATTCTAATTCTAGATGAAGCGGATAATATGACTGCACCAGCTCAACAGGCATTGAGAAGAACTATGGAGAAATATACAAGAAATTGTCGAATGATTCTGATTTGTAATTACTCAAATAAAATAATCCTCCCTATCCAATCAAGAGCAGTTGTATTTAGATTTTCAAAATTGTCTGATAATGATATCAAGGAAAGATTAAAATCTATTGTAGTTAAAGAAAATATTAAAATTGACGAAAGCGGTTTAAACGCGCTTATAAAAGTAAGTATAGGCGATTTAAGAAGGGCTATAAATTACCTGCAATCAAGCAGCACTTTATCTGATGATATTAATGAAGATATCATATTAAGAATAGCTGGAGAAGTACCCTCTGAAGAAATTAAAAAAATATTAAATTATTCAATAAAAGGGGAATTGCAACTTTCAAAATTAACTTTAGATAAATTAATTAGAGAATATGGATTATCTGGAAGTAATCTGATTAGACAAATGCACCGAGAAGTCTATAACTTAAAAATATCTGAAGAGCAGAAGATAGAAATTATAAAGATTTTAGCGGAAATTGAATATAGACTAAGCCAGGGAGGAACTGAAATTATTCAATTAAATGCTCTTTTAGCAAAAATAGTTCTATTAAATTTATAATTTTCAAAATAAATCCTCTTCTTTTCACAAGATTTAATCTAAAGATTAAAGATTATTAATCGAATTTATTAAATATCTAAAATAAAGTTATGAATATATATACATAAATACAATATAATCGTGAATCTTATATTAGATTATATATAGATAAAATCATCTACAATTAAAAATAAAATTAAACTATATATAAAAAGTAGATGAAAAATGACAGTAAAAGTAGCTTTTATGCAATTAAGTTCGTGCTGGGGTTGTCACCAGAGCCTATTAAACGCACATCTAGGTTTACTTCAAGTACTCCCAGCATTAGATATTGTATATTGGCCTGCTGTTGTAGATTTTAAACATGATTCCTTAGTTGCGAGAGAAGATGAAGAAATTGTTGTTGGCTTTATTGAAGGAATGATAAGGACCAAAGAAGATTTGGCAAACACAAAATTGATAAGAAAAAAATCAAAAATAATTATTGCTTTTGGAAGTTGTGCTTGTTATGGTAATGTTCCTGGATTGGCAAACCAATGGCCCATAGATGAAGTTCAAATGAGAAAATTTATGGAGGTTGAGTCAGCTACTACTAAACGAATTCCTGATCAACACGTTCCTGGTTTTGAAGATAAAGTCGTAAATGTTGATGATGTTATCAAAGTAGATGCATTTCTTGCAGGTTGTCCACCAAGAACAGAGCAAATAGTTGGAGTTGTTCAATTCTTATTAGGACAAAAAGGTTTTCCAATGAATGAGAAGTCCTTTTGTGAGGATTGTGTATTAAAAGAGAGTGGTTGTTTATTGGATAATGGAGTCTTATGTTATGGACCAGTTACTAGTATAGGCTGTTCTTTAAAATGTACAAATAAAGGTGATCCTTGCGTTGGATGTATGGGTCCAGCAAAAAACGTTTCAAATAAAGCGCAAAAACTACTAGATATGACAAAATCTCTTGATTATATCAGCTCTGGTAATAAAAAGAATTTATTCGAGTTTTTATCCTTATTCTTAAATGTACCATTAATGGCTGGATTTGATCTCTCAGGTGATATTATGATGCAAATTAAAAAAAGAGGAAAACCAGATACACCATTAGCAACTATTCCTTCAATTACCACTGAAATCGCAACGAATTTACTCGGATTCTTAGCAATGCATCCCGAATTTCATGAGATCTCAAATGTTTGTCAAACATGTCCTAGAATAATAGGAAAAGGAACAATGACAAAAGTAAAAAGAGATTATGAGGGGATTCCAAATCAAGAAGACTGCTTTATAGAGCAAGGTTATATATGTGTTGGTCCAATAACTAAAGCTGGTTGTGGAGGTTTATGTATCAAAGTAAATGCACCTTGCACAGGATGCTATGGACAAACAGAATGGGTAATTGATCAAGCTACAAGATTTTATAAAACTATTAAAGAGAGTTTCAATGTAGAATTAAGTAAGGAAGAATTTTTTATACAAGTAAAGGACCCAATCGGAACATTTAATAAATTTACATTAGCATCAAATCGAGATTTTAATTTAGGTGAATAATAAATGGTAAAAGAAATAATAGTAGAACCAATAACTCGGCTTGAGGGACACGGAGGACTCAGGATCGTTATTGGAGATGATGGAAAAGTTAAAGATGCTCAATTTAATGTCACATCAACTAGATTTTTTGAAAAGTTTTGTGAAGGGCGATATTGTGAGCATGTACCCAGAATAACTACTAGAATTTGTGGTATTTGTCCAATACCTCATCATTTAACTCCAACTAAGGCTGTTGAGGATGCATGGAATGTTCAAATTCCAACACCAGCATTAAAATTGAGAAAATTATTGATGAATGCAAAACAATATTCCTCGCATTTATTGCATTTCTATGCATTAGCTGCACCTGACTTTTTAGTTGGTCCATTTGCAGATCCTGCATTAAGAAATATAGTTTATGTCATTAATAAGATGCCTGATGTTGGGGCAATGGCTTTAAAGATGATGGATTTCGGACAGAAATTATGTGCCGAGATTGGTGGAAAATCTGTACATCCTATTGCAGCAATCGTTGGAGGTATGAAAAAACCGATGGATGAGGATGTTCGACAAAAGTTTCTTAAACAAATTCCAGAACAAGTTGAATTTACAAAAAAGACTGTAGAGATTGGATTAAAAGTAGTAGAAGATTATTGGGATCTAATAGCAAATGTCGGGGTCGTTCCAACTTATTATCTTGGGATGACAAATAATGGAGTTCATGATATTTACGAAGGAGATATTCGTATAGTTGATTTAGAAGGTAAAAAAATAGATTATGATGTTCATAACTATTTAGATGCCTTAGGAGAACATGTTCCAGCTCATTCATATGCAACTCATATGTATTATAAGCCCGCTGGTTATCCAGATGGAATATATCGTGCTAATTGTTTAGCAAGGATTAATTGTGTTGATAAAATGGCTACTCCACTAGCGGATGAGGCATTAAAAGCTATGAGAGCTAAAATTGGAACTGATCTTATTCATCATACGTTTGCATATCATTGGGCTCGATTAATTGAAACAGTAGAGGCAATAGAAATAGTCGAGGGTTTACTTGGTGATTCTGACATATGCAACCCGGATTGTAAAACATTAGATATTGAACCAAGAGAAGCAGAAGGAATTGCAATTACAGAAGCGCCTCGAGGATTGTTGTTATATCATATATGGTCTGATGCAGATGGGATTTGTAAGAAATTGAATCTGTTAGTCGCAACAAATCATAATATTGCTGGCATTGAGAAGTCGTTGATGCATGTAGCTAAGCAGGTATTTGAGGATAATGCATTGGAGGGATTAAAATTGCCAGACCCTTGGATAAAATAAAAATAATTGAGGATTTTTTTACTCTAAATAATTAAAATAAATGGAGAAAAGTGAAAAAAAATATGGAAGATATTCCTGAAGGAGTGGTAAATCTCTTAGAAATGATAGTCCGATGTTATGATTGTTGACTATCGTGTGCCGCCCACATCACCGTAGTGAATAAGGACGGTAAAGAAATTTACTCACGTGAATTAAATGTTGGTTTAGGATGAATATCCAATAAAAACAATAGATTAGATATAACTGCCCTTGCATGGGTTAAAACCAATAAAAATAAAAAAACAGGAAAAAAATAAATAAACGTGTGTGAAAAAATGGCAACAGATTTTGAATTTAGAAAGCAAGTTCTTGATATGCATATGAGTGGTGTGATCAAATATTGTTATCAATGCAATCGATGCACTGATAATTGCCCCGTTGCCGAAGTTACTGATAATGCATACAATCCAAGACAAAATATTTTAAATGCATTGCTTGGCTTTAAAGATGCAATATTTTCAGCAGAAAAAATTGCCATATGGGGTTGTACAATTTGTGATACATGCGATGAAGTATGCCCACAGAATATCGAATTAACCGAGATTTTCAAATTATTAAAGAATCAAAGCGTTGCTAATGGAGATGCGCCAGATTTTTATTATCTCCAAGCAAAGACAATTTTTGAAAATGCTAAAGCAATTCCATCTCAACCTGCTATAGAAAGACGACGTGAACAACTTGGTTTACCAGCGGTTGCTGCACCTGATGTAAATGAACTTTCTACATTATTGAAGAATATGGGAATTGATAAGAAATTGAAAGGAGAGTAGAGAAAAATGGCAGAGTATAAAATGTTTGAAGGTTGTTTGATTGGCAATAGGATTCCTTTTATAGAAGCATCTTGTAGAAAAATTTTTGATAAATTAGGTATAGCAACTTCTCAGGCTCCGTTCTCGTGTTGTCCTGACCCAACCGGTTTTGCAAATTTTGATAATGATGGATGGTTAGCAATAGGTGCTCGTAATTTGGCATTAGCCGAATCTGAAGGAAAAGACATTATCTCTCTTTGTAATGGCTGTTCAAATACATTAAAACTAGTTAATCATACATTAAAACATGATAATTTGAAAAAGGACAAAATTAATAAAGAATTATCAAAAATCGGGAAGGAATATAAAGGAACTATTGATGTAAAGCACTTTGTTAGTGTGCTTAAAGGTGAATTAGAAAAGATTAAAAGTTCCACAGTGAAACCATTATCAGGTTTAAAAGTCGCATGTCATCCTGGTTGTCACTATATGCGTCCTTCTGAGGTTATGGAAACTGACGATCCTATGCATCCAATAGATCTTAAAGAGATTGTTGCTGCTTGTGGGGCAACAGTAGTTGATTATGGAGAAGAAACATTATGTTGTGGCTCATCAGTTTCAAATGCGTATGAGGATCATGGCATGGCAATCTTGAAGAAAAAGATGGATGCCGTGAAAAAAGCAGGAGCTGATTGCTTGGTTGTCAATTGTCCTGCATGTTTTCAACAATTTGATGGAAAACAGAGAGATTTATCTAAGAAATTCGAGGAGGAATTTAAAATCCCAATATTGTACATTTCTGAATTAATCGCTCTTGGAATGGGCATTCCTGCAGATGAGTTGGGAACTAAGTTTCATAGAACTAGAGTAAGCGATATTTTAGAAAAGATTGGTTAAAATAATCTAAATAATTATTAATTTAACTTTTTTATTTTTAATTTTCTTTTTAAACATAGAGACTGTATTAATTTACCTTGGAAATCTATTGTGATTTTGAAGGAATTCCCTATAAGTATTCAGATAATTTAATACTTTCCCCGCTAATTCTATTGATTCATAAACAGGAATAGCCCGATTTAAAAGACTTAATTTAAATCTATATCTGCTCTTATATTCCGATGAATATTCCCGATACGATATAGATTAGACCGATTATAAATAAAATATTTTACCCTCTCCTATTATTAAAAAAAAACAGATTATTAGCAATCTAATCTGGAAATAACCGACATAATGGATAAAATAAGTAAAAAAATAGAGAAAAAAAAAAAAGATGCTTAATACCAGATATGGAACAATTTGCGTAATACCAGATATGGAACAATCCAAATAGCGACAACCTTTTAGATTTTCTTAGAGAATTAAGAAAAAATTTAAAAAAATATTATGCCAAGACATACGACAGTCAATTAAATCCTCGATGGGGTTTAGTTTTAGACGCATCAATTGATTCTTATTTGACCTCCAAAGATAGAGTTAATCTGAACGATTTATTAGCCAAGGGAATTAAAAAAGAAAACATTTTAGGACTTAAGACAGAAAAAGGTAATCTAGTTGGAGTTTATGTATGGATTTACAAGATTTCCACAGATAATGAAGGCAATAAAATCCCTATCGTTGGACTTAAGAGAATAGAAAATTTTGAAAGAATTCGGGACATTATATTGGATGAAGGTTGGAATTTGGGTGCTTTAATTAAAAGAGGTAATCAATATGATACAATCCCTCCAATTTTATTAACCAATCTTGATAACAGTAGATTATATTCTAGATTTGAGTTAGAGAACGGTTATTTAGTTGATAAAGGCGATACATGGTATAAAGACCATTCAGATGAGATAGAAGATTCTACTTTATTCGATTTATTATCCAACGGCGATAAAAAAATGTACGGCATTCGCGTTTTACATTCATATTTTTCAAGATACGGTGATACTTATCACGGAGTACTGGTCAAAATGGACCATATTAATACCTACTTAAAATACGGTATTGTTATTAAACCATCCGTAGGATTATGTAAAGATTTGAAATCTCAACCACAATCAAGGCTTAGGGGAATTCAAGCTGCCTATGAAGAATTCAGGAGTTTTGAGAATGAACTTAAAGACACGAAGGGCGCAGAAATATCTTCAATGATTAGAGAAGCTGAAGAATTCATGGAAGGGGAAGACGGAATTTATTATTTGGTTAATTTTGACACTGGTTCTAAACGTTATCCTAGAGAAATAGATATTAAAGACGATATACTGGTAAAATTGAATGCTCTTGAGAAAGGTGGAGAGATAATAGAGGGCCCAAATAAGAAGGAAATTGCAAATATATTTAAAAAACTTATCGGAGATGATCTCACCAATGAAAAATTGCATAAAATTTGTTTTAATGATTTTCGAAGATTTCATCCACAACAGGAAATTCTTGAAATATTTTCTGGATTAATTTACAGAAAAGAACAATCCCAGAAGGAATGGTGTTGTGAGATTTTAGAATTGTTTCAAGAATTTGAGCCCGAGGACCCCTCAGACCTAGATGAGATTGATAAAATAATTCTTGAATACCAGAAGGCTCTATCTGAGAAGTCATTCTCACCCCTAACAGATGATCGAGAACACTTTATTAAGAATGATGATTATGATGATTTCGTATTGAAAGATATCTTGATAAAGATGATGGTTTCTCTTTTTGGGAGATATACGGTGATTTCTATGCTCAGAGGGACAATTTTTGTTGATAAAGGAATTGTTAGATTTGTTGGTGTTCCTTATAATGCGTTTAGAAAAACGATAATCGCTTCTGGTATGATATTACCATGGCAATATACAGCAATAAAGAAAAGAGGAAGGATGCCAGCGATGAAATTGGATCCTAATCGTAAAAGGAATAAGAATGATATTCTTGAGAGATATTTTATTGATATCTATACCCAGTCTGTTTTCTTTAGATCATCTTCAATGGCGGAGATTGGTGAGAGAGATTATGATAAAGCAATGATTGAGATTCCAGCCATTCCTTTGAGTATTTGGATGCCTGCTTATTCCAGAACGGATGAATTTGAGGCGGATGGAACGGGCTTCATGTCATTTCTCACATTATCAAAATATAATATTAGAAAATACAGGGAGTGGTTAGAAAATCAATAATGAAGATAATTTTTTGCTTTTTTTCCTTTATTGGCTCGTTTTAAAGACTCTACGAGATGAAGATTGCCTTGAAGTTCTACAGATTTAAGTTTTTTTAACCTTGAGAGTCCTTTCAATTCATCAATTTCATTATAGGCTAGTATTAGAAATTCTAAATTTTTTAGATTTTTTAAGTTTTTAATTTCCGAAATTTGATTACTTTCAAGGTCCAATTTTTTTAAATTTTTTAGGTTTTTAAGACCTATAATTTTCTTAATTTGGTTGTCAGATAAATTTAATTCTTCTAGCTTAACTAAGTTTTCCAGTCCTTTGATCTCCGAGATTTGATTAGAATCCAGACGCATTTCTTTTAGATTTTTTAGATTGGCTAAATTTTTTATTTCATTTATTTGATTTTCCGCTAGATTCAGAGATATTAGATTTTTTTGATGCTCCAGCCCGCTAATAGAGGCAATTTTATTAAATATTAAATACAAATCTTCTAATTTAGTGAGATTTTCCAGACCTTGTATGTATTCTATATTATTATCACTTAAATCTAATATTTTTAGATTTATTAATGTTTCCAGACCTTTTATTTCCGAGATCTCATTGCCTGAAATGTCTAATTCCTCTAATTGAGTTAAATTCTCTAGTCCGTTTATTTCTTTAATTTTAAGATTGTGAATCTTAAGTTGTTTTAAATCGGTTAATTTATCTAAATGGTTAATCATTTTTATTTCTTTCATCGGTCTAATACTGCAACTAATCCAAAGCCTTGTTATCTTTTTTTTATCTTCAAAAGTAGATACATCATTCTCTCTCGGAAATTGACGCCGAATGCAACTTAATGCAAAAGATTGATAATATTTATGAATAAATTCCTTAACTTGCGGGTCTGTAATCTTTAGTGCTTCATCCAGCAAATATCCCGTCTCCTCTTCGTTCAAATAATACATATAGTTTTGATATCTCAAATATTCCATTACTGGAAGATGCCCGCTTAAGAAGCGTTTGGCGATCTCCTCTTTAAATACTTTCTTTGCCAAAGGATCCCCGACTTCGGTTAATTTCTCCAGCAACGGAAATGCTAGGTTTGAGTGAATCAACCGTGTATTATAATCATTTTCGAACCAAACTTGTAAATTAGAACAATGACCCCAAAATTCGATTTCTGGTGGAATGAAAGGTCTTCTCAATTTTGAACCATTTTCTAGAGAACGATCCAGTCTTTCAGCCGCCTCATCAACGGATTCAATCTCGTCAAATAATTTTATTTTATCAACTGGTATATTTAATAAAAGAAATTTGCACTGATTGAAACGTTTTCCATTCACATAAATTACGGTTTCCTTGCCTTTCCTTCCATCCTCTAATTTGAGGGAAATATATTGATTAACCTTAAAAACATAAGAGACTTCTTTTGTCTTTCTCTTGATACTCATTCTCTCCATTAAATTCAATGCTTATTAAGAAAAGGGAATTTTTATTAATCCAACCATTCTTATGTAAATATTAACACTCTCAAATATTTAAAAATATATACTCTTTAAAATAAGTGGTTCTTATCATTTTTTACAAGTTTATATTTTTGTATAATTCGAAATTGAAAAAAGTATAAAAATATACATGTTCAGATGATATTAAAATAAACTTGTTCGAAATTCGGTATCTTTTATATGTTTTATCACCATTTTTTCATATGTGAATTAAAATTTTTCGAGATTTTTAACACTATTTAAGAATCTACGACCAATCTTTTGAGATTTAAGATTTTCAAGATACAATCCAATAATTGCTGTTTTAGGATCAGTTAAAAAATAATCTAAAAAATCTGGATAAGTTAAGTCTATTGCATTACCTAGGGAAATTAATTTTGATATGAAACAACCATAGGAAACAGCAAGATTACTAACATTTACTGAAAGACCACCTGATTGAAAAATCGCTGAAAAATTTCCTGCTTTTTTTGATTGCACAGCGTTAATATAGAGATTGCTGCTTGGATTATATACTCCCAAACAATTTGGTCCTAGGATTCTTATTTTGTATTTTTTTGCGATATCCAATACATTTTTCTCAAGATCTCTGTCTCCAACTTCTGAAAAGCCTGATGAAAATATTGTAACAAATGGAACTCCTTTTCTGCCAACTTCTTCTAGTAATTTAGGACATAATCGAGCCGGAACTGCAAGAATTACGTAATCAATAGGTTCTGATTTAGGAATTTCCAAAATTGAGCCATATACTTTTATACCGAACAATTTTTGCCCTTTTAATCGAGGATTAAACAAATAAATAGAACCTCGAAATCGTCCCAATAAAATTCTTACAAAATAACCTCCACCTGCTGGGTTTTGTGATGCCCCTACAATCCCAACAGCTCTTGGGAAAAAAAGTCTCTCAAAATCAATTTTCTCCGAGAAAGACGTATTACTCATATAATCTATCTATAAACAGATGATTAAAATCTTTTGTGGGGGAAAAAAAAAAGATTACTTTTTGGATTATTTTTTAATTTCTCTTGCATTTTAGGTAATATTTTTTTTAAAGCATTATATTTTTTTAATAATAATAATTTTGCTTATAATTATATTCTGTTAATAAAAAAAAGGGGATTTAAAAAAATTTAAAATGGTGTTATTTCATTCAACCAATTATAATACTCCCGATGTGGGCTTAAAAGAAGCAATTTTTAAGGGACAAGCTTTCGATAAAGGCTTATATATGCTAAATACGATTCCTATTTTATCGGAATCCACAATTCATTCCTTTATTAATTTAAAATTTAATCAAATATCAAATATTATTCTCTTAAAATTATTTGGAAAAGTTATTCCAGAAACAGATTTAAAAAAAATCATAGCAGATGCCTTAGATTTTAAAATACCAGTAGAAAAAATCAATAATTTTGATTATATTATGTTTCTTGATAGGGGACCGACTTGTAGTTTTAAAGATATTGGGGCTAGAACGTTAGCAAGAGTAATGGAATATTTTTTAAATTTAGAGGAGAAGGATATGGTCATTTTAACAGCCACTAGTGGAGATACTGGAGGTGCGGTTGCTTCTGCATTTTATAAAAAAAAACGAATAAAAGTAATAATTCTTTATCCTAGAAATGAGATAAGCGATCTGCAGAGAAAACAAATGACTACATTAGGAAAAAATATTATCGCTATTGGAATAGATGGAAAATTTGATGACTGCCAACGTTATGTAAAGACTGCGTTTGCTGATAAAAATTTACAATTTCTTAATTTAACTTCAGCAAATTCAATTAATGTTGGAAGACTCTTACCTCAAACTTTATATTATTTCTGGGCATATTCACGAGTAGTAAAAGAAATAAACGAAAAAGTAATATTTGTTGTACCTTCTGGAAATTTCGGAAATTTAATTGGTGGATTGATTGCATATAGAATGGGTTTACCTGTTAAAAAATTTATTTCTGCTGTCAATGAGAATGATGAATTTCCACTTTATTTAAGAAGAGGAATTTACCAGAAAGTTGAACCCTCAAAGCATTGTATATCAAGTGCAATGAATGTTGGACATCCTTCTAATTTTGCGCGACTTATTGATTTATATGGGGGCATTATTGATGAGACAGGTTTAATTCATAAAAATCCAGATTTAGAAAAAATAAGAGAGGATATTTTTGCGATTTCTATTAATGATGAATCAACTCGCAGAACAATTAAATCATTTTATCAGAAATATAATAAAATAATTGAACCTCATGGAGCGGTTGGTTGGGCGGCTCTACAAAAATATCGAAAAGATAACCTTAGATTTTATAAAATTAAAGCAATCTCATTAGAAACTGCAGATCCCGCGAAGTTTCCCGATGAGATAATATCATTAATTGAAATCACTCCAAAGATACCAAAATCTTTAGAAGCAATTAAAAACAGAGTAGAATTTCCAAATCCTATTGAAATCGAAAAATATGAAGATTTTAAAAGTTATTTATTGAAGAATTTTTAATAAAACTTTTTTAAATTCAGCATATTCTGTTACAACCGGAAATTGTGGAAATTCTTTAATTATTTTTTCTGGTGGGCGAAATAATATACCATGTTTTGCTTCCAACAACATCGCAGTATCATTATATGAATCTCCTACAGCAATTACATCATAGTTCATATTTTTAAAAGCTTTTACAGTTTCTCTTTTCATATCATTAATCCGCAATTTATAATCCGTAATTATACCTTTCTCATCTGTTTCAAGATTGTGGCATAATAAGAGGGGATAATCGAGTTTTTTCATAAAAAGCATAGCAAATTCGATGAAACTATCAGTAACTATAATCACTTGTACTATCGAACGAACCCAATCCAAAAAATCTTTGGCTCCTGGTAAAAGTTCCATCTCTGAGATCACAGTTTTGATTTCATTTAAGGTAATATTATGTTCTTTAAGAATTTCTAACCTTCTTTTCATAAGAACGTCATAGTCAGAAATATCACGAGTAGTTAGTTTGAGCTCATCAATTCCTGTTTTTAAAGATACATTTATCCAAACTTCTGGTGTGAAGACCCCTTCAAGGTCAAAACAGATAATGTGCATAATTATTAAATATAATATAATCTTCTTTTTGAATTTTCTTCATTTTATATATTTATAAACGGATGGTTAAAATCTTTTAGAGGAAAAAAATAATTTCATTTTAACCTCTTCCATCTTTTAAAATGTTGAAAAAATTTAATCTAAAAATATTATAGTTTAATTTTTCCTCAAAAAAATTAAACATACGCTCTTTCCCTTTTTTATTTTCTATAAAATTAACCTCTTTTGGGTATTTAACATCCCATAAAATTAATCCATTAGGAGAGTGAGGCTTATAAGAAAATGATTTCATTGGGTTAAATAAAAATTTAAACTCTTTTAGTGTTATTTTTCTAGTTCCTAGTTCAATCAGTTTTTTAATCATTTTTCGTATCTGTTGTCTTAAATAACTTTTGCTATAAAAATCCATAACGAGAAATTCATTTTTAATCGATAATTTAATATCCACCAGATCTCTGACTGTATTTTTATCCTTCTCTTTTTTAGTAAAATTAATAAAATCGTGTCTACCTTGTAATAAATCACATCCTTGTTTAATTAAATCGATATCAAATTCTGAATTTTTTACGAGATAGGATATAGGATACTCAAAAATATATTTATAATGCCGACAAATTGCATTCCGTCTCGGTTTATAATCTATTGGAATTTTTGCAACACTCCAGACTCCTATATCATTCGGGAGAGCACTATTCAATTCCTCAGGATAAAAACTTTTCTGAGTTATAAAAGAAAAAACAGCTCCTCTTGCAGAAACAAAACGATCTGTTCGACTTGCTGCTTCAAAACCAGATTTGCTTTCATTTTCAATATAGGATTTATCAATAAGTTTCTTTATTAAAATACCTTCAATGGTATTTTCTTCCTTTTGACGCTGAGATCCGAGATAATGATCAGCCAAATAATACATCTTAATAAAATATCGTTGCGCTGATTTCATAGAACTCTGATTTATTAGTTAAACTATTTCTAATCTAAAACAATAGTTATTTTTTTAACCACATCTGGCATTTCTCGTAAGTGATTAATTATTGCTAAATTAACATCTCTGATGATTTTTGTAACAAAAGGATTCATAGGTATCTCTTTCTCATTAATTAGTAGTTTTATATCATTACTCATAGTTTATATAAAGTAATATTTGATTTTAAGTTTGATATTAAAATTCTTGAAAAGGTTTTTTAGTAATATAAATTTCATAATTATATTATATATAGATGTATTAGAACTTGGTATCATATTTATCTGAGTCGAATATTGAAAATTAATATATATATTGAAATAGAATATCTTCAAAAAAAATAGAGCTTGGACAGATATATATGCAATTAAAATTGAAATCAAGATTTTTAGATTTTCGCGATAAAATTAGAACAAAAATTAGAGTAAAAAAAGAGAACTTTGTTTTTATAATTGCTTTAATCTTAATTGTGATTGTTGCGTTTTTGATAAGGCTAAGTCCAATATTTGTGGGCCCTCCTTTGATAAAAGCGTTCGATCCTTGGATACAATATTATTCGGCAGAATATTTAAGTCAAAACGGGATTTATGAATATTTTCATTGGCATGATTTTAAATCTTGGTATCCTGAGGGAATTGATCGTTTTAGACTGAGACCAGGACTACAATTTACAGTTTCAATAATTTATTGGGTATTGAATGGAATTGGAATTCCTATTCAATTATATGATGTTTGCTATTATTTTCCTGCATTTGCTGGAGCTTTAACAGTTTTTATTATGTACTTTTTGGGTAAGGAAATTTTAGATAAACGAACTGGTCTACTTGCTGCATTTTTCTTAGCATTCAATCCTGGACATATGCAACGAACAGTTGCTGGATTTTTCGATAATGAAACTATTGGTATTCTCGGAACATTATTAACTCTTTTATTTTTTGTTAAAGCAGTAAAAACAGGAAAGATCCATCATGCAATTCTTGCTGGATTATCATTAGGTTATTTATCACTTAGTTGGGGTGGTTATGTTTATACGTTATTAATAATTCCTTTATTAACAGGGATATTAATTATAGTTGATAAATATTCACCAAGATTATTTATAGCTTATGCGGGAACTGAAGGGGTCGGAATCCTTATTTACTCCTTATTTATTAAATTTTCCCCCGAAGGATTTTTTAACGATTTTGAATTTTTAGCAGTTTTTCTCTTTTCAGTAGTATTAATCATATATCATCTCTTTTATCGACAAAAAACAATAAATCCAAAATTTTATGACGCTGTATTAACTTTCTTGCGTTGGGCAATAATCCCTGTAATTTTAATTGGGGCAATAGTTCTATGGTTATTTCCTAATATCATTCCATTTGGATTTGATGCACGATTTACAAGTGTATTTTCTCCTTTGTTAAGGCAAGATTTGCAGTTAGTTGCTTCGGTTGCTGAGCATATGCCAAGCCCATGGAGTGTATTTTATTATAATACATTAATTCCGAGTTTATTAGTACCTGTAGGGATTTATTTCTGTATTAAAAGAGGAAATGAAGAGGATTTTTTAATTATAATCTATGTTCTCACTTTATTCTATTTTACAGGTAGTATGATTCGAATTATTTTATTATTTGCTCCTGCAGTAGTTTTAATTGGCTCTTACGGGTTATCGAGTATTTTAAAATTGTTCGGGAGTTTTATTGGTAAAGAAAAGAGTATGATAACCAGACGTAGGAAAAGACAAGTAAAAACGACCATTGGGAGTTGGGAATCTTTTGGAATTTATGCCATAATCGGATTTCTAATGTTTGCTCAAGTCTCTCACGCAGCAGATATTTCGATTAATTCTTTATCTTACTCACAAATTACTCCAGGGGGTACTCTTCATGATTGGGAAGAAAGTATGACTTGGATCAGGACTAATTTACCTCCCGGGACTGTAGTAGTAAGCTGGTGGGATTATGGTTATTGGATAACTCCTATTGGTAATGCTACAACGATTAATGATAACGGAACAATAAACCAAACACGAATAGGTGCCACAGGTATGGCATTTATGCAAACAGATGAATTAGAGAGTGCTAAAATACTGCGTAACTTGCAAGCTGATTATGTTCTCGTATTTTTTACGATGTTTACCCAACTTGGAGGAGATGAGGGAAAATGGCCTTGGATGCTCAGAATTTGTAATGATAATTATCAGACGTATAAAAGATTTGGATGGGAAGCTTATAATTGGAAAGAAAATGGTGTATTTGATGAATCTGAATATCAAAATCCAACTACGGGTGCATATAAAGAAAAATGGTTTCAAAGTCAATTAGTTAGATTAATGTTTTCTGGATTACCAACTGTATTAGAGGAAGTCACAACACAATTTGAATATTATTATGCCCAAAAAGTTGCAGGTGATTCTTCTCAAAATATCCAACCTAGTAAACTTGACGATGGCAGATTATGGTCTGAATTTATTCCTTACCATGGTTATTATGATTTCAAAGTGTTTAAGCCTATATTCTTTTCTACACAAGGATTAGTCAAATTATTTCGAGTTGATTATACTGCATTAGATTCCTCAGTAGAAGTTAGCGATCCGAAGGTTTATGATAATGGCTTTGCTAATTTTAAATTAATAAATACAGGAATTAAAGAGGTAACCTTAGATAATGTTTTCATAAAAGAAGATTCTTATGATTTTACTATTGAAGATAACGACTATCAAGTTGAACCAGGAGAGGAAAAACTCGTTTGGATAGATGCCCAAAATGCAGGCTTTGAATTAAATGATGTAGTTAATATTTCAGTTAGTATAGAAGCTGAGGCTTTAGAAGATACAAAATATACTTTTGAAGCAAGTTCTACTAATATTTTGGTTGACCCAGCTCCTAATTATGGAATAAAAATCAATAGAGAAAATAGTATTGCAATAATTAATGAAGATAATTTAAATACAAGTTTTTATTTAGAAGTTGAAAATACAGGCGAAGGAAATATTAATTTAAACACAACCTATATAAATGGAATTGAATTCAACCAAAGCACCTATCAATTAAGTAATTCCTTACTGGAATCAGGATCAAAAACAACGATTTATATTCCTGAATCTCCAGTTAATAAATCTACATTAGGAGATGCAATGGATCAATTAAGTGATACAATAAGAGTTGTTGCATCTGAAGGAATATTTGATGAAACAATTTTTACTTATAATAAAAAAGAATATAAAATCTCAATAATCCCTGAAGACCGCGTGCTTTCTGATGAATCAAAAATATTATCTAGTAAAAATAGAACTCAAATTCCTATAGATATAAATAGTGCCTGTGCATATGATAATGGCTCAATTTTCATTAAGGTAAAAAATACTGGAAATAAATTAATTGGACTAACTAATTTTGTTTATATAAATGGTCATCCTGAAAAATATGATTCAGTTGACGATGATTATCTTCTCTCCGAAGATGAGATCAAAGATCTAATAATTGATTATCCGGATATTGAGAATAATGAAGAAATTGAAGTAATTGTCGCAGCATCTGGCTTGGATGGATATATTGCAGCTACGGATGTAGGAAACTTGTATCCAATTAGAAATTCTGCAAATTTTAGATTTATCTCTGAATCTGAACTTAACATAACACATGTATGGGCTAATGAGACAATAGAGGTTGCACTTAAAAATACAGGAAATATTCTTATTGAACTTGATAGTGTGATAATAAATGGGACAGAAAGCATCTCTATTGATGATGTGATTTTTAACCATAACATTAAAACGTTGGATCTCCAAGAGATAGCAATATTCTCTTTCAATTCAACTCAATACAATATAAATCAATCAAATATTGTAGAAATAAATATAACTACTAAATCTGGAATGTCAATAAAACGATCATTTACAGCTGAAGTTAACCCTGCATCGAATCCGGAGAAATACAGCATTGATATCTTAGATATATCCTCAGCAGATGATAGTCAAGATCTATTAACACTCAATCTTAAAAACATAGGCGATGATAATCTAACAGTTGATGCAGTGTATGTAAATAATACATATATTCCATGGAGTACAATCACAATTGTTGATAGTGTTGATCTAACTATCGAAACAGGTGAGGAAATATCATTAACAATAACATTAACAGATCTCGGATTATTAATTGGAACAATTAATATAGATGATACTCTTGAGATATTAATTAGAACTGAAGAAGGAGCAGAAGATATTCGCGTAATTACAGTTGTGGCTTAATATCTTCAAAACTTTTATTTTTATTTTTACCATTTATTCCTTTATATTTATAACAGTAAAAATCTTAAGAAATTAAGAATTATTAATTTTTACGATAAATCACTGCTTATTAATTATTAATAATGCTTTTTTCATAAATAGAAGTAGCAATCTGTGAGTCTGATATCTTGAAATTTGAATTAAAAAGTGAATATTCACCCACTGGAGACCAGCCTACTGCAATTAATGCTTTAGTTGATGGAATCAAAAGAGGAAATCATTTTCAAACCCTTTTAGGTGCTACGGGTACTGGCAAGAGTTTCACAGTAGCTAACGTTATACAAGAAATTCAATTACCAACACTTGTAATGGCTCCGAATAAAACATTGGCCGCACAATTATACAATGAGTTAAAAGATTTATTCCCTAATAATGCAGTACGTTATTTCGTGTCATATTATGATTATTACCAGCCTGAGGCTTACGTTCCAGTTAGTGGGTTATATATAGAAAAGGATTTTAGCGTTAATGAAGAAATCCAAAGACATCGATTAGCAACAGCTCATGCACTTAGAACAAGGACTGATGTAATAGTTGTCGCCACGGTTTCTTGTATTTATGGAATGGGACGACCGGAGGACTGGGAAGATGCTTCTATTGTTCTGGAAGTGGGAGAGAAAGTCAAAAGGAGCAATATTCTCAGAAAGCTCATTGAAATGGGATATGAACGTAAGGACATGGAATTTAAAAGAGCTACTGTTAGAACCAAGGGTGATATTATTGACATATACCCTGCTTATTTAGAAACAGCTCTAAGAATATCTCTATTCGGTGATGAGATTGAATCAATTGAAGAAATTCACCCTGTCTCTATCAACACAATAAATAACTTACCTAATTGTAGAATATTCCCAGCCAGTGAATTTATAATTCCGGAGGAAAATAAAATCACTGCAATCGATAAAATTGAAAAAGAGATGCAAGAAAGGGTTGCATATTTTAAAAAAGGAAAAAAATATGCTGAAGCACAAAGAATTGAATCCCGGACAAAATTTGACCTTGAAATGTTACGAGAAATGGGATTTTGTAAAGCTATTGAAAATTATTCAAGATATTTGGACAATAGAGAACCTGGGGTCCCTCCAAGGACGATTATTGATTATTTCCCTAAAAAATTTTTGATGATTGTAGACGAATCTCATATAACCGTTCCTCAGCTACATGGAATGATTAGAGGAGACATATCCCGGAAGAATAACCTAATTGACTTTGGCTACAGACTCCCAAGCGCTTATGACAATAGGCCTTTAAAATTTGAAGAATGGGAACTAAAGATCAATGAAGTCATTTTTATGAGTGCCACTCCAATGGATTATGAAATAGAGAAATCAAATGGTAAAGTAGCTGAACAAATCATAAGACCTACAGGTCTTGTGGATCCCATCCTTGAAGTAAGACCAACTAAAAACCAAATTGATGATCTTTTAGGAGAAATTAGAAAAGTAATTAAAAATAATGAACGTGTTTTAATTACAACTCTAACGAAAAGAATGTCAGAAGATATTGCAGATTATTATAATGAATTGGGTCTTAAAATAACTTACCTGCATTCAGAGATAGACACCGTAGAAAGGTTTGAAATACTCCGCAACTTAAGAGAGGGTGTTTTTGATGTTATAGTTGGTATAAATTTGTTAAGAGAGGGGTTAGATTTACCAGAAGTATCTCTCGTGGCAATCCTTGATGCAGATAAGGAAGGATTTCTTAGAAACACTCGTTCTTTGATCCAAACAATTGGAAGAGCTTCTAGAAATATAAATGGAAGGGCTATTTTATACGCTGATAAAATAACACGATCAATAAAAGCTGCTGTAGACGAGACTACTCGTAGACGAAAAAAACAAATTGAGTTTAATAAAAAAAATAATATTACTCCAAAAACAATTCATAAGAAAATTTTGGAATCTCTGGCTGAAGAACAAGAATTGAAAGAAAAAGAAACTAAAAAATTAAAATTTAAAATTGTAGAAAAAATTGAAGCGTCTATAAATACAAAGGATTTATTAAGATATCTTGAAAGTGAGATGTATCGTGCAGCTCAAGATTTAAGGTTTGAAGATGCAGCATACTTAAGAGACCAGATCAAAGACCTAAAACTTAAAAATAATATCAAATAAAAGGTGATTAGGATGGGTAATACTATGATTTATGTAAAAGGAGCTCGTCAGAACAATCTTAAAAATATAGATGTAAAGATACCCCATAATAAGTTAATTGTAATTACAGGAGTGTCAGGGAGTGGAAAATCAAGTTTAGCAATGGATACAATTTTTGCTGAAGGCCAACGACGGTTCTTAGAATCATTATCAAGTTATGCGAGACAATTTTTGGGTGAATTGGAAAAGCCAGATGTAGATTCTATTGAAGGGCTCAGCCCTTCTATCGCAATTGAACAAAAAATGATATCGAGAAATCCAAGAAGTACGGTGGGAACAGTTACTGAAATTTATGATTATTTAAGAGTTCTTTATGCAAATATCGGTATTGCTCATTGTCCAAATTGTGGAAGAAAAATATCACCTCAAACTGCTACTGAGATAGTGTCCCAAATAATTAAGCAACATAAAGAGGGCTCAAAAATTATTATTAAATCTCCGGTTGTAAGAGCAAGAAAAGGGTTATACCAAGATTTACTAGAAAAATTAAAGCGGCAGGGTTATGCAAGGGTTGAAATTGATGGTATTCAATATTCACTTTCTGAAGAAATCATCCTTGATAAATATAAAAAACATAATATAGATGTAATTGTTGATAGGTTAGTAATTTCGGATGGTATTAGAAAAAGATTATCGGATTCAGTTGAGACTTCGCTAAAACTTGGAGAAGGAATAGTTAAAATAGAAACCTTAGACGAGGATAGTAGCACAGAACAAACATTTTCTGAACATTATGCTTGTATTGAATGTGGATTATCCTTTTCCGATTTAAAGCCGCGTATGTTTTCCTTTAATACACCTCATGGCTCTTGCCAGAAGTGTAATGGACTAGGAAGTGCTTTACAATTCCTTCCAAGTTTAATTATTGGAAAAGATTTAACAAAAACATTGGAAGAAAGCAATATCAGAAAAATTTCAGGATTTAAGAGTACAACTGGTTATTCTTGGCAAATCTTAAAGCAAGTTTTAAAACATTATAGAGCTGATACGAAGACTCCGATTAAAGATCTTGATCCTGAATTGTTAGAAAAAATACTATATGGTACAAGATATGATGAAATACAATTTGATTTAAGAAAAGAAGAATATGAGAGTAAATTTAATAAAAGAGAGAAAAATAATAATACAAGTTATCAATGGAGATTTAAAAGAGCTTTTGAAGGATTAATTCCATTATTTTATCGGAGATATGTCGAAACAACTTCTAAGGAGCAACGAATTTCTTATAGTCACTTTATGATAGAAGTGATATGTCCAAAATGCAAAGGACAACGGTTAAATCCTTTTAGTCTATCGGTATTAATAGGGGGAAAAAACATTGCTGAAATTTGTGATTTGGCAGTTAAAGACTCATTAAAATTTTTCAATAATTTAAAATTAACAGAATCTGAAAAAAAAATCACCAAAGACATTTTAAAAGAAATCAAGGATCGATTATTTTTTTTAATTAATGTAGGATTGGATTATATTTCATTAAATAGAAAAGCTCAGACGTTATCAGTTGGAGAAAGCGAAAGAATAAGACTTGCAACACAATTGGGTTCTAATCTTGTTGGCGTTACTTATGTGCTTGATGAACCAACTATAGGACTTCATACTCGAGACATTAAAAAATTAATAAATATGCTAAAGAAATTAAGAGATTTAGGGAATACCGTCATAGTTGTTGAACATGATGAGAGTATTATAAGGAATGCGGATCATATAATCGACTTAGGACCATTTGCAGGAGAAAATGGGGGCTATTTAGTTGCAGCGGGACCACTACAGGCAATAATTTCCAATGAAAAATCAATTACGGGAAAATATCTAAATGGTCAATTAACAATTCCACTTCCCGTTTCAAGAAGGGAATTAAATAATAAATTTTTGAGAATAAAAGGTGCTCGAGAGAATAATTTAAAAAACATTGATGTAAAAATACCCTTAGGAGTTTTTGTTTGTGTTACTGGTGTTTCAGGAGCCGGAAAAACGAGTCTTTTTGTAGATTGCCTTTATAAAGGTCTCAAAAAAATAATGGGTTCCGAAGAGAGATTTTATAAAGTTGGAGATTTTGATGATATTTTTGGATTTCAAAACATCGATAAAATCATTAATATTGATCAAAGTCCTATAGGGAGAACTCCACGTTCAATTCCAGCAACTTACACAAAAGCATTAGATTATATTAGAGAAATATACGCTAATTTACCAGAAGCAAAAGAAAGAGGATACCTAAAAGGACGTTTCTCTTTTAATGTTAAAGGAGGTCGTTGTGGAAAATGTCAAGGCACTGGTTATATTCTCAAAGAGATGTTATTTCTTCCCGATGTATATATAAGATGTGATGTGTGTAAAGGGAAAAGATTTAATGAAGAAACTTTAGATATAAAATTTAAAGGATATTCCATTGCAGACGTCTTAAAGATGTCATTCATTAAGGCTTACAGAGTCTTTAAAAATATCCCAAATCTAAAAAGAACAATCAAAACAATTATAGATGTGGGTTTAGGTTATCTTGAATTAGGACAATCCTCTACAACTCTAAGTGGAGGTGAAGCACAGCGATTAAAAATTGCAAGAGAACTAAGAAAGGTTAGTACAGGAAACACGTTATATCTGCTTGATGAACCAACAACTGGATTACACTTTGATGATGTTAAAAAATTAATAAATGTGCTTCAAAAATTAACTGATAAAGGAAATACTGTTATAATTATTGAACATAATATGGAAATCATTAAATCAACGGACTATATTATTGATTTAGGGCCAGAAGGAGGAGAAAAAGGAGGGGAAATAGTCGTTCAAGGCACACCTGAGGAAATCATTCAAAATGTCCATTCATATACGGGAAAATTTTTAAAGAAATATTTGCAATAATGAGTTTTCTAATTCTTTTTAGTTTTTTATAACTTTATCGTAATGATAATTAATATAAGATTATTTTTAATATTATAAATTAAGAAGTTTAATAGATTTAAAGTGGGATTTTTAATGACGCAATCTATCAATAAAGATAAAAAACCTAGAGAATTGATAGCTTCAATACTCGGCCACATTGACCATGGAAAGACAAGCTTATTAGATTATGTGAGAGGAACGGTTGTACAGAAAAGGGAGGCTGCTGGGATAACTCAACATATCGGAGCTAGTTATTTTCCAGTAGAAGCGATTAAAAATTTTTGCGGCCAAAAATTTGCAGATTTAGATATTTTTCTTCCAGGAATTTTAATAGTGGATACTCCAGGGCACGCAGCATTTATGAACTTGAGAAAAAGGGGAGGAGCTGTTGCAGATATTGCAATTTTAGTAATTGATATAATGGATGGGCCAATGCCTATTACTTGGGAATCTGTAAATATACTTCGGGAAAGAAAAGTCCCCTTCATTATCGCAGCAAATAAAATAGACAGAATTCCAGGTTGGAAACCAAATAAAAATGCTGACTTTGTTGAAACCTATAATAAGCAAACTGAATTTGTTAAAAAAGATTTTAATGAGAGATTATATAAGATTATTGGAGATTTTTTAGAAGAGGGATTTCCTGGGTGTGATAGATATGACAAAATAAAAGATTTTACTGAAAGCTTAGCTATTGTGCCAACTAGTGCGATCACTGGGGAAGGTATATCTTCAATGCTTATCGTTTTATTAGGATTAGCACAACAATTTTTAAAAGATAAATTGCTTTATTCTGAAGGTCCAGCAAAAGGTGTAGTATTAGAGGTTAAAAAGGAAGCTGGATACGGATATACAATTGATACTTTAATATATGATGGAATTATTAAAAAAGGGCAAAAAATGGTTGTTGGAGGATTAGATAAACCAATAGTTACAAAAATACGAGCCCTTTTTCAGCCAAAACCACTTGATGAGATTAGGGATCCTCGTCAAAAATTTGATTCAGTTAATGAAGTTCACGCATCTGCTGGAATAAAAATCCTAGCATCAGATTTAGAAGATTCTATTGCAGGAGCTCCACTTTATGTAATTGAAGATGATTCGAAAGAAGAAGAAATTTATAAAAAAGTTGAAGATGAAGTTAATAGTATAAGAATTCATACAGATAAGGCAGGGATCGTCCTAAAAGCGGATACATTAGGGTCTTTAGAGGCATTAGGGAAACATTTATCCGAAAATGGTATTGATATTAGTCGGGCTGATGTAGGTCCGATAAAAAAAGCCGATATATTGAGTGCAGTTGTAGTGAGAGATTTTGATTTATATTCGTCCGTTGTTCTTGGCTTTAATGTAAATATCTTAGATGAAGCAAAAGAGATGGCATACAATGAAAATGTAAGAATTTTTACTAATGATGTCATTTATAGATTGACAGAGGATTATATTGAATATAAGGAAACTCGAAAAGCAGAAGATACTGCAAAAGAATTAGGTGAATTAATCTTACCGGGAAAGCTTCAAATGATGCCTGAATTTATCTTTAGAAACTCGAATCCTGCTGTTTTTGGAGTTAGGGTAATTGGTGGTGATTTGGTTTCCAAAATTCCTATAATCAAAAATAATGGGAAATACATAGGGCGTATAAATAAAGTTCAAGATAAAGGACAAAATATTCAAAAAGCAACTAAAGATATGGAGGTAGCAGTTTCAATGAAAGGTGTTGAAATTGGTAGAGATCTTGAAAAAGATGAGATTCTTTATATAAATGTTCCTGAATCTCATGTAAGACAATTAATAGGTAAATTTCTGGAAGAATTAACCTCAGAACAAAAAGATATTTTACGAGAATATATTGTCTTAATGCGAAAAGAAAAAAACCCTTGGTGGGGCATGTAGGAATTAGTTCTAAAAGGCGGATCACATGACTCAATTTGATGACATATTTAAAGCTGCTCTCAATGAAATTCTTCCTACAAAGCAAGAAATAGAAAAACATAAAGAAATTATTGATTTTTTGACCAAATTACTAACACAAAAGGCAAAAGAATTGGGAATTACCTTTAAATTTATTGAGCCTCAAGGTTCAACAGGAATTAAACAAACTCAATTGAGAAACACATCTGATATTGATTTGTTTATTGGAATGGATTTTAAATCGTTTATGGAAGAAAAAATAAGTAAAACTAAATTAAAACAAAAATTGAAAAGTAAATTTAGAGAACTCTGTGAAACTTGGATAATTAAAGCTATAGAAAAGCACGATTTTAAGAATATTATATTACTTTATGCAGAACATCCCTATGTCTCTGCGGAATATATTGATTCAGAAGGAATAACTGAAATTGATATTGTTCTTTGCTTTGCTTTATCTAAGGAATACTTATTGGAAAATGGTCCAATAACGGCTGTTGATAGAACTCCTTGGCATACTAGATTTGTTAGAGATAAATTAACTAAGGAACAAAAGAATGAAGTTAGATTATTAAAACAATTTTTTAAATGCTCTCATTCCTATGGAGATAAAAGTCCTGTTGGAAGGATAGGGTTCATAGGATACAGTTCAGAATTATTAATTTATCATTTCAGAAATTTATTAAATTTATTTGAACATTTTGATGAATTGGAAAATCAGCCTATCGATTTTTTTGGCAGAAATACCCAAGAATTAAAAAAAAAGCCTCGATTTATTAATAATTTTCTAATTATAATTGATCCTACGGACAAAAACAGAAATGTAGCAGCTGCAATATCAAAAAAAGCATATTATTATTGTAAAGATAAAGTTAAGCAATTTTTAAAAGATCCAGACATTTCATATTTTCAATTTAAATCCTTACCAATTGTTGATTTTAATTTGGTAAAGAAAGAAGCGATATTTGACCATCTTTTTTTAATTGAATTCAAAAATGAAAATCTAGAAGTTCATTATACAGAATTACGAGATAAATTATATTCTTTTGGAGAAAAGGTAAAAAGTAGTGGCGAAATAGAAAAATCTAAAGACCCTAGATTTGGAAAAATTACTTTTGAAGTTTATTTTGAAACTGATAAAAATCTTTATGCAATCTCATTTTTTTGTGAAAAACCAAAAATTTCAGAGAAATTTCTTAGGCGTGGTCCACCAGTTAAGGAAAAATTACATGCGAAACAATTTAAAAAGAAAAACCCTAATTATCTTCTAAAAGAAAACTTTCTTTATATAGAAGAGAAGCGAAGATTCATAAAATTTTTAGACTTTTTAAATGATATTTCAGAAAATAAAGCGCCGAAAGAGTTTGATCTAATTAACGTTTCAAATTGTTGTCATGCAAAAACCGATGTTGGAAAGAGATGTGTCTATATTCTAAAGGAAATGGTACTTCCTTACATCAAATAATTAATTTAACTTTTTTTTTCCAAAGTTATTACCTAACAAATATTTAAGAAATATTTTTTTGAATTCTTACTTGGTAATCAATTTACATGGATTTTACCTACAAATTATAAATTGTTTAAATATCATATCTAAATAATTTTTACTTTAATTTTTTAATTGTTATTTTGGAATACTCGCGTTGATATAAAAGCATAGCATTATTTGAGTGTTCTTATTTTTAAAAATCGCAAAATTTTTATTTTTCTTCATATTTAAAAATTTAATTAGATGAATGAATAAATAAGTTGAAAAAATACTATGGTAAAAGTAAAAAATCCCGAAGAAATACGGAATCTTGTAATTGGTGGACCTTATGAGAAGAAAAGGATCTTCTCAATTGTTGCTCATATAGATCATGGTAAAACTACAACTACAGATTATCTTTTGGAGAGAGCAGGACTTATGAGAGAAGAAGATGCCGGGCTACTCCTTGCCACTGACTCGGATGAAGAAGAACAAGAAAGGGGTATTACGATATTTACAAGCGTTGTATTACTTGCTTTTAATGATTCAAGAACCCCAGACGATGAGGAACCTTATATCTTTCAAATTAATGATACTCCCGGACATATTTCATTTACTGGCGAAGTATCACGTGCATTAAGGGCTTCAGATGGTTGTATAATCTTGGTAGATGCTTTAGAAGGAGTAATGACTCAAACTGAAACGAATATTAGATTAAGCGTTGGAGAAGAATTATGTAAGCCCGTTTTATTCATTAATAAAGTTGACAGATTAATTAACGAATTAAAACTCAGTCCCAAGCAGGTTTATGAGAGAATAGATAAGATTCAAAATGAGGTTAATGAATTAATAAAAAAGATCGCCCCGAAAGGAATTGATTGGAGAGTTTCATTTCCAAATAATAGTGTTGCAATTGGTTCCGCGAAGGATGGTTGGGGCTTCACCCTTGAAATTCTTAAGGAAAACAATATTAAACCAACCTTTGTTTTTGAGAAATATAACGAAGGAGATATTGCATATTTGAGAAAAAATCTCAGATTAGATGAGGCTCTATTAAGAATGGTTGTAGATAATCTTCCAGATCCACGCACAGCATCAAAATATCGAATTCCAAAAATCTGGTCTGAAGGTGATTTAGATTCAGAACTAGGCCAAGCATTATTAAATTGTGATCCAAATGGGCCGTTATATGGAATGATAACAAAAATATTTATTGATCCTAAGTCTTTTCGTGCAACTTTAATAGGTAGAGTATTTTCCGGGACGCTAGATCTTTCAGATTCAATATATTTATTAGGCAAAAAAGAGAAAGTACGGATAAAACGTTTAGGTGTTATGGAAATAACCGATATTTTAGATACTGGAAAAATCCCCGCAGGTAATCTTTTCGCAATATATGGTTTTATTTGTCCTACTGGAGAAACTTTCATTGCAGCAAAAATGGCACCAGGTAAGGGGGAATATATCCCATCATTTGAGCAAATTAAATATGCTTGTGAAGCTGTAGTATCGCGAAGTATAAAACCAAAGGATCATCAAGATTTAGCAAAATTAGGAGAGGTTGTGCAAAAATGGTTAATGGCTGATACTACTGCCGAATTTAGATTAGATGAAGAATCTGGCGAATATATATTATCTGGTATTGACCCTCTTCAGATAGATATTTTAACAAAACGTATTGATAAACAAGTACCAATCGAAGTTGGAGCTCCGATTATTGTATATCGTGAGAAAATCGAAAAATTAACTTCTGACGTTCATACAAAATCTGCAAATACTCACAATAAATTTCTTATGCATATTGAACCTCTTGATAATACTTCCTTAGAACTAATTATGTCAGGCAAAATTGGAGAATATATGCCTGAGAAAGAGAGAGCAAAAATCTTAAGAGAAGAGGCTGGATGGGATACAAAAGAAGCTAGAAGGATTGTAGATATATATAAAGGAAATGTTCTAATCAATGGAACAATGGGATTGCAAAGATTTAATAGAGTTAAATCTTATTTAGTTGCGGCATTTCGCGATTGGACTCAAAGTTGCGTTTTAGCTAAAGAACCTGCCTTAGGTTTAAAAGTAATTTTTACAGATATGGTAATCCATGAAGATCCGAGACATACTCAGTATAATCAAATAGCCGGGATGATTTTTTCAGGTTTTTCATTAGCATTTCTAAAAGGTGATCCAAAAATGTATGAACCCATTCAGAGGGTAGATATTAAAACTCCCGCAGGGACGGAATCGGGTATCATTTCAATTTTAAACCAACATCGAGGAAAAATTGTGAATGTTAGTTCTGATGCCGATTATGTGACTGTTCATGGCGAAATTCCTGCTTCGGAAACGCTAGGAATTGATGACGATTTTAGAGGTGCTACACAAGGTCGTGCCTTTTTTGGTTATGAATTTAAAGCCTTTGAGCGAGTTCCGACCAAAATGCAAGAAGAATTAATCTTGAATATTAGAAAAAGAAAAGGCATGAAGGTCGAATTACCGAATCCTAAGCCATGGGAGAGATTCATCTATAAACAGACTTAGTTTTTTTATAATTTTTTAATTTCTTATTTTTCATTTATTTTAAATCTCTATACTATATTAAAAATCATTGAAAACTTTAAGAAATATAGAAGTAGCTGAAACCATTTTATCTTTTATAATCTAAAATATTAATAGCGTTGATAATTATATTCTATTGGATTAGATTTTTTTGTACAGTAGGGACACTTATTTTGAAAAGAAGGTATAACTCTTTTACAAATAGTGCATTTTTTTTTAATCTTTTCTTCTTTCTTCCACCCCAAGCTCAATAATATGTTATTAAGACTCTGAGGAGCAACATAAATAAAAAAAGGCCCCGATGATCCGACAATTAGTAAAATTGGCATCAAAAAGTAATCTAATAGACGATTTGCTGTTTTTAAATAAATTATAAGATATATCCCAGAAATTAATCCAATTATTGCAAATAGACAGAATTTTAATTTTCTACTTATGATAATACCAACCTATCTCTTGAAAGTAATTAAAAATTTTTTATATTTATTTTTTTTAACTCTAATAAATTTCTCTAACATTTAATAAAATAAGTTAATTATTTAAAGGTTTGAATTACTTCTTAGAGTTTAATATTTATTCTAGCATATAATTCATCAATACCCTCAAAAATTGGTTTTAATCTTCCAACCCTCATTAAGATTTTTCTACTCATTCTTATTTTTTCTTTTAATAATTTTTTATTAGTTATCCAGTTTGTAAAGTAATATTCAATAAGAAAATATACTTATTATTTATTGATTTGAATTAGAAATTAAATATCTAAGAAATAAGGAATATGGTATATTTAGATGTCAGATGAAGAGCAAAATGAGCAAAATAATAAAAAATTTGGTGAATCTGAGGATGAGGAACAGCAAGATACTGATCTTAAAGCCTATATAAAAGAAATTGATATTCTTTCAGAAGATTTTTCTGATTTAAGTGATTTAGATATGGAAGAGTTGCAGGATATTAAAGAAGCTGTTGAAGAAGTTAGGAAAGGAAAATCAAAAGAGGAAGTTTCAGAAGATGAAATAGAGGAAGCAGAAGTCTCTGAAGAAATATCTGTCGAAAATTCAGAGTTAATGACATATTTAGATGAAAGAGAACAGTTATCCCAAAACTTTTCAGATCTTCAAGAACTTGATTTAGATGAATTAAGGGACATGAAAGAGGCTATAGCAACAATGAAAAGTGAGGCTAAAGATGTAGAATCTATAGAAAAAACAGAACAACCTATTTCAGAAGGATTAGAACAAAAAATCCGATTAGAATTAGAAAAAAGGAAAGAAATTCAAAAAAAGAAAGAAGTTACTGCTGAGGATTTTCAAAATTATATTAAAGATAAACGCGATAAAATATGGTATCATTCTTTATATCATCTTGTTTTCGAGACGGAAGATCACAGCGCTTCAAAAGAAGGATTATATGATCTCTTAAAGGAGGTAACAAGCAAAAGCCCATTTGATAATATTCCCCAACAGCAATTTTATTTTGGGTTAGGTTATCTCCTTAGATTAAAATTATATGATAAAGATATTATAAGATATAAAGGGGGGAAATTTAAAATTAATCTCAATGTAGATCTTTTAAAGAGAATTTTGAAAGAAAATGGAGAACCCATAAGCCGACGTCCAATTATACCAAAAGAAGAACAGGATAAAATGATTTCTAACTTTCTAAAAGATGATTTTAATGATATTTAATCAATGATTTATTTATTGCTTTAATTGCATATATATTAAGATGAGTAATGACTTCAGAGAAAGAATTAAAACCTGTTTTAATAATTATTGGAAATTCTAATGTTGGAAAGACTAGTCTTACACGCTTTTTAGTTAGTAATCCCAAAAAATTTAAGGGGAAAACTGGTAAAATCCCTGGTACTACTTTATTATTAAAAAAAATACAAGACCCATTAATGCCTTTTGACATTTTGGATTTACCAGGTTTCGGGTTTATGAAGAAAACGAGTAGAAGAAGAACAGAACATATAAAGAAAATGATTATAATCCATTTAGAAAAACATTATAAAGAATTCTTTTTAGGAATCGTTGTAGTAAATGTCCTCAGGATTAGGGATGAGTTGGAAAAGTGGTTTTATAAAAGTGAGGAGACTATACCACTAACGTTTGAATTTATTGATCTATTCAAAGAATTTAATACACCAGTATTAGTTGTATTAAGTAAAATTGATAAATTAAATACAATTGATAGAAAAAAAACAGAAACATTCTTTCTTAATAGTGCTACAAAATTTGGTCTAAAACTAGTTAAATTCAATGAATTTAAAGATTTTGATGGTGATGTTTTTCCAGTTCTTATGACTTCCACTCTTGAAAAAATTGGCATTAAAGAATTGAAAGAAATAGTTGAATCTCAGCTCAAAAAAATTACTCCTTAATAGTAGAGATAAGAAATTTTTTTTGTATGAAAATCTCATTTAATTTCATATGAGCAATACTTTTTTGATATGATCAACCAATTGATCATAAGTAAAAGGCTTCTCAATAAAATGAATCGCCCCAATTGAAAGCGCTTTTTCTCGAATACTTATATCTGCACTAATAAAAATAATTTTTGATTGATCTCCATACTGTAGAATTTCTTTTGTTGCTTGAATTCCATTCTTAACAGGCATCCTATGATCCATCAGAATAATATCAGGTTTTTCTGAAAACGTTTTAAATATCTCAACTGCTTCTTTTCCATTTTTCGCAGCACCAACAACGTGAAATCCATGCAAACTTAAAATTTCACTATATAAACGTTGTAAAGATAGATCATCTTCTACAACAAATATCGTAGTTATATTACTCAACCTCTGGAAAAGTTATGATAAAATTACTTCCCTTTGAGGAATCCCCTTGAAAACTATCCTCAAACCAAATTTCCCCTTTATAACCCTTATTATTTTCTCTATAAAATATTATTCTCCTCAAACCTTGCTAATTAATAATTTTGAATATTTGGTTACAACGATTATATAAAAATATGGTTTTATAAGATTTGTTTACATTTTTTTTTTAAAACGAACAAAAAGCAAATACAAATAGTGCAAAAAAATTTTTACTAATGAATTTTATTAAACCTTTTGACTTATTCGTAGTTGGTTCTTTTTGAAGTAAAAATAGTAAAATAATACAATCAGAGAAAATAATAAAATAATCTATTCATATTTTGGAATTATTTCATGTCTTAGCGGATTAAATTTGCTGGAAATAAAATTACTTACTTATTTCTAATTTTTTTTTATTCCAATTAACTCCAAGAAGCACATCACGACTTCTCTCGTTCTTGTATAAAATAGAGAAATTTCCTAAATTACTTATTTTTTCTGCGAATTCTTTTATATCTTCAAATTCTGGAAAGAAGGATTGGAGATCTTTGGAAGATTTTAGACGTTCTTTAATTAATAACGCTTTAGCTTGAAGTGTAAATCCTTTAATATCTAAGAAGTTAGGATTTGCTCGTTTTATAATTTTCAAATATTCATCTATAGCCTCATGCTTAAGATTTAAATTTTTAACTCCAGTTATTCTTAAAACAGTTCTACACGGTATAGAACTGAGTAAATCCATTGTTTTCATGATCTTTTTCCATCCATTTTTAAGCATAGGTCTGCAAATTTTTTTATAAGTTTTTTCATTTGAGGCTGGTAAAGAAATATATAATTGAGAGGGATAATACTCCATTGATTCGATCTTCTCAGGAAACGTGCCGTTTGAAACAATAAAAGTTGTCATTTTTTGTTTTTTAAATTCTGCCACAAAATCAGAGAGTAAAGGATATAAAAAAGGTTCCCCATCAAGTGATATTGCCGCATGTTTTGGATTCATTGATTCTTCATGAACTTTTTCAATTTCTCTTAAAGTTGTGATATTATTATTTACTAAAGGTTCAATATCCACATCAGACTTTATTTGTTTTTTGATACTTTTCTTTATACAATAATGGTTAATATCACCCTCAATATAATCCAAAAATCTCATATTTTTTAGTAATACCATAGCCCGATCTATTTTGGTTTTACTGGCATCTATTTTTCTTGATACCGATTGAATTGATTCAGATTTATTATTTTTAAATAAATATTTCAGAATTTTAATCATAATGTGATAATTCTCAATGTATCTCTTTAATGGCAAATGATTTTGAATAAGATTTTTTTGATGTCGAATCATTTCATTTACTAATTCCTTAGGTTCATCTGGTACAACATTAAAGGTAGGCCCCAATGAACTCTGAAGATCTCGCCAACAAAATACACATTGATGATTACAAAAAGGAACAGATGGCGTATTTTGCAAACATAAATTACTTTTTACCCCGAAAACACCTTTATAACAATTTTGATTATCCCTCCCGGTCATTAATCGCTGTTCTAACCAGTGACATGGCTTTATAGCTGAGTGTCTGTTTTTTCCAACAATTCTATAATTAGATTTTAGATAATCTTGTATAAATTGTTCCGATATTTCATTTTTCCACTTTTTTTCTGTGCTCATCTAATTTAATTTAAGTATTTTAATTAATATAAATTAAGTATTTTAGAGAAAAAATGAATATTTATTACTAGCCTTAAAATTAAAATCTAATCAAATGTGATTATAATGGTTGAAAAAATCAAATCCAGCTTACTTAATTTGGGATTGAAATTCATCTCTACTGAAGAGAAATTATTCCGAATGTTTTTAGAGACTTCACCAACTAAGGTTAATGAAATTGTGATTTTACCCGCTGTAAAGCTTGTAATGGAAAAAGTCGTTAAAAGATTAAAAAATAAAATAAGATATGGAAATGTCTATAATGGTAGATTAGGTGAAGTAGAAGTTAGTGTAATTCAAAGTCTAATAGGTACTCCTTATATTGCTGAAAAATTGGAGTGTTTGAAATTTACAAAATGTAAGGTGATTATCCGAACCGATTTTTGTGGTGGATTAAATATTATTGGTCGATCAATTGAGCCGGGAAAAATAATAATTCCTGAGAGTGCGTTCTGCGGAGATGGTGTGTCTCCCTATTATATTCTCAAATATTATGAAGAACTGAAGGATTTAGAATTTATAAAAAATCCTATTGAAGGAATACATAAAATTAAAGCAGGAAACGAAAGGGTATATAAAATTTCTCCATCAAATGAGTTGAATGAAATTTTATTAAATACTGCTGAAAGCTTATATTCAAATAAGATATTAACCGGACCAATTTGGACTACTGGCGCTTTATTTTTAGAGACGGATGATGCTGCAAAATCCTGGATAAAAGAGGGGATAATTGGAGTCGATATGGAAAGCTCTTTATTGTTTTTGTTAGGTCAATTATTTAATATTAAAACGGCTTCTGTAATTTCAGTTTCAGATGTAGTAGGGCATAATAAATACGATATATTTAAATCAAATTATATACATCCAGAAACATTCACCGGAATTGATAGAGCTATTGATATTGTTATTAAATCTTTAAAAAAAATTAAAAACATTCTTTAAATTATACTAAAATTTTTAAAAAAATTAAGCTTCAATAAATTTTGGTTCTTGAAAATTTTGATTATATTGCTTTAAAAGACTTAAATTTACATTATATATGTTTTTCCCCTTCTCTTCCCCTGACTTGAGGATTTCGAAATCTAATAAACGTTTTATGTGGTATTGAATTGTCCCATGAAAAACTTCTAAATCATTAGCAATTGTAGTAATTTTTTTAGTAGGTTCTTGGATAAAGGCTTTTAGAATGGCAGGTATTAAATTATTCTGAAACAATATTACCAAAACCTCGTATTCTTCAGGAACGTCCTTTAAAAAGAAATATAATGTTTTTCCAAATTTTTTTGATCTTACAATATCAAATTTTTCAAGAACAATCATATATTTTATAAAAGGATTTCTTGTAATTTTAAGATCTGATTCTATCTTTTTACTTCTACCATGAATGCCTGGATTAGATTTAACAAATCTAATAACTTCTTGATATTTTAGATTAGTTAAAATCTCTTCTTTTGTTCTTCTCTCATTAGTCACAATATATTTTTTCTGTTCTAATGAACGAATCGCTAAAAATAATTCTTCCTTACTATATCCCCTTGAATAAGATAATTTAGCAATGCAATCTGCATATAGCTTTTCTACTAATGGAGGTAAATTCTCAACTCTTTCAACAGAGATTGTTGAATCAAATTTTTTTAATTTCAATGTTTTTTTGGCAATTTTTAGAATATCCTTCTCAATTTGAGATAATTCTTCAAAATCAGAAATTTTTTCAATTATATCAACTTTTTCTTTAATTATTTGAACTTTATCAATTGATTTTTCTTCTATTTCTGATTTTTTTTTATCTCTTCTTTGTTGTAAAGACATTTCTTTCACCATATTCTTATGAAATCTAAGTTTTTTCCTCTAAAAACTTCAAGTAGATCTCCTGCTCACCGACGGGCATATATCTCAACTGCTCAATGATTTGGTTTAGATATTCAGGTTTTAAATTTAATTTTTTAACTCTTAAAATCAGTTTCTCTGAAATTTCTCGATTAAGTTCAAATAGTTCATTAAGATATTTTTCCTGCTCCTCTTCTGTTAAATACACAAATTCTTTCAAAATTTCTTTTTTATCTTTCTCTGGAATGTTCAATTCAAGTATTTTCCTTCGAATTTTTTCTGATAAAACATTAAAGATCTTTAAAAAATATCTTTCAACAATCTCTCTATCAGATTCATCAGAAATAGGTAATAAAGACTGGTGTAATTTTAATTTTAATGGTTGTTTTTTGAATTTTTTCTCGATTATTTCATCAATCTTCTTTTGTTTCTTAACTTCCTTTTCTAATTGCTTTTCTGGTTTTGTTTCAGTAGGTTTCTTATCAATCTCAAAAAAAGGAATTTCCTCTAGTCTCTTATCCTTTTTCTCTTCGATTGGAAAAGATTTTAAAGGTGTTGCTTTTTTAGCGGTTAAAGGAACTGAAATATATTTTTGATCTATTCCTTTTTCATCGCTTTCTATTTCATAAGGAGATTTCGGAGGTTCTTGCCGAGAAGTTGGAGGCTGTTTTGGTATTATTTCTTCAGAAATTGAGATTTTAGGAGAAGAATCATATAAAATTTTTTCGGGGCGTCCTTTTTGAGCTAAAATAATTATAATAATTGCTTTTAGCAAAATAAAAATTCCAGAGGCGTAAAAAAAACATCCAAAAATTCCTGCAATGAGAAATGATCCAGCCTCATTTTCCTCAAAAACCTTTTTGGAAGATATTTTTAGAGATCTCTTCTTGTCAATAGAAACGCCTATTAATGAAAATATCAACATAATAAAGATTATACTCAAAGTAGTTAAAAAACCAAAATCAAAAGGAATTAAAATACTTGATATAACCATATATGCAAAACTAGATATTCCTAAAATTATAATTGATACACCTGCATAACTTGATACTGAATTTAACGAGTCTTTTATTAACAATCCCCAATCATAGCCTTGAAATTCTTGATTTTTCTCATCTTGTGAAATGTAAATTATTAATAGAATACCTTTTATTAACAATACAACCCCCGCACCATATACTATGCATCCTAAAATTCCCATAGCAATAGCTGAAACACCAACTTTATTATATTCCCCTGTCCTAATTAAAGGTGCTATATATTTTTTATCGAAACCCGCAATTCTAATCCCAAAAATAAAGAGTGCTATTGATTCAAAAATTATAATTAAAAATTGGAGATCATTTCCAATCCGAATTACTAGAAATATTCTTGTTAAAGAAATTATTGAAATAATAAATAAGATAATGTAAGAAAATTTATTGATACCTTGAATTATATTATTAAGATTAACCATTCCCTGTTGTGAAATCTCTTGTTTTCTGGGTCTCCAAGAAGATGACCATTTAATTTCTTTAATTTCTTTTTTTTCTTTAAGCTCCTTTTTTTCTTTATCCTTGAAATCTTTTTCTTTTAATTCACGGAATTTTACTCCCTCTAAAAGAAACTTGTATCCACAATTTTCACAAAATATTTGGACTCCATTCTCAATTCTTTCAACCAATTCTTTAGGAAACTGATGTCCGCATTCCCTACAAAAGTATTTTGATCTTTTAACATTTTTTTGTTCATCATTCATTTCTAATTCCTCTCTAAATTATATTTAAATAAAAAATAATAAAAAAACATTATGGAAATTTTTTCTTAAGTATAAGACTATGTTATTAATTGATTTGCTGGCTGTTCGTCTAATTTGTTTGGCATATCCCTTCTAAAGCATTGCCCGCAATGAACACAAAAAGTCATCCCATTTGAATCCAAATGTTCGTGCATTTTATCAGTGAATCTCATTCCACATTCAGGGCAAAAACCAAAGTCTAGTTCTTGTTCATGTTCTGATGATTTATCAATCATTATTGGTAATTCTACAACGGATTTTTGGATATTTTCTCTTTTATCAGTTATTTTATCTGTCAAAGGAACTTTATGGTCTCCTAGATTTAATATTTTATCTATTAAATCAACTATTTTATTAATAACAAATTTAAAACCCTTAAAAATCCCCTTTAATATGTAGAAAATTCCCAAACAAAGATATTTTATCAAATAATAGACCCCAATACACACAAGCACTGTAACACTGACAGAAACTACTACTATTAAGCTAGCAAGTATGATCTGTTCAACCATACTTAGCCCGTTAAACCAATTATTCCAATTAATTATTATATCTGATATCATTTTCCTCATTTTTTTATTTTTTTTTTCAATATTTTAATTATACCAAATGTCATTATTAATTGATCTTTAGACCAATCCTTGAAAATTCTAAAAATTTTTATTTTAGAAAGAGAATATCAATAATAAAGAATTAAAAAAGGGAGGATAAAGTCTTTAATGCTTCTCCGCCCAACAAAACAAATAGGGGGAGGAGGGCGAAAATGGATGTGAAATTGATCCACACCAACCAAAAGACAAAAATCCATTATGGGAGGAGATGCAACTTTTGACTTTATCCTTACCAATATTATTTTAGAACTAACTATAAAAAGATTTCTATTCCATTTTTTTGTTTAAAAAGGTCCATTGAAATTATCATTTAATAATTATCATTTAATACTGAACCTACTTGTATCGCTAGATAATTTAAGATAACATCATAATCTTCGGGTGTTATTTCTCTGGTCCTAAGAACAAATTTTTTTATGCTATTAATACAGGAGAGTTGGGTTCTAATCTTTTCAGATTGGAATTTATTATGAAGAAAAGATTCCTGATTCTTAATCTCACATATTAACTTATCTCTTAATTCCTCAAATTGCGCATTAACTGCAATATTTTCAATTCCCATGTTATTAATTCTATAATTCATCATAATAATTTCAGATTAAATTTTAATTATTTAAATAAAAAAAGACTGGAAAGATACTATAAAGAAAGAGATATAACAAAATAATTAAGACTAAATTTCTAAAGAATTAAAAAAAATAAAAAGAATAAATATAGACTAAAAAAAGTAATCTATAAGGGCTTTTCTGAACTCATTCAGCCACTCATTATTAATATCGACCCACTTTAAGATTTTTCACCTTTTATATTTTTATATCCAAAATTTGAAAAAATTGCATTAAATCATACTAAAAATAAATCTATATAAAGAAAAAATGAAAATCAAAAGAGAAAACATTAGTAATAAATATTAAAAGAGTAGAAAAGAAAAAAAAAATGTGAGAATTCATCTCACATCTACATTATATTTATTTTGGTAAATGAATTCTAAATTTGCCATTAATTATATCAAATGTGACTCTATGATTTTGTAACCAAGATTCTGAGGGAATTACATCTGAATGATCTCTTAAACTATCGTTTGTAAGTATTAAACAATCATCTTGGATTGCTTCCTTTATAATAAGAATATCTGCTTTTACACTTGGAGGAGCTATTATAATTATTCTTCGTTTTAAATAATATTTATAAGACTCAAGATAATCAATCCAATCATACAGTTGCCAATCAGCTATTCCGATAATCCAATACTCGTATTTTAAAGTTTTATACATAATATCAATATTTTCTATTTTGGGGGGGAATTCATTATAATAACCAGCGATATTAGATACATCTGAAATCATTTTTGGCTTTATTTTTAACACCTTATGTGAGTGATAATTGCAGTGAAATCCCAAACTAAAATCTCTTAATTCCTAAACTAACTTAAATCATTCATACAAATCTTTAAGACTAATTTATACTCACTCACGCTTTAAAATCTAAAAATTAGAATATAATACTAATATACTATTATACAAATATCCTACTTATTCTCTATCCGCAAAAAGCTAAACATTCACTAAATGTTAATATTTCTTACTGTTAGGAGTCCAATGCAATAGGTCTTAATTAATAACCTATATAATTATAACAAAATTCAAAATATATATTTTTTGGGTAATTTTTCAAATGAATGAAAAATTCAAAATTTCTTAATACCATTAATTAAAAAGAGTAGAAAATTAAAAATGTGATTATTGTAATATTCTAAATCCTTTACATCTGAACCATTTTATTCAATTAATAAGGATAAAGTAGGGGATTATTCGGTATTTTTCTTCTACATTAGGATAAAATATATTTGAGGGAATTGATACAAATGTTTGAATAATTATTATTACTGATCGCAAGTTCGCCTTCCGATAAAATTATTTCTATTATATCTTTTTTGCTTTTATTCTTTTCGTTCATTTGTCCCAATCAATTCTTTTTTATTTATTTAGTCTGTTAAAATCAAACTAAAAATCCATATTTATTATACGGTCTTCATATTCAGCACGATCTATTAAATATTGTTCAAAAGATTCAATAGATGTCATTTCCTCTTTGATTTTATTTATTTCGTCCTGATTTATTGGTATAGGAAAATTATATTTAAAATAAGCCATATAATAATTAAAAGGTTCAGTTATACTTAAGAAATCAAAGAAATCCTCGAAGATTTTTATAATTCGTATTGATTCATCGGAATCAATTTCAATATATCTAAACAATGTGGTTTTATTAAGATCACTAAAAGAAAATGGAATAAGTCCAATACTTGGGAGGAATACAAGATAATCTGTCTCTTTAATTAGACCATGCGTTAGAGGATTCCTATAAATTCCTTTAATTCTACTTAGTTCATCATAAAAATCTTTTAATAATTTATCTGAATTTATGCTAAAAGTTTTCTTAAATTTACTCTTCCATCTTAAATCCCTAAATAAAGAGAAATTCTCAGAAGTTTGGTCAAAAACATAGAAAGCATTAAGTATAAAATCTAATACCGAAAAAAAAGAAGTTATTAATGAGAATGTCAAATTTGAAATTGATTTCTCAATAACCTCATTTATAAATGCTCTATTGTAATTTATAACGGTACTTTCCTCAACCGATTTCCAAAACTCTAAATCTACTTTACCTCCATCATATTCGATCCTCCTAATATAGTCTAATTCATATTTATTAACGAAATATTGCTTTTTTTCTTCATAATTTTTCCTAAAATCGTTATGTTCCTCTAACTCATCACGCAGTTTATATTTAAAATACCTATAAATAGAATTTAACTTGTAAAAAACATTATTTAAGTAGTAATCATCAATTTCAAGCGATGTTTTGAGTAAATTTGAAAGATATTTATCAAGAGCTTTTGCTGCTTTGCGAATTAATTTGTAAATAAATAATCCTCCCTTATATAATTCAGAATCTTTATTTACACCATCGACATTACCTATATTATATATCGTTTTGTGCGGTCCTACATCTATTAACTTAACACCTTCTTTATATTCACCCAAAATTGACCAACTACCAAATTGACCAACTACCAAATTGACCAACTACCAAATCAACCTCCACTTAAGTCATATTTTAAATTGGACTTCGACGAACAGGATGGTGCCGAATTTCGGGCAAACATGTATATGTTATTCTGTGCATTCATGGACCATTATCACGTGAGGATTTTTGCGTTTGATCTAACTGGAGGGAGTGTATCAAAGCAAAAGACGTTGCTTATCTTTGATTGGATGGGTGTTCAGAGATCGAATCGGGATGGCGTTACTGGTAGACATTATATTGAGGGTGCCATTACGGGGGAATATTTGCAGGGGATTGCCGACATACTCGATGATTTAATAACGGATTTCATGTCCCAAGACGGAGTCCCTACGGCTGTGAGTTCGATGGAAGACATGCTCGCATTAAACAATCTCTTGTTTGTGAAGACGCTATTGACCGCGAAAAAGAATCCTAAAAAGCGTATTTCATATTTCAAGCAGAATATTGACAAGAACTATATCGAAGACTTTAATAAGAGAGTTAATGATCCTGTAGCACTTTTATATCTACATTCATTAGGATTTGATTTAGATAAATGGAATGATTGGCACAAAAAATATGTAATAGATGCAAGAAGTTATACAATTGATGAATCCGCGATAAAAGAATTTATGAGCTTTATGATACAAAATTGGAATGATGACTGGTACGACCACCCCGATAAATATAATTTTGAGAGTGATGGTTCCCTCATATATGCACCGATTATCCTACAACCTTGGTTCAGTCCAGAGTTTCTTGTCTTACATAAATATTTTCCGAACGTCCAAAATGTACATTAATTTAGAGTAAAATTAAGACATATAAACTATAAATATAGAACCCGTTAAATTATAAATATAATTTTTACTTTTTTATTTTTAGGGAGTTATATGACCAAAAAGTATCAGAGAGATCCCGAAGATCTTACCGATGAAGAAAGAATCCGAAAGTTTCTGACCGAACCGAGAAACATGTCCGAAGAAGAAGAGATTCAGATAAGAAAAAAGAATAATTTCAAGCAGATTGAGATGATTTCAGATGAAATTGAAAGAGAGACTCTCGAAGATATTGCTGAGAGATATGATTACAATAGGGATAATCCATATATAAAATTAAATTGGCAAGGAAGAGTTATTACATTAATGATAAACAATGTAGAGATTAGTAATCCAGAGGTATTCTCTCATTTTATTTATTTGTATGATCTTTTTCTCGGAAGCTGCAATATTAAAAATATGGAATGGCTCAAATCTTTAGTAAATCTTGAGAAATTGAGTTTATCAAGTAATAACATAGAAAAAATAGATGGTTTTAAAAATTTAAAGAGATTGAGAGAGTTAAGTTTAGCTGGAAATCAAATTATTGAAATTAAAGGTCTTGAAAATCTACATAAACTTAAGGAATTACGGCTGCAGTTTAATAAAATTCGCGAGATTAAGGGACTTGATAATTTAGTAAATCTGGATTATTTAAATTTAAGGGATAACCAAATAACCGAGATTAATGGATTGGACAACCTTAAAAATCTAAGATTTTTACATTTGGAAAATAACCAAGTAACCGAAATTAAAGGACTTAACAACCTCGAGAATATTCACTATATAGATTTGGAAAACAATAAAGTCACCGAAATTAAGGGGCTGGACAACCTTTCCACGCTTCATGACCTTAATCTAACTAGAAATCAGGTTTCTGAATTCAAGGGAATTAATGGCTTAATCACCCTTTATACTGTTAGCATCGATTTTAATCCGATAACCAAGATTCACCCGATAAGGGACGTTCCTAATCTTGAGCTCGTGTCATTTTTTAACCCGGATTCTTTTTCAAGGGCAGATATTGATGGGATAAATAAGGTGTTAAAAGAAGAGGGATTCGAATTGTCTTTGTGTGAGAAAAGCGAGGGGGAGGGAGATGGAGTGCATTCTCACGTTCTTGAGATATGGGCAATACCCGATGAGTCCGAAGTTTATTAAGAGGATTAATAATTTACATAAATCGAGAACTTGCATAAATTTGTTCATCTTTAGCTTTTTAAAATCACTTTTCACAAGTTTATACCTTTGTATAAATCGATTTATATCTTTGTATAATTCGAAATTGAAAAACGTATAAATATATACATGTGCAGATGATATTAATATAAGCCCATTAGACCATCATTTCAGATCTAAAATGATAAACTGTATATGAATGGTAAACTTGTTTGAAATTCGGTTTCTTTTACATGTTTTATGACCATTTTTTTGTATATGAATTAAGAACTACTTAATTTTAATTCGGTATTCGCTCCATTCTTAGCATTTTTAAATAAATCCAACTCATCTAATTTATCAACTTTTCCGATCTTATTCACTTTTGAAGTGAGTTCATCATTATCAATAAAAATATAAATGCATTTTATACTTCAAGAAGAACATCAATAAAGAATTTTGTAAAAAATTTTACACTCTCGATATGTGTATTTTGGTTGTTGAATTCTCCCAAATATTAAGAATCGTTCAGTTGATCAATGGATCTTTTATATTCTTTTAATTCTTTTTTATAACCGACATAATAAATTGAGAAGAATATAGAAAAGTATATTATTATAATAATAGACATTAACATTAGATAATCTCTGGTAAAGGCTAAAAAATACAAGGACATCCCCAAAAGAAACCCAGTAATTAGTCTTTTATTTGTATTGGATTTTCGATACTTCAATTTTTGAGTGCTCCAATCAATTAATCCAGGAATTGGAAGAAAAACACATGAAAAGAAAGCAAGTTCCTGATTGAATGGAGTTTTGGTGATATTTTCATACAAATAAACTATAAACGATGAAAAAACAAGTGAAATAATCATTCCACTACATCTGGAACAGAAATATACATTCGTACGTCCAAATTTTATTTTAAATGTATGATCAATTTCAAAATATGAATGATGAGTTAATAACACATTATAAATTTCTCTCTCAGTTGAAGAAAATAACATGTCAATTATGAAGATAAGAATTGGAACTAAAAAAACAGCCGATATAACTATCTCCATAAATAATTTAAAACCAACATTTAATAAAATTAATTCTAACTCGAGGGTAGAATTAAACACAGTAAAAAATACGGATAAAATTAAAATACTAAAGGAGGAAATAATGAAAACCAGAAAGTTATTAAAAATCTTTGTTGTCCCTTTTTGATATTTTAGCGGTTTATATTCATATATCCCAAATAATAACCCCATTAATCCGATAATAATAATCCAATCGATGTAAATTGAGTTCTCCGGAAAAAAGCTTAGTTGATATAAAAACTCTCCTAAAAAACCACTAATAAAACCAATTTTCCATCCAAAAAGGTTAGAAAAAGTTGCGAAAATAAACAATGATAAATTAAATTGAATAAAAAAGGTTTGATTCTCAATATAAGGTCTGGAAATAGAATTAAAATTAATAGAACAGTAATAATAAATAATTATGAATACAAATACTCTAAACAAAAATAAAAAAATTGCTCTTAAATTATTGAAAGTTTTTTGATTCTCTTTATGTTCAGAATTATCTTGTTTCAAATTAATAAATTTGAAAGGTAAATTATTTAAAAGTTTCATCTAAATCTTTATTTAGGTTTAGTTTTGTTTGCTCAAAACCTTTTCTTAAAACTTTAAGGATTAAACCCTTGGCTGTAGGGACAGTTAAAATTGATGGATCCCCTTCTACTATTTTAATACATTCATTAGTAAATTCTAATTGTTCAGAAAGAGAATTATAAGCACTCTCCCTATCTTTAAATGCAAATCTAACCAAATCATCATAACATTGAACATTTCCTGTTATTTTTAACATCTCTACTGCTCCTTTAACTTGTGCAATATAAGCCTTTTTATTGATTTCTCTCAATTTGGAATAATTTTTATGATTCTTTTTGCATTGTAGATCTGTTTGATCTCCCGATAAATAAATTGGAAAACTCTCCTCTATTATTTTGTTAAAAAATTCTGGAGTATTTCCATTTAAAATCAAGAGTTTAGCTGAATCTAATGTAATTTCAATTTGTTTTAAAGTTCCTTCTTTTAATTCTTTCTTGGACCAGTAACTATAAAAAGCATTTATGAATGGCTTTGTAATAAAATTAAATATTCCCATATTTAGCTCTATATTAATTAAATTTTTCCCTCTATTAATCGCATCATTCATTTGGACGATCATTCGATGTTTAATGATTTTATAATTTCTATCAATGAGATCTATGTTTGACTCAGAATGACTCATAAAATCGAAACCCCGAATTAAAAAATAAAATATATGATTAAATTTAAAAATTTAGAAATCAAAAAAAGTATTAAAGGTATTGAAGATCTCATAATATTTTTATCCTTGTAAATATAACTCAGATATTAGGTGATAAAAAATTCGATATATGTTCCGTATTCTTGTCCTAGGTACACCGGAAAGTTCAATACCATATATAATGAATACGGGTGTCGAAGATGGAAAAGATCAGGAAGACATCTATGAGTGTTATAAAGAAATAAAAGTTTTTGATAATATATGTAATTTAGAAATTGATGTTGTGGCAAAACTTACAGCAGATTTTGATGAAATTATTCCTAATGTTGATGGAATAATTTATTTTCTCAACCCGATGGAAAAAAGGGAGTGGGATTTATTTGAACTTTTATCAGAAATTATTTCAGATGTAAGAAGAGGCATCCCTATAATTATCTTTTTTTATAGTGCTAGTCGAATTATAACAATCTCTTCAAATATATTGTTAGAAGGAGTTTGGAAAAATTATCCCACCTATGAAAGTTTTATTAATTTGCCCCCAAATCAATTTTACAAAGTGCTGAGCACACTTACAGAATCAATGATTACAAGTAAAATCCCAATCAATGTAGAAAATGCTTGGATGCGGCTTTCTATTTTTATCTCTCAAGCAAACACCTTTTATCAAGAAAGTAAATATTATGAATCTGCAAGAGCTGCAGAATGTGCAGCCAGAGTTGCTAATATATATAGCATGGATGATTTTTTTATATATGGGGAGCAAGCATCTTTCTTATATTCAAAAGCATATAGATATTTAGAAGCATCAGATGTTCTAGAAGAGATTGATCATGAGAAAAGTCTCTTATTTAAAAGGTATTACGTTGAAAATATGATTGCATATGGAAATCGACTTTTTAATAAAAATAATTTCGATGAAGCTGCAAAACAATATGAAACTGCTGGAAATTGGGCTTCTATAGAATTAGAAGATAAAGAGATAATTCAACAAGCATATAAATATGCCGTTTATTCATGGGTTTCAGCAACGAAAGTCGAAAATGCTTTTATTATTTGCCAAAAAATGAACAGGAAGGATAAAAAAGATATATTAAATGAAATAACAGATAAAATAAATGCTTCTGTAGATTATTTGATCTCGATAAATAAGTTAGATACTGCAAAAGAACAATTATACTTATCAACAAATATGTATCAAAAAGAAGGGTTGTTCGAAGATTTAGAGAAAATAGTTAAAAAACTTGGAGAAGCATTAATCCTAATCTTTAAAGATAAAATTAAAAAAGATGATATTTATAGTGCCAAAGAGACATATGATGAGATTGTTAATATTTGTAATACATTTAATCTTGAAAGAGATAATTTAGATAATCAATTAGAAAAATTAGTACGTTCTTTTGCAGAAGTTCTTAATTTTAATATGGTTAGCCTTTTAATTAATGAATTAAATTCTTTGGATTTAAAGAAAAAATTAACAGAATTTGTTTCTGAAGTTGAGGATAGTGATAAAGCACGGAAAAAAAAGGAACAAGAAGAATTTATTGAACATGGAGTTGAAATCCTAAAAGAATATGTTAAAGCAGAAAAAAATATCTTTTTAAATATTAGTAAAGAAGCAATTGATTTAGCAAATCATCATGTTTCTAAGGGAAAAATAATGCAAGGAGCTAATGGATTATTAGAGCATTCTCAATTATTAAAGCATTTTGGAGAAGACGATTTATCTGATGATGTTAATATTCAAGCATTAAATATTCTAATTGAAGGGAATTATCTACCTGAATTTATTTATCACTCTAAGTCTTTAAAAAGAATCACAAAGAAAAGGTATTTTCAAGGAAAATTACTTCAAATTATTAAATCAATAGAATCAATTTATGAAAAGGGTGGATATTCAAAATTTGAAAATGATCTTGAAAAATTATTAAGAATTTATAGATCTCTAATGATTTATGAGGGTTCAACAAAATTTTCTGAATTTTATATTGAATTATTAAAAAAACACGCATTAAAAAAAATTGAAAATAATGAAAACAGAAAAGGTATAAAATCATCGCTCTCTCTAATCCAACAGGCATTATATATCTCATCATCATATTTGGATAATAAAAAAATAAATTTTGATGAGATATATAAAAAAATTGCTGAAACTTATATTTTTTTAGAAGATTTAAGTCTTGCAAATACTTACAATCAAAGAATTGAGAATAAAAAATATTCAAAAATCATTAGTAAAAAAATCCATAAAATAGAATCAGAAAGAAGTGCAATAAAAGCTGAAAAAGCAGAACAAGTAGTTAAAGGAGAGCTTTTAAAAGAAAAATTATCAATATTAAAACAAAAAGCTAAAGAAGCTTTAAATGAACTTGAAGGACAGTTCAAATCGAGAAAAGGATTAAAAAGAACTTATTTTCAAACACCTCTTATGTTACTTAATAAGAGAGAATATGAAGATTCAATTGCCGCTTATAAGGATGTTGCTATTAGGTTAACGAAAATTAAAAAATATAATTTAAGTGCGATATCCATCGCGGTTGCATGTTTAATTTTATTAAAAGAAAATCAATTCGAAAAGATTCCAATTTTTATAAATTCTATTAGAAAAGAATTGAAAGAATATATCAAAATACTATTCGAAACATTTCCGGTGAAAATTATTGAATATATTATAGAAATGAGGAAATACAAAGATGAAAAAAGAATTAAAGAAGCTATTGGTTTCATGAAAACTCTCCCACTCTTCGAAATAGAAAAATTAGTATTAAGTTTATATCTAGGAGAAGATATTGATATAAAAACTCCAGAAATGAAAATAGAAAGAAAAATAATAGAAATTAGTGGGGAAAAAATTGAACAACCTTCTATTCAAAAGGGAGAAGAGATAAATGCTGATATTTTACGTAAAGAAAAAGCAGAAATAGATAAAAAGAAGATCCTCTTAGAACAAAATTTTGAAAAGTTAAAACAAAAACAAATAGATGTAAAACGAACCGTAAACGAAGTCCTTAAAAAAAGAAGTGCTTTAAGAAGAAGATATTATAATGAGATCTTAGATCTATTAAATAATAACACTTTTAAAGAAGCGGCAAACAAGTATCTCCACGTTGCAACAGTACTTATTAAGCGAAAAGATTTTGAAAATGCAGGTTTAAATTTACTTTTATGGGGACTGTGTTTATTTAAAACAGATCAATCTCTTCAATCAATCAAAATAGAATTGGAAAAAATTCTTGATCCATTGGGAATTTCAAAAAAATTAATAAAAGATTCATTCTATATTTTAATACTTTCCTTTCTAATTGAAGCAAATTTAATGGGGGATAAGGGATTGTATGAAATGGGAATTAAATTTTTGGGAGGAAATATCTTACCTCTATTTGAAGAGGAAATGATTCTTATTTCTTAGGTTATAGATAATAATATCTAATTAATGTGTAAGACTTCTCAATTTTTTGATTTTAATACCGAAAATGCAAATTTGAGAAGGTCCTTGCATCTCATACGCAAAGTAACTTCAGTAATGTTAGATAAATCTGCAATCTCTTTTTGAGTGCGCGGCTCATTATATTTCTTTGCTCCAAGGTAGATAGCTGCACATGATATCCCTTTAGGATCTTTTCCAGCAATTATAAATCCATTCTTTTTAGCCCTTTCAATAATATCAATTGCATAATTCCTTACTTTCATGGATAAATGTAGATCTTCAATGAATTTATCTACATATCGCTCAGGATCGAAATATTGAACTTTTAAATTTAATTTAGGCAGTACTTCCATAAATATGAGACGATAAGCTTTCACAACCTTTTTCTTGGGCAATTGTGCAATTTTTACAATTTCATCAATCGTTCTAGGAATCCCATGAACACGAAGTGCTGCAAAAATTGAAGCGGTAAGTAATGTATCTATACTACGACCCATAGTAAGCTTTTCTTTAACGGTGTAGGTGTAGATCCTAAGACTGTCCTCTGCTACTGTGTCTGGAATGCCTAATACTTTTTGGAGTCTTTGTAAATTAGGCAATGCTATCCATAAGTTTCTTTCAAAGCTAGTAGTAAGGGATCGATGAATTTTAGCAAGTCTATTAAACTGTGATTTGTATTTAGGCGTTAATAATATGCCTCGTGCATCTCTCTGACCTTTTATGACTGTACGTGGGCCAATGGGACTATAAACTGGTTCATTCTTCTTACGTTTTCTTACTTCTTCTTGAGTAAACGCTCTTCGAGGGGAATCATCAAAAATTTGATAATACACACATCCACAGTTTAAACACACAACATAACCATTTTCCTCAATTAATTTAACTGAATCGCAACAAGGCTCTTCGTTCTGGTCAAAAAAATCGTCATTTTGTTTGAGATCTTTTTTATTCATAGAAGTGTTAGATTTTATTGGAGGTTTCAATAACAATAAAATGAGAGTTTAAATATTTATAATTTTAGAAAAAAAACTTAATAATTTACTTAAAAAACTAAATATAAAAATAATTTTATATTTAATCTTTTATCTTTAATCCCAAGAACTTCTTTTTTTACTGATCAATTGTCTGAATTATTATTAATATCTTTTAAAGAGTGATTAAAATATATTAATATCATTATATAATATAGGCGGTAAAAATTTAGTTTTAAAATTAATATAAAAATTAAATAACATTAAAAAAATATTAAAAATATTAAAAAAATGATTATATATTATGAGTAAAGAGTCCAAAGAGTCTATTGTACCATTTTTAAAATATTTTGATAAAAACTTTCTTAATCTCAAAGAAATTAAATCAATTGGGGATTTAGCAAAATTACCAATATTTACGTATAAATTTTTCACTAAAAATGATACAAAAATCATTTCAAAACTATTTGACATTAATGTTATTGAAGATTTAAGTAAATTAGATAAAGAAAAGCCATTCGACCAATTATTTTCTCTTGATGCCACCGAAGATCCAATTAAACAAGCTAAAATCGTTGAAAAAATGCGAAAACAAATTGATATACTTACTGAAAAAATTCCTAACCTTGAAACAAAATTAAAGAAAGGGATAATAATAAGTGATGTTATTGTTCGAACAGCGAAAAAGAAACAACCAATTAAGAAGAAAGAAACTAAAATTATTTGTGTGGGACTAGAAAATGCAGGTAAGACAGCTATATTAAGTAGGTTTGGAGGACGTTTAGGAATCCAAGAATTAAGTAAATTGAAACCTACAAAAAAAGTGAAAAGAAGAATAGTAGAGACAAAAGATCTCACACTCCTCATATGGGATTTCGGAGGTCAGGAAATATATCGAAAGATGTATTTAAAAGAACCAGAGAAATATTTTATGCAAACACAACTTGTATTATATGTGATAGATGTACAAGACGCAGATAAATTTGATGAATCCTTTAAATACTTTTCTCAAATATTAGAAATACTTAATACTTTTGAGGAACAACCGTACATCATTGTATTCATTCACAAATCAGATCCTGATTTAAGGGAAACCCCCGAATTTCAATTAAATGTTGAGATGGCCACAATAGGGATAAATGATCTATTAAAAGAGCGCAATTTAGAGTTCGATGTTTATACAAGCTCAATTTACGATCTTGTTAGTTCACAACCAGAATTCGCAAAATTTCTCAAAGATGTATTAAGAGATCAGCAATCTCTAACCGATCCAACCTTAGAAAAAGTGGAAGGGCTTGGGAAGATTCTAGACAGCACTTTAACCGCAGTTATTCGACTCTCTGAAAACGTTATGGTTGAATTTGATCGAATAAATCAAAGACTTGATGTTTTAGAAAATCGGTTTCAAGAAGGAATGACAACCCCTGAACCAGAACAACCTATTGCAACCGAAAATGATTCCCAAAGTACTCGAACGACAGTATTAAATGAATTAAAGGAATTATTTCAAAAAAGAAAGAAAGTAAATTATTAATTCTTATTCTTCTTTTTCAAAATACAAATATTTTATTATTCAAAAAATTTTTTTATTTTATTTTGAATCATTTTTTAATTGTATAAAATTAATAGATATTTATCTATAAATTAAGGTCATCAGAACGTGTCTAATAGTATTAATTTAGAAAATATTCGAAACCAAATTCAGGAAGAAAACGCTCTATTCATAACTAATGATTTACAAGAATTTTTACGAATTCCAAGTTATTCTTTAAATTCAAATGGGATTAAGCAAGCAAAAAAATTCATCATTAATTATATTTCTGAGTTTTGTGAAGAGATAAATATTTTTGAGCATAAAATTAATCCTACTATTTTTACTGAAGTAAAGGGAAATCGTCCTGAAAAACTTTTAATCTATATGATGTATGACACGCAACCAATAAGTAAGGAAAAGGATTGGATATCACCCCCCTTTGCAGCTGAAATTTCAAAATTAAATCCCCCTTTAGAAAAATTAGGAGACTGTATAATTGCCCGAGGTGCATATAATTCGAAAACTCCATTAATGACGTTCCTAAACGTTGTAAAAATATTAAAAAGAGAAAATTTATTGCCAATTTCATTAATATTAGTATTCGATGGAGAAGAAGAGATTGGTTCTCCCACATTCCGTGAATTTCTGAATCAAAATAGAACAAAACTAAAGCAATGTATTGATTGTTATTACCCTTCTGCAAAACAAAATTTGGATAAGACACCAGTAATTAAAATGGGTTATAAAGGCATTATCTCTTTATCAATAAAGGCTTATTCAGAAAATAAGGAACCCCACTCCGCGTTTAGTAATATTATAGCAAATCCAGCGAGAGATTTAAACATATTTTTAAATAAACTTTATGATGAAACAGGATTTAAAATCAAAATATTAGTTGAACCTTATAAGTATAACAACTCAGAGAAGGTTATTTTTGAAAATTTAATTGAAAAAATCAGTATGGATGATGTTATTAATAAAGCAGGTATTAATCGAATAATAGATTCCGATGTCAAATCAGCTTTTTTGAAATATCTTTTTCAACCAACTTTTAATATTTCCTCGTTAAAATCCGGATATTTGGAAAATGGTTATAAAAATATGGTCGCTAATTCTGCATTGGCAAACATAGATATTAGATTCGCCCATGATATATCCCCTGAACAGATTTTTAACGATATTAAAAATAAATTACAAAAATTTATTATAAAATCAGCTTCAAAATTCGACTTAAAATACAATATGGGATATTCAGGTTCTCGAGTTCCAATAGATTCTACAATTAGCAAAGTTTTTTTAAAGACTTGTAAAGATATAAATTTGGAACCTGAGATATGGCCTTTAAGCCCAGCAGCAGCCCCTTTAAGTATTATTAAAACCAATTTGAATAAAAATTTTATTGTAGGTGGCCTTGGGATCGGGGGTTTTGCTCATGCACCGAATGAATTCGTACAATTAGATTCTCTAATTGATGCTCAAATCTTTAACTTGAATTTTCTCAATAATTATAGTAGATTCTTGGAGTAAATATTAATTAAGAGAAAATTTACTTAAAGAAGATTATCTCTTCTTCACAAACATCCTTTTCAACATTGTCATCTAAAAAATTAATCTCTATTTTCTTAACCGTTTCTCCAAGCATTTCTTTTAAAGCTTTCTCAAAATACCCTTTATTAACTCTGCAAAAAGCTTTCCCGGGCTTCAATCTCTTACGATGTTTATAAGAATCCCGAAGAAAACATTTATTGAAAATAACAAACCTAATTTTTTTCTCATCTTCTTCAACGTTTGTAATTTGAACAGAGTAAAATTCTTTTAATTCTCCAAGTAGAAGTTCAATGGATTCAAGTATTCCAAATACTTCCTTATTATATTTCTCTTTTAATCTTTTTGCAATTGACAATCCTGGGGCTGTTCCAACTTGATATAATATACTAAGAAGAGCATTGCGCCCGAATACATCATATACTTTTAGAATTAAGGATTCAGTAATAATTTCATATCCACTTAAAGCATTTAATTCTTCTCTACTGTTTTTAATTTTTTCATTAGTTTTTTCAATTTCAAATTCATTAATGCTCAATATCCCAACCCGATTAAATTATAATTATTTTTATGATCATTACTACAACTTTTAACTATTTAAAAACTATTAAAATTGGAAATTTTCGTTTCGGTTCCAATATTTTCTTTAAAGATAAAAATAAGAAATTAGAGCTTTTGATGTATAAATAAATCGCTTAATGTATTGATTACAATATCTGGGGTACTCAATTCGCTGCTAATGTTTTTCAGCATTTTCCTGTTAGTCACTCCAGTAAGGACTAAAATTGTTTTTAACTTTGCTCGATTACCAGCAACAATATCCGTATTTAATCTATCACCTACAAATACTGCTTTATCTGGAGGCGTATCATACTTCTCTAATATCAACTCAATTCCCGTAATCTGGGGTTTTCCAAAGATCTCTAACGGCTTATGACCTGTCGCGATCTCAACTGCCTTAACCATAACTCCAGCTCCAGGTAAGATTCCCTGTTTTGTTGGAAGTGTAGCATCTGAATTGGTTGCATAAAATTTTGCTCCGTAATTCAATATACATTCTTGAGCAATACTCACTTTTTCATAAGTTAAATGTCTATCTAAACCAACAACCACAAAATCAATCTCATCTGAGAGAGAATTATCAGTAAAAACATTATGTCCTTGAGCTTCTAACTCCAATTTAAGCCCAATTTCTCCTATAATGAAAATATTTGAATTATTTTTTATTTTAGACAATTTTTGAGCAGTAATATAAGCACTTGTATAAATATCTTCTCTAATGGTTTGAATTCCAAAGTTTTTAAGTTTTTTAACATACATCTCCCGTGTGGCTGTGGAATTATTTGTATTAAAAACTACATCAATACCTTTATTACGTAGAGTCTTTATGATTAAATTTGAATGTTTTATCAAGGCATCTCCTCGATAAATGACTCCATCTAAATCAAAAATAAATAAAGCAATATCGTTTAATTCTTCAATCATAGAATTATTTTGAGAGAATTATTTTCAAATAATAAATAATATTAAAAATTAAAAAAAGGTTAATAAAAATTCGTTTTTATCCTCTTTTTAAAGGAAAATTATCATCTAAAGAAAAATTAAACTTCTTTTTTAAAAAAAGAGAAATTAGAAAAATTTCCGGACATTAAGCCCACTCCGGGTAAAACATTGCATACCATTCATTAAAATGTGCGAAAATATCTGCAATCGGCGCGTGAATTTGATAACCAAATATTACAACTATTAAGTACAAGATGATGCCAGCTAATAATGGATATAATAAATTATCAGATATCTTTAGTAAATTGGGCGTAATCATATCAAAAATACCAAAAATTAGAGTTAATATAATTGCTAATTCCCAGCCAATAAAGAAGTAAGAAGTAATAAATGTTATTATGGAGCCACTTATAGTTCCCTCCCATGATTTTTCAGATTCCCATTTTATCTTATGCTTTCCAATCTTTTTACCAATTATAGAGGCAAATGTATCACCAAAACATAGGAGACAGAGTATTCCAAATGTACAAGCAATTGGTAGAAAAATAGATGCCATAAAAATACCAAATATGAAGTAATAATAGTGCCCAACGTTGTATTGTTCTGAAGGTCTTAAACTTTTCTTAAATAACCTATAAAATGGGATACCCATATTTGGACTTAACCTAAAAAATTCTAAAATTATCGCAAAAGGTACACCAATCATAAAAAATACCATTACACTGATATCAACTAGAGTTGGTGATATATATTTTGGTGTAATTAAAAAATCAAAACCTGGCCAAAATGGATTTATATTGCAAAATTCTGCAAAACCTGGAATATTTTCTAATAGAGCAATAGTAATTGTGTTAAAAATGATAACATCTAATAAAACCCCTCCAAAAAAGAAGAAATGAAAAAATTTTCTTATATACTCATGTGTATTAGCTCTGAATTCTTGAAATTCCTTGTCAATTTCTTTTATTTCTTGTTGTCTATGAAGGAATTTTATATTTATCAAATTATAAAGACCAAAATAACCAAGAATTATCCCCATACCTAACCACATTGCAAAACCTGCTGGAAATTTGTAATCTACATTTAAGAAAAAGGTAAAAACTATAATAATATAGAGCACTAATAGTATTTTGCAATAAAATTTTGCGTTTTTATCGCGGGAATATTTTATAATTTTTAGTTGAAAGTAAATTAAAAGAGCAATAAAAGGTAAAATTATGAATAAATCAATTAATGAAGCCATTGATCATTGAAGCCATTGATTTATAAAAAATCTTTTGTAATTGTTAGTATTATTGACTAATTCACTCATCTAAGTAATTAATAATAATAAAAGGTCTTTTTGACAAAATTTTTAAATACTCTTAAGTTTAAATAAAATCACTAAAAAATATGCTATAGAGATTCTTACACAAAAATAAGATCTTAAAATTAAAAAAAGTTTATGATTATGAAAAAGAAATGGTATAAAGGAAAGACATTTGTAATAACTGGAGCAAGTGGAGATATTGGTAGTGAGGTCTGCCGTCATTTTGCACCATTAGGAATGCGGATGTATTTGTTAGATCTACCAGGTCCAGCGCTTAATGAATTAGTAAAAGAAATAAAAGAACTCGGAGCTGAGTATGTGGAAGCATTTGCATTTGATGTTCTAAATCCTGAACAGGTGGAATCGGTTATTCAAAGCATTGGTGAAAAAGAGAAGTATATAGATATTTTATATAATAATGCTGGAATTGGTGATATTTGTTCCATAACAAATGGTGGAACATTTAAAGAATATCGAAGAATAATGTCCGTAAATGTTGATGGTATATGGCTCGTTCTTCAAGCAGCATTTCCTTACATTGGTCGTTCTGCTCCAACTGAAGAATTTCCTGATAAACGAGAAGGTCAACTAATTTTCACTTCAAGTTCAGCGGGAAAGGCAGGTATTCCTAATATGGCAGCTTACTCAATGAGCAAATATGCAATCGTTGGAATGGCAGATTCAATTCGATTGGAGTATAAAATGCAAAATCATAATATTCAAGTAATCACTATTTGTCCTGCTCCGGCAAGTACCAAGTTTTGGGAGAGATCTCCAGAATTGAAAAAATGGGTTGAAAAATACCAAAAAAGAGGTTTTTTATACAAATACGTTGAAGCTAGAGATATAGCAAAACTTGTACTAAAGGCATCACGTAAATATAAAAGAGAAATATTTATTCCTCGCTGGTGGTGGTTATTATCATTCATACAAGTAATAAGCCATCGGCTTGTAGGATATCTACTAATTAAAATCGAAAAAAGTAAAGAGAAAATGCCCAAGAATTAAAATTTCCATTTTTACTTTTTTAAAAATGTCTTTTTGAAATAATCATTTATTTGACAAAATAATTAATTATTTGAATAATTACTTTCATTTTGACATAAATATTAAATAAAAGATATACAGAAAAGATAATATACAAATTAATTTTAAAAGAGAATAATGAATAAAGATTCCATCAAGACCTGGATTAGAAAAACATTTATAAGAGATATAAATTTGCCTAAGATTTCTTTTATTTATTTAATACTCTCTAGTTTTGCAATTATAATAATCACCGAAGTTCTTCTCTTCAAATATGTTGCCTTAACTGGGGAGGGGTTTGCTTTGGATCCTGAAAGAATCACTCTATTAATTGTGGTTTCTCTCAGTTTTCTTGCTTCTGGTTGTCTTGGTGATAAAATAAAGAATAAAACAAGGTTTTATAATATAACCTTACTAATTTGCATTATAGGACTGTTCTTAACTAATTTTACTGGTACCATTTTTGATTATATTGGTTTATTTATTATACTTTTTACATTACCTCAACTAGTTGTATTATGGTTTACAACATTAATTCATGAAACCAATATCCTTAATAGAGGAAGAGTAACGGCTTTTCTGATAATTTCATGTTCCATTGTAGGTTTAATTGGAATTGCTTTTATATTCTTTGAGTTCCTATATCCCTATCTTTTCATTGTAGAAGCTGTTCTTTTAATTATTATTTATTGGTATTCAAGATCTTATAAGTATATAGAAACTGAAGAAAGACTTATATCTGATGAAAAATATATGAAAATTATTTTTGAGAAGCATTTTTTTCGATACTCTTCCAGTTTCACAGTATTAAGTTTTATTTTAGGTGATTTACTCGCACGTTATGGTTTTGACTTGGATATTATAACATTCGCAATCGCCTCTTTTTTTTATTTACTGGCGGCAGGCTGGTTTTTAGATAACATTGGTCGAAAATATGCAATTGTCTTGGGAATTTTAGTTCTTTCATTTTTCCTTATATCCTATGGTTCATTTGTTGAAGCAGAAGTAATATATGGCATACCTAAAAAAATCTATCTCTCAATACATTATGGGTTCTCAATTACACCGCTTTTACTCGCCATTTTTACAGTATCCGGAGATTTTTCAACAGAAAGAGGGAAATTAAAATACAGAGGGCGAATTAATGGGCTTTTAATGTCTTTAATGTTCATTGGAATTGTCCTTGGATATGTTTTTAGTAAATGGATAAATGGATTATATAACGCCAACCCCGATTTGAATCTGATAATACCTGAGTTCCCTGATCGAATAAACTCATTTCTTCTAGTTATTCTTCTCGTTTGGATGATGGGAATGAAAGAATTCTTAGTCTCTAAAGAACTTCAATGGGCTTCCACTATTAAAAATCTTTATATATTCAATTATGATGGCATTTGTCTTTATTTTCATAACTTAGAAAAAGATAGTAAATCCAAAATAAAAATCGAACGATTTGAAATGGACGAAGATCTGATTTCTGGCGGTCTTACTGGAGTAATCACTATAATTAATGAAATAACAATGAGTAAAAAACAACTTAGAAAGATTAAAAAAGAAGGAGTAAACTTGTTTTTTTCCTACGGAAAATATCATATCGCCGCTTTAATCTCAAGCATGGATTTACCAATATTACTGAAAAAACTCGATGATTTTTCAAAAGAATTTGAACAAAAATTTGAGAAAGAACTAAAAAATTTTAAAGGACACATTAATCCTTTTAAACCTACTAGCTATCTAGTAAAAAAATATTTTGTCCAAAAATATTCAGTTTTTATGGAATAACTTTTTTATTGCTTATTTAAATCTTCCACTTTCCTTCTTCATAGATTAGTTTATCATCAGCATATATTTGCGAACCAGGAATTCGCATATCTTTTAAGATATCCCAGTGCAAAGCACACATATTTTTCGAACCTGTTTGCTTAAATCCCAATCCAATCGCACAATGCAAGGTTCCACCAATCTTCTCATCAAATAACATGTTTCGGGTAAATTGGGTAATACCATAATTTGTTCCAACTGCAAATTCTCCCAATCTTCTAGCATTCTCAATATTAAGTAATTCGTTAAGCAATCCTTCACCTTTATCAGCAGTAGCGCGCACTACCTCTCCATCTTTAAATTCTAAATAGATATTTTCAATCTCATTGCCAGCATAAATCCCGGGATAAGTGAAACGAATGTGTCCATTCACAGAATCTTCCACTGGACCCGTAAAAACCTCTCCATCAGGTAAGTTAAGGCGCCCGCAACAATTTATCCATGTTCTTCCCTTAACTAATAGAGTTAAATCGGTATCTTCGCCAATTACATGTATTTCCTCAACTTTATTCAAGTAATCCACAATTTTATCTTGTTCCTTCTCTACTTTTCTCCACTCCTCAACCGGGTCTTCTTTATCTAATAATAATGCTTTTTCTACAAACTCTGTATATGAAAATAAATCCATATTTGCTTCTTGAGCATAAGCATGACATGGAAATGGAATTAAAGCCCACTTCAACTCCCCTTTCACAACTCTAGTCTCAAAAATATCTCTTAATTCTTTTCTTGCCGGTGCTCCTGTATAGGTCGCAATTAATTTGGGATCAATAGTACTTAATCTACGTGTATTATAATCTGAACGTATTACAATAAAGCCATCAAATTCTTTCCTTACTAATCTTTCAAGATTATCAACATATAACAACTGCTCCTCAGAAGCATATTTTAAGAAAAGCTCATGTGTTCCTTCAAGTTCTACTTCAAGCATTGGATGGGCTCCAACCTTAACAACTTCCAAATAAAGAGCTTGAAAGAGAGCTTCTGCATTACTTGGACCCCTTATTATAATTCTCTGACCTTTTTTGATCTCTAATGAATATTCAACAACTAATCGTGCTAACTTTTCATATAAAGGAATAATCATATTTACCTATAAAGATAAGTAGTAGTTATAGTTACTTATCTTAAGTTCTTTACAGAATATGTAATTTTTCAAGGAGGAATTTGAACTATCGGTTCATAATCTCTTAGAATTATGTTTGCAAGTCCAGATCTTAGCGTTAGAATACTTGTATCAATTCTTTCTGAACCTTTAAAAAGTGTAGGACATTGTGGATTGTTTTTATGCTTTTCCATGTGATTTTCAAAAATAAAATTTTGCTCTCTTTCCGAGGCAAATAAAATTTCTAAAAGTGCGCTGAGTTCGTATTCTTGAATCGTATCTGTAAATAAATCCCTTAAAATTTCATAATACTTGAGAAAGAAGGACGAAATAAAATGGTCAATTACAAGATTTAAGTTATTACTAGGAAAATTCGTTTTAATTAAATTTAATATATATTCTCTCCTAATCTTTTGCGCTCTAATCCATTCAAGAGCAAAATCTAAAAGAGTTTTATCTTTTTTTAAATATTTACTATAATAATTAATTATCTCTACATTAATTTCTTGAGAAGGTCCTGCTGATTGATTATTAACTAACCATTGTGCAATTATTTTGATTTCATTTTTTTCCGAACTCTTTAAAATGTTTTCAGTAATCCGATAGTTATCCAAAAGTCGCGCTCTATCAATATTATAAGGATTATCTGTTTTATCCATCTTTTAACCTCCCTTAATCTTTTTTATCAAGAATTTCCTGAATTTTTTCAAGTTCTTTATTTGAAGTCGCTCCCCATTTTTCTAAGGTAAAATTAGAATTAATAAGTTTGATAAAATTTTCAAAAGAAATATTTCCATCCAACATTTTTCTTAAATTCTTCTTATAAAAGGATTTATTTTTAACATGTTCGGATTCTTCTTCCATTGGAATTAAAATGACACCATAACTCTTTTTAATATCATTGTCTTCAGAATATTCTTCTAAATATAAAACTTTTTTATTTTCTGAACCTATTTCGATTTGCCTTATGCTGGAATTCACATTTACCATCTCAAAAATATTCAAAGTCAAATTTGTCATCTTTTCATAATATCCTGTTAAAATGACCATAACATAATAGGATGGGATATCTTCTAGATGTTTCCTTCTCATTGGATCATCTTTATCAAATGTATAAATGCTCAATTCTTTTACACTCAAATCTCGAGATATCTTTCTCTCTATAACACCAACACAATAATATTTTAATTGCTCTTTCCAATATATTTTTCTTGTGGATCCAAGAGAATATTCAATTAAATTAATACCTCGCTCTAACTCTTGATCTAAATAATTTTGAACTTTAATTTCTGAATCTAGCTCTTGTCGATACATAGATCTTACTTGAAGCAAAACGGGATGAATATAATCTGCCATTTTTTTATAAATAAAATTAATATCTTCAGTATAGGGTGAAGCAATAATTGAAAAAAGATTTGTAACCCCTTTATCCGTGATAATTGAGGAGTTAAGATTAAACGTTGATTGGATAATCGACGTGTCCTCAGTATCTTGCGTTTTAAAAGATAGTGTGGATTCTATAAATTTAATTACCCAATTAAAAGATCTTGAATATGCCTTAGTTAAAAAAACTGGACCAAAAAATTTTAATGGAAGTACCATTAACTCTTGTCTTTTTAACTCAGTAAGTTCTTTAGAGAATTTAATATTTTCATAAATTATATTATTCTCATCTGCAAAGAATAAACCGAGTATGAAATCATTTAATTCGTGCAAAATACTTTAAATTTATTTCTTTCTATAAGCACATAATAAAACTTTTGATTTTTATTTGTTTTCTCTAAAATCTAACTTTTCTGTCCATTATTATATTGCTTGGAGTAAATTATTTAAAACCCAAAAATCGGCTTACCATAAATAATACAAAGAAAAGAAAATTAGTTCCTATAACAATTAAATTTTACATGTAACTTCTAAATTTTTAAATTAATTGAGCAATCTTCGCAGCAGATCGTTTGCAATCTAGCATTATTAATCCGAGTTTCACATCTATGGTTGTTGAGACAGTTAGAACGGCGTTCTCCCCACAGTACATAACTAATAATATGCCATTTGTCCCCCTCACAAGGATATGTTCCAATATACCCTTGTTTAACTCCATTGCGGCACGTTCGCCAAGTGAAATTATTGCAGCAGTCATTGCAGCGATTCTTGTTTCATCAATTCCCGCCTCTAAAGCCGAAGCGATTGGAAGTCCTTCCGCACTAACGATGGCTGCAGCTTTAATCTCAGGAATTGATGAAAGCAATTGTCTCAGAATAGAGTCTAATGTTTCGATACTGTCCATTTTTCCAGATATTGTTTTATTATTTTAAAAATATATTTTTTTGTTATAAATCTAGAAATTAAGAGTATTAATGAGTATTCTTTAAATATATTATTATTTTATTATTTTAAAAATATATTTTTTTGTTATTAAACTAATAACAAAATTTAGATGTGTTTCAGTGGGTGTGTGGATTAAGTTTTACATTGCAATCTTATAAGTAATTATTTTGTAAAATGATTATTTTGTATGTATGATTTCTCTAATATAATAAAATATTTATTTTATTGTGCTTTAAGCTTATAAATTAAGAGAAAATAAAAACATGTTTAAGCTTATAACTCTTGAATCGACGCTTGAAATTCCTCCATTTCTTTACTCGCAAGATAAAAAGACTTCAGCTAGAATCATACTCAGCGATGATTATGAAGGTACGGTTACCAAAGAATTTGGTTTTATCATTGCAGTTATTGATGTATTAGACGTTGGGTTAGGTATAGTAATCCCTAGTTCAGCTAATACATTTCATAAGGTAATTTTTAGAATTTTAGCATTTAAACCTACAATCTCGGAGATCGTGCAAGGTGATTGCGTTGAGATTGTGGATTTTGGTGCATTTATTCGACTTGGTCCTTTAGATGCGCTTGTGCATGTAAGCCAGATATGTGATGATTATATTGTATATGAAGAAAGTGCGTATAGATTTTTAGGGAAAGAGACCGGAAAGATCTTAGAGGTAAATGATACAGTTCGCGCACGTATAATAGCTGTTAGCTTGGGGGGCGGTCGCACTGCTAAATTAGGTTTGACAATGAGACAACCATTTTTGGGTAAAAAAGATTGGATTGAGCGAGATCTTGAGGAATATTATAAAGAAGAAGAGGTAACTTCCGAAGGAGAGGCGGAGGAGACGGAGAAGAAAACAGCATCCAAAAAGAAAAAAAAGAAATAGATTGATAAATTTATATTAAATATATTAAAAATAAAGGTGATTGCTGAAGAATGGCATCTGATGAAAAGGCATGTAAAAATTGCCATTTAATTACCAAAAAAGATAAATCAATGTGCCCAAAATGTAAAACTCACACACTTAGTGATGATTTTTCGGGTGAAGTAATCATTTTAGATCCTCCTAATTCAAAAATTGCAAGGTACATGAATATTAATATAAAGGGAAAGTATGCCCTTCGCGTGAGATAAGGATTGTGCTACTTCTGCACTCAATTCCACTTTTTGGTAAACTTCTGAAGACTTTACAGATTTGGTTTCTCATGCCTTATTTTTCTTAAAGATTTATTTTTAATTAAAGTCATATTTATAATGATGAAAGATCTTCGGCTCCCTATAACTCAAAGAAAAAAATTCACACAACCATTAGGCAAATTATTCTCAGGTAAAAGGGAAGATACTATTGGAGAGGTTATTTCTTTTTTTAAGAAAGAAAGAAAAATAAATAAGGGTGTAGATTATAGAGTTTATTGCGTGGGGGATATTGTTACTAAAGATTTTTTAGAAAATGTTTATTTGAGGGAAATGATAAAAATTTGTATTATTGATGAAAAGACAAAAAGACAAAAGATTGATACTCCTTTCACGGAATTTTTTGAGCAGATTATTGAATTAGAAAATCCCACGGGGACGATATCTAAGGATATGTGGTCAAAATTAAAGCAGTTAATCGAAAATAATAGAAGAGTATTAGTAAAAATTGTTGAAGGAGAAGAGGATTTATTAGTAATCCCATTAATTTCCGGATTTTCGCTTTTAGAAGGTATTAAATCCTATGTTTTTTATGGACAACCTCCTGTTACAGATTCCGAAAAACCTATTCCTGAAGGTCTGGTTTGTATTGAGGTGACTACGCAAATTAAGAAAATGGTATCTAGACTTATTAAGCTAATGGAAAAATATTAGGTAATGAATTATTCTTCCCGAATTAAAGACTCTGATTTTTGTTTCTTCCATCTGTATATGCGAAATATATTTCTTATGGTTATTTCAATTCCAATTAAATAAGGAATCACGATACCCAGGATAAATAGAAGCATCCATCCTCCAGTTAGTATATTTTTAATATTCAAGAAAAAGATAAAAAGTAATAAAAAGACAATAATCTCACAAATGATAAAAATTATCAACTTCTTTAGATTTTTTTTATAATTATATTTCATTGTGACCAAAAATGTTTTATTTTATACTTTATTTTAACTAATATTAATAGAGTAGATAAAAAGATTTAGATTTTAGATATGGTTCTCGGTATTGAAATAATTGAAGAAAAGAAAAACGAGCTCGTCAATCGACTTGAATTAAAATTCAAATTAGATACTAAAGGAAAAGGGACTCCAAATCGTATGGATTTCAAAAAGGAGATCGCTGCTCAAAAGACAGTAGATGAAAATTTAACGATTATTAGAAATATTAAAACTCATTTTGGGACGTCTTCAGTATCAGGGCTTGCTCATATTTATGAGGATAAAGAGACTTTAAGATTTTTTGAGCCATTTCATATTAGGGTTAGAAATATTGAAAAAGAGAAAAGAGAACCAATTTATTCTGCAAAAAGAAAAGGTGAGCCATACAAAAATCTTTTTAATTCAACAAAAGCAAATAAAAAAAAGTAAATTATATATTTGAAATGATTGTGAGAAATTGTGTCAAAATTTTATGAAATTGAGGGCGATCAATTAAAAAGAAATCATCGATCTTGCCCTAAATGTGGTCCTGGCTATTTCCTGGCCAATCATTATGACAGGTTCTCTTGTGGTAAGTGTGGCTATACCGTATTTAAAAGGAAGGGGAAGAAAGGTGTTGCAATTCTTCCTGCAAGAGGAGGAAGGCGTGCTCCACGGCAAAGAAAGAAAGCAGTGTAAATTTTTTTGATTTTGTTTTTACTTTTTTTGTGATTTTTTGGTGAAATTAAAAAGGAAAATTTGTTTAGGCATTGAATGTACAGCCCATACCTTCGGTGTTAGTATTTTAGACTTTGATGGAAATGTGCTTAGTATTGTAAATGATACATATATTCCAGAAACTGGTGGTTTGCATCCTCGAGAGGTCAGAGAACATCATCTTGAATGTTTTGATAAAACCATAACAATAGCGATAAAACAAGCAAATCTTTCAATGAAGGATATTGATTTAATTGCTTTTAGTCAAGGACCCGGTCTTGGTCCTGTTTTGAGAGTAGGTGCTCTTATCGTTCGATTTCTGAGTCAAGAGCTAAAAATCCCTCTAATTGGGGTAAATCATTGTATTGGGCATATAGAAATCGGAAGGCTAAAATGCGGGTTAAAAGATCCATTAACGTTATACGTATCTGGGGGGAATACTATTATTAGTGCATTTGAATCAGAGAGTTATCAAATATTTGGGGAAACATTAGATATTGCTGTGGGGAATTTTATTGATGCATTTGCCCGAGATGCAGGATTACAACATCCAGGTGGTCCTAAGATTGAGAAACTTGCACAAAAGTCTAAGAAATATATTCCATTACCATATATTGTAAAAGGTATGGATTTATCTTTTTCAGGATTATATACAGCTGTAAAAAATCTGTTAAAATCCAAGGATTACAATAGGAGATATAATTTAGGTGATATTGCATACTCCTTACAAGAAACTGCCTTTGCAATGCTTACGGAGGTAACTGAAAGAGCATTAGCGCATACTAATAAAACCGAGGTCTTATTGACCGGTGGGGTTGCAGCAAATAAGAGATTACAAGAAATGATTGCGTATATAAGCCATGAGCACAATGCAAAATATAGTGTTGTACCCCTGAAATATGCGGGAGATAATGGTGCTATGATTGGTTGGACTGGGATACTAAAATATAAAGAGGTTGGAGCTGATAATATCAAAGATACCACAATCAATCCTAAATGGAGAATGGATAATGTAGAAATACCTTGGAGGAGTTAAATATGAATAATAATCCAGTAATCGATCTTGATCGAATTATATATACAGGTGCGGAAGCGACACTTTATAAAGGTAAATGGTTTGATAAGGAGGTTTTGGTGAAACATCGTAGACCTAAAAAGTATCGGATAGAAGATTTAGATAAAAAATTAAGGCGAACCCGAACAATTATAGAGGGAAAAATGCTTATTTCTGTAAAGAAATGTAATGTTCCGGTCCCCCAAGTATTTGAAGTGGATCTTAATAATAATTGGCTTATTATGAAGTATATTAAAGGTCAAAAACTTAAAGATCTTATAGGAAAAATCGATAAATCTAAGAGAAAATGGTATTTTGAACAAATTGGGAAATATATTGCATTTATGCATAAAAATGATTTTATCCATGGTGATCTAACAACATCTAATATAATTATTACCAGAAATGAAAAAATTTTTTTTGTTGATTTTGGACTTTCGACGAAATCGATAAAAATTGAAGATAAAAGCGTGGATTTACATTTAATTAAAAGGGTTTTACGAAGCACACACGGGCAATACTTCGAAGAATGTTTTGAAAGTTTAATAAATAGCTATAAATTAGAATATGGAAGTAAATCAGATGAAATTATTGATCGAATTGAAACTATCGAATCTCGGGGGAGATATATTGAAAAAAACAAACGAAAAAACTAAACTTAAAGGAAATAGATGGATTACTCATTTTTGGCACACAATATTTTTAAAATCATGAAATAATTATGTTTAAAGCGAAAATCTATTATTTCCTTTCTAAATTGAGAATAGCTTTAAATATAAGTTTGTTTTATATATCATTATTAATCCATCATAGAATTTATACAAGGATTAATTCAAATATAATATATTTAAGGGTCAATTGCATTTAATCGAGGATTTAATTTAATATTTAATTGTATAAATTAATATTATTAAATATAAATGATTAATTGAACAAATACGAAATACTTAGGTCTCATAAAAAATGGATGATAAAAAGGAAAAGAAAAGACACATGCGCAACATAACTATTAATATACCCGATATTTATGATAAAAATCTTTTAAAGCTTCAAAAACTTGGAATGATACCAAGTAGATCAGAAGGCGTAAGGCTTGCTATTAGAAATTTTCTTCAACACGAATACAAAAACCTTGAGTTACTAGGCTACTTCAAAGAATAAAATTTTTTTCTCTTTATTAAAGTGATTCTTTAATTAGAAAAAGACATAATACTTTATATTTATAAAAATTATAATTATCTAGTTTAAATTCTTTTATGATCTAGAATCTTGAGAGTAATTGGAATTGACCCTGGGTCAAAGAGCTGGGACTTCTTTGGTTTGGATAACAATTCAGTCTTTCTAGATACTTCAATTTTGACAAGCAATTTAATGGAAGACCCAGATAAATTTTTTGAAGTAATAGATGGTGTGAAACCTTTCGATTTAATGGTGGCTCCAAGTGGATTTGGTCTACCCTTAAAAAAGGTTCAAGATTTAACAGAAGATGATATGTTTCAGATTTTATTAAAGTTTAAACGAGATAAAGAAAAAAAAATAGTAGGATTAGGAGAAATTTTAAGAAGAATTAAAGTTCAAAATTATCCAAGTGTAATTGTGCCAAGCGTCAAACATTTACCAACAGTACCAACATATAAAAAAGTCAATAAAATAGATCTGGGAACGGCTGATAAAGTTTGCACGGCTGTTGTTGGTATTCGTGATCAAATTGAGAGTTATAATATCACAGCAGAAAAAACAAATTTTATTCTTATTGAAATCGGATTTGGTTTTACAGCTGTTTTAGCTATTGAAAATGGACAAATTATTGATGGCATTGGTGGTTCAAATATCATGGGAATACATGCTTGTGGAAGTGTCGATGGAGAATTAGCTTACTTAATTGGGGAAATCAAAAAAAAACATTATTATCAAGGCGGTGTAGCTTCAATTGCTGGCTATGCGAATTTAAGTCTTCAAGAAGTTGTTCAGTTAGCTAAAAAGGATGCACAATCCAAATTAGCGATAAAAGCATTTATGGATAGTATTAAAAAAGCAACCTTTGCAATAACTTCTGCCTTCTCTGAAAAGAATAAGATTAAAGATATCTTATTAGCGGGAAGAGGGATTGATTTAGAGGTTATTAAAGATGATCTTAAAAATACTCTGCACAAGATTGCAAATGTAAGAGAAATGAAAACCTATAGTCAGATTGCTAAGCGTTCAGCTCAAGGTGCAGCATTTATTGCGGATGGTCTTCTTGGCGGCAAATTTAAACCAATAATTGATAATTTAAAATTAAAAGATTCATCAGGCTCTGTTTTGGATCATATCTATATACCATATGAAAGAAAGGCATAAAAACTATGGATAACAAGAAAAAAATAAAAATTGTATGGGGAATAACTGGTTCAGGCTATTTAATTAAAGAATCAATTGATCTAATGAAGGAACTACAAGAAAAATATTCAATAGATTTTACAGTAATACTCTCTTCTCAAGGAGTGGTGGTTGTAAAGTGGTATCGCCAATGGTTATATTTAAAAGAAACCATTCAAAAAGTTCAAGTTGAGAAAACTCCAAATAACCCATTTCTTGCGGGACCTCTACAGACCGGTAAATATAAAATGTTAATTGTGTGCCCTTTAAGTGCTAATTCAGCAGCAAAGATTGCTTATGGTATAGCTGACACGCTTATAACGAATTGCGTTGCACAAACAATTAAAGGTGGTGTTCCAGTTTATTTAAATCCATCTGATCAAGAAGATAAACCAATTGAGACAAATAGACCAAGTGGAGAAAAACTTATATTAAAGATTCGAGAAGTCGAGTTAGAAAACATTAAAAGATTAAAAAAGATGGGTGGAATTACACTTTTTTCTGATTTGAATGAAATAAAAAGAATAATTCTAGCATAAATAGAAAGTGATTAATATAAACATTTTAATAATTACCGGAATACAAAGCCTTCAAACTGCACAAAGAATCGCAAATGAAACAGAGAATTGTGTTATAGATGTTCTTAAAGCTCCTATCTCCGTATCTGCATTTTTAACCGAAGATTTAACAAACCAACTTCTTTTAGAAGAGAACTTAAATCAATACGATATTGTTCTTTTGCCAGGTTTTATTCAATGGGATACAAGTAATTTAGAAAAAAAATTTTCAATTCCCATACGTAAAGGTCCGAGATTTTTATCAGATTTACACTCAATCTTACAAAAAATAGAAGATTTAAATTTATCTAATACAATTCCTGCTTGTGATTTATTAAAATTTTCCGGTGAAGATCAATATGAAGAAATAGTAAAGAATAGAATAGAATTTGCTCGAAAATCGATTTCTACTCATACTTTTACCATTAATGAAAAATTTCCGGACAAAATTATCGGAAGAGATTTACCCCCTTTAATTATTGCTGAGATAATAAATGCACCAGAAAAGAGTCTTGAGCAATTAGATAGAAAAATAGAACATTATATTACTTCAGGAGCTGATATGATTGATCTCGGATGTGTATCGAATAAACCGAACCCTTCAAGATTAAAAGAAATTATTGAATACATTAAAAGTAAATATAATATTCTACTAAGTGCAGATACTCTAAATTCAGCCGAAATTAATGCTGCTATTGATGCAGATATCGACTTAATATTGAGTTTAGATTATGGAAATTATGAGAATCACTTAGATGCACCTAAAAATCTACCCTTTGTAATTCTTCCAACTGATACAACAAAGGCAATTATGCCAAGGATGCCAGAAGTTAGAATTGAACGTTTATTTGCTTTAACAGAAATTTTAAAGAAGAAAGGATTTCAAAAACTCATTTTGGATCCTCTTTTAGAAACACCAATTCATCCAGGATTTATAAACTCCATTAGTGCATATTCACTATATAACAAAAAAGTTAAAGAAGATAAATATAAAGAATTAGAATTTCCCTTATTTTTTGGAATTTCTAACGTTGTTGAGTTAATGGATATTGATTCTATAGGAATTAATGGGCTTTTAGCATGCATTGCTGCAGAGCTTGATATTGGTGTAATATTTACGGTTGAACATAGTGCAAAATTATTTAACGGAGTTATAGAATTGAAGAAGGGAATTAAACTAGCATATTTATCTAAATATAAAAAAATGCCTCCTATTAATCAAGGAATACAAATTTTTAGTGCAAAAAGTAAAAATAAAGTTGAATTGCCACAAATAAATAGAAATCAAGCAGTACTAATAAAAGATTCAGATGATTACTATAAACCTGATTCGAATGGTTATTTTAAAATTTATACAAACCCATATACTAATGAAATATACGTGCTTCATATTTCAAATGGTCATAATCTTTTAAATACAATAGTTGGCAAGAATGCTGAAGATATAAGTAAAAAAATCATAAAGTTAAATCTGACTGTTGATAAATTTCATATTAATTATTTAGGACGAGAGTTAAAAAAAGCAGAAATTTGCCTAAAATCAGGTAAATATTATATCCAAGATGAGTAATTCGTTATTTATTTTATATAGGATTGATTAAATAAAATTTAAACTTTTTTGACTTTGCTCAGCTCCTGAAGATTACGTAAGTGGTCTATTTGATCTTATTATGTAAATGATTGCAATTAAAATTTCTATAGGAATTAATTGACAAGAAATAAGTAAGAAATAACAATTCGACTCGAACCAAAAAGATTCAGGTATATCAAAACATAATAGGTGCTTATGATATTCTCTAAATATTTCTTTCATTAAAATTAAGTATAATAAATTAAAATAAAAAAAGGAAATTGGTCCTAAAAAGACTCAAAACACTAATTTAAAGTCCAATTTCTATTAATTTATCTTTTATTTCTTTCACTCTATCAGGTGTTAGGTTATAAAACTTCCAAAATATGAGGACTGAGAAACACATAATGATCATTGGGACTAAACCAAAATGAACGTGAATCCCCCACACTGCTAAGGGATTTTGGGTCTCAGCTCCTTCCACAAATCCCGTGAGAGTTTGCACTATTGCAAAAATTAAACCCTGAGCAGCAAATGCTAAACGACCAAAAAAGGCTTGCACTCCAGTATATACCCCTTCTTCACGTTTACCTGTATTCACTACAGTCTCATCAATAACATCACCTAATACTGGCCATAATATCGCCCAATAACCACCAAAACCTAAACCCCATACGATTACTGTGATGAGAAGACTAATCGCATCATTGACGAATATTGCTGGCGCTGTAAAGACTGTCATTGCAATACCCGCTATCAGTAATACTTTCCTGTTGTCGTTTGTTTTGCGAGCTAGCTTGACCCATAAAGGAATTGAAAAAAGGGCTCCAATAAGTAATCCTGCTGAAATTATCGTTTGCATGAACGCCTCCTCTTTCAAAACATATCTAACAACAAAAGGAAGGGACGCCGTCAAAGAAATCGTTAGAGTTTGATAGAGGAAGTAGGAAATAACAAATGCAAGAAAATTTTTTTGCTTTAAAACAGTTGTCATTGTCTTGATAAAGGATTCTTGCTTTAATTGTTCGTCATATTTCGCGAGATAGTTATCAATTATTTCTTGGTCTTCGCGACAACCAGGTAGCGTGAGAACCAAAATAACAAGACCAATCAGCACGACCGCTCCACCTTGGATAATATACGATTGTATATCTCCAAAAGTAACGAGAATTGGCGGTATGAGGGCTCCTAAGGCAATGCCTAAAATACCTATAGGAGTTTGTATTCCAGTAGCTTTCCTCCGTTCTTTATCTGACCGGAACTTATCAGGGAAGAGTCCAGCAAAATTTACCCAAAAAATGGAAGCGAAAGTATCATACAAGCATATTGTAAAAACGTACCAACCAAAAAGAATCCAAGCACCAGCTTGTGGGTCGACATTGGGAGGTGTGAAGATGAGGAAATAGCTTACAACATAAGGAATTCCACCGAATAAAATCCATGGAAACCGCCTTCCCCACTTTTTAGTGAATTTAAATGGTCGATTAGTTAAATATCCTACGAGAGGGTCATTTAACGCGTTCCATATCGCGTAAATAACAAAGCCTATACCAGTAAACCAGATATTTAAACCAATCTCGCCCACATAATAGAAGTAAACATATGAACCAAAAGCCATATTAAGAAATTCAAAAAGAAATTTTCCGAAACCATATGAAGCCATGTTCTTTCCCGAATGTTTAATTTCAGAACTTTTTCCTATATTACTTTTTATTTCACTCAATTTGAATTTTTCACCTTATAAATTAAATATATTAAAATCAATTTTTTTTTTTTAAATTCATATTTGGTAAAATTATATAAAAATCTTTCACTTGTTTTTAAATCTTAATTTAACAATTTTTTTAAAAAATAAGTTTAATGGTCTTTTCAGAGAGATCTTTCTATTCGATAAAGGTTGCTGGAATCGTCATTATCCAAACGTTTCTAAGGATCTCAAGTTATTATTTAATTCCAAGAAATTTGGCGGCATTTTTACCTAAAATTCTATTTTTGAAGCCTTTTGAAATGGGAAGTGCTTCTACCGCTGGCAAGATTCGATTCCAATGGCATAAAGGATGATCAGAAGCGAATAAGACCTTATTTTCGATATTATATTTTGTAAAGGCATCCCACGGGAAAAAAGGATACAGATCTGGATGTGCTGATATATCCACATAAACATTAGGATGTCTTAGAGACACAGACCACGCCTCCCAAAACCATGGAGTACCCATATGTCCCATTATAATTCTTAGATCCTCATGTCTCATTGCCAATTCGTCAATAAGCATAGGATGACCAAATTTTGCTATTGAGCCACCAGTTGAAACTTGGTGCCCTGTATGACTCCAGAGAGGGACATTTAGATCAACCATTCGTTTCCACAATGGATCATATTGTGGGTCAGAGATATCGAACTTCTGAACTGGGGGTACGAGCTTTACTCCCTTAAGTTGTAAAGAGGAAATTGCATAATCGAGTTGGTTCATCGCATCGGGTGCGGGTACATCGATACAAGCGAATCCAATGAATCTATCTGGATATTTAGACACAAAATCGGCAATTTCATCGTTTGTAACAATTATGATTCCATATGCGGTCGTTATATTGAATGATACAATCACAGCCTTATCTATACCGAATTTGTCCATTTGGTCAATATAATCCTCAATTGAAACTTTCTTCGATACTGTATCCAAAAAGGGGCGCATGAGTCGGCGTTTTTTTGGATCTAGACCCCACATTACATCTGCGATTTTTTCCAAATCATCCCACATACTCTCTTTACAGAAAGGATGCACATGCATATCTATAATCAATTTATTAAACCTCTCTCAAGCGAAATATCTTTAAAATTAAATTTAAAATTAAACAAAGTGTTTTATTGCTGTTACCTAAATCTAATTTTATATTTAAATTTTCTCAGAAAAATCTGATAAATTATACATTCATGACAATTAATCGAAAGAAATCAATAATATTTTAATATATTATAAACAGTATCTCTTTGAGCTGGGCGTTTTCCAGCGGATTTAATTATATTGATGATTTCCTCAGGTTTTAAATATTCACCATAGTGGGCTCCTGCGCTTCGAGAAATATTTTCTTCCAATAACGTTCCAGAAAAATCATTTACTCCATAATTTAATGAGATTTGAGCAAACCTTGGTCCTAACTTAACCCACGAACATTGAATGTTATCAATATAATTATTAAAAAAGATTCTTGCAACGCAAAACAACTTCAAATCATCCATACCATAAGTTGGTTTTAATGGATATTTCCTAATTTTTGAAAGTATTGGATTTTCTTTAATATATGGCAGAAGAACGAATTCTGTTATTCCTTCGGTCTTTTTTTGAATGTTTCTTATTATTTCTAAATGTATCATTCTATCTTCTAAGCTTTCTATATGACCATACATTATTGTAGATGTTGTTGGAATTTCTAATTTATGTGCAGTAGAAATAATTTCAATCCATTGCTCTGTGGTTATTTTTTTAGGGCATATAATTTTTCTTATTTCATCATTTAATATTTCTGCTGCAGTCCCTGGTATTGAGTCCAAGCCAGCTTTTTTTAATTCTTTCAGCGTATCTTCGAGAGTTAAACCATTTAATTGTGTCATATAAAAAATTTCTTGTGGTGAAAAAGCATGTGCATGAATCTCAGGGGCGGTACTTTTTACCACTTTTAAAATATCTAAATAAAATTGAAAGTCAACTTTTGGATTTAACCCTCCTTGAATGCATACTTCTGTACACTTTTTATCTTTTGCTTCAAGAACTTTTTCTTTAATTTCTTCAAGTGATAATAGATAAGCTTCTTTATGATTTTTCGATACATTAAATGAACAGAATTTACAGCTACTAGTACATATATTTGTGAAATTAATGTTCCGGTTAATTACGAAAGTTACAATATTTTCTTTTTTCAGAGAACATAGATAATTTGCAACTAATTGTAGCGCTAAAAAATCATTTCCGGAACATTTTAATAACTCTAGTCCTTCATTTTTGGTTATTTGCTGGGAATTTAATGCTTTATCGAGAATCCTTTCAATTTTTGAATTACATAATTGTTTTAACTCTACCATGATTAAATTGATAATTATGAGATATTATTACAATAAAACTCTATCACATTATTAATTTGTGAGGATATGAAATTTTTTTTTCTAATAAATTTATCATAGATTGGTAGTCTCTCTTTCAAATCGAACCCTTCAGCTTTACAAATCTTTTTTAAATGTTCAATTTTTGGCCATGGTTTATAAGGATTTATTTCGTCTCTTGTAAATGGAGAAATACCTCCAAAATCATCTATTCCAACTTTTAAAAATTGTTTTTCATAACCAGGAATTAAGTTTGGCGGAATCTGAATTTTTATCGAATTCTCTACAATTATTTTGGCAATTCCAGTTGTCTTTATAATATCTTTTATACCAATTGGTGTTTTCGGATTATATCTTATATTCGGTTTTGAGACAAAATTTTGTATTATTATTTCTTGGATATGTTCATATTCATCATTCAATTCCTTTATAAGAAATAAATCTTTTATCCGATCAATCATATTTTCCCCTATACCTAAAAGAAGACCCGTAGTAAAAGGTATTTTTAATTTCCCGGCATTTTTAATAAATTCAATCCTTTTATCTGGTTTTTTACCAGGACTTTCATTATGAACCTCACCTTTTTTAAATAATCTAGGCTGGGAACTTTCAAGCATAAGTCCCATACTCGCATTATAATCTTTTATTTGTTCTAATTTATCATAACTAAGATATCCTACATTTGTGTGGGGTAAAAGTTTTTTAGATAATAATAATTTACAAATATATAACAGATAATCGAAAAATCCTTCAAAACCTCTCAATTTTAATCCTTTTTTAACTATTTGGAACTGATCTGGATGTTCTCCAGATATTATAAGAGCTTCCTTACAATCAAGTTGATGAGCTTTAGTCATTAGTTTTTTAATTTTTTTTAAATCAAATAGCACAATAATTTCATTTTGAGCTTTCATCCTATGATTGAAGTAGCAATAAGAGCAATTATTTATGCAATAATTTGAGAGCGGGATAGTGAAATTTTTTGAAAATGTTATAATCTTTCTTTCATTTTGTGGCAACTCATTTTTAATTTCCCTTACTTTTTGTATTATTTCTCTTAGAGTCAATTTTTCTAATTGATCTATTGTCTTTATTAAATTCACACCTATGCCTTAAAGTAATTAAGAATCACATAATTATCTCTTTTCAAAACGTTTTGCAGTTTAAATTTAAAGCCATCAATAATTCTCTCTGCTCCTCGTCCCTCAACGAGTGAAACAGCGTTTTTCCCACCAACTATTATAGGAGCAATGAAAATTCTAATCTCGTCAACTAAGCATTCTTTTATCATACTCCAATTGAGAGCTCCTCCTCCTTCTAGTAAAATTTTTTTAATCCCATGCTGGTATAATTCTTCCATTAATTTTTTTAAATTAACTTGTTTTTCAGAACCAGTGTTAATAAATCTAATATTTTTCAGTTTTGCCTTTTCTATTTTTGGCCTTAAAGCATGATCTGTTATTGCGATTATTGTGGGATAAGTCTTTAGTTTATAAGTAAATACCTTTGAAGTTAATGGAATAGAAAAGGAACTGTCAACAATAACCCGAATCAATCTTGTTGGTTCGTAAAATTTTATGTGTAATTTGGGATCATCTTTTAAGATCGTATTTTTTCCAACCATTACCGCATCACATTCGGTCCTAAGTTTATGAATTAGTTTCCAATCCTCTTCATCAGAAAGTTCATTATCACCAGTATATGTGGCAATTTTTCCATCAATACTCATAGCACAACTCAATAAAACATATGGTTTATTTTTCAAAAACTACTCTCCCTTTAATATATACTTTCTTAATATTAAAACTAGTCGTTCTATGAACACTTAAATCTATTAAATTTTTATGGTTTATTGAAAAAAAGTTTGAATCATCAAGATTTATTAAAAAAAAATCAGCATATTTTCCTACTGAAATTGATCCTATCTCCTTATCTAATCTAAAATTTTTTGCGGCGTTAATTGTTACCATTTTTAGTAAATCTCTCGATTTTATGACATAACTAGGATTCCTTATTTTTGAAACTTTATATAAATATCTCATTTCTTCAAATAAATCTGGTCTAATCGCCATTAAATTATCAGTACCAATAGAAATTTCTAATTTCATCTCTAACATTTCTTTTAATGGAGGTATTCCCATCCCAAAATAACCATTACTTTGAGGGCAAATAACAATTTTTTTATTATGTTTCTTTATTTTTAACAAGTCTTGTTTAGTAAAATGTGTCCCATGAACGAAAACATCAATAAAATCATCAGATAAAATGTTTTCGAGTATAATATTCTCCCTTTTAACCTCAGATATATGAGTTGCAATAATTTTATTAGTAGGTGAATTTTTATTTAGAATATTTTTGATGAAATCTCCATCAATTTTTGAACTTGATGGAAAACCAATACCATCTGCGAGGTTATAAATTTCAGATATATCATCATTTTCATGCTGTCGGCCTAGTATTTTGAATTTAATTGGGGAATCTTTTAATGCCTTTTTTAATAACTTAATGCCTTTAATTCCAAATTCTCGAAAATCAATAAATAATGTTATTCCATTAGATAACATTTCATTAACTGCTTCTCTAATACCTTTAATTATAAGATTTTCATCAACCTCTCTTAATAGTTTGTATTTTAGACTATCAGGACCACTTACAACATCATTAATTGGCTTATTTAAACCAAATTCTTTCCCAATACTGTCTGCAATATGTATATGACTGTTTATAAAACCAGGAAGTAAAATTGTCTTACCTTTACCTAAAGGGTTTCTATTATTGATCTTCTCTGATTCATTTATTCCTTTTATTATGCCATTTCTTGATATTTCGATAATAACATTCTTTTTTAAATCTAAATCTTCACCTACTAAACAAAAATCAGAAAATATCTTTTTAATTACCATATTTAATGTTATTAAATTATTTTTAATTATAAATATTTAAAAGGAAAATAAAAAATTAAGTGATAATTATTTCTAATGAATTTCGAAAAGATTTACAAGATTCCTATTCTCCTTTAGACATAGCTATTGATAAAGTTGGCATAATTGGACTCAGAAAAAAAATAGACATAGTAAGAGGCAATTACAAATACTCATTCTACCCAAAAATATCAGCTTTAATTAGTCTCCCAGCAAAACAGAGAGGTATTCATATGAGTAGAACTTCTGAAACAATTGAAGAAGTAATTAATGAAGTTATATTTAAGCCCACTCCAACTATAGAAGTAGTCGCTGATCGGATTATAAAAAAATTATTAAAAAAGCATAAATACACTTTAAAAGTTCATGTGGAGCTTGAGGGCGATATTGTTATTCAAGTAAGAGAAACTGAGAAAAATAATGTCCAAAAATCTTATTATATAAAAACTGTAGCTAATGGAATAAAACAAGATAATGGAGAAGTTAAATATAAATATTTCATTGGAGTTAGTGCAGTTGGTCTTACTGTATGCCCCTGTAGTATGGAGATGAGCAGAGAATTTGTAGAAGATTTTGTTAAAGCAAGAAAAGATATCAAGATTCCAGAGAATAATTTAAAAAATTTACTAAACATCCTTCCTGTTTCATCACACAATCAAAGAGCGAAAGGAACAATTACGGTTGAGATTGATGATGTAGATACTAACTCTATAGATATAATTGATTTGATAAATGTAATTGAAAACTCTATGAGTGGTAAGATAAGTTCTGTCTTGAAAAGACCTGAAGAAGCGGAATTGGTTCGAGTTGCTCATCTTAAACCATTATTTGCAGAAGATGCCGTAAGGGAAATGGCTAAAAATTTTATTAAAAAGGATTTTCTAAATTTAAAGGATGAATTTCGAGTAAAATTTGAGATTACAAGTTTTGAAAGCATTCACAGCTATGATGTTTTCGCTGAACTGAATACAACAATAGGAGAATTAAAAAAAACATTGAAAATCTGAAAAATTAAGGTCATTATTAAAAAAATAAAAAAAATTAATATTTATTTAAATTCATAAAAATATCTTCCATGCTTCTCTTTAAATGCTTCTGCGACTTCATCAATTTCGGGTTGGATGAACTCATACCCATCTTTTAACGCTTCATATGTAACAGGAATCTCTCCTAATACTTCACCGTCTACTTGACAAAGAAAAGCTTCATCTTCAGGATTTAACATCTCTATTCTAACTTTTTTACTCTCAAACTCATATATATCCGGCCTCGGAATGTGTGACGCTGAATACATTTTTTTGAAATTCCTTAATAGAACTAGTTTACTAAGATTACAAACATTGATATAGAATAGACCATCATCAACCCGAGCCTTCGCACACATATACATCCATCCACCATAGGATGGACCGTTTCCAACTGCAGCAAGGGTAGATTCACCCTCATATTTATCAGTATCCATTATAACTTTGATTTCTCTGTTTTTCCAACGAATTAGTGTCTTTAACACAGCAATTACATAATTCTTTTTTTTACTTTCATTAGCTCGCCTTGCAGCTTCAGCATCAAATCCCTGACTTCCAATTCCTATGAAGTAGCGTTTAGCTCCCTCATCAGTAATTGCCAAACCGATATCGGACTTTCCAGTATGGCCTTCAGCAATTATTTCACATGCTCTTTTAATATCTGGTGGAATTCCTATTGCTCCAGGAATATCATTTCCACTTCCCATAGGAATAAATCCGCATAAGGATCCTGTATCAGAAGTAATGACACCGTTGAAGACTTCATTACATGTTCCATCACCGCCTGCACCTATAACGCGGTAGCCATCTTTTGCCAATTGTGTAGCCAATTCTATTGCGTGCTCAGCATATTCAGATTCAAATAATTTATATGAAACACCTAATTCATCGAGATATCGGCAAGCTTGATCAATATCTGCTTTTGCTTTTCCACCCGCGCTAATTGGATTGTAAATTATTGCGTGGTCTGTCATTTTTATCACTTTTTTTATTTATCAACAATAAAAAAAAATCTTAACAAATCATTTATTTATTAAATATGAGATTAAGCTATATAATAGTTTTATTCAAGTGAAGTAAATTAATATGACATCAATTGCTATTGAAGGGGATTTCATTGAAACCAAAAAAAAGGGTTTGATCTTTGATGTTAAAGGGTTGCTTCATCCTAAAGATAAAATTATTTGCTTTTTAAGATATTATCCCGATTCAAATGGAGATAGATTAAGAAATAATACAAGATATTCAAAAATATATGATTTAGAACAGAGATATGAGTTCCTGAGAAAAAATTTTCCTGATTTTGTTTTTTATTCTAATCAAATTGATATGGAATTGCAAGGAGTAAAAATGAAAGAAATTAAACAGATTTTTAAACCTAAAAATTGCTATAAGAACTTAAAAAAATCTGATAATTTAACGCAGAATCAACGAAAAGCTCTCGATTTTTGTGATATACTTATAAATAATACTCAAATAACAAGTGACGACATTGGTATCACTGGTTCCATTATGGTTGGGCTAGATGGGGAGAATTCCGACATAGATGTGATTATATATGGAACTGATATCAGTAAAAAGATACAAGAAGAATTGAAAAAAATTTATTTAAATGAAAAGATTCCGGTTCGAAAATATAACTTAGAAGAATTCAAAAAACATTACGAATTTAGGGCGGGCAGTTCTGGCATTTCTTTTGAAAATTTTATGAGAAGCGAAAAGCATAAATTACACCAAGGTAAATTTCAAGAAACTGATTTCTTTATTAGATACATTAAGAGTCCTCAAGATTGGCAGGGAAAATTTTCTGATTATATTTATAAAAATTATGGCAGAATAAAACTCAAAGCTGAAATTTTGGATTCTTCTGATTCAATTTTTACACCTTGTTCCTATAAAATTGAGCCTTTAAGATTATTAGAATTGATACCTTTTTCGAAAGAAATTAAGTTAAATCAAATTCAAGAAATAAGTTCATTTAGAGGTCGGTTTTGTGAGCAAGCTATAGATCAAGAGAAGGTATATATAGAGGGAAAACTCGAGAAAGTATTATCTAAGAAGAAAAATGAATATTTTAGAATTATTTTGGGTGAATATAAGGAAGATAAAATGTTGTGTTGCAATAACACAAACTGATATTTTTTCAATTCTTTTTAAGATTTATATTTACTATTTCCAATATATAATAGGAAAAAAAGACTTTTTGAAAATATTTAAAACTATATAATTTCAAATTTACGGTTCATTGAAGCATATTATGGCATTAAATTACTCCCCAGAATTTTATTTGTATCTCATAGGAGCCATATTTTGCTCAATAGGAACCATCATAATTGGATTGAATATCCTTTCAAAAAAAAATAAGACCCACTTTTACTATTTTTTTTCAATATTAAGTATTTCCATTTTCTTCTTTTTTACAAGTTTCTCATTTCTCTTCTTAAATTTAGACCTTTATCGAGCGAGTTGTTTCGCAGGTACAATTAGTACTATCTTTTTATTTTTATTTATTGACTTTACATCTCGCGAATCAGTAAGTCCTATTAATACTGCATTATTAAGTATATTGAGTGGGATGGTACTTATCTTAGTTTGGCAAGAGGATTCCATTACATACTATGAAGGATTCGGATATCCATCTATTAAAACATCGGGAATATTTATGTTTGTTGCAAATTTTGTTTTATTGTTAAATGCGTTGTTCTATTTTTATTGGGCTTTAAGAATCTCTATAAAAGCACCCAAAATGTTAAGAAAATCATCATTAACCTTTTTTTGTGGGACGCTACTTCTACTAAGTGGTTATTTTATTTGGAGTGCTAAATATCTATTAACGGCTCCAATCGGTATATTTTTTACTGGAATTGGCATGCTAATTTCTATATTTTCATGGGTAAAAGAACCAAAAATCCTTTATATATTACCATTTAAAGTCTATAGATTAATCGTTCTCCACGGGAAATCGGGTGTTCCATTGTTTAATTACAATTGGGTGGAAACTAAGGTGGATGAATCTATTTACTCAGGTCTGCTACATGCACTAAATAATGCAATAAAAATTCTAAAAAGGGGCGAAATAAAATATATTTTATTAACAGAAGGAGTTTTGATTCTTAAAAAATCCAAAAATGTTTTAGTTGGATTAATTACTGATAAAACCTCAAAATTTTTAACTAATTGTATCAATAATTTCACAGATTCATTTGAGGAGAAATACAATTCAATTTTAAATAATTGGAACTGTCAGACTGATCAATTTAATTCTGCAAAGGACTTAATTGAAAAATCTTTTGCGAATGTTCCATCTCGGTTATAATGTTTATTGTTTTTATAAAAGCTCAAGTGAAAACATCTTAGAAGACTAAAAAAAAGAAGAAATCAATAAGCGATAAAAAATATTTAAAAAAATAAACTAGGCATTTATCTCGTCAGCCAAAATGGCATTTGTGAATACTCTACGCTTTAAATTATCCACTGCATTTATATTTTAACTTCAATTTATTCATGTAATTATCAAGGCGATAATAATACACAAATGTTTTATGGAAATTAAGCAGTTTTAATATATTCTGCCTCCTCTAAAACTAACTGTTCCCCGATTGCCCCAGAACTAATGCCCCCATTCTTATTTAATACGGGATCGGGAATAAATTTCTCTTGCTTGAGCAACCCGCTCACCAATACATGCTTGTCTAGCAGCTCTGATGACCAGGAATCAAGACCCTTAATGAATATTACATGTTCATCTGTGGTGATTATCACGGCCCCACCTTTAGCATCCTTAGCAGTGCCGATTAAAGTTATTTTTTGACCTATTAACTTTTCAAGTTCCATTTTTGATTACCTTATTACTCTACTTATTGAATAATGCTCGATAATTTTGTAGCAATACTTAGAAATAATTTTTATAGAGATTTATTTTTAAATAAGAAGAAAAATCTAATAAAAAATATCATTTCTTAAGTATTAATTTATTGGAGATAAAATAATGTCTCTAAAATTTGTATTATTTTAAAATATCAATTAATTTTAGAATTTTATAGAAAAATTGCTAATTTTTTATATCTCTTATTGTAAGAAATTTATCAATCGTAAGGTTGGGGAAAAATATTATTGAAAATAAAATGAAAAATATGGTTGATTATTAATTATAAAGATTTAATACAAATTTTACTAATATTTTTATAAAAAGGTGTTTAAATAATGAATTTTGAGACTATAAAATTTGAATTACAAGAGGATGGAATTGGGATTTTAACACTAAATAGACCAGATAATCTAAATGCCATAAATTTTCAAATGGTGGAGGATTTACATGAGTTATTTGACCATCTTATGATAAATCTTGATTGCCGTGTTGTTATATTAAAAGCAGCAGGTAGGGTATTTTGTGCAGGTTCGGATTTAAAAGATGGAAACATTTTAAGGTCTAAAAGAAAACCAGAACAATATAAGAGATTTTATTATTTAGACGTCCCTGAAGTAATAAAAGGAAAGATGTATTACCAATGGCGCATAACTCAAATAGTTGTTAAAATGCGAAAAATAACACAACCAATCATAGCAATAATTCATGGACCTGCTTCAGGGGGTGGGTTTGCATTAACTATGGCGTGTGATATCCGAATTGCAAGTGAAGGCGCAAGATTTAATAATGCTGCAATCAAGTTAGGCCTTTCAGGTGGAGATGTTGCAACAAGTTATTTCCTTCCACGACTTATTGGAATGTCAAGAGCTGCAGAAATATTGTATACAGGAAGAACAATAGATGCCAAAGAAGCTGAAAAAATTGGTTATCTCAGGTTAGTCGAAAAGGATAAATTATTAGATACTGCACTTGAATTAGCAAGAGACCTATTAAGAAAAAGTCCTTTAGGATTACGAATGACAAAACAAGTACTCAATTTATCCCTAGATTCGCCTAGTTTGGAAACAATGCTTCAATTAGAGAATAGCAGTCAAATTGTATGTTTCTCTTCAAAAGATATTAATGAAGGTGCGTCAGCTTTTTTCGAAAAACGAGAAGCAAAATATCCATTACGTTAAAATGAATTAAACCATCTAATTTTACATTTTTTTTTTTTAATAGGAAGTATATCTAAAAAATTTAAAATTGATTTTACATATATTCTAAAGGCAGTAATTAAGAAAAAATAATATTAAAAAAATGGTTTAAACATAATCAACTTCAAAAGGTGTTTTAGGTAGGACATCTGCACCTTTGCTTGTAACAAGGGTAGGTGATTCTAACCGCAATCCTCCAATCTTTGGATTATTAAATACGACAGCGGCAACCTCAACCATACCTTCCTCAAAAACCATAGGTCCCCATTCTTTTCCGGGTACAACAACAGGCCAACTTTCTGAGCCGATGCATCCGAGACCGTGGCCCAAGCCAAAAAAGAGGTCATTTCCAAATCCCTCCTTCTCAGCAACATTTCGAACTGCTTGATAGCATTCATCAAATGTATTGCCTGGATACATATTGTCTATGAGCGTGTAGCAAAGTTGCTCATATACGTCATTAAATGCTTTTAATTCCGGAGGGCATTTCCCAAGGACATAATTATGGCTTAAATCTCCAAGATAACAACCGTATTCACTGTGTAAGTCAACTAACAGAGATTCACTTTCTTTCACCTCCTTATTCGTTGCCGGGGTGCATCCGCCCATTATGTAAGCAGCACGATACCCTGAACCGATTTCCTCACCCCCAGTAAATGTCCATTCCCAATTGCTGCCCGCTTTTCTCATTGCAAGAGTTCCAATTCCAGCAATCTCATTTTCTGTAAAAACTTTCCCCGTAGGACGTTCAGTTAATGCTTTCTTCACAGCCTCTTGTCCCACATCTGTGATCTCACTTGCTTTCCGCAACATTGCGATCTCTTCGGGTTCCTTAATGAACTGGATTCGCTCAGTTTTATCATTAAAATCCACAAATTCACATCCTGGAAATGCTTTCTTTAGAAGTTCAGCTTCTCCATATTGAAGCATTCCACCACTAATACAAATATCTTGACCAAGCTCAACACCGATTCTGGGGGGACTACCTTTTGGATTATATACTTTTGCCTTTTTAGCGGCAGATTGGATTTTTTTCTCAAGATAAAAACCCTTCATTGGACCCCATCCTTCAGTTTGTAGTTGTCCCTCAGCTCTGCATCGCTCCACATCCAAGAGTACTGTATAGAGAATTGGCTCCCCAGCTCCTTCTTTAGGTAGAAATATTGCACTGCGCCATGGGACGAATGCTCCAGTAAGATATGTTATGGACTTTATACGTGTGAGCACGCAAAAATCGAGATTAAGCTCATTCATAGCATTTTGATACTTCTTTACGTGTCCGTTCCAATTAATTTTGATTTCACTCATTTTAAAACAACTCTATAAATATTAGTTTGACCCTAATTAATATAAAGTTTTATGCAATTTTTTGCCCTTCTAAATTGATACAGTTAAATAATAAAGGATTTTAAAGATTAGTTAAAAAATGAAACTGAAACTTGCCACCAGGGTTTTAAATGAGGAATATTTCATTAACACCTTTCTAGAATATTATTTAAATCTAGGAGTAGATGAGATTCATATTTTTGATTCTAGTTCTTATGATAATACCTTAAATATTATTAGCGCTTGGCAAAGTAAGCATAAAGATATAATTCTCGCTCTTTCTGATAAGCGCTTTAGACACACAAGTTATATTAATGCATCAAATTTCTGTAATTATATATTAGAATACGCAATCAATAATCAAATACAATCGGACGAAGATAGTTGGTGGATTTTTCCAGACATTGATGAGTTTATACGGGCTCCTAATGATAAGAATCTAAAAAAGTTCTTAAAAGAGTGTCATAACGATTTAATTAGAACAGTCTTTATTGATTGGCAACTTCCGCCTGATCTTATAAATCAAAATTTAGAGTTAGATTATATATTAAGAAATGTTCGATTAGGAAGCTATAAAGGTTATATCCAAAAACTTTATGGGGATCCATTTTATAAAGATTATATCATCAATTTCACTCCTCACAATATAAAAACCTATGAAAAATTAAAAACAGTCGCTGGATTTCATAGATTTATTTTAAAAAATCAAATTTTTTTACCTCCAAATGAATTCCTTATTGTAGACCATCTTCGAACTGTTCCATTTCATATTTCTAAAAAAAGAATCAATAAACGTTTAAAACTACTCCAAGATGAGCAAGATGATTGGCTTTTAGAACATTTTCTCCAATTAAAAAATCGATTTGAAGATTATGAAAGTTCTTATAAGAATAGTAGATTGTATGCTTTTGAAGAGCTTGAAGAAATCTTGAAAAAAATCCAAGAATATGATAATCAAGAGAGTTATTTCAATAATGTGATTATAAAAGAAAATATTTTAAAAACAAAGTTGATATAAATACTCTTATTTAATTTAAATATAAATTAAAAAAAAAAAAATCAAAAAATCTAGGCAATACTAGAAATTTTATTTTATTAATTCAGATAAATTTCAAAATTTTGTGAGTTTAATGGAGTTTGTTGAATTTAGTGGTGAAAGAATTGAATTAAAGGATGGAAAATTAGATTTATCTGCCAAAGGTATTAAAAATATTTTAGATATTAAGGGATTGGATACACTAACAAGATTAAAGATACTTGATCTTAGATTTAATCAAATTTCGGAGATTTACGGGTTAGAGATATTTACGAATCTAGAACAATTATATTTAAGCGGAAATGAAATTTCTAAAATTAAAGGTCTTAAAACTTTATTAAATCTAAAAAGTTTAAATTTATCCTTGAATAAAATTTCAGAAATAAGTGGTTTAGACACTCTTCTAAATTTGCAAGAACTAAATCTAAATAGAAATCAAATTTCTGAGATTAAAGGGTTACACACACCTCAAAAATTAAAACACCTAATCCTTAGTGATAATCAGATTTCAAAAATTCAAGGATTTGAAAAGTTAATAAAATTAAAAACTTTAAATCTTGGTTCTAATCAAATTTCTGAGATTGAAGGACTTGAGAAATTTATTGAATTAGAAGAATTGGATCTCAGTTCTAATAAAATTTCAGAGATAAAAGGACTTGAAATGCTAATAAATATAAAAAAATTATATCTATGGGGTAATCAAATTTCTTTGATTAAAGGACTTGAAAACCTCATTAGTTTGGAGGATCTAGATCTGAGTTCCAATAAGATCATAGAGATTAAAGGTTTATATCAATTCAAGAATTTAAAAAAATTAATATTACATGATAATCATCTTTTTAAAATTACGGGACTTAATTGGCTTATTAATTTGGAAGAATTGGATCTTAGTTCTAATCAAATTGCCGAAATAATAGGGATTAGATCTCTTCTATTTCTAAAAAAATTAATTCTTTACGATAATCAAATTACTGAGATTAAAGAATTTGATGAACTAACTATGTTAATAGAATTAGATTTAAGTTCTAATCAAATTCCTGAAATTAAAGGGCTTAAATCGCTCCAGAATTTGCAAATTCTAAATTTAAATAATAATAAAATTCGTGAGATAAAGGAATTTGAAACACTTATGAATTTATGGAGGTTAGAATTGAAATATAATCAAATCTCTGAAATTAAATCATTAAATACGCTTATAAATTTAGAAGTACTTGACCTTGATTTTAATCAAATTAAAAAAATTAAAGACCTTAATTTGCTCTCAAAACTTAGATATTTAAGTCTTGCAGGAAACCAAATCCCTATGATTGAAGGGTTAGAAACACTAATGAATTTGGATTATTTAAATTTAAGAGAAAATAGTATTTCTGAAATTTCTGGGCTCGAATCCCTTTCAAAGTTAAAAAAATTATATCTTAGTGATAATCAAATTTCCGAAATAAAAGGACTTGATTCTCTTACTGAATTATGGATATTAGATCTTAAATATAATCAAATTTCAGAGATTAAAGGTTTAGAAACCCTCAAAAAATTAGAGAATCTCACTCTTAGAAATAATAGAATTATTGATATAAGAGGGTTTGAAAACCTTGAGAATTTAAGAGAATTGATATTATCTAACAATAATATACCTCCAAACACATTAGAAACTTTAGGGGGTATAGATAATATGGGATATGTTAATAATCCCCAAAAATTTGTGGAATTTTGTCAATCAAAAATTAGACAAGAAAAGATAAGAGAGTTAGTGGAAGTAAAAAAAGAGATTATTATTTATAAAGATAAGGAAATTGAAGTCTCTGAAAAGAAATTAGATTTATCAAATAAAGGTATCCATGATATAACGGAGATTAAAGGACTTGAAAAACTCACAAAGTTAATATTTTTGCGTCTAGATGGAAATGAAATTTCGGAGATTAAAGGACTTGAGACTTTTACTAATTTAAAGTATTTAAGACTTGATAAAAATAAAATTTCCGAAATAAAAGGGTTAGATAATCTCATCAATTTGAACTGGCTCTTTTTAGATAATAACCAAATTACAGAGATAAAAGGACTTGAAAAACTAATAAATTTACAAAAATTAGAACTTAGTTATAATAAAATTGTGGAAATTAAAGGATTAGAGACACTTATAAATCTGGAAAATCTAAATTTAACCAACAATCAAATTACTGAAATCAAAGGGATAGATACACTTAAAAATTTAATCTTGTTATATCTTAAGAATAATAATATCGATGAATATCAAATTAATAAGTTTAAAAAGAAAACAATTGAACGAAAAAATTTCTATTTTCGGATATAAGCTCAAAATTATTATATTTCTTAATTAAATGGTTAATTAATTATTTGTAGATATCATCTAAAATAAATCTGATTGCCAATTAAATAATAAAAATTAAAAACTTCCAACTAGTCTAATATCCAAATGAAACCTTTTAACGTTGATCTGCATATCCATAGCCCTCATTCTATTTCAGTTTCGAAAAATTTGAATTTAGATACAATGGTGGAAACTTGTAAAAAAAAAGGAATAGATATTATTGCTACTGGAGATATTCTTCAACCAACTTGGTTAAAATATATGGAAAATAACCTTCAAAAAGAGAAAGATGGAATTTTTTTATATAAAAATGTTAATTTTATTTTGCAAACAGAGATAGAAGATAAGGAGAATATTCATGAGGTTGTTTTGCTTCCAAATTTTGAAGCTGCCAGAGAACTTCAAAAAAAATTAAAGCCTTTTTCGAAAAATCTTATGAATGAATGGGGAGGTCGTCCTAGAGTTAATTTAAGTCCCCCTGATCTTGTTGATGAAGTTGATGCTGCCGGAGGTTTAATTGGCCCTGCTCATGCCTTTACGCCATTTAAAGCGATTTTCAGGCAAAATAAGTATGCTAATCTAGAAGAATGTTATCAAGATTCTCTAAAAAAGGTCTCATTTTTAGAATTGGGATTATCTGCAGATACTTATATTGCAGATCGAATGAAAGGTCTTAGAGATATAAGTTTTTTAAGCAATAGTGATGCTCATTCGGAGGGTCCAACCTCACTTGGAAGAGAATTTAATAGATTTGAAATTGAAAAGCCAAATTTCGAAGAAATTGATCTAGCCATAAAAAGACAAAGAGGGCGTAAAATTATTCTAAATGTTGGATTAGATCCAAGATTAGGAAAATATTATAATATGTTTTGTAATAAGTGTAGAAGAAGGATAATTTTTAAAGAAGACAAAACTAGATCTTTTACTCTTCTCAATAATTACAAAATAGATGCTAATTATATTACATATTTCGCAAGAAATCCAATAATAGCAAGGAAAAATTATCAAAAAGAAGTCGATAAAGGAAAAGTAATTTGTCCTGCATGTAAAAATGAATTAAAAAAAAATTATAAGATAAAATTGGGTGTATTTGAACGAATTGAAATGATCTCAGACTATGAGCAGCCAAGACATCCATCTCATCGGCCACCCTATATTGATATAATTCCTTTAGTAGAGATCATAAGAAAAGTACTAAATATCAAAAGCTCAAAATCTAAAACTGTAGAGAAAATTTATGATGATTTTATAGATAAACTTGGGACTGAGTTTTCAATCTTAATCGATCTACCTATTAAAAAGATAAGTGAAGTTAATAAAGAAATTGCGAAAGTAATTAGCTCTTTTAGAACAGGGAATATTGAAATATTAACTGGAGGAGGCGGAGTATTCGGTGAAATTAAAATTTAAAATAATAAATCTTTAAAAATAACAATATCTCACATTCCAAATTCTAGGGTCAAATCTATTAGCGTTCCACAATCGCATGTAAGCCACTCGAATATTTTTAATGAGACAGTTAATAATTCTATAGAACTTCTTTTAAAAGTATTATTAAAGGATCTCTGATAACCACAATTTGGACATGATAAAAGAGCACGAACAGTTATCATATCATCATCAACTTGTTCCTTTATCGGTTCCTTTGAATGCTCGTTTCTGTTTATAAAAGTATTCTCCATGTTGAAAAAACTCAACCTCATTAACATTTATATAAATTTATATTTTTAAATATATCTAACACGTAAATGACATAACTTTGTCTAAAAAGGTATAAAATATCTTAATTTTACGGGACAAATACAAAAATTAAGAATTTTTTATTTTGAAATTATTTTTGAGAAGTCAGTCTTTATGAAGATTATAATGCATACTATTAGTAGAAGCGTAATATAAGTAAAAGCCCAGAAATATCCATATAGATCATAAACCAATCCGAATAATATCGACTCAGGAAGTGAGATTAAACCTATAGATAAATAATAATATCCATAGCCTCTCCCTCGTTTGTCTTTACCGGTTAAATCTCCAACATATGCACGAGCAACAGGATCAACAAACCCACGATAAAGTCCATAGATTCCAAACAAAATTGCAACTATTAATATACTAAAAATACTAACTTGTATAGGAAATGCTGAAACTATGCAAACACTGACAAGTAGAATTAATCCAATAACGATTACTTTTTTTCTTCCTATTTTATCTGAAAGTTTTCCAGCAACTGGGGAAAATATAACGTAAACAATGTTAAATAAGAGATAAAAGATAGGAACTAAAAAGACAAAATCAACGGGCATAAGTTCTGATCCTCGAATGATGAGAAAAGCCACATCTAAACTAGCGAATTCCATAACTCCTAAAATAATGATGAATTTAAGAAATAATTTGTCAATTTTTTCAACTTGTCTTTTTTTTAATTGTTCCTTTCCTGAAGGAATAGTTTGGTCTTTTATTTCCTTAATTGTTAAGATTAAAATTATTGCAATAAATCCTGGAATAATAGATAAAAATATAATTTGGTTAAAAGAAAGTGCAATAAACAGACAAATTGAGGTTAATAAAGAGCCTATGACAGCACCGGAGGTGTCCATTGCACGATGAATACCAAAAGATTTTCCTTTATCTTTTTCACCATAGAATGAAATTAATGCATCTCGAGGAGATGTTCTAAGTCCTTTACCTACACGTTCAATAAATTTTAATCCTAATACTGGTTCCCAAGAATTTGAAAACCCCATAAGTGGTTTTGTAAGGTTTGATAAAGAATAACCTGCAACAATAAACGGCTTCTTTCTTCTAATTTTATCTGACCACCAACCTGAAAAACCTTTTAAAATATTTGCTGTTGCTTCTGTAATTCCTTGTATTAATCCCAATATGAGTACATTTCCACCCACAGACAAAATAAAAAGAGGTAAAATCGAAGTAATCATTTCAGATGATATATCGGTAAATAATGAAACTAATCCAAGGATAAAAACAGGAGCAGCAACACCTAATATAATTTTATCTTGATTATTTTTTCTTTTAGTATTCTCGATTTGAGCCATAATATTATTATATACATTAGTTTTATATAAAACATTTTTGAAACAAAAATTTTTTATGTTAAGAGATATTTTTTCTCTTACTAAGTTAAAAAATAAATTTTACCTTATACTTAGGACGATAGTGATCGGTTCTAATAGCATAAATATTAGAAATAAAAGTAATAAGAAAAAATTTAATCAATAAAATTTATTCAGATGAATACTTCTGGTGGTTTTTAAAATTGTCGGAAAAATTAGAATTTAAAGCTCTTGTAACAGGAGGAAAAGCGAGTGGGGGTCCTCCTATTGGACCTCTTGTTGGACCCACGGGAATTAATATTAAAGATGTAGTGGATATAATAAATGAAAAAACGATGGCATTTAAGGGACTCAATGTTCCGGTTAGAATTATTTTAAATCCTACTGATAAAAGTTTTGAGGTGATTGTTGAAACTCCATCAACATCTAGCTTACTACTTAAAGAAGCCGGAGCAGAAAAAGGTTCAGACGCTGCAGGTACAGAAAATATTGGAGATATCACTTTTGATCAAGTTATGAATGTGGTCAACATGAAAAAGGATAAATTACTGGCTAAATCCTTAAAAGGCATGACCAAATCAATTTTAGGAACGTGTTTATCTATAGGATTATTAGTAGATGGCCAAAATCCAAAAGAAATTCAAAATAAGATTGATACTGGAGAATATGATAATAAATTTAAGGAGTGAAGAAAATGAAAGTTGATAATAACTTAATAAAATCCGCTGTAAGCCAAACCATTGACTATTCTATAAAAAGAAAAGAAGGATTTAAAGATAAAGTGAGAAAATTTGATGAGTCAATTGATTTAATAATGAATTTAAAAGATTTAAATTTAAATGATCCAAAAAATAGGATTGATGAAGAATTTATACTTCCACACAAAATATTACATGAAGATAAAGTTCCAGTATGTTTTATTGCAACTGGAGATATTCAATTAAAAGCAAAAAAGTTGGGTTATGATGTTTTTGATGAGGAAGCACTCGAACAACTTGATAAGACTGATAAAAAAGAGAAGAAAAAATTTGTAAAAAGATATACATTTTTCATAGCAGAACAAAAATTGATGAGGTTAGTTGCTAGATATTTAGCGAGATTCTTGGGACCTCTTGGAAAAATGCCCAAACCATCTCCTAAAGGATATGGTATAATAAGAGAACAAGATGATATAAATGATATTCTAGAAAGACATAGAAGAATTGTTAGATTAAAGATGAGGAAGCAACCTCTCATTCAATTAAAAGTTGCAAAAAAATCAATGGGTGAAGATAAAATTATTGAAAACATATTGTCTGTAATTAAACACATTGCAGATCAATTACCAAATAAATGGAATGGAGTTAAATCAATTTATATCAAAACAACAATGGGAAAACCAGTAAAAATAGGTGAGTAAAAATGATACTGAAAAAAGAAATACATCAATGGAAAAAAGACGCAGTTGACGATTTAGCAACCCTTATGGAAAATTACAAGGTTTTGGGATTAGTTGACTTATCAAATATGCCTGATAATTTAATTCAATTAATTCGTTTGAAGCTTAGAGATAAAGCGCTAATAAGGATGTCTAAAAAATCTTTATTATTAAGGGCATTAGATAAATATGAAAAAAAGTCAAAAAAGAAAAATCTTATTAAATTTGGAGAGAAAATTTTGGGTCAATCTGGCTTTATCTTTACAAATGCAGATCCTTTCGCATTAAAACGTTTATTTGATGAAAACAGGATGACAAGGTTTGCTAAAGATGGTGATATTGCACAAGAAGATATAATTGTACATGAAGGAGATACGGGACTGCCTACTGGACAAGCAATTACAGAACTCCATTTAGTTTTAAAATTGCCAACTAAGATCAAAAATGATACAATTTGGATTACTTCTGATAAAATAACCCATTATAAAGGTGATGCAATTTCATTAAAAGAAGCAGTTGTTTTAAGAAAGTTAAATATTAAGCCTATTGAAGTAAATATTAAATTTTATTGTGCGTGGGATAATGAAGAAATCATTCCTGACTCAATATTGAATTTGGACGTTGAAGACATTAAACATCAATTCTCATTAGGCATCCGGCAAGCTTTAGACGTTGCATGCGAATTACCGTTTATAATAAATGATGCAGTTGAATATTGTACGAAAAAAGCAGCTTTAAACGCAAATATTGTCTTTTCACAAATTTTTGAAGAAAAAACATTACAAATTGAAGAAGAACATGTTGAAGAAGTGGAAGAAGAACCAGAAAAGAAAGATGAAGACCAACCACCAGAAGGATTAGGAAGTCTATTTGGATAATTTTATAAAATTTATATAAAAAATAAAAAAAATGAAAAAAATAATAATATTAAAATTTAAATAAAGGAGGAAATAACTATGGAGTCAATATATGCAGCCCTATTAATTTTCAAGGCAAAGGGAAATAAAGCAATAACTGAAACGAATCTTGATAAAGTTTTAAAAGCCGCAGGTGCAGAAGTAGATCCAGAACAGCTTAAAAAGTTAGTTATAGGACTTAAATCAACAGATTTGGATGCGATCATCAAGAACGCAAGTACGATGCCGGTAGGAGTCTCAACTGCACCAGTTGAAGACAAGAAAAAACCTTCGAAGAAAGAGAAAGAACCTGAGAAGGAAGAAGTTGAAGAAGAGCCCGCGGGAATTGGTAGTCTATTCTAAATTTTTTTTTTTTATATTATCTCTATTTTAAATCATTTTTATCTTTAAAGATTTAATTGGACTAATGAATAAGAATGATGAGATGAATTTAAAAAAAAGTTAATTAAAGCGTTCTTTAATTAAAAATCCATTTTTGCATGTTTTTTCTTACTTTCTTCAAGAAGGATTTGAGCTAAAACTTCGAATGCTTTTTCTACGTTTTGACCAGTCTTTGAACTTAACTCGACAAACGATCTCATGTTGTATCTCTTTGCAGCATTTATACCATCCTCTCTTTTCACAGATCGATATTCAGATAAATCAGCTTTTGAACCAACCAACATTAAAGGAACATCTCCTGCATTTTCTCGTACAATATAACTCCAGTCAGGTAAATGTGATAGACTAGCAGGATGTGTTATGTCATATAGAATAAATGCCCCACTAGCTCCTTTAGCGTATTGTGGGAGTAGAAATCTGAATCTTTCTTCACCCCCAAAATCCCAAAGTTGAAGTTTTATCCGTTCCCCGTTAAAAAAAACTGATTTAGAAAAGAAATCCACTCCAATAGTGAGCCTTAGATCCTCTACAAAAAATCCTGAGATATATCTTAATGTTAGTGAAGTTTTTCCGACCGATGCATCCCCTAGCATAAGGACTTTAAATGTATAGTCTGATTCCATTAATCTTTCCGTATTTTTTTTAAACAATGCAAATATAATCAATAATGAGAAAATTATTTTGATTATATATTCTTTATACATTATTTATATTGCTTATCGAGTTAATAAATTTTTTTTATTATTAGAATAATGATATTGATGTTCTATATTTCTGACAAATTTTTATTCCCTTTTGAATTCAAATGTTCTTATTCATTCTTTCTTAGAGTTTAATTAAAATAAAAATAGTAAAGTATTAAAAGTTGCATGTGTCACTACAACGGGAATAAGTGAATAATTAAAATTCTTAAATAATAATGCTAGGATCATACCAAAGATGAAAAAATATCCAAAATATGTAAATATTGTTTGGAATGGGACAAGAAATGGAGGGACATGATATAGGGCAAAACAGAAAGATGATAGAAATACTGCTATAATTCTATGGTTTTTCTTATAGACTCTCTTAGCAATAAAACCTCGAAAAAACCCTTCCTCACAAGGAGCGATAATTAATATTTGAAGAATAAGAATAATAAACATTTCCAACATATTTGGGGAAACTGGAGTTGTATCTATTGCTCCTTCTTCTGCCTTTTGTAAAAATTCAGAACCAAATAGATTTTCTGTTATTATATATTTAAAAAATATTATAAGATAATCTGCCATCAGCAAAAAAAAACCTCCTATTGAGAATCCAACCAAAATTTTGTAACTTTGTTTTCTAAATTTTTGTTGACTTTTTGTAAAACCCATTTCCAATAATTCATCTTTGAAAGAACACTTATCTGGAAATTTTGCGATTAAAGCCGGTATAACAATGAAAAATATTTCAAATAATGTTAAAAAAATCAAAATAATTGGTTCTTGCCCTAAATTTAGCGACATTGGAATACAGCAGAATCTCGTTTTTACGAGGTAATTAAGAATTTAATAAATTTTTTTTAATTTATAATTTGTTAAATTAGCTCTCTCTCTCCCTTTAAATTATATTTAATTTCATGTTAAAGTAACCAATGATAGAACAAGGTATGATTAAAAAGAATCATTCAAAAGGCTACTCCAAACGAGAAATATCAATTGGTACAACCAAAGAACGGTGCTTAACTGATGATTTAACCAAAATTGCTAAAGAATTTTCAAGTATTGAGAAGACTAAGCAATCTTTTGCACAACTTATTCGAAATCAACTACCAAATCTTGATTTTTCTGAATACATAAAATTTTACAGTTATCGTATTAAAGAGATGTCCTTGGTAAAACCAGTGAAACCTACAAGTATTAAGGGGTTAAAGATTGCAGCAGTTGATGGAAGTCTTGTTACAAAAAAATTCCAAGGTATTGATTTAATCTTCTTGAAATCTATCGTGGTAAAATATTTCTTTACAAGCCAACATTCTGCAGAAATTAAATATTATCCTGATGTTAGCGGCTATAATAATTATTCTATTCAAACTAATTATTTCAATATTAATGAAAATGGCATTGATCTAACAGGGTCTTTAGAGCAAACATTCATGGAAATAAATCAATTAAATTCTTTGCTAAAAAATAATGATGAATATATTGATTTAATAATTTTAGATGGTTCAATCCTTGTTACTCCTATCAATTTATTATTTTCACAAAATTATGAAATTTCTAAAAGATATGACCGAGTTCTTAGAGAATATAGAAACCTCTATAAAAAATGTCAAGAGAGGGGTATCACATTAATCGGCTCAATTAAAGACACTCGAACGTCAGCTTTAACTAATACACTTACTCAAACTATCCAAATGTTAATTTCTGGAAAAAAAATACTTCATGAGTTCTTAAAAATTAATTATCGTGAAATAATGAATTATTTTTCAGATTATGATCTCTTTTCGAGAGTATTAAATGTAGGAGAAAGAAGTTGTGTTTTTAGATGTAATACTGATATTGATAAGATAAGACATACTAATATTAAGAAGAATATCCCAAATTACTTTCCTGTAGATTTTTTTGCATTTTACCTAAAAAATGTCCCTTATGATAATCCATTAAGATTGGAATTTTTTATGGATGAGAGCCATGATATAAATGATATTTCGAAAAAAGCAGATTTAATTGCATCCATAATATACCCACTTTCAAATCTTAATAGAAATTATGGAATTCCGATCCCTCAAATAGAATCTCACCAAAGGTCTGTCTTTAAATCTAATGAGATAAATTTAATCTTTAATTCATTGAAAACACTATTACACAAATATGGCATATCTTTTTTTGAAAAAAGAAGAAATCGACGACCTTTTTAAAATTAAATCCTTGTAATACGATGTAAAATAATATCCTCAAAAAAAAAATGAGCTTTTTTTAAAATTTTTAGTTCAAACCCCAATTTTTCTATTTTTGCATAAAGTACATCAAGAGCTGAATTACTTGAAAATAAGAAATAGATAAAAGATTTTTCCATAGGAGATAAAAATTCTATAGATTGAATTAAAAAATTTTCAAATATTTCAATTCCTTTTTTCCCGCCGTCCCAGCTATAAAAAATTTTTTTTTCATTTTTTTTTTTAAAAATTGACTCGGAAGGTAAATAAGGTGGGTTGAAAAAAATAATATTAAATTTATGTTCCAATGAAGTTGGAAAATTATTAAAAAGATTAGAGTGAATAAAGACGATTTCATTCTCTAAACCATTTTTTTTGGCATTTTTTTTCGAAAGTTTAATTGCATCTAAGAGGATATCAGAGGCGTAAATCTTAATATTCAAACCTAAATTGAATTTGAAATATTTTGCAAAAAAAATGGCAATTATTCCTGTGCCCGTGCCCATATCGAGAATATATGAAATTTTATTTAATTTTATTCCATCAATATTATCTTTGTTAATAAATTGCTTGAAATATTTCAAAAATAAGTAAGTATCATCTGAAGGCTTATATACATTTTTATTAAAATCTAAGTTTAATTCCTTAGAAATGTCATCCATAGAAATTGTATTGGAATTATCCTTTCTAATCCTTATCCCACAACTCTTTTAGCTTAATTAATTTTGCAATTTTTAACAGGTCATCTTTTGAAAATGCTCTCACTTTTTTCTCTTTCTGATTATCTTCTAATAGATTGTATATTTCATTTCTTCCAACCTTAAAAATTCTAAGATATAAATATAAAGCTTTTGAAATGTTTTTATTCTTATAAGGAAAAATCCCTCTTAATAAATCTAAATATGATTTCCTATTATTCTTATCTTTTAAAAAAATATCAATCTTTTGATGAGGTATAAGTTTAATCATAGCTAATTTGATTTTTGGAACAGGATAAAAGCAATGTGGTGAGACTTCTTTAATTATTGTAGGTTTTACAAACGTATTCACGGATACACTCAAACGGCTATAATTTTTATCATTTGGTTTAGCAACTATTCTCTTAGCTAATCGTTCTTCAATAATCATATATACTTCAGGAATTTCATCCTTCATAAGAATTTTTGAAATAATAGGGCCTGTCATTGTATATGGAATATTTGAAACAACCTTATTATAAAAAGGAATTTCAATTTTTAAAAAATTTCCATAAATTAAATTTAAATTCTCCTTGTTTGAAACATATTTCTTCAAGAAGTTATAAAGTTTGAAATCATATTCTACTGCATGTACTTTTTTAGCATTTTGAATTAAAATAAAAGTTAATCCTCCTAGTCCAGCCCCTATTTCTAAAATCTCATCATGATTTTTTGACAATTTTGCCTCTAAAATTAATCGATTTGCCATATTTTTATCTGTTAAAAAGTTTTGTCCTAATCTCTTTTTTGGAATAATATTTAATCTCTTTAAAATTATTTTAGGTTTAAACGGATCCCAGTTTGAATTTTCTTGATTTAAACTCAACATTTTTTATATTGCCATTTTAGAGAAGTTTATAGTAAAAACAGAATAATGATTATAAGTGAGAATTTTAAATATTATTTTTTTGTATAATAAATTGAAAATAAATGTTTTATTTCTGAAATTTTTCACGTCTTAATTGAGAACGACGTTTCTCATATCTTGGTGAGTATTGCCTTCTAGAATCAGTTCTAACTTGTTCATATCGTTGGGTTTTTGAGAATATATAATATTTCACATCTCGAGTTAATTCTTTAATAATTAATTTTACTAAAAGATGAACTGGGTCTGAGATACTTGTTCTTTGAGACATATCTTCGAAAGATTCAAATTTTTTTATATTTCTTGCTTTAATTATTTCCCACATTAATTTGTTGCCTATTCCTGGAATTAATTGAAGTTGGTGTAGTCTTGGTGTTATTGAAACGGAATTATTAAAAAAATATATATATTCTTCAGCTTGTTCTTTAATTCTTTCCTCTAGAACTGAATGTAATAAAGCTTTAGATGTAGGAGTTAAATCATTGTGATCAATTTTTTTTGTTACTTTTCCTAATTTGTGAGATTCTCTGAAATCTCCATAAATCCCCTTATCTTGAACTTTTAAATCCGAATCTCTAATAAATTCTACTTCATAAAGAACGAAATCTTCGAGACTTATTAATTGAACAATGGGTCTCTGTTTATGCATTGGCACATCATTTGAGAAGTGGCCATGCAAAAGAATATCAAGGATTTGAATTAATCTATCTTTCTTTATAAATTGACTTTTCCCTTTTTCTCTCCCTCTAGGAGATTTACCTCTTCTCGAATAGCCCAAATCCCTATTATTCAATATAAATCAACTTAACCCTTTTGAAATTTCGCCTAAATTAGTTTATCAAGAAATATTTTTTAAAATTTCTTTAAGTTATAATTCATTAATTTTACAATAATTTTCTATAAACTATTTAAATATTTAAATCTTAATTTGAATGGATCTAAAATATTAGAAAAAAAAACATATTTGCCAAGGTTGATGAGGTTTAAAGAGACGGAGGAGATGGAGAAGAAACCACCAAACCTATTTTGACTTAATTTCACTTATTTTATATAAAATTTCTTGTAATTTATCTAAATCAAAATTTTTCCCTTCTGAGCTTTTTTCGAAGATAGTTTTTAATTCTGGCACGGTCTGCGGATCTATATTCACTACATTCACAGCAAAAACATGTTCGATATTATAATTCTCCGAAAGCATTTTTATTATCTCTAAAGTTTGCTTCTCAGAAAATTTCGAAAATTTCGAAACATATTCTAATGTTATTTGCTGGAAATGGGACATCTCTTCCGTTGTTCCTGAATCAATAATTATTTTTTTAAATTTTTTCATTAATTCTTTAACTTCCGGAATTGAAAGAATTTTTTCTTCTATTAATTTTCGACTAATTTTTAATACCCCTTTAAAATTACTTTTATGGATAAATTATTGTTTCACTCAACTTAAGATTGAGTGCCTGTACTAAGGCGCAGATGGTCTTTCCCTAAAATAATCATTTTTTTAGCGTTTCCAATTCTTAGCTGAACCTCGTAGCACCGACCACGCTTTCCTATAATAGTGCCTGTTTTCCCATGATATCGGCGATGTGGCATACCCCGTTTATGGGCACCTGAATTCGTTATAATGTCAACTTTTTTTCCAATTTCAAAATCAATTAGATATTTTTCTACTGAACCTAATCCCCGTTTTCTCACATTCTTTCTATGAAGACTTCGAGTTTTATTTCTATATCCTTTATGTAATGTCATAATACGGCTTTTGATTAATATACAAATCCAAAATTCAAAAATCTAATTTGATATTTTAATAAAATTAAGGTTATTTATTTATTTTACTCAATTTAATCATTTTTTAAAATAATTAAATTGTTTGTGTTTCCATTTCTAATTTAAAATCATAAGTTTCCGCTAAATGTGGCTTTATTAAATAAACCGCAATCCAATAAAATGGGATTAAACATAATTCAACAAATATAGAAATTATAAACGGCCATTTTATTCCCAAAATGTCCCATGTAATACCGCCTATAATTGGACCGATAATACCTCCCAAACTAACAAAAAATAATTGAAATCCCATAGTTTTTCCTCGATGTTTTACAGTAATTCTACTCAATAAATTCATCAAAACTAAACTGGCTGTTCCTACTATGGTGGTATCAAATATTAAAAGAATAGCAAAAATCCATATATTCGTTGTATTAATTAAAAACCATGTAATAATTGAACCAATTACACTGGCAATAGTTATTCCAATTACTGGATGAATTTTATCTACCACTTCACCCAATTTCGGAGCTAAAAACATGGAAATAATCCCACTTGGCAAATACGCCAGAACTACAATAGTAGGGTCGCTTTCTATTGCTTCTAATAAATAAATATTCAAAAATGGTTTTGCAAGTGAGCCATTAACTTTACTCAAGAGTAGAACGATTAATAAAAAAATTGAACCAATTAATAGTGGTTTAGATAAAACAGCTGTAGAGATTTCTTCTGTTGTAGATTTATTAGATATTGTTGAATTATCCGAAAATTTAATTGATTCATCCACTTTGCGGACGAATTGAATTCCTGCAAAAAAATTTGCAATCCCAAATATTAGAATCGGACAATATGTGATAAAAGAATTATTGGTACTTAGGAACCCCCAACTAAAAATTGTAAATCCTATTATGGCTCCAATAAGTAAACCCTTTCCAACTGCAGAATCCCGTTTACCATATGCATGAGAACGATGATTTTTATTTGATTTTTCTGCTATAAGTGTATCAAATGGAATCCAAAAAATACCTGCAAAGAAGCCCAATGTAAATGTACCAATCCCCAAACCAATTAAAGAAAAAAAAATGATCGCTATATATATTATAAAATAAGATAAACCTCGCCCAAATGAACCAAGTAAAATTAATTTTGTTTTTGATTTAATTCGATCAGTTAAAATACCAGTAAAAAAAGAACTCGTCAGGTTTCCAATAACTAGAACGGAAAATATCAATCCAATTTGCGTACCGGTGGCATTTAATTGTTGACTTGCAAAGTATTGAAGAATAAATTCTAAAAAAAAGAAACCTAAACTATTAAGTATAACAATCTGGATCATAGGCTTAAAATCATATGTATATCGCTCCAAATTTTTTTCAGATTGCACGAATAAGTTCTCAACTGAAGTAATTTAATATAATGTAGAATATAGAATCAAATTTATTCTTTTATCTTTTATTAGATCTTTTTTCTTGCTTAATATTCTACATTTAATACATCCAATTCTTTACATATACATTGGAAACCAAATATTTCAGTTAAAGACGGTGTTGTCCTTCCCCCATCGCCATTAATTAACTCTTTTATGTATGTTCCACCAATAGTTTTTATATTAAAATTAGCATGTTTCGAATCAATTAAGGAGCCAATAATTTCAAATACTTTTTTTTTACGAGTTAAATCTGCCCTTCTATGCAATACTCTTTGTGGTGTTTTTTGTAATATTATTTTATTTTCCAATTGCTCTTTTAACTTATTTAATTTCTCTTTAAAAATTGATTGATTAATATCTTCATCAAACTCTACAAAAGCTCGATAAATCTTTTTTGAGAACTCTGCATTGGCCTTTAAATTAATCATTTTTCTGCGAGTGCTAAATTTTAAATTAAAAATCTCAACTTTCTTTTTATTTTTTTTATTAACTTTCTTTTCCAATTTTCGTAGGTCAAGTTTTCTTATCTTGGGCTGAATTAATTGTAAAACAAAGGGTCTACCACTTCCTAACATTCTAGCGTCGATATCTTCCCGTCCTGCTCCGTGAAATTTTGAATCTGATGCTTTTGAATATTCTACAAATAAATCAGAGATCTTCTCTTCTACACTCGTTGGATACTGCTTACCTGTTCCATTACACTCTTCACAACCTTGACCTCTACAATTTCTGCAGAGCCAATGAGTTTGAGGTATCCCTCGCTCAAATTTTCTATATCTACCATAAATAAAAAGAGGGTTAATTTGGAGAGATAAATTAAATTTCTCATAAGAGAGGTTAAAAATAAATAATATTTCAGGATTTTTAAATTCAACTGGTCTTGTAATCCCTTTTTCTATAAGTTTTCCTACTTCTCGGTTGAAATGATTTTTAAAGGATTCAGAATATGTTAGGTTAAATTCCGATTTAAATTTATCTTCTTTGTTGATAATAAAATCGCAACTACAACCAACCAAAAAATTTTCAAACTCAACTCCTTGAGATTCTACCATTGCTTTTGATGCATATTGATTTAAATTATCAAAAATACCCTGGCATAAATAACATTTTTTTGAATCATCAAACTGTGGAAAATTGATACTTTTGTTACTTAAGATATTTTGAGCAATTATGTAATTAGCTTTTTCAGCAAGGATTTTTATTCCATCTAAACCTTCATTTGAAATATCTTCCTCATTTGATAATATTTTTCTGTGGAGTTCTAAGGTTAAGGCTAATAATAATGACTCACCCCTTATCCTATTTGTAAGTCCGGAACCTAAAACAGCGAAAAGCCTTCCAAGACACTTAGGACACACGTAATAATCTTGTCTATAAATATCTAAAATTTTATCCAAATTATTCATGTTCACTTCAATAATTTAAATAAAGCGAATTTTCCTTTAATTTTTGATATTTTACATAAAATATAATAAAAATTCGTATTTTTAACTAAAAATTTTAAAGAATTGTAATATCCAGATATTGATAATTTTCGTGAAATCATCGTTATCCTATTATTCTATTTTTTTATATCTTCACTTATATTTTTCTGAAAAATTATATTATGACATCCCGAAAATACCCCTCTTTTAGGGCTTTCTCTATAAATAATTTCAAATTTATCTCTTTTTAAAAAATTTGTTATATCATCAATTGTATAAACACCGTATTTTTGCACGATGTGCTTAAAAATTCTAATAGAAGATGCGAAGTTACCGATTGTTGCAATTCTCGCATCCAACATAATGTCCTCCTATTGACTCTTAACTTCTTATCATTCGTTATCATAAATCCCTTATATTAAAATTTTGCATTTGTTTTTTGGATGCTGATAAATTTATTAAACAAAAGATCTTCATTATTATACAACTTTAAAATATGCTAATATTACAAAATTTACAATGTACTAATTCATTAAAAGGTTTTACATTATAATTTTTAATATATTTATAAAATTCTAATTCATTCCGTTTGGGAAATCCTTACAAAGCACGATAAAGATTTTGAAGGCGATTTAGTTAAAGATGGAGAATTCTTCTGCTTTATTAAATCTTAAACTATCTAACGATAAAATTAACAATGTGATAAAATTAACAAGTCTCAACAAAATACCAAAAATTAATTTTCACATCACATTTAAATATGATAAAATAAATTCTAAATTTAAGACATTTGAATTTCTCTTCTTCTAGTCTCCACCTCTCTATCAAACAGTTCCCTTGCTGTTTTTGTGTAGAACTCATTTCTTTTTCTAAATTCATAATGCTCTTGAGGAGTTGTATTATATGATTCAATGTCGCTATAGAACTGTTCTTTGAAGGCATCAGACATCGCATCTGCATCAATTAATAACTGTTTCTCTAGCTCCTTTGGGTTTTGAAATTTATGTGCTACCACAATATCAATCACTTTTTCTATTTGGCTTCTGTTATAACCCACTTCCGTTAAGATTTTATTTATAATCGAAGGTGCATGTTTCAGATGTAAACGTGATGCCTCAAGTTTGTCTGCTTCGTTATTACTCTTTTGTAATTCTACCGGAACTTTGGCCCAACCAACATCATGTAAAATCGCGGTCGGAATTAGAATGTCTTCATCACCTTTTTCTTTTTCCAACAGTAATTCCATTGCGTTAATGACTCCCTGAGTGTGGAGTACAGCATCCTTCTTTATCTCTTGCCTTAGGTAAGGTAGGGCTAACTGTCGCATTCTCTCGAAAATTTCTTTCATACTGTCTTTCTAACCTTCATTCCATTTAATATTGGGGGTGATCCTGAGCAAAGGGTCTTTGGCCTCCCTCTGTACATGCCAAGAGTTTCTTTTGGTTAAGCTTTTATTTTTGAAAGAAAGGGTTAGTGCCGAGGGAGAATCTTGTAAAAATTTTTTTCGCTCGGTTCTTTCAGTTCTCTCCTTTCAGCTTTTGCTTTCTACCTGGCAAGCTGGGTAACGTTGTCAATGTAATCGAATAGCCAAGGGTCATTTTTGCAGTTCTCTTTTTTGTTTACTATCTTTACTTTTCAACTAGTTTTTTTTCTATGACTTTGGCGTGATTGAATTTTCTAAGTTTGAACTCGAGATCATCTTTGAGATTGTATTGCCTTTCTTGGATTTTCATATGGATTTTATTCTTGTCTTTGTCTGTAATTGTGATGTGTATGTCGAGTGGGATGATGAGGTCGTAATCTGTTGCTCTTTTCCCGAACAATAGGTACATTTTTGAGGCAAAGAGTCTGCCAGTCATTAGTCCAAAAACTGCGGGTATGATCTCTGCTTTTTTCCAGTCCAATCTTCCCATCCCGTTTGTTTCCGCTACCTAAAGTTCACGAATGCTAAAGAAGATCGAGTCAACTGTCCCTATCTTTTTTTTGTCCAGGTATATCTCACCGTCTTTTGAATAGTAGTCGTACTTTGCTCTAAGTTCTCTTTCCTTTATCGATTCTTCATTTAATTTATCGAGAATTAACTCGAGTTGGTTAGAGAGGTCAGTAGGTATTGTAATCACAAAAGAATTTCCAACTTTTCTAGCTTTTGCTGCTATTTTAACCATATTTCAATTTAATTTTTTTATTAAAATATAATAATTTTTAAAGAACGATATTAGAATGTCGAGAATCTTTTTTTTCATCATTTTTCTTTATGTTTTGTTTTTCCTCATTAATTAAAATAGAAAATCCGCCTAATTTCTTTCCACAGTTAGGACATATTAAATCTGTCATCTCAATTTTCTAAAAATCTTTATATTATATAGTAAAATAATAATCATCCTTAATTTTATATTATTGTATAAAATAAAAATGAAAGATATAATAATTTCAGATCTATTTTTAAAAAAGACACATGTTCTTCAAGAATTAATTTCGTATTTCAGTAATAATCGGATGGGATATATTAATGTTCCAACAGGTTGGGGAAAAACTTTTCTTTCAAAACATTTTATTCGAGATTATATAATCAAAAAAAAGAAAGTATTTATCTAATATCCAGAAATAACCAATTGCTTATTCAAACTTATTATCGAGATATTAATAATAAAACTCCATTATTTCCTAGTAGTATAGCATTATCATCCGATTTTGGGACAAAAGACTTAACTGCAAATGAAGTTCAAAAGAAAATTATCCAAAACAATACCCAAATCGTTTTTGCTTCATTACAGACAATTTTGAGTGGGAGATTAGAGTTAAAATTTAACAGCATTTTGAATTACCATTTTGGTTAAACCTCGAGCAGCAGAATTAAAATACCACCTCAAAAATTAATTTGAAATTAGTTCATTTTAAAATTAGATTAAGGAATTTGATTAGATTAAAGACTTTTACATTCTTGTACAATTTTTTTTTAATTCTTAAATAAAATTAGAAAGTGAAAATAAAAACAAAAGCGTCGGTTTACTTGTTTTGCGAAGTTTCTGGAAAAAGTGGATAATACTTTACTCTGTTCGAAACATAAGTTGCTAGCAAACCAACAATAGCGGTACCTATTAAATACAATGTGATTAAGTCAATAACATAGGCTAAACTCACAAAAAAGAAATCAAAAGCAAAATGTATAACAGTAACTATAACTATCCACATCCAGAGAGGTTTAGGATCTCTCGTGAAAAAATTTTCCAAAATTGGACTGCCTTGTTCAATTTTTTTTAACTTATGTTTAATACCGTAAAATACCAATATAAATAAATATAAATGGAAAATCTCAACAATTATGCGCTCGTATCCTCCGAAAAGAAGCGCCCATTCTACACCATCAAGCGAAACTATAACTTTGTTATCGTATGGTAGGAGTATTATTGATAATAAAGCAAGAGTATGAACAACAAAAGCTTCGCCTGTGCCCCACCCTAAACCAGTCATGTAAACTTTTTCAGCCGTATTGGCGGTAAATTTGGTTAACAAAAAAATAACTAACACCCTAAACTAAGTTTCAAACACACCAGCAAACAACGCACCAATAAATACTCTGTATGGAGCCGTTTCTGGAATAGACGATATTATTATCAGTGGTACTAATCTTGCAAGCAATGCGAGAAACCAAAATAAGCCTCCGAGGAACCAAGCAAACCAGAGCTTGCCTTTAATCCCAAATTTCCACAGGGCAAAAATGATTGCTGGACCAATGCCAAGAAAAATGGAGATAATACCATATACGACTACTAGCACATAAACTATAAGATTTATTTATTTCTAAGAAGCTTTTAAAAAATACGATTCAATATTTTTTTTCTTAATTCACATAAGTTTAACTTAACCTTAAAATTTTTTACTATCTTATTTTTTAGAAAGAACTATTGTTATAAAATATTATATGTGACTATCCAAAAATATGTTAAAAACTCAATTTTAAGATTTTTAACTCTTTTCCCAAGAATTTCCTCAAATGTTTGCCTTGTTGGAAAATTCTTTAATATTTCGTATTCCCGTCCATCTTGTAACTTTCTTATTTGATATGTGTTCCCATCATTATCAATTCGACATATTGGAATACTGCTTCCCGCTATATAATAACTGTCTATAAAGATAACAAGAGCCCCGTGTTGAAGCCGAGAATGAAATACATTGATAAAATCGTTCAATTTAGAAATTAATATATGAGACCACCACGAAAACGCAAATCCAGCTGTAAAATTACCTCGAATTTTGTTCAAAGAATAGGAATCATCTTGGATAAAAGTTACTTTTTTCAATTTAATTAGCTTATTTTTTGCAATTTTAAGAACTTCATTATTTATATCAGTAGCAGTAATAGATTTAGCAACGGAGCTAATAATTTTAGTCCAATAACCTGTTCCACATGCTATTTCAAGCACATGATGTTCATTGAGTAAATTCTTGAGTAGAATGGGAATTGTTTTTAAGTCAGTTTGTCGTTCAGGTCTTTCATAGGTTAATTCATATTCATTTGCTCGATCGGCATAGTATTGTTGAATATCCTTCTCAATATCTCTAAACATTAAATTCCTCCAAAAAAATAAAATAAAGAATCATTTACCGTTAATAATACAAAATTTGTTAACTATTTAAATGCTTTTTAAAGATTTAAAATTTTTAAGTTATAGTGGAAGGATTAGATAAAATTGATAAAAGGATTAGAAATAACTCTTTGATAATAATAATCATAGCTGTTTTATTATTGAGCCTTTGTACTGTAAGCTTTTTATACTCACCATAAAATACATCTCCATTATTTAATGAGCTATTAGATGTGGATGGATTTAAATAATAAATAATTTATTTGCTTTAATTAAAAGATTATTTAAAGCGACTATTATTAAAAATACTTGAAAGAAAAATATTTTATTGCAATAATCTAGAGGGCGTTAGAAGAAATGAGTAAAGAATTACGATTTGGTATAATGACCATCCAACGCTTACCATGGCCCGAAGAAGTTCAGCGTTGGAAAAATATTGAAGCTTTAAGATTTGATAGTATTTGGTTAGCTGATCACTTTTTAGACCCTTATAACCCAACTGGTAATTGGTATGAAGCATGGACATTACTTGCAGCATTAGTAACTATGACTGAAAGAATTAGAATTGGAACATTAGTGACATCTATACCATTGCGTCATCCAGCAATCTTAGCTCGACAAGCTTTAACTGTAGATCATATCTCAAATGGAAGACTTGAATTGGGACTCGGTTCAGGAGTATCAGGTGAAACAGATCCTGTTTATGAAATGATTGGAATTGATGATTGGACACCAGATGAACGTGTAGAACACTTCAAAGAACAAGTAGAAATTATTGATAAATGCTTGCAAAATAGAGAAATAAGCTATGAAGGAAATTATTATTCAATTAAAAATGCCTATATGTATCCATCACCGATCCAAAAACCACGACCCCCTATAACAATAGCAGCAATGGGTAAAAGAATGTTGAAAATCGCAGCTCAATTTGCTGATACATGGAACTCATTAGGAGGAGATTGGAATACTCCTGCAGAAAAGATGCTTAAAAAAACCCATGAAAGAAATGAAACTCTGAATCAATACTGCAATGAAATAGGACGCAATCCTCAAGCAATAAATCGTTCTTTCCTGTTCTTTGGTGAATGTTTCAACTCAATTTTTGAATCAGAAGAAAATTTTCAAGATATTGTCGGACAGTTTAAAGATATTGGAATTAATGAATTCATCTTTTACTACCCCCGTGAACCAAATCAATTATCAAAATTTGAGCAAATAGCCAAGGAGTTAATTCCAAAATTCAAGACGCGTAGATGGATTTAAAAATGTAACAATTCAATAAAAAATGTCAAACAAAAAAGAGAAATCTTTCTTCGAAGGATAATTTATTTTAAATACACAAATTTCACTCAAGAGATGTTAAATTAAGAGTAAATGATTATTCTCGATACCTACCAATTTATTTAGAAAAAAATGATCCATTTTAAAAAATCTTAAGAAAATAAAATAATACATAAAAAATTAAAAATCATGGATTTTAACCATATTAAAATAAAAAGAGATAATAGTAAGATAAAATATGGGAATGATTCTTTCTCTTAATATTAAATCATTCTTTTCTACAAACACATTCGGATGTATTATAAATAAAGGTATCAAACTATGAAGATTGGGAGATTATTTATGTGTTTTTAATAAATAAATAGAAAATGGTGTAATTAGTCAAAATTTTAAAAATATTGTGAACGATTCCCCTTTAAAGACATAATAGAAAAGAATTGATAATTAGGTTCGTTAAATTACAATTTAAATATCGAATCATATATTTGATATGAAAATTTAAAGAAAAATAATCGTTTCACGAAGAAAAATAAAAAAAAAAAAATTTAATTTTTGATATATTTATCTATTTTTTTTCCCAGTCAAAGTCGAGTATAACAAATTTTCTTATGTATAGATAAGTAATAATAAATATTACAGAACAAAGGGGTCCCCACAAAACTAAACCTATAGTAAAGGTTACACCGTCTACAGTAATATTGGGTAAGGACAAAATAACACCAAGTATTAAAAGTCCGAAAGCTTGGAAAATATTTAGAATTATACTTGGAAAGCCTACATATATTCCAGCTTTTAAATCTCCTGTGCTCCTCTCGTCATCTTCGGCAAGGTCAGCGTACATAATGTAAGGAAAGAGGAACCAGCCCCCCAATACAAAAGCGACAATTAAAATAAAGATTATTCCAATAATTAGAGATATATCCATTGGTATAAGGCCTGTTAAGGTTATTGGGAGGGAAATAAACCCGAAAAGAAAAATATATAATATAGTTGACTTTTTCCCTTTCTTTTGTATCAATGTTCTCCATATGAATAAGAAAAGAAATATACCTACAAGCAGTAATATTGCTACAATTAAATATTCCATAAATCCCAAGTTCAACACCACTTCAGTATATGTTAACATTACAGAAGTCATCATAGATAAACCCAAACCGGCGATACCTTGCATTAAGACGACTAACATATAATTTTTATTCTTTACAATGACTTTTAAATTCTCAATTAAATTCGTTTTGATCTCATATTTCGGCTCTGTTGGCATAAAAAAGGCGACAATATAAAATAATAAAATTACCATGACTCCAAATACCACCGTAATTAGTAAAAATTCCATTGGGATGGTATTTACATCTACCGCAATTTTGTCAAATACTCCTGTAAAAACAAGCATCGTTAAAATCGACATGAGACCATTTCCAATCCAATTACAATAATTCTGGATTTGTGACACTTTGGGACGATCTCCCACTTCAAATTGTTCGGCCATCCATGCTTGATAAGGTGTTGTAACTGCATAGCTTATCCTAAACAATACATCCCATACCAATAACCATAGAAATAAACTATTTTTATCATTAAGATCTGGTAATACTAAACCTGGTAGCAACAAAAAAATAAATGATATTCCAAGTAAGGGAGCAAATATTATAATATATGGTTTCCTTCTGCCCCATCGAGTATATTTTCCATCACTAATCCATCCCAATAGAAATTGAGCAGCTGCTATAGCCAAATAGCCCATAGCTTGAGCAAAAGTAGCACGGAAAGGATCTAACCCATAAGCCACAAAATAAAGTGTAAGTAAAGCCCAACCTTCAATTCCAAGAACTACAGAACTTCCGAATCTTGGAGATCCAAATGCAATCATTTTTCCCGTAGAGCTTTTTCCTCTTTGTATTTCATTTGTTTTATCCATATTTTTTTACCTAAATTTTTTTTAAGAAGTAATAAAATATTGTAGTAATTAAGTTATATAAATAATTATCAATTTTGGATTTTTAAAAAAAGTTAAATTTGTTGAGGAATATTATTTTATTCTTCTTCTTCCTCTTCATGCCATCCTAGATCAGATAAAATATCTTTAAATTGCTCATTTTCTTCTATTTCAAATTCAGCATCGTACTCAGAAGCAAGATCAAATTCATTAAAACCTTGAGGAGGTTCAAAGCTCTGATAATTAAAGCTTTCTTCAGGAATCTTTTGTTCAATTTCAGGAACTGGTTCTGTAAGGGGCTCTTCTTCTGGAATTATCTCTTCTGATACAATTTCTTGTTCAATTTCCATAGGTGTATAATCATCAAGAGGAATTGGTGGCACTTCATCCCCATATACTTTTATTCCATATAATTCCTCGGATTCTTGTGCTTTATTGATGGCTTCTGCCTTTTCTTCAGCAGTTATTGGGATTGCTTTTCCTTCTGTTGGGATCTCCATCATCATAGACTGAGGAATGGAGACTATATTATTTTGAACTATCTCCTCCTCCTCTCCTTCAGCACCCCATGATTTTAAAAATTGTAAAGTCGCTTCTATTGCTTTTTGATCTTCTTTAGCAGATGGTTTTAATATCCCTTCTCCCTTTTCTGCTTGTATTTTTTCTTTTTCTGCTTGCATTTTCTTTAATTCTTCTTCTTGAAGGTTTATTGCCATTTCCGTTAGTTCTCCACCTGAGATTAACTCATTAATTTTCCGGGCGATTTCTCTCAAATAACCCATATAATAGCCAATTTTTAATACATTCGCTAACGCTCCGAAAATGAGATACTCATCATTTACAGCCATTAATATACCATAACCTTTTTCATTGTGGAGTAGGATTTCTCTTAGGGCTCCATGTTCTACAGATTGACTTAAACGAATTCCGAGATCAATTAAAGCTGTACTTGAAGCAGAAATTGCGTCAGCATCTAATTCAGCTGATTTTGCTGAAGCAACTTTCATCCCAATACGTGAAAGTACAGATAACTGTTCAAGATCTGTTTTCTCCTCTTCTATTTGAAGGATTTCCATGAGTCTATTCTGAATTTGTGGAGAAAGCGACATTCTTATCTAAAAGGTATTAATAATTTAAATCTACTATTTATACAAATAACAATTAATTTTAATTAATTTTTGTTTTTTATAAATTTATTAATTTTCTCAAAAAATGTAATTAAAAGATTAGGAAGTGAAAATCGATAAATTTTTTATAAAAAATTCTTAATATCTTTAAATTTTTCAAATTTTTTCTTGGGTAAGTAATTTGTTATTGCAGAAATTATATTTTCGATATTTTTTACAACATCCTTTGGGCTTACGTAATTAGTATCAATAATTGATAGATTTTTATTCTTCTTTTCATTAGCAAGTAGAAAATCATCATAATATTTTAAAACTCTTAAGAGATAATCATAATCTCTCTCATGCCATTTTTTTCTTTGTATTTCTGGTTTATTTTGGTCCTCAAAAGATAATCTCCCTCTTGAAATTATTCGCTTCATAATTACATTTACATCAGCATGAAGATAAATTATATGTTCCCTTTTAACCCAATCGATTGATTTGTACAAATCATATATTAATTTATAATCTTTGGGAACCATCTCTAAAGCTTTGGAATATATTAATACACAAATTGGAGTTCGATCTAAAATTACTACTTTATTATTGTTTTTTTTTAAATAACTTTTAAGACGAGTATTTCGCTTTATTAATTGCTGCAGAAAGAATATTTCTCCACGAAAAGCAATCTCCTTTTTGATTGAGCCTAATGGATATGTAGGATTTTTAACAATATATCTCTCGTGATAAAATTTGAATGTATTATCTTTAGAATATTTATCTTCTAAAATAGAAAATATAGTGGTTTTGCCGACTCCGTGAGCTCCCGCTATTGAAAAAATGAAATTATTATTCCCTGCTCGCATTTTTTTTGATGTTTAAATAGAATTAAATTAAAATCATAATAAATGTTATAAATGTATAAATGCCATTAGCAGAAATAGTGGAAAATAGATTACGATTGGATATTTCAAAAATTAAACCTAAAATAATATTATTTAAAAAGTAAATAACAACTAAACCCATATCATAAGTGAAAAATAAAAATAAAACTGAATACATTAAACTTACGATGAGAATAATATATATTCTTTGTGTTAGTTGAGAACCAAGTTTTGTGATTAATCCATTGTGTAAAACTCCACGGAATGTTATCTCTGTACCAAGAACATCTAGCATTAATAAAATTAATAATAAGATCTTATATAAAAGAGTGGAGTTCTTTATAACTGTGTATTGTTCAGCTAAACTCTCTGGTGGAGTGAAAACAGTCCAACCTATTGATACAAAGAAGTCATTGATAAAAAAAGACAATTCAGCCATAATATAGACCATAAACGCTCCAATTATGCCAATTAATAATGCAATAAGTATTTTTTTTTTCTCATAATTTAGACCAAGTTTTGAAATTTTGTGTTTTTTAGAGTATATATAAGACAATGGATATATAATAAAGAATGCTCCGGGAATTTGACTTAATGTAATAGCTTCAATAGTGATTGGTAATTCATAACCTATAGAAGGTCCTTGAATTACAAAAAAAAGTGTAAAAATACCAATTTTTGCAAATAAGAATATAACTAAACTATTAAAGAAGACATTTATTGCTTCACGAAATTTCCATTGATCTTTTTGAAGTATAAATTTATTAGAGAGCTCAAGTTTTTTTCCAGTGAATATTAAATACGATTTTTCTTTCTCTTTTTTTTCCTCTATTATATCTACTGGTAAATCCTCTAAAACCGTATCACATATAGGACATTGTTTGAGGATTTTTGAGGAAATAATTGAGCCACATTTTGGACATTTTCTTTCAAGGGTTTTCCCTTTAGATGCAGTTGAGATTTCTTTTTTTTCCTTGCTCTTTTCAGACATTGTAATATTTCTCTTAAAAATTCCTATATTAAATTAAAGCTTAACACAATAATTAAATATCAAGCATTTTTTTTATTTTTAGACAAATTAAAATAAATATAATAAAATTTGTATATTCATATTCCTAGGAAAAAAAAAATTGTCTGATATAAAAACACTTGAGTCGATCTTAAAAAAATTAATAACTTCGATACCTGAAATTGAAGCCGCAGCAGTAGTTTCAATGGAGGGGTTCCCAATAGTGAGCGCTTTGCCAGCAGGTATAGATGATGCCAAGATCTCTGCGATGACAGCGGCAATCCTTTCACTCGGAGAGGTTGCAGTGCAAGAAAGGAATATGGGTGAATTAGAGGTGACTTTTATAGAAGGCGAGGATGGGTTTATTATTACGCGTAACGCGGGAAAAAATGCAGCGCTTATAATCTCTACCAACCCAAACATTACACGAGGGTTAATCTTTTTAGAATGTAAAAGAACATGTGAAAAAATCGAAGAAGTTCTTAAAAAAAGAGAGAACCAATAATATAAGTTATTCTCTATAAACCACTTGTAATGTATTTCATTTTTAGGATGTGTTCAAATTCATAATCTCCATCAAAAGTAGCCCATGATAATATAAAATTGAGTCGAAATATTGCTCTCCCTTAGAACCATTTTCCTTACCACTTTTTATTAATGCTAATCTTGAATTTAAAGCTGTTCTAATTAATAACTCCATACCTTTATAAATCAAATTTGGATTCCAAATCCCTCTTTGATAATTAGCCCACCAGGTTGGACATGAATGTAAACTCCTGTCGTAAAACCACCGGGCTGTATTACTGTATTGTTCTACTTCCCAATTCTCTGATTTATCTATTCCCTCTAATAATTCCATAAGTTTATTTAAACTTTTTAATATTTTCCAATAAAACTTATGGACTTCATTTTTAGGATGTTTCCAGAGTGGAAAAGGGATATTTTGCTTTAAATCCTGTACAGTTGTGCTCCAACTTGATTCCTTTGGTATCAACCCCTTTTTTTCAATAGGAAAATAATTTTTAAGTTCCGAAATAAAACAAGTACATATTTCACTCTCCTTTTCTAATTTTGATAATACTTTTCCTAAAAACTTTTTTTCATAATGTTTATGATGATGTCCATATGTTTCAACATCTTGAGAAATTATAATATAGTTATCTGATTTATATAGGTTATTTAAGTGGTCTATAAACTCTTTAATAGTAATATTTTTAAAAGAAATCTTATTACTAAGTATATCATCTCTGAAAAACAATAATAAACCATTCTTTGATTGATATATTTTATCATATGGCCAGCTTTTGGGACAGGCAATACCACTCATAATTATCCATTCATATCCTAATTCTCTCACCAAATCAACAATTGCTGGAGAAATTGCCATTTCTGGAGGGAAAAAACCACATTTATTCCAGTTATTTCCAAACTCTCTTCTATTCACTTCTTCATTTAGATGTATTTGGCGTTTAGCTTCCTCTTTGGGAATCAGTGGAAGTATTGGATGAAATTTCCCAGTACCAACGATTTCAATTTTTTTTTGTTTAACAAGATCCTTTATTAAATCCATTGTATCTCCTAACCCGAACTCATAAAGCATATCAACAAGAACTCCATTTATATTTAAGCAAAATTTTGCATTTTCGAATTGTTGTATTATTCTAAATAAAGGCTGATAACACTCATCATTTATTTTTTTTAAGACCTTGATGTCCTGATTAGGAGGTTGGTAGGCATGAATTAAATGAGCAAAATAATTAGTCATTTTATATCTTTTTTTTTTTTTTTTTGTATGTTATATGGGTATGATACAAAATTATATTTTTTTTGTTATATATTTTCTATGTGATATATCACATTATTTTATATGAAACTAATTCCGGTAAATTAATTTTAGATATTGTTTTTAAAGAGATAATTGGTGAGGATTCACTATTTACGGGATTCATTTCTGCTCTTAAAAGTTTTGGCGCAGATATCTTAAAAAATCAACCAAAAAATATCAATATGATTAAGTTTGATAATTTGATAATAAAAATCTTTACTATAGCAAAATTAAATATTGATTTAGTAATCCTCTTTGACCCAGAGCCGGAACATTATAAAATGGTAAATGAAATACTTCCAAAAATAGAAACAATAATTTTTGAATATGAAACACTCTTTACCGAATGGAATGGCATGAATCTTAATGAATTTCAAATCTTGACAGAACCAATACTCAATATTATAAGAAAATCAATTTTTGCTGAAGCAATAGCTGGAGCACTCTAAAAAACAGAAGTTAAAATATTTCTTTATAAATCTTATTTTTCAATAATTGCTTCCTTGATTTTAATTCCAAAATGTGTTGCTCCTGGCCCAATATGAACCAAGACATCATCTCCTTTTTTCAAGTTAACTACGGATACCGCTTTTCCATCTCCGTCGACTAGTCTAATGGTTTCTGCGTTTTGTAATATAGAATTAATCGGTATTTTTTGACCTTTCACTTCTGCTTCTAAATTGAATAACAACATAGGTCTTACTTCAATTTTTACTCTGCCTACAGAAACAATTCTAGTGTTTCCATTTAAATCAGACACGAAAACTTTATTTCCCGCTTTTAATTCACTAAGATATTTTGTTTTATATGGATTAGGATCTTCTGGATCATCGTTAGGCACTAGAATATAGGCGCTTACATCTCCCGCGTTAACACGAAAGGGTCTCGATGCTACAAATTGAGTCTCGAATACTTCAGCATGTACAAGCACAAACCCCTTAGCAGTACTACCCACTAGCATCCCCTCTCCAGAGTGTAATAAAGTTGTTGTGTCTACACAAACCCTACTACCATCTGGAATTTCTTTAATGTTTAAGATTTTTGCTTTTGTAATTTCAATTTGAGTAGATGTTTGAATCAATCTTTTCAAGGATAAGATCTCATCTGAATTTTTAGGCGTAAAAACGACTCCAGCGACACCAATCTCAAGAGTTTTAAACATCAACTCTGCTTCTTTTATGGTATCAACCTGTGCAATTAATTCAGTATCAATTGAGTGAAGTTTTGCAATTAGGTTTTCAAAAGGGATGATTTTCCAGTCTTTAGCTTGAACAATTATAAAATTCAAACCCTTTTTAGCTAAATCAACAACTTTGAACTCATCATCTTTTGTTTTTAATTCCAAGAAAACTCCAACGTTTTTATCTTGATTGATTAATTCACCTAATTTACTATCTTCTTTTAAAATTAAATTATCTGGAACAAGTTTGGCATTATTTGAATATGTGTTTAATCTCTTAATATTCTTAAAATCTTCAAATGTCTCTTCTGAAATCATAATATCCAATATATTATAATTAAATGCAGACTGAACTAACTCATTAAAATTTTCAGATTTTTTCTCAAAGTTTAAAATAATTTTTTTCATTGCAGCCTATAATCTTACCAATTTTATTTTTGATTTTATAATTTTTTATGCGATTTAAAATCTTTTTTATTTGATGATGTTTTTTGGATTAATTAAAGTTTAAAAAACAACACTAGTATTTATATTACATAATAAAAATATTTTGAAATGGGAAAACAGAAAGATGGGACTAAAAAACAAATTATTTCCAAAAAAGGGGAAAGGAAAAGAGAAAGATAAAACAATAGTGAACATTAAGAAGCAAATTCATCAATTGAAACTCAAATCTAAAGCATTAAATCAAAAAGCTGAATTATACCGAAAAAATGCTAAAATATCCTTAAAAAATGGAAATAAGGAAAGATCTAAGAATTATCTAGTCCAATGGAAATCCTATAGGAATAAAATTAATAGAAATACCAATTTATCTTCCAAACTTGAGAGATATATTGATGCAATCGAGGAAGGCAGACTTATCAAGGGTTTAGAATCAACTTTAGCTGCCTCAACGGCTGCATTAAAAGACTTAGCAGTAAGTGCAAGTCCAGAAAAAGTTGCTACACTTAGTGAGGAAAGCGAGGAATACATTGCAATGATTGAGGAATCAGGTGAAATTTTAGCGGGAGATCCAGAAATCGATCAAGGAATCGACATCGATGATGAGTTTGAAAAATTAGAATCTGAGGTTTTACTTGAAGCAGCTGGTGAGATTCCAGAGACTCCAGTTGAAGAGGAATTTATCATAGATGAAATTCCTGAAATGGAAACCAAAGAAAAGTTAAAGGACGAAATAGATAAACTTAAAAAAGAATTAGAAGAATAAAATTAATAAATTTTTGTTTCTCTATTAAATCGATTTCTTCTTTTAACTGGATAATTACATTACTCTTTTTGAGAAGAAGAAAAAAATATTTAAATTAAAAATCTGAAGAATATTTTTTTAAGGCATCTTCTTCATCAATTTCCATCTTCAAATCTTGAATTTTTCTCTCTATTACAAAAAGTTCTTGTTGATAAGTTCTATAAGTTCTAAAATAATCCACTTCTGAGATCTCTGATTTCTGAAACTTCCTCTCTAGATGTTTAAGAGTCTGACTCAAACTGAATTCTTCTTTCTCAAGTTCTAAAAGGTGGGTTTTTTTATCAAAATATGAGTGTGTATTATCTTCCTGGTACCCTCGCTGATTTAAATATGCTTGTCCCCGATTTAAAAATCGTTGATTTAGATTATTTGGGTTCATTAAGTCCCTGTTATTAAATTCAGGGTTGAAATAATTTTTTTGAACTTGATTAGGGTATGCAGTAGCTGTATTTTGATCGATAAAGTTATTAGGGTTGATATTTGGTGGATATTGAGGAATATATGGTCCTTGAGAGTTCTCTAATTTTCTCATTAAAATGTTGTTTTCATTAAAATAGACATCATTTTGATTTAGATAATTTCTATTTGGCTGTGCAAATTGATTTCCCTGAAAATTATTACTATAGGGGTTATTATAATTTTGTCTCGGATGATTGTAATTATAATTTTCACCATAATTCTTCTGATAATTCGGTAAATAATCTGGATTTTTATTGCTTTTTAGATTTAACAGATATGAAATGTTCATTTCGATGAAATCAATTAAATCTTTTGCATCTAATTTAAACATCATTAGAGATTTTGAGGAATCAATATCATGTCTTTGATTTTCATCAAAAACTCTTGCATTCTCTATATAATCAATCACATTTTTTCTTTTTGATGAATTTATTGAAAAGTAATATTTCCCATATACAAATTCCATATATAACTTTTTTCTTACTGTCCCTGTAACATGTATGCGTTTAAATTCTTCATGAGGAATTTTAAAGATGAATTCTGCTTTTTTTTTTATTATTCCATATTCATGAATAAAATAAATGTAGAGATTTGAAATTAATAGAGTCCCCCTTTCATTCGAATATTCATTTAAAGGATTAAATCCCTTTGCCAGTTTACACCGCAACGCATATAATGCTTTCTCATCTCTTGTAAATTCAATTATTTCATTAAATTTTTGAAAATTGTTTTGAATATCTTCAAGGAATTTTATTTTAGCATCAATTTCTTGGATTTTATCACTGATTTTTTTAAGATTATTCTCAATAAAAATAGAAAGAGATTTATGCTCATGATTAAGATTTTCCAAGATTCCAATGATGATAGGAATGTTTGTATTAGGTTGCGTGGATATGTCAATGAAATAATCCCTATTCATAAAAATATGGTCGTATTCTCTTCGTACATTCTCATAAACTTCTTTTTTCACATGGATAAAAAGTCTGTATATTGTAATTAATTCTGCTTCTAAAGAAGGGAAATGATAACATTTAAAGGGTGGCTCTCTAACTTTTTTTAGCTTATTTCGTAGTAAGCTTAGATTATTTATTATCTCTCTAAAAGGAATAATAAAGGCTCTTGTGTTTCTAATTAATTGAATATATTTTTCATTTATCTGCTTCTTTTTCTCAAATACTTTCACAATAAGGGAAGAATTACATTTAGGACATATTTTTATATTCTTATAAACCTTAGTAGTATTTTGACTAAAGCAGCTATCACATTTTAATATACCTTCCTTATTTCTACTTATATTTTCAGACCCACAATTACTACAGATTAAAAATTCAGTTTGTTTTTCTTTAATGCAGTCAGAGCAAAAACTAGAATGACAACTTTCACAATAATAATTTAAATGCATGCTTCTCTGACACGATGGACAAAGTTGTGTTTGTCTTTGTCGTTCTAACATTAAATAGGGACCTCTAATCTAATTAGCAAAATTAAATGAAACCTAAAATACATATGTAATTTTTAAAATAAGTTAGAAAAGGAAAACCTAAAAAATATAATAATATCTATGTATTACAAAAATTAAACTTAATATTTATTTAATTATTTTAATTTTTTGGCCTAATGCCTGACCTGGCAAACCAGCTTTTTTAAAATGGGCTAAAACTGCTCCATTATTTCCATGTGGTTTTGTTATTTTTCCTTTTAAAGATCTTCCTGCCGGCGAAATCCATTCTACTGTTCGGCCTATTAATATAGATGCCTTATTCCTAGATTTTATAGCATCAAAATGTAAAATACAATATTTTGGGTGAATTAAATGCCGACCCCTTTTATAATTGGCAATAGCTCCTTCCATACCTAATAATTCCAGTTTGCTAATTGACATAATATGATAATTTCCGTTAATATATCCAAATATACATTGTTAAATAATTAAAAAAATAAAAAATTTACCTTAATTTAGGAAATCATTAATTTTTTCCAATATTTTTTATTTTAGAAATAGACGATTTTTAAATTATTATATCGCTAAATTAAAAATTTATGTAAAATTAAATGATGATTAATCTTGCCAAGTAAAGAAATTATTGAGAAATCTGAAAAAGAATTATTTAAATTAATGTTTCCTGTTAGTAGTCCTGTTGTGAAAGAAGCATGTGAAATATTAAGTGATTTAATTAAGATTGACACAACAAATCCTCCAGGTAATGAAACCCCTGCTGCAGAATATTGTAAAAGACTTTTAGAAAAGGAGGGTTTTGAAAACATAGAAATTATTGAGTCTGAGCCAAGAAGAGGAAGTATCATTTGTAGATGGAAAGGTTCAGATTCAAATGCTAAAAGTTTATTATTATTAGCGCATTTAGATGTTGTCCCCGCTGATCCAACCAACTGGGAGCGAGATCCGTTTTGTGGAGACATAACTGACCAATATATTTGGGGTCGTGGGGCTCTTGACTGTAAAGGAATTTTAGTTCCCGAATTAATGGCTGCAGTTTATTTAAAAAGAGAAGGTTATAACCCAAAAGGCGATATCGTATTATGCTTCACCGCAGATGAAGAGGCGGGTGGGGAGCTAGGTGTTGGATATTTAATTAAAAATCATTTTGATAAGGTGAATGTTGATTATGTGATCAATGAAGGTGGAGGGTTTTTATTACCGTTTGGTAAGGATTCTAAGGATTATGTTGCTCAAATTGGAGAGAAAGGAGTTGCAGAAACAAAAATTAGGGTCAAAGGTATTGGAGGTCATGGATCCATGCCGTTGAAACCTGATGATAATGCACTTTATGTTTTATCTAAGGTTATCCAGCGAATAGCCAAATTCAAACCGCCAATTGAGATTCAAGATTCTATAAAAGAAACAGCAAAGAAAATATCTTTGCCGGGAATTGTAAAGAAAATATTAACCTCTAAACGATTAATTAGACCTGCACTTAATCTAGCAGGAAAACTGTTTAAACAACCTTTATCAAAATTGATAATTCCTCTAGTATCCGATATATTAAATCCTACGCTATTGAACGCAGGAAAGAAGGTCAATGTTATCCCTCAATATGCTGAAATGACGTTTGATTGTCGTATTTTACCCGGGCATGATCGTGAAACAATAAAAGGATATCTTAGAAAAGCTTTAGGTAAAAAATTATTTAATAAAATCGAGATAATTCCAATCGAACCCACACAATTGGCAACAATAAATTCAAGTAAAGATCTTTTTTATGATTTAATTGAAGAAATTATGAATGAGATGCATTCAGGGGCCAATATTGTCCCGATGTTATCCTCTGGCTCTTGTGATACTAAATTCTTTAGATCTAAAGGTATTTATTGTTTAGGTTTTATTCCTTTAAGACTTGATCCGAACATGTCCTTCTCAGAATTTATTGAATTGGAACATGGGACCGGGGAACGCATGTGGATCCCGAATCTCAGTTATGGAATTGAATTTTGCCTTAGGCTAATTAAAAGGTTTTGATTTTAAATACCCATAAAGTCTTAATTTTTTTTCCTAATTATTTAAATAGAAATTGTTAAAATATTGTGGTTTGAAATAAAATCATATTTTTAATTTTTAAATAGCCATGTTTACTAATTCAAGTAGATCAACAACTTTTATTGAGGATTTTTTCGCTTTTGCCGCATCTTTTAGATTATTAAGACAAAAAGGACAAGTAGTAGTTAAATATTTTGCTCCAGTATCTTCAGCTTCTTCAATTCTATCAATTGCTATTTCAAGTGCAAGGTCAGGAAAACCAGATTTAACACCACCGCCAGCTCCGCAACAAAAAGCATATTTTTTATTTCTCCTCATTTCAACAAAGTCATCTGCTCTTATTGCATCAATAACATTTCTCGGGGCATTATATATTCCACAATGTCTTCCTAAATGGCAAGGATCGTGGTATGTCATGGCACCATCAATTTTATTCGAGATTTTTATTTTTCCTTTTTTGATTAACTCATCTATCATTTCAATCGAATGTACCACCTCGAATTCCCAATTATCGATTAATTTAGGATAATCCATCTTTAGAGTTCTATAGCAACCCGCGCAAGTCGTGACTATTTTATCGACTCCAGAATTTTTAAATAATTCATAATTATGTTGTGCTAATTGTTTGGCAATTTTTAAATCGCCTGTTCTAAGATTTATTGAGCCACAACACCATTCATCCGGTGAAATTGTTAAATTTATTTTTGACTTATTAGCAATATCAAGAAATGTCGAAGACACATAATTTAAACGATAAACGGAGGTACATCCAACAAAAAATAAAGCATCCCCTCCTTTTGATATATATTTTGAATTTTTAGGCAACCAATTTAAACGTTCACTATGTTTTTCGAAATAAGGGTTATGTTCCTTTTTGACATGTTGAAAAATTTCTTTGTGTCGAGACATAGGGGCCACTCCTGCATCTACGAGGTCAGCTCTTAAAGCCTCCCATATTTCTATATGATCTATGATATTTTCTTTTGCGTTAATTTTCATAAAAGGATTTTCAGGATTGTTACATACTTCTCGGCAAGCACCACATAAAGTACACTGATAAATCACTTCTGCAAGTCCTTCACTTGGTTCTATCTTTCCATCAAGAAGTCCTCGTGCGATAGTGAATTTTCCTCGAGCTAAGAAAGCTTCAAATCCCGGACCATGTTCAATCATAGGACAAGTTGCCTCAAGTATTGGATCACTATAAAATCCTTTAATAGCATTTGTGCAATCTCCAATTGAAACACAGGAAAGTAATCTCTCTTCATATTCTGACATTCTTTTTAGTTTTCCGGTCATTTTTAATCTTCTATTTTTTTTAGTTATTTCGATAATTTCATTTTAATTACGGTTTTTCACTCATAATTTTTGATCAATATTTTTTAAAATCTAAACTTACCTGGACTTATTAAATTATTAGGATCGCACAATTTCTTTACTTGTTTGAAAAAATTATAGTATTCTTCAGAATAAACTCTTGAATCAATAATTACTTGAGAGCCTATTTGACCACACATGTATAATACCATTCCTTCTTTTAGCATAAATTCAAATTGTTTGCGCCAAAGTTCAATTACCCCTTCTTTTAATTCTTCATCATGTGTTGCTGACAAACCACTTCCAATATAACAGCTATTATGATCCAACATTACTACATGACTGACTCCCGCTTCTGCATCTACTTCATATAAAGCTTCTTCATTTTTTATTAGCCAATCGTCTAATTTATGTAGCATTTCGGGAAATTTAACGATTGGAACCTTCATTTCAGTGGTACAAGCAAAATAATCTGGTCCCATTACTGAGAATAAGGCATGATATATTTGCCAGTGTCCTTGTTCTCCATAAAACCAATCAGTAATATTTCCCTCCTCTTTACTTGGACCTAATTCTCTGGTCGAATATTTTTTTGCGATATTTTCTAAAATTTCCGAGTTTCTCTCCAAAATTTTCTCATCGTAAGCTTCGGTAACATAAAAAACAACCCCTCCACTTATATCTCCCCATGTTTCAATCAAATTTTCCACTGTTATACCCATTATAGAAGGTGGTGGTGTAAAAAAATAATCATAAATTCCTAAATGATTTGCCCAACCCATTTTCATCATTTCTTGAACCATATTACAGGAATTTTCATAGGGATCTTTTTCGAGCAAGTAAGTTTTGCCTCTATAATATGGAGGTTTAGGATATATTTTTAATGTTGCAGTAGTTTTTATACCCATTGTTCCATTATCTCCAAGGAAAATTCCCATTAAATCAGGACCAAGACCAAGCCGTATAAATGGTTTTTTTACATATTGGCTTGCACCTGAACCAAATGTTAAAACTTCCCCAGTTCCTAATACAATTTCTAAATCAACGCAATTTTCAGTGCATTCTCCATACTTTGCACAACCCCCACCACCTCCTGAATGATGAGATAACCCTCCACCGACTGCAGCGGCTAACCCACTTCCAGGACCCATATTACCTGTATAATAACCTTTATCAAACAGTCTAGCATTGAGTTGAGACCAATTTATTCCACATTGAACCGTGACACAATGATTATCTTCATCAATGTCTAAAATTTTATTCATTCTTTTCATATCTACTAAAATTGTTTCTTCACTAATGGGTTTACTACCTCCCATCAAGCCACAACCACCACCTCTCGGTAAGATTGGGGCTTTATATTTATTAGCAATCTTTACAATTTCAGATACTTGTTCAGTTGATTCCGGTCTTATCACGATTTGTGGGATAATCTCTGGTAGAACTGGATCCAATCCTCTAGAATAAGATATATTAATGTAATCTTTATCTGAGCAATATTTATTTCCCACAATTTTGACTAATTCATCATATAAACCCATAAAAAATATCCCTCATAAGTTAGTTTATAATTAAACTCTAAAAAAAAAATTATTTTTTTTTGATAATATAGACTCAGTAAGAAGATATATAATATTGTTTTAATTAAATCCTTTATTAAAATTGCAATTAATCACTTGTAGCTCAAACAGTGTAGGAATTTGAACAGGAATTATCTATTTTTTTTATAATTTGCATGCATATTTTAAAAACATTAACCAAATTTTTAAAATCTACATTTTCAATGACGTCATTCCTTGTGTGATAAAAAAGTTCTTTTGATGAGCGTGGTATACTACTTATTGAAGTGGTTGCAATATTTTTACGGCTAAAGCTTAATGAATCCGTATATGCCATTAAAGGAGCCAATCTTACATTTATATTCAACTCTTTAGCGACCTCGTTTATAAGCCCTATAATTTTTTTATCCATTTTCACTAAGCCAAAAATTTCAGTTGTACTTATTTGAAGTATCCCATTTTTATTTCCCACATTATCAACATTTATTACTATACCATTTTTAATTTCATCTAAATGGGATTTAACAAACGCTTTACTTCCTTTAGACCCAATTTCTTCGCATCCATAGGAATTAATCCAAATTTCTACTGAATTAGGCTTATTTTTAGGATGGTTCAAATTTTTAGCTAATTCATAACATACTGCAGTTCCTGATAGATTATCATTAGCCCCCATAACAGAACGATTTGAAATTATAAAAAATAATTGAATTAAGATAATTGGAACGCCAGCTATAAATATCCAAAAAAAAAAGAAGTAAATATTAGAAAAGATTACTTGCATTTGAAAAATAATCAAGAAATTCTGAATTAATAAAATCACTAATAAAATCACATTTAAAAATAGATTTATTGCAATAATTACCGCAAACCCGGAATGAATTTTTCTAATTAAAGGAAATTCCCAATTTGAGTCGATATGACTTCCAATAATTATAATTTTTTTTCTCATTTCCTTGGGTTCTATTTTTCCTATAACATTTTGAGAGTTCTTTTTAGAAAAAAAAGGATCAATAATTTCTTTAACAAAACACATTTCTCCCCATAAAATTAAAACTGAAATTACTGTAATAATTAAACTTAACCAGGGGGACAAAAAATAAAAACAGATTCCAATAATATAAAAAATCATCGGGATTCTAAATGCTGCCTTATATGCTCCGGGATGTGTATAAAATTTTTCAATGGTAATCTTATCACAATACTTTTTGATTGTATTATAAAAAAATTTAGACCCCTCTGCTTCTTTCTTAGAACAAGGTGGGCGCGGTCCAATTTTTTCACAAATTTCGAGAATATAATTTCTCATCTCTTTCTCTAGAACAGCATTTGAATTTTGCAAAATAAAAACCTCTATTAAATATTGATCGAAAATTAATTTAAATTAGGCTTAAGAATGATAATTTATAAGTAATCTAAAAGTCTTAATTTTTTTTATTGATTAAAATTATTATAATAGTTAAATAAAAATTTGATTTCGAACAGGCTTGGAAAATGTCAAAAGTTTTAATAACAGGTGCAAACGGATTTATTGGGGCGAATATTGTAAGAGCAGCTATTAAGAAAGGTTATGAAGTTAAAGTATTCGTGAGAAAAACCTCAAATTTAATAAACCTTAGGGATTTAGATATTGATTTTGCTTATGGTGATTTGAGGGATATCAAATCCATAAGTCAAGCAATGGATGATTGTGATTATATAATTCATGCAGGAGCAATTTACATATTTTTACCTATGTGGTTTTGGGCAGATTCTAAAAAAATACAGGCAATATATGATGTGAATGTATGGGCTACAAATAAATTAATGAAAGAAGCAAAGGAAAAAGGAATTAAAAAAGTAATTTTTACCAGTTCAGAAAGTGCTATAGGTATGCCATCTGATGGTTCTTTAGGAGATGAAAAACTTTTTGCAACTCCAAAAGAATTACCTGGTCATTATAAGAGATCAAAGTATTTGGGTGAATTAATAGCACAAAAATGGAATAAAAAGGGATTAATAACTTGTTCTATTCTTCCAACCGTTCCTATCGGCCCTTATGATATAAAACCTACACCTACTGGCAGGATTATAAGGGACTTCATGAACGGGAAAATGCCGGGTTTTGTTGATACAAGATTAAATATTGTTTCTGTTAAAGATGTTGCAATGGCACATGTTCTTGCGATTAAGAATGGAAAAGGAGGAGAACGTTATATTGCAGGAAATAAAAACATGTCCTTCGGAGATTTCTTACGTTTAATTGCTGATGTTGCAGGAAAAAAAGCTCCATTTTTTATGTTTCCAAAAATTTTAGCGAAAATGTTTGCATTCTTCGATGAATTCATCTCGTGTAAAATAAGACATACCGACCCAAAAACACCTTTAGAGAGTGTTGCCGCTTCTGAGCACTATCGAGAATTCGATTGTTCTAAAGCATGGACCGAGTTGATGATGCCTAGAACAAATTTATATATTGCTATTAGGGAACAAATTGACTGGTTTTATCAAAATGGTTATATAAAAACTAAGTAAAATATTATAGAAAAATACTTTTAATATTTTTTCATAGTTCATAATGTTTTACTATATCGGCGACCATTTCCACTTTCCTAAAATCAGCATTTGGAGGCAGTTCATCAGATACTCCTAAAATAAGGTTTGGAGAGAACATCTCTAACACTTTTTGAGTATATTTTTTCACATATTTAAATGAGTATTGAGGCAAGAATATTAAAGCAGGAATTCCATCAAGAAAAATCTTTTTGCCTATTGAATCTTGAATTTCTTCTAAAGTAACATCACCCTGGGGTTTAGCTGTAAGGGCTTCTAAACCGTCAAATGGTAATCCTTCTAAGTATGGAAGTAAATCCTTTAAGGAACCGTCCATATGAATGTGGCAATATTTTCCAACTCTATGAAATTGTTTCACTCGTTTTTCATAATATGGAATTAGAAACTTTTCAAAATATCTTGGAGGACTTAAATTACAATCAATATTCTCTCCGAAATTAAAAATTTTAATTGGGGAATTGCATAGAATTTCAAACATATCATCATCACAACCGTCCATAAATTTCATTAAATCTTCCATTTCATTCGGATATCGCCTTAAATTTATAATTGTCCTTTCAAAACCCATATATTGTGTTATTAAACTCATATAAGGAGAACGAGCAAAAAAGGTACCTACAACACCTCTATCTCCAATTATTTTTTTTGCTAACTTAAAAATTGGCAAATAAAAATGAAATTTTGTATGTCTTATAATATATTTTAAAATTTTCATATCATTAACAGTTTTAACTGGATATTCTACAAGATGCCCTCCTCGACTTTTTTTATAAAGATTCCCTATTTTTGTTTTATAAACAGTAATTAATGACCCATCTCGGTCCTTACCCCATTTAACCCGAACATATCTTACTTTTTTTCTTGGCCAAATTAAAGGTAGATAAAAATTTTCTATAACATATCGTGGACTTGCTTCAAGATAATCAAAAATTCCAAGTAGACTTTTTCTTAAAATATATTTAGGTATCTTACCTGCGCATTTTTTATCAGTTCTTGGTCGTCTCCATAGACGGTTTCCATAGTACCAGTAATAAAGTCTGGGACTAAATACGATTCTATCAATTGTTTTTCGAGAAAATGTGTTTAAAACTCTTTGCCGAAGTGTTAATACTTTTGACATAATTAACAACTCACATAACTCAAAAATATGTTTAATTTTAAGTTTTATAAATTTTTAATAACAAAAGTTATTTTGAAACAAATTAATAAAAAATTAAGGCAAGATCTTTTAATCAAATAGAGTGGTTTCCATAAATTTTTAAAAGTTAACCATTTTTTCAATATTAATATTAATACTGGAAATCTATACTATATTTTAATAATTTAGGTAGAATTGTATTTGAAATTATTTGTCACTTTATCATTCTTTCATACAAAAATCGGTCCACAAATATATTGTTCATTTCCAGAAAATGCTTTAGATGCCCAATTAATGCGTAGAATTGCAAACCTTATGGATCACCCACTTGAAGAAGGCTTTTTTATTTATAATTTTGAAGATCTTAATTCTATGAATTATTATTTTGATATTTATTCTGATTGGGCGCGTGGTGGCAGACAAATGTTAATGTTATCGGTAATTGTAAATCAAAGTGTTAATAAAGAGAGAGAAAAAAATGTTCTATTATGGTTTATTGAATTTACAGAAAAGTTACAATCTAATAAAGAGGCATATAAAGCATTCCATATATATGAAAAACAAAAATATGATGAGAAAGTTCAAAAAAATATAGAAGAAAATGAAGAATTAGTTAAGAGTTGGTTAAAAGAAATACATTGGAAATCATTAGAGGAATTTCGTGATAAGAGTGAAGAAGAAAAAATAGCATCTATATTTAAAGAGAAGGAAATCTTTGATACTCATGAAAAGCTTTCTAAAGGTGCTATTAGATGTGATGATTTACAAAAATGGTTTAATGAAAATTTTAAACAATCATTGTTTGATGGCGTAATAAAAAAATTTATTGATAATCAATTTATTTTAATAACCGAAATTATCTATGAACAACATCTACTTCTTTTAAAAGAAGTTAAAGCTATAAGAATGCCACCAAAAAGTCTAATAGAGCATTTTGACGAAAGTCCAAAAATTAGTGATCTTGTTATCCAAAAAGTTAAAAAAGTTTTTGATAAATATATTCCAACTAAGGAAGATTCATTTCAATTATTTCAATTTATTGCAGATCCTAAAATATACAATGTACTTTCAAAACTTCGAGCAGGTCCTATCTTAAAAAACACTCTACCAAATCTAATTTCAGAAGATGCTTTTACTTCATTGCTTGAAATTCTCAAAATTTTGAAAAAACATGAAATTATTGATGAATTTAAATATAAAAAGGAAATTTTTGTTGTTTTAATAGCTGATATTCAGATTACTACATCCTTTCCCAAATATCTAAGAAAATAATAAAAATCTATGGAACAGTTAAAAAATTTAATAAATTTCTTTGTTTGAATTTTATCTTAGTATCTAAATTGGATAATTTAATTCCAATAAGACGAATTTTTCTTTTTCCTTTTGAAAATTCTTTATATAACTCTAAAATAATTTCTAATGTTTTTTTCTCATTTTGGATAGGAATTAAAAGTGATTTAGATCGAGTAAAAGTAATAAAACCCTGAAATCTAATCTTTAAAGTTATTGTTTTATAGAAAATATTGTGTTTAATAATTGGTTTATGAATTTTCTTATTGATCTCTTCAAAAGTTGTTAGTATTAATTTAAAATCATCTGTATCTTCAAGAAACGTTCTTTCTCTACTGATTGATTTTCTGTCCTCTCTAAATTCTTGTACAGGCCTATCATCTAATCCATTTACGATCTCCCAAATCCATTTTCCACTTTTACCAAATAACTCAATCATCCTAGGTAAAGGGATTTTAATGAAATCTCCAATTACTTTTATTCCTTTCTCGTTATAGTATTTTTTAGTTTTTTTTCCAATCCCTGGAATCCTAATAATATCCATATTTTCTAAGAATGATTTAATATTTTCTGATTCAACTATGGTAATTCCATTTGGTTTGTTGTGATCTGAACTTATTTTAGCTAAAGTTTTTGTAGGGGCACAACCAATAGAACATGTTATACCTTCAGAGTCATAGATTACATCTTTTATATTTTCCGTTATTTTCCTAGCTTCTTTAAAATTAGAACATATTTCTGTTAACTCTAAATAGGCTTCATCAGAACCCATTTGTTGAAAAGCTGGTGAATATGTTTTCAAAATGTTCATCACATTTTTAGAAACTTCTGCATATTTAAAATAATTAGGTCGAACAAAAATTGCATGAGGACATAATTTATATGCCTGAGATATCGGCATTGCTGAATGAATCCCAAATTTTCTCGCCTCATAAGAACACGTAGCCACAACTCCTCTACCTTTTCCCTCTTTAGGATCCGCTCCTACAATAAGGGGTTTTCCTTTATATTCTGGATTATCTCTCGCTTCGACTGCGGCAAAAAAACAATCCATATCGATGTGTAAAATAATACGACCCATTATCTTAGGTTATGAGGGTTCTTATTTAGATTATATTTTTCTTAAAATGTTTAAATTAAAAGAAATAAAATTGAAATTTAAAAAAAAAGACTCAAAGATTTAACTAATTTTTTAATATATTCTTCAACCTTTCTTGAAATCATAATTTTAAACCGTATAAATCGTATCACAAAAAGGATCTCCTGCTGCTACTGTTTTATTAATGTGTAAATTTATCTTTCTATCAGTCGCTATGTTGAAATACTCATAATCAATTGCCATTACAGCTTCACAAAGTTCTCTTGAGGTATTTTCTAAACCAAATGGGCATTGCATTCCTTGAATATGAAATTTTTCATCAGAAATTGAAATTACTTTAACTGATTCGGGGTCATTACTTTTAGAAAACACCTTGGCTACTGTAGATAATTTATTATCAGATATTTTTTTTTTAGTTCTTAACCCAAGAGCACGACCCTGCCTTCCTAGCACCGTTTCAATAATTGGAAGAATTTCATTTCCATATTTTTCATAAAATGCTTTAATTAGTTGGCCTTGAGCTTCTATTGCGTTTTTAGGGAGATCTTCAGCAGATTTTTTACTCAATTTTATTTATCAGCTATTATTTTTAGTTTTTCTATCAATTTCTTTTATTTTATTAAAAAAATGATTCTATTAAATTTCTTTTATTTTTTAATTAATCATTTCTTCAGATTTTTTCCAAGCTTCAGAATTGATTATTTTAATTTTATCTCGAAATTCTTCATCGGAGATTTTCTCCTCTTCAGTTAAAATCTCATTAACTTGACTTATTACTTGATTTTCTAATGTTCTCAATATTTTGATGTATTTCTCTTTTTCTTCTTTTTTGGATCTTTTTCTATATGGTTTTATTTGTGCAATATGTTTACTCCAGAACCAACCAGTATTAATTTTAGCATACGGGCCTGGTTTCATAACTTTTAGACCTTCTACAGGAAATATGTAGGGCTTATAAATACTTAAACAAGGCATAGTACTTGCTGTAAACCAATGAATTGATTTTTTTAAACCTGATCTTAGCATACTTACTTGACTTGCAGTTGATTCAAATGATCCATGCATACAGATCCCCACTTCATGCTCTCTTAAAAAATCCATCATCAAAAATTGGTTAATATTCCCTTTATTTTCATTTAGTAATTGCATAGATCTTCCATCTCTACAAGAAGGTGGAAATGTATCTGGAATTGGCGGATTTGAAAATATTTGTGCGAAGTCAAAATCATTATCATCCTTACAATATCTACTCTCTATCGCATGCTGTATTATTCCTTTTTTTCTAAGATCTCCTTTTCCACGAATAGATAAATTATTTGATATAGACCTAACATCTTGGATTTTTTCAACAATCCACCACTTATCTGCTGTGTCAAGTACATATCCTTCTTTAGGATCTGCAATTATATATGAATTATGGTAGGTCCATCCTTGAGTTCCGACAGCACAGCTCCCACCCTGACCATATTTTTCCAATAAATTTGTGATCACCGTGAGTGATTCTTTTGCTGTTTTACCTCTTTCGAGTCCTAAACGTAAGAGATCCATTCCTAATAGACCTGTATCCCTTAAAGGTTCCTTAGTAAAAACAGCTTCATTACCGATAGTTACACCATATTCATTTACCCCCATTTCAGCACCATACATCCACCAAGGTTGGCTTAATAATACTGCAGAAGTATCTTTAACTTGGGGTATCGAAATATATGTGCATTTTAATTCTTCTCCAATTGTATGCTTGGTTCTGGGAGAATAGGTAACTAATTGAGCTTCTGATTGAGGTCTATCACTATTTTTTCCAAAAATAACTTCCCCATTTTTAGTACTATTTGCTAATGCAAGAAATGTATCACACATAATAATTCAAATAGAAATAGAAATAGAAAGTAAAAAAAGTTTTATTATTTAAAAAATAAAAATTAAAAAATATAATTTGAAAGAAATAAAATAACATTTCAAATTCTTTTTTATTTAAGATAATTCAAAGCAGTTAATGCATATAATTTTGTAGTATTTATTAGATCTTCAATATATACCAACTCATCTTGAGCGTGAATTTGGCTTTCTCCGCGAAATGGACCAATTGAAATTGTCTGGATTCCTTTTTCTTGAAATAAATGAGCATCATCGGTGGCCATGAATAACTTAAATTCTCTATCTTCACCATAAACTATTTTAAAGGATTTCTTAACAATTTTTGCAAAATCCGAGTTAATCTCTGCTATTTGTGGTCCAATAGTCACTGGGATTTGAACAAATATATCTAAATCGGTATCATCTTTTTTCAATTCTTCTATATAATTTAAAATCTTTGTTTTTATATTTTCGGCATCGTGTTCTGGAATTAAGCTAATCCAACATTGTAGGAGACATTTATCAGGTACTGCAGTAAGTGATGTACCTCCTTCAATCATAGAAAAAGTAACACTGCTAATCTTAGATGGGAGATCAGGATGGCAAGGATATTTAGTTTCTTCTTTATTAAAATCCTCTTGTAATTCCATTAAAAAATTCATAATTTTTAACATTTTATGAATAGCGTTTATTCCCGAATATTTATTGCGATTAGGAGAAGGTAGATCTGGATATGCCATTGAATGTCTACGTATTCCAGTTATATTGAAGCTTATCTGAAACCCACCTTCAGTATATGCAATTGGATAATCACTAGGAGCATCTCCCAATAAACAAACATCTCCTCTAACAATTTCTTCATTAACAAGATATTCAGTGCCACCAATCCCACCAATTTCTTCATTAACAACAGCTGTAATAATTAATTTACCATTTAAATCAACTCCAGCATCAATTAATGCCTTAGCTGCAAAAATTTCCGCGGTTACACATGCTTTATCATCTGCTGCCCCTCGACCATAAATCTTATTTTCGATTAGTTCTCCACCTAAAGGATCTTTCGTCCAACCATCAAAAACCGGGACTGTATCAAAATGAGCATTGAATATTAAAGATGGACCATTGCTATTGCCCAGTTCAGCTAAAACATTATTTCTTTTAATTTCAGCCGTCATTCCTAATTCATTAATTTTTTCCGCTATATATTTAGAAATTTTTCGATATTTTCCAGGAGGAACTTCAGAAGGCATTTGAACAAGTTGCTGGTGAAATTTAATAATCTCATCTTTCATCTTATTAATTTTTTCCATAATCTCTTTTTCAATATTTTCCATGACAAATTACCATTCTTTTGTTTTAATTTAATACATATTTAAAAAGTTAAAATATTTTTTTTTCCCAATTTCATTAATTCTTTCTTTCGTTTCTTCTATAACTTTATTAATCAATTTGGGATGAAATCTAAAATTCCTTAAATTAAATTGAATTTTCTTATAGAAATTCAATGCTTAATGCGAATTAATAATTATTTAAAATTAGGTTTAAGAATAATAAAATCATATTTAATTTATTATTGCATTTGATTAAAAATATCAAATTCATGAAATGAAGGTTTGGATATTTACTTTTGAATATGCAGGTGTGGTTAAAGTTGGAGGATTAGGTGAAGTTCCAGCAAACCAAGCAAAATCTCTTAAAGATGAGTTAGATATTACAATCTTTATGCCTTCTCACGGTAAAAAAGATAATTTTCAATCAAATTCGAATATATCTGATTTAGGATTTAATTTTACGGGGGATTTTATCCCCTATGAATTTGATATTCACATTCCCCACGCAAAATATGAAATTTCACTACATAAAGTAGAAGTTGATGTAATAAATGTTATATTAATTTCCGGAAATAATGAAATTTCAAAAAAGATTTTAGATGATCCACGTGTTTATAGTCCTGAATCCTTATCTGGAAAAATTGGATTATTTAGCTATGCAATTAGACATTATGTGGAATATTTAATTGAAAATAATCCAAATTTATTACCTGATATTGTGCATATTCATGATTATCATCCATTCATAGCTTATATCGCTATGAAACAGGAATTATTAAAACATGATTTAAATATTCCTTCTGTTATTACATTTCATTTATTGACATGGCCAAGAAAAAATAAGCGCTTTTTAAAAGCATGTGGCATTGATGATACATCTCTGCTAATTTGTTTGGATAATGAGAAAAAAAAATTATCATTTGAGGAGATTTTCGAATTAGCAAGAAACAATGAGCATATAAATCCTTCATTAGAAAAAATTTGCGCATTAATTGCAGATGTTATAACTTCAGTGAGTAAATCATACTTAGAATCAGATGTAATACCCAATCTTGGAGGTGATTTAATTTCTCCTAAATCTGATTTTGTATGGGATGGATGTGACTGGGATTACACTGAAATCATAACTGAGATAAAAAAAAATTTTTCTAAAGAAATTATAAATTTTACTGGCATTACTGATTATTCAAAAATATCCCGATGGGATATAAGAAAATTTCTATTGACATATAAAATTGAGAATATTCCTAAAAATGAACCAATTATTACATCGAAAATCGTTTTAGATGTTGTTAATTCTTTAAATGGAATCTATCCGATACTCCAAGATCGAAAAGTTAAAGCGTTTAATCAAGATGGTCCTTTAATTCTAACTTCAGGTAGAATTTCATATCAAAAAGGAATAGATACAATTCTGGAATCAATTCCTCTAGTAATTGAGAAGGTTCCTAATGTAAGATTTTTAATGCTTCTGATGCCCAACGAATATACTTTAGATGATGTCAAATCTTATGCCGAATTTATGAAAATTTATCCCCAAAATCTTAGAATTTTATTTGGAAAATCAATATCAATTTATCACCTTGCCCACTTTTATGCAGATCTTTATTGTTGTCCTTCTAGATGGGAACCCTTTGGTATTATTGCGCTTGAAGCCATGTCTTCCAAAATCCCTGTAATTGCTACGAGAGTTGGAGGTTTTCAAGAATCCATAATTGATCTTAATAAAGACTTAGAAAATGGAACAGGAATTTTAGTTAAGAATGAAAATCCAGAGGAATTAGCTAATGCACTTATTTCAATGTTAATAATCTCTGAAATTTGCAGAATGAAGAATACTAAAGGATTAATTCCAAAATCTGAATTGAATTTAATGGCACAAGATATTTCTTATCCTGCTCTTAGAAAGCAAGTTTTACAGGACAACCTTTTTTATGATAAGATTAAGCAGAATTGTCTGAAGAGAGTAGAGGATAATTTCAGATGGAAAATAGTTTCTCAAAAACTAATAAATATCTATAATAAATCAATAAAATTAATAAAAAATAATTAATAGAGGAGATATTTTCTGGAAGAATCGTTAAAATGGCATGCTCCCTGCGGAATTTATTGTAAAGCTTGTCCTGGAATAAAATTTTATAACTGCAAGGGATGTCGAGAAGAAAAAGGTAAAATATCTAAATTTCCTACATGTAAAACTTATGAATGTGTTATCAATAAGGGATGTGATTTTTGTTATGAATGTGAAGAATTCCCTTGCGAAATGCTTATGCCTATCGTCAATTTTGAAATCTTTTTACCACATAATTCGAAAGTTTATAACTCAGTTATGATAAGGAAATTGGGTCTAAAAGAATGGTCAAAGATTTGCGAAGATAGAACTATTTATTATTATAAAGGAAAAAAAATCCGTTTCGGTGGCGATCCACTTTCCCTTGAAAAAAAAGATGTGAGTTTGTATAAAAAAAAGGAGAAAAAATAAATCTAAAGGCAAAAAGAGCGATATCTAAGATCCGTCATAGTTATAAAATTCCTTTTTTTAATAATTGATAATACATCTTGCTTGTTTTAAAAAAAGCAATACATCTCATTAAGTATTAAGATATTAACACCAACAATTTTTTACAATTTTAAATAGTTTTTTCTTTAGGAAAGAATGAAGTAAATGTTATTTTTTGATTTTGACCCGTTTAGTGGTTTTATAACGTCTTTTAGTGACGTTATAGATATGATAATAAACATTTATATTTTAGTTATGCCATGCATAAAAAATCTATTTGCGACTATTTTTCTAATAATGGGAATCTTATTGATTTATAAGATCTTTTTCAAAAGGAGAAAAAATATAAAAATTAAAACCGGATATTATCAACCAGTTATTCCAGAAACTTTACTAGGTATTTTTTATATAATACTTGCATGGGGTTTATACTTTGATTTTATCTTAATCCTAATTATTAATATATCTGAATTTTCTCCTCCTCCATTGATATTTTATATTATTGATTCGCTTGAATTAACTGAATTTGCTGATTTATTTATTCCTCTAACTTCAGAATGGCAGAATTTAAATAATCTCCAACTGCTGAGCATGTTAATTATTGGAACTATCTCAATTATTGGTTTTATATCTTTAAGTTATGGAATTCTAGTATTTGTCAATAAGGATCTTAAGGGAAAGAAGTATAGTCTTGGTTCGATAATTGGAGGTTTTGCAATTATTTTATTTTTGGGGTTATCTCCAGGAGCTTCTCTATTATTAATAAAATCAATATAAGAAATTCACTTTTTTTATTTCGATGAACTAATTAAGCCTTAAGAGCTGGAGATATTGGATCTAGTTAAAAGAAATAAATCTTTTCAATTATCAATGATTTTTTATATAATGAGAAATCGTATTATTCTTCTTCTATCCGTTTTTTTTCAAATGGCTGGAGGGATCTCCTTTTTTACCTATTATCCAAGATTTCTTTCAGCTCTTGGTGCTGACAATTCCCTCATCAGTTTTATTATTTCAATGATTTCCTTAGCATCTTTTATTTTTCCATCTCTTATTGGCTTTTTTTCCGATAAATTTCAGACAAGAAATTGGTTTATTAGATTTGGAATTATTGGGATTATAATTAATGCAATTTTCATATTTTTTATAGGAATAGAATACATATGGATTTGTTTTCCTTTAATTTTTATTAATGGGTTTTTTTTTAGTTGTTTTGGTATGACTTATCCTTTATTTTCAGAAATCTGTTTAAATGATGCAAAATGGATTTCTTATTACAATGCAGTTGTTGCTTCGGCATGGTTCTTTGGTTCTTTTTTTTGTGGAATATATATAGATCTTATTGGAATTGAAAATTTATTTTATTATTATTTCTCATTTTTAGTAATTAGTTTTGTTTTTACTTTATTTATTAAAGAGAATAGAGAAGAAATTTTTAAGTTAAACAGATCTCTGAAACAAAATAATCTTTTAAATGTTGATTTAGAGAAAATCCAACATGATAATATGTTAAATAAGATATCTCCTTCTCTTTATTTTGCATTATTTTTTAGAAATTTTGGGGTTCGCCCTATTTTTAATGTACTTGCTATTTTTTTTGCTTTAACTTTAACATCAGATACAGAAATTGGCTTTTTAATTAGTATAAATTATTTACTTCAAATTGCAATTTCTGTTATCATTGGAAAAATCATTAATAAGAAAAACATGAAATTCATACTCATTTTAGGATTTCTATTTAGCACATTTGCTATGCTTGGCTATTATTTCTCCCGAGATTTCTGGGGTTTTCTAATTTCTCAATTTCTAGTAAGCTTCAGTTATGCTGCCTTTTGGACAGCGACATTTATTTATATCTCCCAAAAAACTACACCTGAGAATAAGGGGCGTTATGTTGGTATGGCAAATTCATTTTTTAGTTTAGGAAACTTTACAGGAAATATTTTTATTGGAATCCTATTAATAATAAATGATAATTTTTATTTTACTATTCTCGTATTGTTCTTATTCCCAACAATTTCTGTATTATTTATTCTTTTTGGATTCAAATCGACTAAAAAAAAGGTGTAAAATATTTTTTTTATTCATTCCAAAAGGGATATAATTGCTGAACAATTGCCCCTTTTTTATCTGGAACAATTTCAATCTCATCTCTAAGCCAAGATGATATCCATTTCATTTTATCTTTAAATCTATTGTCTAGAAATATAATTGCTCCCTTATCATCGAGTCTTCTAATTGGTCGTCCAGCTGCTTGATTCGCTCTTTCAATCGCCGGATAAAGATAGGCAAACTCCCAACCTCGATTATGAAAAACCTTATCATAATATTTAATTTTGGCATTAACTCGTGGAGTAGGGACATGATAAGGGAAACCTGCTACCACAACTGAATTCATATATTCAGCAGGATAATCTTCGCCCTCAGAATTACGCCCACCTGCTACTCCTAAAAGTATTCCTCCATTATTTTTTCCTTCACCTTTAAAATCTTCAATCATTTTTGCATTTTCTGCCGCAGAAATTTTTGAATCTTCAATATACAATTTTTTCTTGTATTTTTGCACTTTTTGCTCAATATCTTGTTCTAAAAGGCCTTTAAGTACATTATAAGATGCACAGAAAATCCCGACATTTCCCGGAGTGGAATAAATAACTTCTTCAATTTTATTAACCATTTTTTTATATGTTTGAGCGTTTCTGTTTCCTCTTTTGGTATTTACGTTCTCAATGATCAAAGCTTTAATATTATTTTTTGGGAAGGGGGATGGTGACACAATAACTTTACTTGTTTTCCCGGTTTCATTTAACCCCATTAAATTGGAATAAACGTATGAGTTTACTGTACCAGAGAGACTCAATGTAGAAAATGCATTCTTAAAAACAGGAACAGTTATTTCCCGAGGATCTAAAGCCACAATATCCATAGAAATGTTTTTTTTACCTTCTCGTGTTGTCTTAATATTGTAACAAAAGAAATATCGTTCACTATCTAAGACTTCTAACCATTTTAACCAATATTTTGCGATTGATCCGATATAATCGCGTTGAGCTAATCCCTGACTTGATTTAATTTCGGCTACATAAGAACTAAATTCTTTCAAATCTTTTATTAAAATTTTAAAGCTGTTTAAATCCTTTAATCCTATCTTTTCATAAAGATTTTTTATCAAAATCTCTGGATTTAATTCACGCTCCTCTACGTTAAGATTTGTTTGTTTATTTTCCAGATGAGCAATTAAAATTCTTATTAAATTTATCATATTCCGATCAGAGTTATATAGTTCTAAATCTTTTAGAGCTAATTTAAGAATAAATGGGGTTATACGCTCAGAATTCACTTCTGTAGCCATACTTAAGAGATTATGACATTCATCATTTATTAAAATACAGTTAAATAGATCGGTATCTAAAAATTTTAAGAAAACGTCCTTTATATCAGGATTAAAAAGCCAATGGTATGAACAAATTACAATTCCCACTTTTTCTAATAAATATTTGCTTAAAAAATAAGGACAGTACCCTGCTTCTTCTGCAAAACTAATGATTTCATCAGCATCACATGGTTGTATTAGAAGCTTTTTTGCAATTATCGAAACATCTTCGGTTTTTCCCAGATCTTTCATTAGTTTTGAAAAATATTTGCAATTTTTATTTTTTCTTAAATCTCTGCAAACAGAAATACTGTCACGAGGCGATAATTTGAGTTGAAGCAATATTTTGTTAAGACACATTTCATGCCGCCCTTTAATGCTAATTCCATTGACTTGTTTATCAAATTTATTTTTTGATAAAAATTGTGTAATTTTTTTTAATTCTCTAAGCGCTCTGAAATTTTGTGTGTGAGTTCTGCAAAGATATACAATTTTTAAGCCATTTTCAAGAGCCAAGGGTAAAATGCTACTAAGAGCAATTATTGTTTTTCCAGTACCATTGGGAGCGACTAAAATAATGTTCTTTCTTTCTTTGACGCAATCACTAATTTTTTTTGTATTTTCCTCTTGTCCTTGTCTAAAGGCTTCATAAGGGAAAAAGGTTGCATATTTAAATACGATAAATTTACACCATATAAGTTTCTAAATACTATTTAATAAATATTTTAATTAAATTTAATGAATAAGAGATTAGTAAATTATAATAAAAATAAAACTTATAAAGAAAAATTAAAATAATTCAAAATTATCTATTTAATTAAATGCCCGAAAAATATTATTTAAACTCAACCAAACTTCTTATACAGAGAGACATCCTCTTAAAAAGTTCCATATTTTTAATAGGATTCTTTCTAATTTTGGTTCAAAATTGGATAAACCCAATTTTAATTTTATATCCCATTGTCTCGTTTAGTTTTTCATTATTTTTTCAAATAATAGAATCTAATAAGAAAATTACGAAAATAGAGGATTCTATTATATTATATAACCCTTTTGGAGGAGAAGGGGGAAACTCAAATATATTGACCATATTTTCTTATTTGCAAATGCTTTTAATCTTTTTAGCAGGGTTAGATTCATTATTCCATCCACAATTAGTAGATAATTTTTTCTTGTTTTTTTTGATTCCCCTTGTATTCTTATATGGATTTGAATTCTTTTTGCTCCTTATTAAAGTTCTAAATAACGCAATAATAGAAATCGATTTAAAGAATTTTAAGAATCAAATAATACAGAATTATAGAAATAAGACGAATAAAGATGTAATTTCATTTATTGAAGTTAAGAGATTTAAAAAATATTCTCTGTATAACCTTTTTTTGTTTATAATAATTCTGATTTTTACCTTGGGAATGTCATTTTTAGCATTCTTCAGTCAAATACTGGCGCTGCCCTTTTATCTCCCAGGAACCGGTATTGAAGGTTCTCAACCAGTTAATATTTCTTATGGACTATATCTAGGGGTAATTATACCACCAATCTATACAATTTGGTTTTTGTATCAGATCTATAAAAATATAATAGATTTTTCTTATGATTCCGCAGAAAAGGTTATTAATAATATAACCGATGATTCAAAAAAAGCAGTATTATTAAATTTTCTTAATTTTAACAAAAAAAATTGATTATAAATTTATAAATAACATAAATATTTTCCATATATTATAGAAGAATCATTTATCTCTAATAGGTATAATAATAAAAAATTCGAAAATGAGCAATAAACCTTTATATGTATTTAAAATTGTTGTTCTAGGTGAAGGTGGCGTAGGAAAAACCACAATGATCCGCCGGTTATGTTACCAAAAGTATATGCCCCAAAAGCTCACAATAGGTGCGGATTTAGCCTCATATGACTTGGAGATCGATGATAATCCGTATAAATTACAGCTCTGGGATTTTGCGGGAGAAAAGAGGTTTAGATTCTTCCTTCCTTCTTATTGTAAAGGTGCAGTAGGCGCTCTCTTAGTTTTTGATCTCGCTAGATATTCAACCTTTAAAAAATTGAATGAGTGGTATGAGATAGTAACACAAAATTCAAAACATCTTACTATTATTTTAGTTGGTTCTAAATGCGATTTAGTGAAAGCAAAAGGCGCTATAGATTTTGAAGAAGTATTAGAATTTCAAAAATCACATAATATTGAGGGTTATATTGAAACTTCTTCTAAAACAGGGGAAAACAATAAAGACGTCTTTGAACAACTAGTCAGAAAAATTAAAGATAAGATGAATAAAAATATATAAGGTAATTTTAATATAAAAAGGAAAAAAAAAAAATAGGGTTTATTCACTCATAAAATATTTCAGATCTTCAAGTGTGAGACCCAAGTAATGTATTTTAGCCATATCAGATCCAATTAAAGTCTGAATATTTTTTCTCTTCTTTCTATTTGTAAGTTCTTTCAACTTTATTAAATCTGGAGTCTTATTCGCAATTTCAATCTGACCCCCTTTTATTGCGGCATCAATAAGATCTTGACCTGTTTTATTTCTAATAATTACTAGAGTTTCTTCTTTTTCTGCACCCATTGTTCCAACTGATAAATCTGAATGCTCAGCAGCGAAATCCACGCAAAATTTACAACCCGGCAACCCTCCAGAAGCGCACATAAACCCAATCTTTAATGTTGTATAATTTGCCCCAGTACTAAACGGAGAAAGCATGACTTTACTAACTCCTGTAAGATGGCAAGGATTTCCAAGAAACCCAATTTTATTAGCACCATTTTCCCATGCTTCACCGATACCAGTGACTAATGGACCTGCTAATTGAAGGCTTCTTTCGGGGATATATTTTTTAGCTTCTTTAGCAGCTTTTACGACAACTGGGATATTGTTATTTTTTCCTTTAATTTTCGTAGCATCCTTCGGTAAAACCATTGCGTCAATCATTTTTTCAGAAAATGCTGCTTCAATTAAACCTAATAAAACAGAAGCTGCTTTTTTAGTTTTTACAGAGATTATGTCTTTATAAAACCCAAGAGCCATATCTGCTCTTTTCTGACCAAAAAGCATTTCATCTATTTTTCCTAACGGAAGGTCTGTTCTAGGACAACTATTATAACATAAACCGATTGTTTCTTGGCATTCAAATTCAAATTGTGGAAGTCCAACATCATCATACGCTATATGATGGCAAAAAGCTCCGCAAGTGCCACAATGGGCACATTTTCCATTGTAAATAACTTCAGTCTCCAAATCAGGAGAAGATTTTTCAACTTTTAACATTTCTTATCCACTTTAATCTACAATTGTATCTTTTTATTTTAAATATTGACTGCAAGAATCTTTAAGTCTACGCCTTAAATGGCCCGGTTCTTTCCATACAATCCATGTACCTCCAGATTTTCTAAGATTTAAGTGATAGTTATCTTCTATTTTGAAAAGAACCTTTTTTATGTAAGTCCATGATAAATTTGTGTTATCTTCGATCTCTTTAATGGAAACTGGATGGTTTTCTTCCATGTTATTGAAAAAAGTGACAATTTTTTCATAGCCACTCATTGGTTCTTGAATGTTATCATTTTCTGTTATTTTTTAACGACCTTTAAAAGATTCTTAATGCCAACTAAATTTAATTTTAAGAATTAAAAAAAATTTAAAAAGTTATGTTTGAAATTTCAAACTCATCAAGTCCAATTTTTAAACTTACCAATTTATTCATTATTGAATTAGTAAAACTTAGTTTATCCATTGAAAAAATTCCGGGAAAATATTTAAAAAATTTATGGATTGGCTTTATTTCTCGGAAATATATTGATTGATAATTAGAATTATTACTAAATTAATAGTCTTTCTTGTTATATATATTACCTTACTTGATTCTATATAATCAAAAAGATATTTAATTGAAATTCCAACAAATGGAAGAAAAAACAAAAAGAAAAATACCCAAAGAACATCTCGAGTATTTAAAAGAAAAAAATATCCCTAATATTGATTATGATCCGCGATATGGAATGGATCCTGGGGTACAGCTGGAGAATTATAATGAATACATACAAATTCTTAAAAAAATTTGCAGAAATGATGGAATCTTTATTAAAAGACAAGAAATAGATGAGACAATAAAAATAGTTAACAGAAATACCTTGGAAGAAATAGAGGAAGTCTCAGATGAAACAAACAATGAATTATTAAAAGTAATACAAAACCAAAAAGCAAAAATTAAAAATATTGTTTTAGAAAAGGATAAAAAAATTCAAGAATTGATAAAAGAAAAAGAGATATTAGAAAGTAAAATAATGAAAGATCTCGTGGCTAAAATAGTCGCTGATTTACCACAATATTCACATTCTATTCCTGTAATTCAAGCAAAAACTTTAAGACTCCCTCCTTCCTTAAATGCTGAAAAAGCAGAAGCTGAAGAATTCTGGAGAATCCGTCCTTCTAAAAGAGAAATATCCGAAAGACCAAAGGAAAGCGCCTTCCGTGAGGTTGTTGCCGAATTAAAGGAAGTTCTTAGCAGTGGAAATGCACTTAAACCTATTGATACAGAGGTCTTGAAAGAAATAAAAGAAGAACGCCGAAGAAGAATGGACGAGATAAAAAAGGAAAAATTATTTTAATAACAATTAATCTTTTTACGTTCCACTTCAGAGTAAGATATGATTTTTTTTAGTGGGTAATTCAATTTTAAATCCATTCCTTTAATGATTCAATTTTAAATCCATTCCTTTAATGATCTATTGCTATTATCATCGATATTCCACTTAAATTTTTTCCAATCAATTTTAAATTTTATTTGAGGGGTATTTATTCCTTTCTCTTTGCACTGTTTAATGATATAATGTTGATATTCATCATATTCTATCCCATAAGGAATTTCAATTAAGGTTACTCCATGTGTTTCGCACAGTTCTCCCTTTTCTTGATCATTAGATAATTGTGATATAAATCGCCTTATGGTCTTATGGAAATAGGTAGGGAATTTATAATGTTGTATTCCTTGGCGCTCAAAAGCGAGCTTCAATTCGTCGTTATATCCATCTAACTCCAATTGATGACCTTCACTATTTTTTAACCATTCTGGTCTGGCTTTTTTGAAATCTTTATTAAATATAGCTTCAAAAAGACTTCGGGCAATTCTCTCACCGGCTTTCTCAAGGCAGATAGGACACCAATGGTCCTTAGTTTTCACATCATTCGCAACAGCTTCGAATTCATGTCCTTTTTTACATCGAAATCTTAATTTTGTGTCACAATTTTTATATTCAGGAGATAAACATTCCCCTCCCCTCTCTTTTGCTATATCTTGAAACTCTTTAAGCGTTAATTTTTCTTTCCCCGCACACGTAGGACACCAAGAATGCTTAATTTTCACATCATTCGGAATAGCTTCAAATTCATGTCCTCTTTGACATCGAAATTTCAGTTTACTCTTACTATTTTTATATTCAGGAGATAAACATTTCCCTCCCCTCTCTTTTGCTATATCTTGAAACTCTTTAAGCGTTAATTTTTCTTTCCCCGCACACGTAGGACACCAAGAATCGTTATTTTTCACATTATTCGGAATAGCTTCGAATTCATGTCCTCTTTGACATCGAAATTTTAATTTACTTTTAATGTCTTTATATTCGGAAGAAAGACATTCCCCACCTTTCCCCTCAGCAATCTCTTGAAACTCTTTTAACTTAATACCACATCTCCACAAATTATATTCTGATTTAGATTTGAATGATTTTTGAACTAATCGGTGTATCGTAACCTTACTTGGAACATTTTTGCAGTCTTGATTATTTAGGTATGATTCAATTTTAAGAAAAGATTTCTGTGTTTCATATATTTTTCTTAGCAAATTTAAATCATTACAGTGGTAACCATTTTTTCCTTTATAAAAAAGGTCTTTTGGTATTTCTAAATTTTTAGAATCCTCCTCTCCCGTGTCTCTAGTTATACGCTCTTCTAAACCCACTTTCAAACCCTTTATTAAATCCTTATGTTTCTGTTCTTCTTTTATACTCTCCTTTAAAGGCTCCCCTTTATTAATTTCTGTTCTTATAGATTCAATATCGTTAGCTTCATTATTTAATTTCAACATATCACTGTTTATTCCTTCTGTTTCTGGATCGTTCCAAATCTGCTCCTTTCTCTCCTCTCTGGTTTTTTTTCTAAAAATCTCATTCCAGTTTTCTTCTTTTTCCTTTTCTTGCTTTTGATCCGTTTTTTCTCCTTCTCTTTTGATTTCTTGAGACTTTTGTTTTTCTGAAGTTAATTCTTTTTTCTCTTTATTCACTGAAGAGGATTCTGATTTAATTTCTTCTTCTGATTTTTCTTTTTCTCGGTTAATTTCTTTGGATCTTTGCTTTTCTTCCAATATCTCTTCTTTAGAATTTTTAATCTCCTTTTTCTTCTCCTCTTCTACTTTTGATTTTTCCTCTTTTATTTTTTTTTCACTCTTTTTAATAGGCTCTTTTTTTGTTTTGTCTTTCAATTTTTCTGATGTGTTTTCATTTTTTTCTGAATCTTTTTCTTCATTTTTTGATTTAAATACCAATATATCTTCATTATCACCATCAACTTTTTTTTTAACACCAATACCATCTTTTATGATTTGTTCTTGAGGTTTCATTTCAAAATTTGGTAAACCTTCTGAAATAAGAGGTGTGATTCTAGTTTTTTTAACCCTTCTTAAAAAATCCTCATAAGAAACGTGTTTGTTACTTTCTTCAGCCTTATTTATATCAGTATCTCCAGAATACATATCAAAAGACTGCTCAGTTTCAATCTCAACTTTCTTTTTACCTGCTTCTATATCATTTAGTGGTTGTTCAAGAGATCTTTCACCAAAATTTGGTAAACCTTCTGAAGAAAGAGGTGTGACCCTGGTTTTTTTAACCCTTCTTAAAAATTCCTTATAAGAAACATTCTTTTTACTCTCTTCAGTATTATCGTTGCTAATATCTCCAGAGTACATTTCAAAAGTTTGCTCGTTATCAATATGTCCTTTTTTTTTCCTTACTATTGTATCCTCTATTTGCTGTTCTGTGGAAATTTCATCAAAATTTGGAAAATTCTTATAAGAGGAAGGCATAATTCTCGTTTTTTTAACGATTTTCATAAACTCTTTATATGAAACATGGTTATCTCCAACTTCTTTGGAATTATCTGATTTCTTCTCTCGTTTTTTATCACTTCTATCATCTCTAAATATACTTCCGCTAATTTCACTCATTTTTATAACTCACCTCTTTTAACTTCAAAATTCTAATAATTTTGCACCTTCCTTTATTTCTATTTCAAGAGGAACTTTTGTCTGTATTTGAATAGTATCATTTTTCTTTGGTAAAAAATAATCATTAGTTTTAATGCGATATTTATACCCTTGGGCTCCATCTAAAACAAGTGCTTCTCTGTTTTTTTGTTGAGTTAAAATTATTTGTTCATTATTATTTTTTGAAAAGAGTGTTGCAGCTTTATCACTTACTCGAAATAATATTTTTAGACCTGTTAAATCTATAACACAATCAAAAAGCTTTCGTGGCTGCTGATCAACAATTAAAATACCAACACCTTTACTTCTAAAAGCCTTCATTAATTCAGAGAATATAATCTCCATCATTTCTTGCCTTATGAATCGATGATGGTCTGGGTTTTGTGTTATTGGCTTATGTAAAATTCTATGAGCCTCATCAATTAAAATAAGATTTTTTAATTGATTAGTTTCAATATCTGGTGTCATAGATCGGATTATCTGGAAAATTGCACTTATTAAAAATCTTTGCACATATCTACTGCATAGAGATAAATCAAGAAAGACTTTTTTGCCTTCTCGCCATTCCTTGAACCATTCTGGAACTTTTTTTATTAGTTTTAATGTCCGTTGTAGAAGATTGTTTCCTCTAAGTGATTTTATCCGATTATTTAATGCTCTTATAAAATTTTGTTGAGTCTTTTCATGATACGGATGATCCTCAATAAATTTTATCACGGATTCAAACAAATCAATTAAATTATCGGGTAAATACCTGTATTCTTTTATGTAATCTTGCAATACAGAATAGATAATCTCTTCAAATACATCTCTTAATCCTAAAATTGCGACTAAATTCCTCGCTACTTCTTCTAGAACTTGATCCAATATAACTGGATTAGAAATAAACGGAAAATAAGGGATTTCTATAGGATCTATTAAATACTTATATATTTTGTCATAATTATACAAGTTCTCTTGATCTTTCTTAAATAAATTTATATTAATTATTCCAATATCTTTAAATTGGTCAATAATATAAAAACCTAAAAAAGATTTCCCAGTTCCTACGCTTCCACAACATAAACAGTGCTGATAGAACACATTTTTAGGTGCTGTGGCATTATGAAATGATGGAATCCCTAGAGAAATATGACGCCCTAATATTATATCCTCATTTGGAATATATTGAGTGTATTCAATTACTTCATTTTCAAGTATAAGTCCTTTTTTTAAAGGTATATTTGGCGGAAAATTACAATCTAAAATTTTTGAAGTGACAATATTCCCTTGTTTTTCGCTAGAAACACTCCATGTTAATAATGTCCTTTCCACTACATAAGGATCAATGTAATTAGTATATGTATTTTTTCCATTCCAATTCTGTATTCCTTTAAATAAACTCTTTAACTTACCATCTATTACGTCATTAACCATTTCAGTAGTGCAATCATAACCAATAAAAATTCTCATCTGATAGGCATCTACACGCCACATCTCCATAATATTATCAAGATATTTAACCTCTTCACCTGTATGATATCTTCCCAAGATGACATTATCAATCTCTTTTTCCCTTGTATTTATAATTTCTTGACGAATTTTTTCAGATATTCCTGGAAATTCGTACCAAATTAGTTTTAAATAAATTTTGATTGGTGGTTTGTTTGCGAAAACATTTAAGAATTTTCGAATTATCTCTATTTTGTTTTTATATGGAGGTGGTGGGAAAACTATTTCATAATATGCTTTCTTACTACCATGATGAGTTAAATTCTCAAGATCACTTTTCCTAAAAGGCTTTACTCTTACAACACCATCCAATCCAGGAAATCTATTCATTAAATCTTGAAGTATCTCATTTGCAACTAAATTTCCTTCTTTTTTTGTATCGGTTTTCGTAGAAAACACCCAATCCTGAGTATTATTACCGCTGATTTCCAGACAAATCGGATTGCTTGAAAAGATAGTTGAAACATCCTCCATTAACCATGTGGCGTTTTTCACTTGTGTATTAGGTACTTGTGTGATTCTAACCATTGCTTTCCAAAAGATTATTTCTTCTCTTTTATTTTTCTTATCCATATCTTTTTCATCTCATCTCTTATATGATATTAAAATAACGCATACCAAAATCAGGGCCACATACAAGCAGTAAAATTCCTGCAAAAACGAGAAATTTTATGCCATTCGTTTTGAAATAATTTCGACCTAATAAGCAAATTATTCCAAAAATACCTAGAAGTAAACCTAACACGGAACCAAATGCACGTACGAAATCCAATAGGTCCCCAAATGTATTAGGCAATTCATTAAAAAAAACCTCTAATAAATCAGGGACAAAAAAAATTTGATAATTCATTTTTTTTTACCTTTTTCTCAATTATTTTCTATTGAAATTCATTTTATTGATTCTATAACGATAATAAAAGGAATATATTTAAAGGAAAAAAGAAATTATTGATTTTTTTCCGAATCGATTTAGAGATTTTCATCGCCAGCCATCTCCCGGTGGTGGTAATTCCGGAAATGAACCGAACAAATCTTCGAGATTTATTGATAGATCTCCCGTAATAGCAAGTATTGTTATCCCAATTATCAAGTAAAAAGCACCTTTAAAGATCCCGCCTACTTTTTTACTTAGAATAGAGACAAGTATATATAAAATACCGATTACTGAAAAAATACTGCCAATTATGGTAATCAATCCGGAAAAAAATGAG